>Ga0307373_10000463_pt1 | contig 76884 bp, 71 predicted proteins | sample OX2MG_FD_202534 | JGI IMG/M metagenome (GOLD analysis project Ga0307373, IMG submission 202534) | Soil microbial communities from Risofladan, Vaasa, Finland - OX-2 | ecosystem: Environmental > Terrestrial > Soil > Coastal area > Acid sulfate soil | place: Finland: Risofladan, Vaasa | collected...
GGCCTCCGCACCCGGCCGGTGCTGGTCGGACCTGTCAGCTTCCTCCTCCTTGCGAGGCCGACCGAGGCCGGGTTCCCGGTGCTCGACCTGCTGAGCGAGCTGCTGCCGGTCTACGCCGCACTGCTGGGAGACCTCGGAGCAGCCGGCGCGGAGTGGGTGCAGCTCGACGAGCCGTGCCTTGCGACCGACCTCGACGACGCCGCCCGGCAGGCGTTCGCCACGGCCTACGACGTGCTCGGCGCGGCGGGCGGCCCTCGCCTGCTCGTCACCTCCTACTTCGGCGGCCTCGGCGACAACCTCGACCTCGCTTGCGGGCTGCGCGCGGACGGGCTCCATGTGGACCTCGTCCGCGACCCCGGACAGCTCCCCCGCCTGCTCGACCGCCTGCCCGGCGCGTCCGTGCTGTCGGCGGGAGTGATCGACGGGCGGAACGTGTGGCGCAACGACCTGCGCCGCACCTTCGCCCTCCTCGAGGACGCGCACCGCCTCCTCGGCGACCGGCTCTGGGTCGGGCCATCCTGCTCCCTCCTGCACGTGCCCCACGACCTCGACCTCGAGCCCGAGCTCGACCCGGAGCTGCGCAGCTGGCTCGCCTTCGCCCGCCAGAAGCTCGACGAGGTGACCGTGGTCGCCCGGGCCCTCGACGAAGGGCCGGGCAGCGTCGCCGAGGCGCTGGCCGCGAGCGACGACGCCGCTCGCACCCGTCGGAGCTCGCCGCGGACGCGCTCGGCCGACGTCCGCCGCCGCGTGGCCGCGCTCGGCCCGAGCGACGCCGCGCGCCACTCCCCCTTCGAGGCGCGCCGGAGCGAGCAGCAGCGGGCGCTCGCCCTGCCGAGACTGCCGACGACGACGATCGGCTCGTTCCCCCAGACCGACGAGATCCGCCGGGCGCGCCAGCGCTACGTCTCGGGCGGCGCGACGCTCGAGGAGTACGAGCAGTTCTGCCGTCAGGAGATCGAGCGCGTCATCCGGCTGCAGGAGGCGCTCGGCCTGGACGTCCTCGTCCACGGCGAGCCTGAGCGCAACGACATGGTCCAGTACTTCGCCGAGCGGCTGGACGGCTTCGCCAGCACCCGCAGCGCCTGGGTCCAGAGCTACGGCACGCGATGCGTGCGGCCGCCCATCCTCTACGGCGACGTCGAGAGGCCGGCGCCGATCACCGTCGACTGGCTGCGCTACGCGCAATCGCTCACCTCCTCGCCGGTGAAGGGCATGCTCACCGGCCCCATCACGATCCTCCAGTGGTCGTTCGTCCGCGACGACCAGCCACGCGCCGAGACGTGCCGCCAGATCGCGCTCGCGGTTCGCGACGAGGTCGCCGACCTCGAAGCCGCCGGGTTCGCCATGATCCAGGTGGACGAGCCGGCGCTTCGCGAGGGGCTTCCGCTACGGCGGGCCGAGCGGGACGACTACCTGGCGTGGGCGACGGAGTGCTTCCGGCTCGCCACCTCCGGCGTCGGCGACGGCACGCAGATCCACACCCACATGTGCTACGGCGAGTTCGGCGACGTGCTCGACGCCGTCGCCGCGCTCGACGCCGACGTCATCTCCATGGAGGCCGCCCGTGGCGCGATGGCCGTGCTCGACGGCCTCGCCGGGAAAGGGCCGCGCTCCGCGATCGGTCCCGGCGTGTACGACGTCCACTCGCCGCGCGTCCCCTCGCAGGCCGAGCTCGCCAGTCGCGTGCTCGAGATCGCCGAGGTGCTCGGCGTCGATCGCGTCTGGGTCAACCCCGACTGCGGCCTCAAGACCCGCCGGCCGGAGGAGGTCGAGCCGGCGCTCGCCAACATGGTCGCGGCCGCCCGTTCGGTGCGGGAGTCGCTGACGGCCGCCTCGCCGGCGACGCCGGCGAGGCGGGACCCGGCGTGAGCGCACGCCCGACGGGGGCGGCCGACCGGCGGTTCAGCGTCGTCTGCGAGGTCCAGCCCCCGACCCGACCGGGTCTTGGCCGCGTCCAGGAGCAGGTGCGCGCCTTGTCGAACGTGGCGTCGGCGTTCGTGGTCCCCGACAGCCACATCGGCCGGGCGACGGTCTCGAGCATCGCCGTCGCGCACGAGGTCCAGCGGCTCGGGGTGCGTTCAGTCGCCTGCCTCAACTCCCGCGACCGCAACGTGCTCGGCTTTCGCCGGGACCTGCTCACGGCCGCGACCTACGGCATCGACCAGCTGCTGTGCGTCTACGGCGACCGGCCGAGTGCCGGGGGCCGCACGGGTGACCTCAACGTGCAGGCCATGATCGAGGAGGTCCGCTCCTACGGCTCGGGCCGCGACTTCGCGTCGTCCGCGCCGTTCAGCGTGGGCGTGGCCGCCCGGCTCGGCCCGTTCCCGCGCTGGAAGCAGGAGGCGGACTTCGTCTTCTCACAGGTCACCTTCTCCATGAGCGACCTGTTCGCCTGGAGGGACTCGCTGCGCTTCGACGGGCCGGTCTACGCCGGCGTGCTGGTGCTCCGAAGCGCCCGCAGCGCCGCCGGCGTCGCGGGCATCGACGTGCCGGCCGACCTCGCCGAGCGCGTCGCGGCGGATCCGGTGGCGGGGATCGAGGAGGCATGCGAGCAGGTGCGCGTGGTCATGGACCACGGCGGCTTCGCCGGCGTCCACCTCATCCCCCTCGGCCCTCCCGAAGAGCTCGCCCGGCGCCTCGAGGCCACGCTCTCGGGCCTGCGCCCGGTGCACGCTGCCCTCGCGCGCTAGGCGGCGCGCCGTCACGAGGAGACGCACGGGCCGCACCCGCGCGTCCGCCGGGCCCCCGTGGGCGTGCGGACGCCTATGCCATGCTGTGAGCCGCCCAGCCGTAGGACCGACAGGGAGAGCGGAATGCAGCGTGCCACCGCCAGCTTCGAGGTCGTCTCGTGGGAGCAGAACGCCTATGACGAGCCGGAGGAGGGCCCGGCGCTCGGTCGGGTGACCATCAAGAAGGTGTTCGCCGGCCACCTCGAAGGGGAGAGCACCGCCGAGCTGCTCACCTGCGGGGAGCAGGGCTACGTCGCGAACGAGCGGATCACCGGCCGCCTCGACGGGCGGGCGGGCACCTTCGTCGTCCAGCACGGGGGCGTGCGCGGCGGGCGCGACGCCCCGGCGACCTTCGGCAACATCATCCCGCAATCAGGCACCGGCGAGCTCGAGGGCCTGCTCGGACGCGTCGAGTACCGCCACGGCGAGTCGGGCGCCAGCATCACGATCGACTTCGAGTTCGATCTCGAGCCCGCCTGAGGCGCGCGCCGGCCGGCCCCGGCGTCGCGACGCCCCGGCTACCAGCGGTAGTGGACCTCGGGGGCGATCCGCTCGCGGTACAGCTCCGCGACGCGTCGGAGCAGCTCGGGGTCGAGCGGCCCGCGCTCGCCGGCGGCGGCGTTGGCGCGCGCCTGCTCGGGCGTCTTCGCTCCGGGGATGACGGTCGAGACTGCCGGGTCCGACAGGCAGAAGCGCAGTGCCAGTGACACCAGGTCGTCGCCCTCGGGGACGAGCCCGCGCAGCTCCTCGACGGCCGCGAGACCCGTCGCGTAGTCCACGCCAGCGAAGGTCTCGCCGACGTCGAACGCCTCGCCGTGGCGGTTGTAGCTGCGGTGGTCGTCCGGCGCGAAGGTCGTGTCGCGGGTGAGCTTGCCGGTGAGCAGCCCCGAGGCGAGGGGGACGCGCACGATCACGCCGACGTCGGCGGCGCGTGCCGCCGGCAGGAAGCGCTCCGCGGGGCGCTGGCGGAAGATGTTGTAGATGATCTGGACGCTCGACACGCCCGGGTAGTCGAGGGCCTTCAGGCCCTCCTCCACCCGCTCGACGCTCACGCCGTAGTGGGCGATCTTCCCGGCGGCCACCAGGTCGTCCAGGGCCGCGAAGACCTCCGGGTGGTAGAAGACGTCGGTCGGCGGGCAGTGGAGCTGGACCAGGTCGAGCGTCTCGCTCCCGAGGTTCTCCCGGCTGCGCTCCACCCAGGAGGTGAGGTTCTCGGGCGTGTAAGCCGAGAGCACCTGGCTCGGGGCGCGGCGGCCCGCCTTCGTCGCGACCACGAGCCGCTCGGGCCGCTCCCGCCGTAGCCGGGCGATCAGCCGCTCGCTCCGGCCGTCGCCGTACACGTCGGCGGTGTCGATGAACCGCACCCCGGCGTCGACGGCGGCGTGCAGCGCCGCCATCGACGTGGCGTCGTCGACGTCACCCCAGTCGGCGCCGATCGCCCATGACCCGAAGCCGATCACGCTGACGTCGAAGCCGGTCTTGCCGAGTCGTCGTTGCTCCATGCGGCCACCCTAGCGAGGCGGCCACCCGAGCGAGGAGGCGACGAGCGCCCCGGGCGCCGGCCGGCCCGCTCTGAGCCACGCCGGGCCGACAGCCCCGGAGGAGGGCCGGACCCCGTTGACGAATCGTTGATGCGCCCCTCCGGCCGTTGAGGCCCTGTTGACACGCGCCCGGCACAAAGTGTCCTCATGGCTGACTTCCTAACGGTCATCGGGGTGATCGCCTTCGTGGCGGTCATGCTGGGACTGGTCTGGGCGCTGGAGCGCGTATGAGCGCCGTGCAAGCACTCCTCCTCGCGATCTCCATCGTCATGTTCATCTACCTCGGCGTCGCGATGTTCAAGCCGGAGTGGTTCTAAGTGGGCTACTTCTGGACCATCCTGACGCTCGTCGTGGCGCTCGGTCTGGCCTGGCGCTACCTCGGCTCGTACATGGCGGCCGTCTTCGACGGCCGCGTCCGCTGGCTCCGCTGGCTGGAACGGCCGATCTACCGCCTGCTCGGGACCGACCCGGAGCACGAGCAGAGCTGGCAGCGCTACGCCGGCGCCCTCGTCATCTTCTCGGGCGTCTCGATCCTGGTGACCTACCTCATCATCCGGATCCAGGGCAGCCTGCCCCTCAATCCCCAGCACCTCGGGGCCGTCCCGCCTGCGCTCTCCTTCAACACCGCCGCCTCGTTCGTCACCAACACGAACTGGCAGAACTACGGCGGCGAGACGACCATGTCGTACCTCTCGCAGATGGTGGCGCTGACCGTCCAGCAGTTCGTCAGCCCGGCCGTCGGCATCGCCGCGGCGATGGCCCTCGTGCGCGGCTTCTCCCGGCGCAAGTCGGCGACCATCGGCAACTTCTGGGTCGACATCACCCGCTGCCTGCTCTACATCCTTCTGCCCATCGCCTTCCTGGCGGGGCTGGTGTTCGTCGGCGAGGGGGCGGTGCAGACGCTCGCCGGGACCGCCACGATCCACGACGTGCTGAACGGGGTCACCCAGACCATCGCCCGGGGCCCGACCGGCTTCATGGAGGCGATCAAGCAGCTCGGGACCAACGGCGGCGGCTTCTTCAACGCCAACTCGGCACACCCCTACGAGAACCCGACCGGGCTCACGAACTGGCTGTCGATCTTCCTCCTGCTCTGCATCCCGTTCGCCCTGACCTACACGTTCGGCAAGATGGTGGGCAGCGTCCGCCACGGCGTCGCCCTGCTCGCCGCGATGGTGATCATCTTCGGCTCCTGGGTGGCCTTCACGAGCTACTCCGAGCACGTGGGCAACCCGGCGGTCGCCGCGGCGGGCGTCACGCACCAGCCGACCGGCAACACGGTCGGCAAGGAGGTCCGCTTCGGCGACACGACGACGGCACTGTTCGGCGTCGCCTCGACGAACACCTCGACCGGCTCGGCCGACGCCTCCTACGACTCGTTCACCCCGATGGGCGGGTTCGGGCTCCTGACCGGGATGATGCTCGGCGAGGTCACCCCCGGTGGCACCGGCAGCGGTCTTTACACGATCCTCGTCTACGCCGTCATCGCCGTGTTCATCGGCGGGCTGATGATCGGCCGGACGCCGGAGTACTTAGGCAAGAAGATCCAAGCCAAGGAGGTGAAGCTCGCCGGGCTCGCCGCCCTCGTCATGCCGATGATCGTGCTGATCTTCACCGGCATCGCCGTCTCGATCCATGCCGGGCGCGCCGGCCCGCTGAACGCCGGGCCGCACGGCTTCACCGAGATCCTCTACGCCCTCACCTCCCAGGGCAACAACAACGGCTCGGCGTTCGGCGGCCTCACCGGCAACACGACCTTCTACAACGTCATCGGCGGCGTCGACATGCTGCTCGGCCGGTTCGCGATCATGATCCCCGCGCTGGCGCTCGGCGGCGCGCTGGCCGCGAAGAACGTCGTTCCCGAGTCGCTCGGGACGTTCCGGACCGACAACGGCATGTTCGTCGGCCTGACGATCGGCGTGATCGTCATCATCGGCGGCCTGACCTTCTTCCCCGCCATCTCGCTCGGCCCGATCGTCGAGCAGTTGAGCCACCACCTCTTCTGATGGAGACACCAGGTATGAGCGACGTTCCCGAGACGCCCGGCACGAGGGCCGACGCCGTCGTCACCGCCGAGCGCGCGGCCACCCCACCGACGGTCGCGCACGGCGTGGCGGAGTCACGCAGCCTCTTCGACAAAGAGATCCTGCGCCACGCGCTGACCGATGCGTTCAAGAAGCTCGACCCGCGCGTCCAGGTCAGGAACCCCGTGATGTTCGTCGTCCTCGTCGGCACGGTCATCACCTTCGTGGAGACGATCGCCCACGGCGGGATCTTCCCGTGGAGCATCACGATCTGGCTCTTCCTCACGGTGATCTTCGCCAACTTTGCCGAAGCCGTCGCCGAGGGGCGGGGCAAGGCACAGGCCGACACCCTCCGGCGCATGCGCTCTGAGACCGAAGCCCGACGCCTCGGCGCCGACGGGCGCGAGGTGCGCATCGCCGCGGCGCTGCTGCAGATGGGCGACCTCGTCGTCTGCGAGGCCGGCGACGCGATCCCGTCCGACGGAGAGATCGTCGAAGGTGTCGCCTCCGTGGACGAGTCGGCGATCACCGGCGAGTCCGCTCCGGTGATCCGCGAGTCGGGCGGCGACCGCTCCGCGGTCACCGGCGGGACGAAGGTGCTCTCGGACCGCATCGTCGTCCGGATCACCGCGGAGCGCGGCCACACCTTCCTCGACCGCATGATCAGCCTCGTCGAGGGCGCCAACCGCCAGAAGACCCCGAACGAGATCGCCCTCACGATCCTGCTCGCCGTGCTCACGATCATCTTCATCCCGGTGGTCGTCGTCCTCCAGCCGTTCGGTCACTACTCGGGCGCGACCGTCGACGTCGTGATCCTGGTGGCGTTGCTGGTCTGCCTCATCCCGACGACGATCGGCGCACTGCTCTCGGCGATCGGCATCGCGGGCATGGACCGGCTCGTCCAAAAGAACGTGCTCGCGATGAGCGGTCGGGCGGTCGAGGCGGCCGGCGACGTCCAGACGCTGCTTCTCGACAAGACCGGGACCATCACGCTCGGGAACCGCATGGCCTCGGACTTCTACCCCGTCGGCGAGCACACCGAGGAGGCGGTCGCCGACGCGGCCCAGCTGGCCTCGCTCGCCGACGAGACGCCCGAGGGGCGCTCGATCGTCGTGCTCGCGAAGGAACGATTCAACATCCGCGAGCGCGAGCTCGGGACCGACCACATCTTCGTCCCCTTCACTGCCACGACCCGCATGTCCGGCCTCGACTTCGACCACCGCCAGATCCGCAAGGGCGCGGCCGACTCGGTCAAGCGGTGGGTCACCGACCAGGGTGGCCACGTGCCCGACGACCTCGACACGATCGTCGAGCGCGTCGCCAGGGCCGGGTCGACCCCGCTCGTCGTCGCCGAGGGCTCGGGGATCCTCGGGGTGATCGAGCTGAAGGACGTGGTCAAGCAGGGAATCCGTGAGCGATTCGCCGAGATGCGCGCCATGGGGATCCGCACCGTGATGATCACCGGGGACAACCCGCTCACCGCTGCGGCGATCGCCGAGGAGGCGGGCGTCGACGACTACCTCGCCGAAGCCACCCCCGAGGCGAAGATGTCGCTCATCCGCACCGAGCAGGAGGGCGGGAAGCTCGTCGCCATGACCGGTGACGGGACGAACGACGCGCCCGCCCTCGCCCAGGCCGACGTCGGCGTCGCGATGAACACCGGGACGACCGCGGCGAAGGAAGCCGGCAACATGGTCGACCTCGACTCGAACCCGACCAAGCTCCTCGACGTCGTCGAAGTCGGCAAGCAGCTGCTCATCACCCGGGGCGCGCTCACGACGTTCTCGATCGCCAACGACGTGGCGAAGTACTTCGCCATCATCCCGGCGCTGTTCGTCGCCACCTATCCGCAGCTCAACACGTTGAACATCATGAAGCTGCACAGCCCGCAGTCGGCGGTGCTCTCCGCGGTCATCTTCAACGCGCTCGTCATCGTCGCCTTGATCCCGCTCGCACTGAGGGGTGTGCGCTTCCGGGCGATGGCGGCCGCCGCGCTGCTCCGCCGCAACGTGTGGATCTACGGCGTCGGCGGGATCATCGCGCCCTTCATCTTCATCAAGCTGATCGATCTCATCCTCACGGCCACGGGAGGCTACTGATGCTCGCCCACCTCCGCCGTTCGGTGGTGCTGGCGCTCATCGCCATCGTCATCTTCGGCCTCGCCTACCCGCTGATTGGCACCGGCGTCTCGCAGCTCCTCTTCCACAGCCAGGCGAACGGCTCGATCACGGCGAACGGCTCGTCGCTGATCGGGCAGAACTGGACGAGCCCGAAGTGGTTCCACGGCCGCCCCGACGACGCCGGGCCGTACGCGGCGAACCCGAAGGCGAAGGTCTCGGGCGGTGACAACCCGCTCGTCGCCAACGGCGTCAGCGGCGAGTCGGGCGCAACGAACCTCGGTCCTCGCTCGTCCGTCCTCTCGGCCGACACGAAAGCGCTCGTCAACTACTGGCACTCGATGGGTGTGAACCCGACGCCCGACCTCGTCACCACCTCCGGCAGCGGCCTCGACCCGGACATCACCCCCGAGGACGCGATCGTGCAGATCCCGATGGTCGCGAAGGCGCGTAGCCTGTCGCCGACGGTCCTCAAGGCCCTCATCTCGAAGGAGACCCACACCGCGCAGCTCGGCTTCCTCGGCTCGGACTACGTGGTCGTGCTGCAGCTCAACGAGGCGCTCGCCAAGCTCAAGTGACGGGCGACTCCGCATGAAGCCCCCGATGCACCACGACGCGAGACACCGGCGCCGGTCCGCCTCCCGCACAACGGCGGCCGGTGCCGGTGCTCGCGCTCATTCGGCGACGAGCTGATAGCCGATGCCGGGGTGGGTCCTCAGCAACCGTCCCTCGTCGTCGCCGAGCTTCTGGCGGATCCGGTGCGCGTAGACGCGCAGGTAGTGCGTCTCGCTCCCATACCCCGGGCCCCAGACCTCCTTCAGGATCATGTGGTGGGTGCACACCTTGCCGGCGTGGCGGGCGAGGAAGGCGAGGAAGGCGAACTCCCGAGCGGTCAGCTCGAGGTCCCGGCCGTCCATCGACGCCTGGTGGTGGACGAGGTCGACGACGAGGGCACCGACGGTCAGCTCCGTCGGCTCGGGGTCCCCGCCGATCCTCGCGTGGCGCAGCGCCACCCGCAGCCGGGCCTCCAGCTCGGCCATGCCGAACGGCTTGGTCACGTAGTCGTCGGCCCCGCCGTCGAGCGCGGCGACCTTGCGCTCCTCGGCGCCGGCGGCCGAGAGCACGACGACGGGGACGTTCGAGAACTCCCGCACCCGGTGGCAGACCTCGATGCCGTCCATGTCCGTGAGGCCGAGGTCCAGCACGACGACGTCGGGCTGGGCGAGCGCGACCTGGGCGATGCCCTCGCCGCCGGTCTGGGCGAGGACGACGTCGTACCCGCGCGCCGACAGGCCGATCCGGAGCGCCCGGCGAAGCGACGGGTCGTCGTCGACGACGAGGACGCGTGACACCTTCAGAGGACCTCCGCCGGGACGTGTGCCACCGGGAGCGCGAAGACGAAGCGCGCGCCGCCGCCTGGCACCTCCTCGGCGCGGATCTTCTGGCCGTGCGCCTCGACGAAGGCCCTGGCGATGGCGAGACCGAGCCCGGCCCGTCCGCCGCCGCTGATGCGGTTGAACATCTGGAACACGCGTTCTCGGTCCGTCTCGGAGATGCCGGGCCCGTGGTCCTCGACCAGGACCTCGACGACGTCGCCCTCGCGCCTTGCCCGGACCTCGATCACGCTGCCCTCCGGGGCGTGCCGATCGGCATTCTCCAGCAGATTGGCGAGCACCTGGGCGACGAGCAGGTGATCGACGTCGACGAGGGGCAGCCCGGGCTCGAAGCACGACTCCACGCGCCCGGGCGCGAGCTCGGAGCCGAGCGCGGCCAGCCCTTCGGCCACGAGCTCGGGGAGCGCCGTCGGCTCGCGGCGGAGCTCGAGCGCGCCCGCTTGGATGCGGGTCATGTCGAGCAGGTTCGTGACGAGGCGCGCGAGACGGTCCGCCTGCATCTCGATGAGCTCGAGCAGCTCGTCGACATCGCTCGTGCTGAGGGAGACGTCGGGGCGGCGCAGGTCGGACACGGCCGCCTTCACCGCGGCGAGGGGCGTCCGCAGGTCGTGGGAGACCGCGCCCATCAAGGCGCCGCGCCAGCGGTCGACCTCTTCCAAGAGCTCGGCGCGAAGCGCCTGCTCGCGCAGCTGCGAGCGCTCGAGCGCGAGCGCCGCCTGGTTCGCGTAGGTCCTGAGCAGCCCCCCGTCGTAGACCTCCGGCTCGGCGCCCGCGGCGACGAGCAGGCCGACGGGCCGGCCGGACACCGCGAGCGGCAGCGACATGAGTGCTCCGGGTGCAGACGTCGTCGCCACGACGCTGCGGCGCTCGCCGCCTGTCGGCGAGACGGCGCGGAGCTCGTCGGGCGACAGCGGCTCACCGGCGGCGGCGGCGACACGGAGCGTGCCGTCCACCGGCAGCAGGAGCGCTGCCGAGCGCAGCGCGAAGGCCTGTTGCAGCGTGAGGACGATGCGGCCGAGCAGCTCGGGGAGCGGGGAGCCACCGATGAGCACCTCGGAGAGCTCGAGCAGGTGCCGGGCCTCCGCCTCGCGCCGGCGTGCCTCGGCGCGGGCCGCCTCGACGCGGGCCACCACCCTCGCGGTGATCAGCATCACCACGACGTAGACGCCGAGCGCCGTCCAGTTCGCGGCCTCACCGACCGAGAGCGTCCCGTAGGGCGGGATGAAGAAGAGGTCGTCGGCGAGAAAGCCCGCCGTCACGGCGAGCGCTCCGGCGCGAAAACCGCCGACGGCGACCGCGAGCACCACCGGCACCACGAGGACGAGCGCCGTCGTCGCGATGCTGAGGCGCGACCGCAGCGGGAACATGACCGCGCAGAGCGCCGCGACCGTCCCGAGCGCGACGACCGCGCCGAGCAGGCTCCGTCGACGTGAGCTCATCAGCCTTGCGCACCGCCCTCTTCCGGCTGCTCGAGTCTACGGACTCGAGGGTCCCCGCCCCTGGGGCCCCCGCAGGGTCGTCTCCGGCCGGCCCCGGCGGGGCACGGCCCGCGGCGGATCGCGAGAATGGCGTCGTGGCTGACCCGGTGGCGTTGGCGGACGACGAGGCGGCGCAGGCGGTCCAGCCGGCCGGCCGGTTCCGCCTCTACCTCGGCGCCGCCGCCGGCGTCGGGAAGACCTGCGCGATGCTCGACGAGGGGCGCCGGCGCCATGAGCGCGGGCGCGACGTCGTCGCCGGCTTCGTCGAGACCCACGGCCGCCGCCACACCGCCGAGCTCATCGGCGACCTCGAGGTCGTGCCGCGAAAGCGCGTCGAGTACCGGGGCGCCAGCTTCGAGGAGATGGACCTCGACGCGGTGCTCGCCCGTCGACCGGAGATCGCGCTCGTGGACGAGCTCGCGCACACCAACGTGCCGGGCTCGGGCCGCCACGAGAAGCGGTGGCAGGACGTGCTCGAGCTGCTGGACGCCGGCATCGCCGTCGTGAGCAACGTCAACATCCAGCACCTGGAGAGCATCGCCGACGCCGTCGAACGGATCACCGGCGTCGCGATCCGAGAGCGCGTCCCGGACTGGGTCGTGCGCCGAGCAGACCAGCTCGAGCTCGTCGACTCTTCGCCCGAGCAGCTCCGTCGAAGGATGCTCCACGGGAACATCTACCCCCCAGCCCAGGTCCCCGCTGCGCTCGGCGGATTCTTCCGCACCGAGAACCTCGTAGCGCTGCGGGAGCTGGCGCTGCGCTTCGTCGCCGACGAGACCGAGGAGGACCTCCTCCAGTTCCTCGCCAGCCGCCACGTCGAGATGGTGTGGGAGACGGCCGAGCGCATCATGGTCGCCGTCACCGGGGCACCCGGGACCGACGCCGTGCTGCGGCGTGCCGCGCGCATCGCCGCCCGGGTGAAGGCGGACCTGCTCGTCGTCCACGTCGCGAACGAGGACGGCGGGAACAAGGTCGCCGAAGAGGCGGTGGGGCGGGCCCGGCACCTCGCCGAGGACGTCGACGGCCATTGGCACGAGCTGCACGGCGAGGATCCGGCGCGTGCGCTCGTGTCGTTCGCCCGGGAGCACCAGATCACCCAGATCGTGCTCGGCTCGTCGCGGCGGAGCCGGCTGGAGGAGCTGGTGAAGGGCTCGGTCGTGAGCCGCGTGCTGCGTTTCGCCGCCGAGCAGGGCATCGACGTGCACGTCATCGCGCGGCGCTCGGAGCGCGAGCGGGGGAGGGAGCGCGACCGGGACCGAGGAGAAGACGAGCGTTGACGGGCGGAGCCGCCGGCTCACCAGGAGCTGGCGGCCCACGCGCTGCGGCGGCCGTCGCGCGCCTCGACGTGGACCGCGAGGCCGTAGCACTCGCTGAGCGGCTCGTCGCGCAACACGTCGGCGGCCGCGCCGGACGCCACGGGGAGACCCTCGCGCAGCAGCAGGGCGTGGCTCACCGAGGCCGGGAGCTCTTCTAGGGTGTGCGCCACCTGAACCGTCGTCGGGCCGTCGCGCCCGCGTGCCAGCTCGTCGAGGGCCGACACGAGCGCCTCACGGCCGGGAAGGTCGACGCCGACGACCGGCTCGTCGAGCAGCAGCAGCTGGTGACGTCCGAACAGCGAGCGCGCGATCAGCACCCGCTGGCGCTCCCCCTGTGAGCAGTGCCCGAACGGCTGCCCGGCCAGCTGGCCGCAGCGAAGCCGCGCCAAGAGGGTGAGCGCCTCCTCCCGGTCGGCGTCGTCGAAGACGCCCCACCACGGTGCGAGCAGCCCGTCCTTGCCGGTGAGCACGATCTCGAGCGCGCTCGCCTGGAACGGCAGGCGGTCCGAGATGCTGTGGCCGACGACCCCGATCCGTCGGCGCAGCTCCCGCAGGTCGGTCCTGCCGAGCTCCCGCCCGAGGACGCGCACGGCTCCGCTCGACGGGTGGCGCTGCGCGCCGAGGAGGGAGAGCAGGGTCGTCTTGCCGGCGCCGTTCGGGCCGAGCAGCGCCCAGTGCTCGCCGGCACGCACCTCGAGCGAGAGCGGGCCGAGCACGCGCCGGCCGTCGACGGTGACGGTGGCGGCGTCGACCTCGGCGGCGGGCTCGGTCATCGCCGCATTGCAGCAGGCGGGCGGTCACGGGCGCAACGTGGCGACTCCCGGCGCGAACGCGCCGGCACGCCCGCCGGGCACGGTCGGGCACGGTCGGGCCCGACCGGTAGCGAGATCGCCGGCGGCCCGAAGGGTCCCGCCGGCGATCTCCGTTGCCTCGCGTCCGGCGCCGGGAGCGGCACCGGTCCCCGGGCCTCAGGCCTGGAGGACGGCCTCCGCGTCGATCTCGATCTTGATCGTCTTGCCGACCAGCACGCCGCCGGTCTCGAGCGCGACGTTCCAGGTCAGCCCGAACTCCTCGCGGTCGATCTCGGTCACGGCCGAGAAGCCGATCCGCTTGCCGCCCCACGGGTCCCCGCTCGCGCCGTTGAACTCGACGTCGAGGACGACCGGACGCGTCACGTCCTTGATGGTGAGGTCGCCCTCCACGAGCCAATGGTCGTGGCCCTTCGGCGACACCTTCGTGCTGCGGTAGGTCATGACCGGGTGGCTCTCGGCGTCGAAGAAGTCCGCCGATCGCAGGTGCGCGTCGCGCTGCTCGTCACGCGTGTCGAGGCTCGCGATCTGGACGATCGCCTCCACGTGCGACTCGAGCGGGTCCTCGGCGACGGTGACGGAGCCCTCCACCTCGTGGAAGCTGCCGCGCACCTTGGCCACCATGACGTGGCGCGCCACGAAGCCGACGACGCTGTGCGACTTGTCGAGGGTGTAGGTGCCTGGGATCGGCACCGTCTCGCCGTCGACGGTCCTCGTGAGCGTGGTGGTATCAGCCATTGCAGTGCTCCTTCTCCGCTCTGTCGAGCGTCTCGCGTCCTGACCTCGTCCAAGGATCACTCTACCGAACAACAATTGCATGCGCAATTATTCCGCCGGAAGCAGCTAGACTGACCCCATGGCGATCAGCGCTGACCGTCCCGACGAGGCGGAGCCGGCCGCGAGCGCCGGCCTCAGCCCGGAGCGACCGGACCGGATCACCCTGGTCGGCCTCGTGCTCGAGAGCGCGCTCGGCCTGCGCCGCGCCCTCGGACCCGGGCACGACTGCGAGGTCGGGATCCGGGGCCAGTCCTTCGAGATCCTGCTCCGCCTGCTGCGGACGCCGGGGACCCGGCTCCGCATGAGCGACCTCGCCGCCCAGACGGGACTGACCCCGAGCGGCCTGACGCGCGCCGTCGACCGGCTCGTCGACGCCGGCCTCGTCGCCCGCGAGCTGTGCCTGAGCGACCGGCGGGGGGCGTTCGCGCTCCTCACCGAGGCCGGAGCCGGGCGCGCGGCGGAGGCGGTCGCCCACCACGAGTGCGACATCGACAACCTCCTCACTGGTCTGTACTGCCCCGCCGAGGAGGAGGAGCTGGCCCTGCTGCTGCGCAGGCTGCGCGACCGGGTCGCCCCCGAGGCGACGCTCGTCAGCGAGCCCGCCCCCGAGACGCCCGAGGAGGTGAAGGCACCGGCCGATCCCCATTAGCGTCATCGGCGGCGGACGGACTGGGAGGTCGTGATGGCACGGAACAGCTTCGGCGCGGAGGGCGCCCTGGAGGTCGGGGGCAGGCGCCACACGATCCACCGGCTCGCGCCCCTCGCCGGCGACCACGCCGTCGAACGGCTCCCCTTCTCGTTGAAGATCCTCCTCGAGAACCTGCTCCGCAACGAGGACGGCGTGAACGTCCGCGCGGAGGACATCGAGGCCCTCGCCGGCTTCGCCGACCACGGCCCCGGCGAGCGCGAGATCGCCTTCTCGCCGGCGCGCATCCTCCTGCAGGACTTCACCGGTGTCCCCTGCGTCGTCGACCTCGCGGCGCTGCGCGACGCCGTTGAGCAGCTCGGGGGCGCCACGCAGCGGGTCAACCCCCAGGTCCCGGTGGACCTCGTGATCGACCACTCGGTGATCGCCGACGTCGCGGGGCGGCCGGACGCGTTCGCCACGAACGCCCGGCTCGAGTTCGAGCGCAACGCCGAGCGCTACCGGTTCCTGCGCTGGGGCCAGCAGGCGTTCTCGAACTTCCGGGTCGTCCCGCCGGACACGGGGATCTGCCACCAGGTCAACCTCGAGCTGCTCTCCCAGGTCGTCTTCACCGACGCCGGCGGCAACGCCTACCCCGACACGCTCGTCGGCACCGACTCGCACACCCCGATGGTGAACGGGCTCGGGATCGTCGCGTGGGGCGTCGGCGGCATCGAGGCCGAGGCGGCGATGCTCGGCCAGCCGATCTCGATGCTCATCCCGAGCGTCGTCGGCCTGCGCCTCGACGGCGAGCTGCCCGAGGGCGCCACCGCGACCGACCTCGTGCTCACGATCGCCGAGCTGCTGCGGGGGCACGGCGTGGTGGGCAAGTTCGTCGAGTGCTACGGCCCCGGCGTCGCGAACGTCCCGCTCGAGAACCGGGCGACGATCGGCAACATGTCGCCCGAGTACGGATCGACGGTGACCATCTTCCCGATCGACGCCGAGACGCTCCGCTACCTCACCTTCACCGGCCGCTCCCCCGAGCAGGTCGGCCTCGTCGAGGCCTACGCCAAGGAGCAGGGACTCTGGCACGAGCCGGACGCCGAGCCCGTGTACTCCGAGACGCTCGCGCTCGACCTGTCGAGCGTCGTGCCGAGCCTCGCCGGCCCGTCGCGGCCCCAGGACCGGGTCCCGCTCGACCGGGCCAAGCCGATGTTCGCCGAGGCGCTCACGAAGGCGCTCGCCTCCGGCGGCGGCGGCGAGCGCCCCCACGCCGAGGCGCCCGTCGAGCTCGCGGACGGGACCGAGCTCCGCCTCGACCACGGCCACGTCGTCATCGCCGCCATCACGAGCTGCACGAACACCTCCAACCCCCAGGTCATGCTCGCCGCCGGCCTGCTCGCCAAGCGGGCCGTCGAGCGCGGCCTGTCGGCCAAGCCCTGGGTCAAGACCTCGCTCGCGCCCGGCTCGCGCGTCGTCGTCGACTACTACGAGCGTGCCGGGCTCATGCCATACCTCGAGAAGCTCGGCTTCGGCCTGGTCGGCTTCGGCTGCACCACCTGTATCGGCAACTCGGGACCGCTCGCCCCCGAGATCTCCGCCGCGATCGGCGAGCACGACCTCGCGTGCGTCGCCGTGCTGTCGGGGAACCGGAACTTCGAGGGGCGCATCCACCCGGACGTCCGGATGAACTACCTCGCCTCGCCCCCCCTCGTCGTGGCCTACGCCCTCGCCGGGACGATGGACATCGACCTGTACAACGACCCGATCGGCGAGGACGGCGCCGGCGAGCCGGTGTTCCTCCGCGACCTCTGGCCGAGCCAGGCCGACGTCGTGGCCACGGCGCAGCAGTCGGTGCTCGCCTCGATGTACCGCGACGACTACGCCGACGTCTTCGCTGGAGACGAGCACTGGCGCTCGCTCGAGGTCGGCGCCGGGGACCGCTACGAGTGGGACGACGTCTCGACCTACATCCGCAGGCCGCCCTACTTCGACGGCATGGGCGCCGAGCCCGAGGCGCTGGGCGACATCGCGGGCGCCCGGGCCCTCGCCGTCCTCGGCGACAGCGTGACCACCGACCACATCTCCCCGGCGGGCTCCATCCGGGCGGCGAGCCCGGCGGGCGCCTGGCTGCAGGCCAACGGCGTCGAGCCTGGCGACTTCAACTCCTACGGCGCGCGCCGCGGCAACCACGAGGTGATGATCCGCGGGACCTTCGCCAACATCCGCATCCGCAACCGTCTCGCGCCGGGCACCGAGGGCGGGGTGAGCGTCCACCTCCCCGACGGCGAGCAGGCGGCGATCTACGACGTCGCGCGGCGCTACCTGGCGGAGGGAACGCCCCTCGTCGTCCTCGCCGGCAAGGAGTACGGTTCGGGCTCCTCGCGGGACTGGGCGGCCAAGGGCACGGCCCTGCTCGGGGTACGGGCGGTGCTGGCCGAGAGCTACGAGCGGATCCACCGCTCCAACCTGATCGGGATGGGCGTGGCGCCGCTGCAGTTCCTGCCGGGCGACAGCGTCTCCTCGCTCGGCCTGAGCGGCCATGAGGTGTTCTCGGTCACCGGGCTCGCCGGGGCCACGGCGGGCGAGCTGATCGGCAGGAGCGTCACCGTCCGCGCGGACGGCACGGAGTTCCGGGCGCTGCTCAGGATCGACACCGAGACGGAGGCGCAGTACTACCTCCACGGGGGCATCCTGCGCTACGTCGTGCGCAAGCTGGCCGCGTCCTGAGCGGTGGCGGGAGCGGGCCCCGGGACCTCGCCGGCACGAGGGACCGTTCGGCGGACGCGGCCGCTCCCGTGAGCGAGCGCCAGGTCACGGTCGCCAGCTTCAACGTGCACGCGGGCATCGACGGCTGGGGGCGCCACATCGACGTCGTCGGCGCGTCGCGGCGGATCGACGCCGACGTGCTCGTCCTCCAGGAGACCTGGTCCCCCGAGGGTGGCACGCCGCTCGCCCGGCAGATCGCCGACAGCTGCGGCTACGAGGTCGTCGAGGCCGAGCTCGCCCGGGGACGGATGGTGTCGCCCGATCCGGCCCTCGTCGGCCCCGACGACCCGCCGACGTGGGGGCCCGGGCGCGCGGCGCAGACGAGGATGCTGCGCATCGACGGGCGCCCGGGCACCCGCCGCTCCCGGCTGTCCGCCGCCGAGCTCCGCCTGCCCGCGACGCGCGGCGGCTGGGGAGTCGCAGTCCTCTCCCGGCTTCCGGTCCGCCACCACGAGGTCGTGGAGCTTCCCGACCTGCGCGGTGACGCGGCGACGCGCAAGGCCGTCGTCGCCGAGCTCGACGTCGGCGGCACCCCGCTCGTCATCGCCGGGGTCCACCTCGGCCACCTCCGTCGGGGCTCGCCGATCCAGATCCGGGCCCTGCGGCGCGCGCTGCCGCCGGCACCGACGCCCGCGGTGCTGCTCGGGGACATGAACTGCTGGGGGCCGCCGCTCGTGGCGATGCTGCCCGGCTGGCACCGGGCGGTGAAGGGTCGGACCTGGCCGGCGTGGCGCCCGCACAGCCAGATCGACCACGTCCTCGTCCGCGGCCCGCTCGAGGTGCTCGACGGCGAGGTGCTCGAGCCACTCGGCTCCGACCACCGGCCGGTGCGCGCCACGCTCGCCGTCTGAGCGCCCGGGCAGGCCGCGTCCTCGCGGAGACCCCCCGCCGTCGCGTCCCGAGCGATCAGCGCAGGGCGACCGACGGGCGGAACGAGGCCAGCAGCGTCAGGTCGAGCTGGTGCTCGAGCGCCGAGGCGAGGCGCAGCAGGGTCGGCTCGCTCCACGCCCGCCCGAGGAAGGTGAGCCCGACCGGCAGGCCGTCGACACTGCCGACGGGGAGCGAGATCGACGGATAGCCGGCGACGGCCGCCGCCTGGTAGCCGGCCCGCAGCGAAGGATCGCCGTTCACCTGGTCGATGCACCACGCCGGCGCCATAGTGAGCACGACGAGCGCGTCAAGCCCGGCGCCGTCGAGGGCGGCGTCGAGGCCGTCACGCCCGGCGCGTCGGAGGTTGCGCTCGAGCGCCTGGCGGTACCCGGGGGCGTCGAGCCCTTCGGTCGCCGCCGCCGCCTCGAAGAGGTCCTGCCCGAAGAGCGCCAGCTCCTCGCCGGCGTTCGCCTCGTTGAAGGCGATCAGCTCCGCCAAGGAGCGCGGGCAGGCGTCACGGTCGCCGGGCCGCCCCGCTAGGTAGCGGTCGAGGCCGTCGTGGAACTCGTGGAAGAAGACGGTGAGCTCGTCCTCGCTCTCGTCGAGCTCGGCGGCGGTCGGCACCTCGACCGGGTCGATGAGCGTGGCACCCGCCTCGTGCATGGCCCGCAGCGCCTCGGCGACCACCCGGTCGGCCGCCGGGTGGTAGCCGGTGTAGAAGGCGCGCGGCACGCCGACACGCATCCCCTCGAGCCCGCCCGCGCGGCAGAACTGCGTGTACTCGGCCGGCAGGCCCGCCGGTCGTTCGAGCGTCGCCGGATCCGCGAGGTCCGCGCCGGCGAGGACGCCGAGCAGCAGCGCAGCGTCGACGACCGACCTCGCCATCGGGCCGACCGAGTCCTGGCTGGCGGCGATCGGGACCACGCCGGCGCGGCTGACGAGGCCACGGGTCGGCTTCACCCCGACGACCCCGCACACCGCCGCCGGACAGAGGATCGACCCGTCCGTCTCGGTCCCGACGGCGAGGGGCGCGAAGCCGGCTGCCACCGCGGCGCCGGAGCCGGAGGACGAGCCCCCGGGGCTTCGGTCGAGCGCGTGGGGGTTGCGCGTCTGGCCGCCGACGGCGCTCCAGCCGCTCGAGGAGCGGCGCGAGCGGAAGTTCGCCCACTCCGACAGGTTCGTCTTGCCGAGGACGACCGCCCCCGCCTCGCGCAACCGGGCGACCGCGGTGGCGTCGCGGGCCGGCGGGACCTCGGCGAGGGCCAGCGAGCCGGCGGTGGTCCCGAGGCCGCCCGCGGTGTCGAGGTTGTCCTTCACGAGGACGGGGACCCCGAGCAGCGGCCGCGCCGCGAGACCGGGCGCCGCGGCTTCGGCGGCTTCGGCGGCCTCGGCCCGCTCGGCCGCGCGCCCGTCGACGGCGAGCACCGAGCGGAGCTGCGGCCCGGCACGGTCGAGCCTGGCGATCCGTCCGAGCAGCGTCTCGACGAGCTCGGCGCGGGTCAGGTCCTTCGAGAGCAGCTGGCGCAGCTCGCCGAGCGTCGCGAAACCGAGCGAGGACGTCCGCGGATCGGGGTCGTCCGGGAGCACGGTGGCCGGCTCAGCCGACGGTGACGAGACGCCCGAGACCCACGTGGCGCAAGAACGCGTCGAGCGCCGTGGTGAGGAGCGGGAGCTCGTTCAGGATCAGCAGGACGCCGAAGCCGGCGAGCAGGCCGGAGGAGGCGAGCGTGATTGCACGCGAGTGCATCTTGACCCAGCGCAGCGCCCCGGTGAGCCGGCCGAAGCTGCACCCCACCACGAGGAAGGGGACCCCGAGCCCCGCCGTGTAGAGGGCGAGCAGGACCGCCCCCTGACCGGGGCCGCGGTTGGTCGACGCCACGGCGAGCACCGACGCGAGCACGGGCCCGATGCACGGCGTCCAACCGAAGCCGAAGGCCGCTCCGGCGACCGGCGCGTAGAACGGGCCGAGGCGGGAGGGGCTCGGGTGAAAGCGAGCCTCCCGGTACAGGCTGGGGAGGCGCAGCACGAGCGAGCCCGCCAGGAACAACGCCATCGAGAGCACCACGACGCCGGAGATCCGGGTGATGAGGGTGAGATTGTGGTGCAGCGCCGAGCTGACCGTCGTGGCGGTGAGGCCGAGCAGGACGAAGACGACGCCGAAGCCGGCGATGAACAGCAGGGTGTCGCGGACGATCTTCGCCAGGTGGCGGCGGGCGTCGGCCGCCTCGGTGATGTCGAAGCCCGTCACCATCGACAGGTACGCCGGGACGACCGGGAGCACGCACGGCGAGACGAACGAGGCGACACCCCCGCCGAACGCCACCACGTAGCTGACTCCTGCACCCAACTGCGTCCGCTCCTTCGTCGGGCACGCCCGCGCCCGCCGGGCCGCCGGATCCGGTGCCTCGCGCCCGGCCGGACGGCCGCGCCGTCGACCTCCAGCCTCGCGCCCGGGGCGCCGGCGTGCGAACGCGAGGCGCCGGCGGGCGCACGGTCCTTGCTTCGCGTGCGCGGTCTTGGCATTGTCGAGTCGATGGAGGTGTCTTGGCGGAGCTGAGCGAACGCGAGCGCGCCGTGCTCGACTTCGAGCGCGAGTGGTGGGTCGAGCCGGCCGGCTGCACGAAGGCGGAGTCGATCCGCCGGCGCCTGTCGATCTCGTCGGCCAGCTACTACGCGCTGCTGGACCGTCTCGCCGACTCCGCGGCCGCGTTCGGCTACGACCCGCTCGTCGTGCGCCGCCTGCAACGCCGGCGCGCTGCTCGCCGGCGCGCCCTGCTCGTCGGCGAGCAGCCACGGCGCCGCCGCCCGCACTGAACGCGGTCGCGCTCGGCGCGATCGAGCTCCTCGCCCGGAGCCCGAGGGCGTCGGGCGTGTTCACCGACTTCGACGGCACGCTCGCCGAGATCGTCCCCGATCCGGCCACCTCCGTGCCGGTCGCGGGCGCGGTCGACGTCCTCCACTCCCTCGCCGAGCATCTCGGCGTCGTGGCGGTGGTCTCGGGGCGGCCGGTCGCGTTCCTGCTGGACCGCCTCGGCCGGACGGGCCCGGGTCCACGCGTCTCGCTCTTCGGCCTCTACGGCCTCGAGCGGGCGAGCAGCCGGACCGGGCCCGGCCGGGGGGACCTGCGCGCCGAGCCCGGGCTCGGCGTCTGGCGGGCCCCGGTGGCGGCAGCCGCCGGGGAGGCCGTGGCGCTCGCCGGCCCCGGGGTGCGCGTCGAGGACAAGGGGCTGAGCGTGACGCTGCACTGGCGCGACGCGCCCGATCGCGCCGGGGAGACCGCCGCCGTGGCCGGGGAGCTCGCCGCGCGTCACGGCCTGGTCGTGCACCGGGGCCGCATGTCGGCGGAGCTCGTCCCCCCGGTCGCGGTCGACAAGGGGAGCGTCGTCACCGACCTCGCCCGCGACCTCGAGGCGGCGTGCTTCCTCGGCGACGACCTCGGGGACCTGGCTGCCTTCGGCGCCCTCGACGAGCTCCGGGCCTCGGGGCTCGGGGCGTTGAAGATCGCCGTGGCGAGCGAGGAGGCCCCCGACGAGCTGCTCGCCGCGGCCGACCTCGTGCTCGACGGCCCCGCGGCGGCGCTCCAGCTGCTGCGCGCCCTCGACGAGCGGGTGCGCGCCGGGGAGAGGTGAGGGGCAGCGCCCCGCCTCCCGGCGCCTTGTTCGAGCCGCGCGCCTCGGCGAGCATGACCTGGTGCGCATCGACCGGCTCGACCACGTGCAGCTCGCGATGCCCCCGGCGGGGAGGCGCGCGCGACCGCCTTCTACGAAGGCGTCCTCGGGATCCCCCGGGTGCCGAAGCCGCCCCGGCTCGCGCTGCGGGGCGGATGCTCGTTCGAGGACGCAGGCGTACAGGTCCACCTCGGCGCCGATCCCGACTTCCGCCCGGCGCACAAGGCCCATCTCGCGCTCGTCGTCGACGACCTCCGGGCGCTCGTCGCACGGCTCGAGGCCGCGGGCCACCCGGTCCGTCTCGACGAGGCGCACGGCGGGTTCGCGCGGGCCCACGTGGACGATCCGTTCGGCAACCGCATCGAGGCGATGGGCCCCGACCGAGACAGCTGAGCGCTCCCCGCCTGCACACCGAGCGCACAGCGCGTACCCGTGAAGTCCACAGGCTCGCGTCCGACACTGGGGGAGAAGGGCGGCCCGGCCGGTGGGAACGCCGGGCGGAGGCGCCGGAGGTCTGTCTGAGGAGGAGGAGGCTCCCATGAGGCGTGTGCCGTCGTGCGGGTCACCCGGCGTGGGACGCGCTCACCAGTCGGTGCACGCCCGACGCCCGCCGGCCACCACCGGCCGGCGGCTCCTCGACGCCGCGGTGCTGGCGGCCGGCGGTGCCTCCGTGGTGCTGCTCGTCGCCCCCGGAGTCGGCGCGTCGGCGCGTGGCAGCGCCGCGACGGTCAACTTGTCGGTGGTGGACATCGTCACCAACCTCGCCTACCAGAACGCCGGCGCGGCGGGGACGGGGATCGTGCTCACCTCGACCGGCGAGGTCCTGACCAACAATCACGTGATCCGCGGCGCGGCGACGATCAAGGTGACCGACGTCGGCAACCACCGGACCTACCCGGCCACGGTCGTCGGCTACGACGTCTCCGCGGACATCGCCGTCCTGCAGCTGAAGGGCGCCTCGGGGCTGAAGACCGCCGCGATCGGCAACTCCACGACCGTGAAGGTGGGCCAGTCGGTGACCGCCACCGGCAACGCGGGGGGCACGGGCGGCACGCCGACCGCCACGACCGGCACGGTGACGGCCCTCAACCGCACGATCGTCGCCAGCGACGGGAGCGGCTCCGAGCGCTTGACGGGGCTGATCGAGACCGACGCCGTGCTGCAGCCCGGCGACTCGGGCGGTCCGCTGACGAACGCCGCCGGGCGGGTCATCGGCATCGACACCGCCGCCTCGAGCACCTTCACGTTCCAGTCGGGCAGCAGCGAGGGGTTCGCGATCCCGATCAACCGGGCGGTCGCGCTGGCTCGGCAGATCACGGCCAAGAAGGCCTCGGCGACCGTGCACATCGGACCGACGGCGTTCCTCGGCGTGGACGTCGTCCCCTCCGGCTACTACCGCGGCCAGCAGTTCACCGCGGGGGCCTACGTCCTCGAGGTGATCCCCGCCTCTCCCGCCGAGAAGGCGGGGATCGTCGGCGGCGACGTGCTGAACTCGCTGAACGGCCGCACGATCGCCTCGTCGACGGCGCTCACCAACCTCCTGCTCACCATGAAGCCGCGTGCGACCGTCACGCTCGGCTGGGTCGACCAGGCCGGAGCCCGACACAGCGGGAGCCTCATGCTCGCCAGCGGGCCCCCGCAGTAGGGGCGGGGACCGTGGTTACCCTCGTCCTCCTCGTGGTGGTGGCGCTCGAAGCCGTCGCGGCGGCCATCGTGGTCGGCGTGGCGCGCTCCCGGCGCGCCCGGGCGCACGCGACCGCGCGCGGCTGGCCCGGACACCACCGCGGCGCGCGGCGGTAGGCGGTCGCCCGGCGGGCCTCCCCGAGGCCGCCCGCTCAACCTGCGAGGCGCAACTTCCGTTACTCAGGTATGGGCTCAGCGCAGGGAGGGCTGCCTGAGGACGCCGTCGCGCTGCTTCGACTCGTCCTTGAGACGGCTGGCGAGGGGGTGTACGCGACCGACGCCGAGGGTCGCTGCACGTACCTGAACGCGGCCGGCGCGCTGATGTTCCGCATCGACGCCGGCGAGGCGCTCGGGCGCGACGTGCACCGGCTGCACCACGGCGCCGGGATCGAGACCGACGCCTGCAGCGCGTGCACCCTCACGCCGATCGGCGGCCAGCAGCGGGCCGACGACCTGTTCCGCGCCGCCGACGGGACGGTGTTCCCTGTCGCCTACACGCTCACCCGCGGCGGCGAGCCGGCCGTGACGCGTGTCGTCGTGTTCAACGAGATCCGCGAGCGCAAGCGGGTCGAGGCGGCGCTGCGCCAGTCCGAGCTCAAGTTCCGCGCCGTCACCGAGTCGGCGAACGACGCCATCGTCTCGACGGACACGAACGGGAACATCGTCGCCTGGAACCGGGCCGCGAGCGAGATGTTCGGCTACACCGAGGACGAGGTCATCGACGAGCCGTTCGCCCCCTTGCTGCCCGGCTTCTCGGAGAAGGGCGCCGGCCTCGCGCTCGAGCAGCCGAAGGCCGCCGGCGACGCGGCGGGCAGCGCCACCGTCGAGGCGGAGGGGCGCCGCAAGGACGGCAGCACCTTTCCCCTCGAGCTCTCCGTCGCCCAGTGGAAGCGCGGCGACGCCTGCTACTTCACCGGGATCCTGCGGGATATCACCGATCGCAAGCGTGCCGAGGCGGAGCTGGCCCGGGGGGTCGCGCTGGTCCAGCTCCTCGAGTCGGTCGCCCTGGCGGCGAACGAGGCCTCCGATCCGCAAAAGGCGCTGCAGTTCGCCGTGACGAGGATCTGTGCCCACAGCGGCTGGGGCGCGGGGCACGCCTACTTCGTCGAGCAGTCCGACCCTCCGCGCCCTGTCGCCTCCGAGATCTGGCACCTCGGTGACCCCAAGCGCTTCCGCGCCTTCCGCCGGGCGACGAGTCGCGCCCTGGCCGGCGACGCCGACACGCTCCCCCCGCGCGTCGCCGAGACGAGCCGCCCGGTCTGGATGCCGGACGTCACCGCCGAGGACCTCCCAGCGCGCATCCGCATGGCGGCGATGGTCGGGTTCCGTTCGGCGTTCGCCCTGCCGGTGCTCGCCGGGCGCGACCTCGTCGCGCTGCTCGAGTTCTTCGCCGAGGACATGGCCGAGCCGCATGACACCTTCGTCGAGGTGATGGGACAGATCGGCGCGCAGCTCGGACGGGTCGTCGAGCGCCAGCGCGCCGAGGAGCAGCTCACCTACCACGCCCTCCACGACGAGCTCACCGGCCTGCCCAACCGGGTGCTCTTCTTCGACCGGCTGACCGTCGCCCTCGGGCGCGCCAGGCGTCACGCACCAGTCGCCGTGCTCTTCCTCGACCTCGACCGCTTCAAGCTCGTGAACGACAGCCTCGGCCACGACGCGGGGGACCAGCTCCTCGTGCAGGTCGCCGCCCGACTGAGCTCGGCGCTTCGCGAGAGCGACACCATCGCGCGCTTCGGCGGCGACGAGTTCGTCGTTCTCTGCGAGGACGTGGTCTCCGCTGACGAGGTCGTCGGGGTGGCCGAGCGGCTGTCGCAGTCCCTCGCCGCGCCGATCGCGCTCGCCGACGGCGAGGTCTTCATCACGACGAGCATCGGCATCGCCTTCTCCGAGGGTCCCGACCAGACGCCCCAGGCGCTGCTGCGCGACGCCGACGCCGCCCTCTACCGGGCAAAGGAGCTCGGGCGCGGCGGCTACGAGCTGTTCAACGAGCAGATGCGCGCCCGCGCCGTCGAGCGGCTCGCCACGGTGAACGCGCTGCACCGCGCGATCGAGCGCGACGAGCTCCTCCTCTACTACCAGCCCATCGTCGAGCTGGTCAGCGGCTCGATCGTCGGCATGGAGGCGCTCGTGCGCTGGCAGCACCACGAGCGCGGCCTCGTCCCCCCGACGGAGTTCATCCCCCTCGCCGAGGAGAGCGGCCTGATCGTCGAGCTCGGCCGCTGGGTGCTGCGGGAGGCCTGCGCCCAGGCGCGGCGCTGGAGCGAGGCACTGCCCGGGTCGACCCTGACGATGAGCGTGAACCTGTCGGCGCGCGAGCTCCAGCACCCGATGGTCGTCGAGGAGGTGGCGGACGCCCTCGCCTCCGCCCGGGTGGACCCGAGGCGCCTCGTCCTCGAGATCACCGAGTCGGTCCTGATGAACGACACGCGGGCGACGCTCGACCGCCTCCAGCAGCTTCGGGACCTCGGCGTCCGGCTCGCCATCGACGACTTCGGCACCGGCTACTCGTCGCTCGCGTCGCTGCGCCGCCTGCCGGTCGACGTCTTGAAGATCGACAAGTCGTTCATCGACGGGCTCGGCGTCGACCGTGACGAATCGGCGATCACCCGAACCGTCGTTCGCCTCGCCCAGGCCCTCGGCCTAGAGACGGTCGCCGAGGGCGTCGAGCGTGCCGAGGTGGCGGCCGAGCTCCTGACGCTCGGCTGTCACCTCGCCCAGGGCTACCACTTCTCGCGGCCCCTCCCCGCCGCCGAGCTCGACCAGCTCCTGCGGAGCCAGTTCGACCCGACGCCCGCGAGGCGCGGCAAGCTCGTCTCCTGATCCCGCGCCGGCTCAGCCGCCGCGCCGCGCCACGGGCCGGCGTGCGGCCGCGACGAGCTCGTCGAACCAGAGCCTCGGAGGTCGTGAGGCGGCGAGCGCGACGAGCGCACGGCTGCGCTCGGCCCGCTCGGACGCCGGCATCTCGAGGGCGCGCTCGAGGGCGGCCGCGGTGCCGTGGACGTCGAAGGGCTCGACCTCGAGGGCGTGGGCGCCGAGCTCCTCGAACGCCCCGGCGTCGTGCGAGAGCGCCAGCACCCCGTCCCGGCTGTTCACGACGGGACCCTCCTTGGCGACGAGGTTCATGCCGTCGCGAATCGGGTTGACGAGCAGCACGTCGTAGCGGGAGAGCGCGGCGACGCTCGCCTCGAAGTCGTCGGCGACCTCGAGCTCGACCGGCGGGCGACCGCCGGAGGCGAAGCGCTCGTTCACCCTGGCGACGAGGTGCTCGACCTCGCTGCGGTAGGCGAGGTACTCGGGCAGCTCCTGGCGCGAGGGGTAGGTGCGGGCGAGGAACACGGCCTCGCGCCGCCAGCGGGGGCCGCGCTCGAGGAGCTCCTCGAAGGCGAGGAAGCCGCGCAGCAGGTTCTTCGACGGCTCGACCCGGTCGCTGCGCAGCACGAGCCGGCGTCCGGCCAACCGTTCCTCGAGCGCCTCCCGGCGCTCGCCGCAGGCCGGCGAGGCGGCGATCGCCCGCAGCTCGTCGGCATCGGTGCCGAGCGCCGAGACGAAGGTCCGCGGCGCCTCCCCGAGGAGGGCGGTCGCGCCGGCGCGGAAGCGGTCCGCCCACACCCGCGTGTGGAAGCCGCAGGCGCCGAAGGACGCCATGGACGAGAGGAGCTCGACGGCGATCGAGCGTGGCAGGGTCCGCAGCTCGTCGGGCCCGCAGAACGGCGTGTGGGTGAAGTGGACGGTCTTCAGGTCGGGCCGTAGCTCGGCCAGGTGGGCGCCGGCGAGGAACAGGTGGTAGTCGTTCACGACCACCGTGGCGCCGTCGTTCGCCGCGCTGGCGACCTCCTCGGCGATCGCCCGGTTGAAGGCCCGGTAGCCCTCCCACGCCTCGTGCCATCGCCGGTCGAACAGCGGGCGGCGCGTGAGGTCGAACATGTTGTGGAGCAGGAACCACAGCGTCCCGTTGGCGATCACCCGGTAGGCGGCGTCGCGCACCTCGCGCGGCAGGTCGACCAGGTGCAGGTCGATGCCGCCGCCGAGGTCCGCCCCCACGCCCTCGCCGGCGGCGCGTCGGTCGCCCTCGGTCATCGCCGAGGCGATCCAGAGCGCGTTCGTCCCGGAGAGGGCCCGTAGCAGGCTCGGCGCGAGCCCACCGGCAGCGTGGTGCACGACCAGCTCGTCGTCCTCGCCGAGCTGGAAGCTCGCCGGTCCCCGGTTCGCGACGACCACGAGGTCGCTCCCGGCGGTCGGCGCCGGGCGTGCGCCGCGGGAGGCCGCGTCGCCGTTCACCGCTGCGGCCCCGTCACGGGGCTCACGTGACCGGGATGCGGCTGCGGCCGAGCGCCACGGCGAGCACCTCGCGCGCCTGGGGCGCGAGCTCCGCGAGGGGGCGGTTCCGGTGGACGCGCACGCCGAGGTCCACCTGGGCGATGGCGCCGGCCCCGTGGCGCCCGGCCACGTCGAGGAGGAGCCCCATCTCGACGCCGTAGCCCTCGGCCAGCTCCAGCTCCTCGACGACGCTGCGGCGCACCGCCGTCTCGCCGGCGAGGGGCTGGGAGAGCGCGGCGAGCGAGGGGAAGAGCAGGGAGATCGCCGGGCGGGCGACGAGCTCGGTGACGCGGCCGCCTCCCGAGGGGTCGCCGCGATACGCCCTCGTGTAGCAGCCCTTCACGAGGACGAGGTCCGGGCGTACGAGCAACGGCCCGAGCAGGCCGGTGACGAAGTGGTCGCGCAGGTTCACCACGTCGGCGTCGAGGAAGACGACGAGGTCGCCCGTCGTCACCTCGACGCCGCGCCGCATCGCCCCGCCCTTGCCGATCGCCGCGGGGCGCGCCGCGCACCTGCCCTCGGTGCTCGGCACGACGCGGGCGCCGGCGCGCTCGGCCACGGCGGCCGTGGCGTCGAGCGAGCCGTCGTCGATCACGACGAGCTCGTCGACGATGCGCGTGCGCTCGACGAGCTCGTAGCGCACGGCCGCGACGACGCGCGCCACCGTGCGCTCCTCGTCGCGGGCGGGGATGCAGACCGCGACGCGGTGATCGCCCTTCAGGTCGGCCAGGCGATCGGCGGGGAACTCCCGGTGGTCGAACGTCGAGATCTCGCCCTCGGCGCCGGTCACGGGTCCATCTTCGCCGCTGGTCCCTTCCGCGGCAATTGCCCACCTCACGGCGGTGGCCGGCGCGGGCCGGCCGCAGGGGCACTTTGACGAGCGTGCGCCCGTCGTCCACACTTGAGCCCATCATCCAGAGCGGCTGAGGGACGGGCCCTGCGACGCCGCGGCAACCAGTGCCAGGAAGAACCGCCTCCTCGCCGGGAGGGGCGGGGATCCGACGCAAGGTGCCAATGCCCGAGCGATGAGGAGGATGCCATGGGTGCCATCGAAGGTCTGCGCTGTCGGGAGTGCGGACGGTCCTACCCGGCAGAGGCGCTCCACGTGTGCGACTTCTGCTTCGGTCCGCTCGAGGTCGTCTACGACTACGACGCCCTGCGGCGACGCGTCTCGCACGCGTCCATCGCGGCGGGGCCGCCGACGATCTGGCGCTATGCGGAGCTGCTCCCCGCGGCGAGCTCGGCGCCGGTCGACCTCGGCGCCGGCTTCACCCCGCTCGTGCGCGCCGACCGGCTCGCCGCCGAGCTCGGCCTCGGCGAGCTCTGGCTGAAGGACGACACCCGCAACCCGACCGGGTCGTTCAAGGACCGGGTGGTCGCGGTCGCGCTCTCCAAAGCGCGCGAGCTCGGCTTCAAGGTCGCCGCCTGCGCCTCGACGGGGAACCTGGCGAACTCGGTCGCCGCCCACGCCGCCCGGGCCGGGATGGACTCGTACGTCTTCGTCCCGAGCAACCTCGAGCGGGTGAAGATCGTGACCACCGCGGTCTTCGGCGGCCGCCTCATCGCCGTCGAGGGCACCTACGACGACGTGAACCGGCTCTGCGCGGAGCTGGCGAGCGAGCACCCCGACTGGGCGTTCGTCAACGTCAACGTGCGCCCGTACTACGCGGAGGGCTCCAAGACCCTCGCCTACGAGGTCGCCGAGCAGCTCGGCTGGACGGCGCCGGACCACGTGGTCGTCCCGATCGCCTCGGGCAGCCAGCTGACCAAGATCCACAAGGGCTTCCACGAGCTCAACGAGCTCGGCCTGATCGAGGGCGGCGACGACGTGCGGGTCTCGGGGGCCCAGGCCGAGGGGTGCAGCCCCGTGGCCACCGCCTTCGCCACCGGCTCCGACACGATCCGGCCGGTGCGCCCCGACACCATCGCCAAGTCGCTCGCCATCGGCAACCCGGCCGACGGCTGGTACGCGCTGCAGGCCGTGCGCTCGAGCGGGGGGGCCGTCGAGTCCGCCACCGACCCCGAGGTGATCGACGCGATCCGCCTGCTGGCGCGCACCGAGGGCATCTTCGCCGAGACGGCCGGCGGCGTCACCGTCGCCACGCTGGCCAAGCTCGCCGCCGCGGGCGTCGTGCGGCGAGACGAGCGGGTGGTCGCCTACATCACCGGCAACGGCCTGAAGACCGTCGAGGCGCTCGAGGACCAGCTCGGGCCGAGCGCGGTCATCCCCCCGACGATCGAGGCGTTCGAGTCCGCGGAGCGCGAGGCCGAGCACGACGAGGAAGGAAGCCGTCGATGAGCGTCACCGTCCGCATCCCCGCCCAGCTGCGCCCCCTGACCGGCGGCGCCGGCGAGGTGGCCGTCGAGTGCACGACGGTGCGCGAGGCGATCGCGGCGCTCGACGCCGCACACCCGGGCGTGGGCGAGCGCCTCCTCGACGACGACGGCGCCCTGCGGCGCTTCGTCAACCTCTTCCTCGCCGAGGAGGACGTCCGCTTCCTCGAGGGCCTCGACACGCCCGTCGTCGACGGCCAGACGCTCTCCGTCGTCCCGGCCGTCGCCGGCGGCTGACCCCGCCGGCCGGCTCCCTCCCCCCGGCGCGTCGGGGTCGCGGTTGCGCCGCTACGCTGACCGTGGTTTGCTATTAGCACTCGACGTAGGAGAGTGCCAACGCTCGGCTCGCCGAGCAGCCAAGGGAGGACACCCGAGATGCCGAAGTTGATCACCTTCGACGAGCAGGCCCGCCGAGCGCTGGAGAGCGGGATGAACCAGCTCGTCGACGCGGTGAAGGTCACGCTCGGACCGAAGGGACGCAACGTCGTCCTGGAGCGGAAGTGGGGCGCGCCCACCATCACGAACGACGGCGTGTCGATCGCCAAGGACATCGAGCTCGAGGACCCCTTCGAGCGGGTCGGCGCCGAGCTCGTCAAAGAGGTCGCGAAGAAGACCGACGACGTGGCCGGTGACGGCACGACGACGGCCACCGTCCTCGCGGGCGCGCTGGTCCGCGAGGGGCTGCGCAACGTCGCGGCCGGCGCCAACCCGATGTCGCTGAAGAAGGGCATCGAGGCGGGCGTCGAGGCGGCCGTCGGTCGCCTGAAGGACCTCGCGAGGGAGACCGACTCCAAGGACCAGATCGCCCAGGTCGCGGCGATCTCCGCCGCCGACACCGAGATCGGGGCGATGATCGCCGAGGCGATCGACAAGGTCGGCAAGGACGGCGTCATCACCGTCGAGGAGTCGCAGACCTTCGGCATGGAGATGGACCTCGTCGAGGGGATGCGCTTCGACAAGGGCTACATCTCCCCGTACTTCGCCACCGACCCTGAGCGGATGGAGGCCTCGCTCGAGGACCCCTACATCTTGCTGTTCGGCTCGAAGATCTCCGCCGTGCGCGACCTGCTCCCCGTGCTCGAGAAGGTCATGCAGACCGGCAAGCCGCTCGTGATCATCGCCGAGGACGTCGAGGGCGAGGCGCTCGCCACGCTCGTTGTGAACAAGATCCGTGGCACGTTCAAGAGCGTCTCGGTGAAGGCGCCGGGCTTCGGTGAGCGGCGCAAGGCGATGCTCCAGGACATGGCGATCCTCACCGGCGGTCAGGTCGTCACCGAAGACGTCGGCCTGAAGCTCGAGAACGTCACGCTCGACCTGCTCGGACGGGCCCGCAAGGTCGTCGTCACGAAGGACGAGACCACGGTCGTCGAGGGCGCCGGGTCGGAGGCCGACATCAAGGGCCGGATCAACCAGATCAAGGCCGAGATCGACAACACCGACTCCGACTACGACCGCGAGAAGCTCCAGGAGCGCCTCGCCAAGCTGTCCGGCGGCGTCGCGGTGATCAAGGTCGGCGCGGCCACCGAGGTCGAGCTGAAGGAGAAGAAGCACCGCATCGAAGACGCCGTCTCGACGACGAAGGCGGCGATCGAAGAGGGTGTCGTGCCCGGCGGCGGCGTCGCGCTGCTGCGTGCCCAGGAGACGATCCTGGAGCGGGCCGACAAGCTCGAGGGCGACGAGGCGACCGGGGCGCGCATCGTGGCCCGGGCCGTCGAGGAGCCGCTGAAGCAGATCGCCGTCAACGCCGGCATGGAAGGCGGCGTCGTGGTGGAGCGCGTGCGCAACCTCAAGGTGGCCTCGGAAGGCCTGAATGCGGAGACCGGCGAGTACGAGGACCTCTTCAAGGCCGGCGTCATCGACGCCGCCAAGGTGACGCGCTCGGCGCTGCAGAACGCGGCCTCGATCGCGGCGCTGTTCCTCACCACCGAGGCGCTCGTCGTCGACAAGCCCGAGGAGAAGTCGGCGCCCGCGATGCCGGGCGGCGGCATGGAGGACTTCTAGCCCCGACGGCGTGCCGGCCGCCCCCAACCGGGCGGGCGGCGGCCGCAGGCCAGGCAGTGAGCGACGGGGCGCCTGCGGGCGCCCCGTCGTCGCGCCCGGGAACGGCCCGGCCCGGCCCCTCGTAGACTCAGGGCGTGCGCACGACCGACGAGGGCAGGCACCGGACGCCGGCGGAGGGCGGGGAAGCATCGACGCCCGACCACCGGGGCTGGGCCGTCCTCCACCTCTTCTGCACGCTCGAGGCGGGGGCCGACGCCACCGCCGTCGAGCTGGCGGTGAAGGACTGCCAGACCTCGGGTCACCAGGTCGTGACGGCGGCGCTCCTCGGGCACAAGGCGGACCTCGCGGTGATGGCGCTCGGGCCCTCGCCCGAACGGCTGCGTGCGCTGCAGAGCTCCCTCCGGCGCGCGGGTTGTCGAGCCATGTGGTCCTACGTCTCGCTCACCGAGGTGTCCGAGTACGCGGGCGGCATCCCCGAGGCGATGCGCGAGGCGCGGCTCCACCCGGTGCTGCCGCCCGCCGGGATGCCCGCGTTCTGCTTCTACCCGATGTCGAAGCGCCGGAGCGCCGCCGACAACTGGTACCAGCTCTCCTACGATGAGCGCCTCCAGCTGATGCGCGGCCACGGCAGCGTCGGGCGGACGTTCCACGGGCGGGTGGTGCAGCTGATCACGGGCTCGACCGGCCTCGACGACTGGGAGTGGGGCGTGACGTTGTTCGGGCGGGATCTCGACGTGCTGAAGGAGTGCGTGTACACGATGCGCTTCGACGAGGCGTCCGCCCGCTACGCCGAGTTCGGCCCGTTCGTGGCCGGGACCGTCGGCGGCACCGCCGAGGTGCTCGCCGCCCTCGGGGCGGGCTGAGCCCGTGACCCTCGAGGCTGCGCCGGCGCGCGCCGTCGAGCTCGACCGTCTCGAAGCGGTCCTGCGGCGGCTCGGGCGCGTCGTCGTCGCCCTCTCCGGCGGCGCCGACTCCGCCTTCCTCGCGTTCGTGGCAACGGCAGCGCTCGGTCCGGAGGCGGTGCTGTGCGCCACGGCGGTGTCGCCCTCGCTCGCCCCCGAGGAGGAGCAGGAGTGCTCCCGGCTCGCCCGGGAGTGGTCGCTCCGCCACCGTGCCGTGCGCACCGACGAGCTGGCACGGGCCGCCTACGCCGCCAACGGGCTCGACCGCTGCTACCACTGCAAGTCCGAGCTGATGGACGCCCTGGCGCCGCTCGCCGCGGCGGAGGGCGCGACGGTGGTCCTCGGGGTCAACCTGGACGACCTCGGGGAGCACCGACCCGGTCAGCAGGCGGCGGCCGAGCGCGGCGCGTCCTTCCCGCTCGTCGAGGCCGGCCTCACCAAGGCGCGCCTTCGCGAGCTCTCGCGCCAGCTCGGCCTGCGGACCTGGGACAAGCCGGCCGCGGCGTGCCTCGCCTCGCGGGTCCCCCACGGCACGCCGGTGACCTTCGGCGTGCTCGGTCAGGTGGCGCGCGCCGAGTCGGCGCTGCGCCGACTCGGCTTCTCGCAGCTGCGCGTCCGCCACTACGGCGAGTGCGCGCGTCTCGAGCTCGCCCTCGGCGAGCTCGAGCAGGCCCTCGCGGCCCGCGAGGCGGTCGTCGAGGCGCTGCACGGCGTGGGCTACCGCTACGTGACGCTCGACCTCGAGGGCCTGCGCTCGGGGAACCTCGCCCGCAGCGCGCTCGCCGACGCCGCCCTCGCCCCGCCGGGCGCTCCCGGCCCGCCGGGGCGCGAGCACCGGTGAGCGTCCGGGTCCGCCTCGTCTTCCCCGAGGCGCTCGTGCGCGAGCCCGTGCTCGCCCGGCTGGCCCGGAGCTTCGACGTGCAGCCGAACATCCGGCGTGCGAGCGTCGACGAGGACTCCGGCTGGATCGTCTGCGAGCTGGAGGGCAACGGCGCCGACGTCGAACGGGCGCTCGCATGGCTCGCGGAGACGGGCGTGCGCGTCGAGCTCCTCGGCGACGTGGTCGAGAGCTGAGGCCCGCCCGGCGCCCGACCCCGGGCGGGCGGGGCGGGTCAGCGCCGGGGCCGCCCGGGTCCAGGAGCGTCCCCCTCGCCGACCTGCCAGCCGGCGCTCGAGGTCGAGCGCCGCTCGTAGAAGAGGCAGCCGTCGGGGCAGCCGAAGGGCACGGTGTCGTTCGCACCGAGCCGGCACCGCTCGAGCCGCTCGCCGTTGCGGACCGTCTGCATGATGTAGTGGCGACAATCCGCCCGGACGGCCATCGGACAATCGTCGCACACGGCCGGCGTGGCGATAGCGTCGGTCCGGTGACCGGCGAGCCCGTCCCCGTCGCCGACCTGCTCAGGTGGAGCGAGAGCCTGGCAGCGATCGCGCGCACCGGACTCGGCTTCACCGCGAGCGTCTTCGAGCGCGAGCGCTTCGAGGAGGTGCTGCGCCTCGCCGCCGAGATGCGAGCCGTCGCCGACGAGCGCCTCGCCGTGGCGGGCCACGCCCCGGTCGGGACCACGGCCGAGGGGCTCGTCCAGGAGTGGATGCGCAGCGTCGGTGAGGGGGTCGCCGGCTACGTCACGCCGCGGGTGAGCGTCGGGGCGATCGTCGGCAACGACGACGGCGAGCTGCTGCTCGTCCGGCGTGCCGACTCCGGCGTCTGGCTCTACCCGACCGGCTGGGCCGACGTCGGCTACTCGGCGGCCGAGGTGGCGGTGAAGGAGGTGGCAGAGGAGACGGGGATCGAGGTCGAGCCGCTGCGGCTGGTGATGGTCCTCGACGGCCTGCGCCTCGGCTTCACGCGCTCTGCGCTGTACTCGCTCGTCTTCCACTGCAAGACGACCGGGGGCGCCCTCGCCGCGCACCCGCTCGAGTGCGCCGAGGTCGGCTGGTTCGCCCGGGACGCGCTCCCCGAGCCGCTCGCCGGCTCCGACCGCTGGGTGGACCAGGCGTTCGCCGCGATCGGCGGCGAGCCGGTGGAGGTGCTCTTCGACCGCCCCCGCGACCGGCGCGGGCAACGAGCCGGTCAGCCCGAGCGCCGCCCGCGCAGGTAGCGCTCGATCTCCTCGGCGAGCCCCTCGGCGGACAGGTCGCCGCCCGTGGCCTCCTCCAGCTCCTGCAGCCGCGCGACGTACGCGGCGACGTTCTCGTCCTCACGGACGAGGTCGTCCATCCGGCTCTCGTACTCGAAGGCCTGCTCCTCGAGCGCCACCTTGTCGACGCTGCGGCCGAGCATGGCGGTCGTCACCTCGACGAGCGCGAGCGCGGCCTTGGCCGAGAGCGGGATCGAGTAGCACGGCACGCTCGCCCACAGCGACGTCGTCGGCACCCCCGCGTCGGCGAGCGCGCCGCTCAGCACGCCGACGATGCCGGTCGGGCCCTCGTAGCGGGAGGGCTCGATCGCGAACTTCTCGAGCAGCCCCGGCTCGCTCGACGTCCCGCTGAGCGGGACGGGACGGGAGTGGGTCACCTCGGAGAGGAAGGCGCCGAGGGTCAGCGCCCGCTCGACGCCGAGGCCGCGTGCGAGCGCCACGACGGTCTCGCAGTACGAGCGCCAGCGCAGCTGCGGCTCGTGCCCGCGCAGGAGGACGACGTCTCGTCCCTCGTCGCGCACCGTCGCGATCGACAGCGAGGTGGCCGGCCAGGCGACGCGACGCGAGTCGCCCTCGCCGATCGCCACCTCCGGGCGGACCTCGGTGAAGTCGAAGAACTCCTCCGGGTCGATCTCGGCGAACTGGACGGCACCCCAGGCCCGTGCCAGGTGCGAGGCGGCGAAGGAGGCCGCCTCGCCGGCATCGTTCCAGCCCTCGAACGCGGCGACCAGCACCGGGCGGCGCAGCTTCGGGCGGCGCAGGAAGCGCACCGCCGACTGCGGGAAGTGATCGAACGCGCCCGCGAGCGGCCGGGTCCCGCCGCTGAACAGCCCCGTCCGTCGCCGTCCCATCGCGAGTCCTCCCATTGCCTTCGCAGCCTATCGGCGCATCCGCCCACGTCGCGACCGGGAGCTTCGCGAGCCGGGCGCACGGCCCCCGGTACACTGCGGCCCGTGCCGACCAACGGCCTTTTGATCGAGCGCGTCCAGCAGGTGAGCGAAGAGCTCGTCGCGGCCTTCGCCCGGCTCGGGCCCCAGCTCTCCTCCTCGCCGCCCCCCGGGCTCGAGGCGTTGCGCCGCGTCGTCTCCTCGCCTGGGACCGCGCTGCTGGTGGCGCGCGGCGCCGACGCCAGCATCGTCGGCACCTGCACCCTCGTCACCTTCGAGATCCCGACTGGGCTGCGCGCGTGGCTGGAGGACGTGGTCGTGGACGGGGCGACCCGCGGCAGCGGCGTCGGCGCCGCGCTCGTCGAGGCGGCCCTCGACGCGGCGCGAGCCGCCGGGGCGCGCACCGTCGACCTGACCTCGCGCCCGAGCCGTGAGGCCGCGAACCGCCTCTACGAACGGTCGGGCTTCGCGCGTCGGGAGACGAACGTGTGGCGCCGCGAGCTGTGAGCCCGGCGGCCCGGTAGCCGTTCGCAGGCCCCCCGGGGCGGTTGCGGCCCGCCGACCGGCCGGCCCTGCAGATCGTTAGTTCGCTAAGCTAACGACATGAGCTGCCGCAGCGACCAGGCGGTGCCGAGTCGTGGTGCACGGCGCACCGGGCCCCGCGCTCGATGAGCGGGAACGCCCTGGCGACCTCGCGAAGCCGTGGTGGCCCACCGGCCGGTCGCTCGCACGACGAGCGGTACAAGTGGATCGCCCTGTCCAACGTCACGCTCGGCGTGCTGATGGCGACCATCGACGGGTCGATCACCCTCATCGCCATGCCGGACATCTTCCGCGGCATCCACCTCGACCCCCTGCAGGCCGGGAACAGCTTCTACCTGCTCTGGATGCTGCTCGGCTTCCTCGTCGTGACGAGCGTGCTCGTCGTGAACTTCGGCCGCCTCGGCGACCTGTTCGGGCGGGTGCGCCTCTACAACCTCGGCTTCGTCGTCTACACCCTGTTCTCGCTACTGCTCACCGTCACGTGGCAGACCGGGCGCGCCGGCGCCCTCTACCTCGTGATCATGCGCATCTTCCAAGGTGTCGGCAGCGCCCTGCTGATCGCCAACTCCGCGGCCATCCTGACCGACGCCTTCCCCGAGCACCAGCGGGGCATGGCCCTCGGCATCAACAACATCGCCGGGATCAGCGGCCTGTTCATCGGCCTCGTCCTCGGCGGTGTGCTCGCCCCGATCGACTGGCGGCTCGTCTTCCTCATCTCGGTCCCCATCGGCCTGTTCGGCACCGTCTGGGCGTACCTGAAGCTGGAAGAGCGCGGGGAGCGGCGCCCCGGGCGCATCGACTGGCTCGGGAACGCGACCTTCGCGCTCGGCCTCATCGGCGTGATGATCGCGATCACCTACGGCATCGAGCCCTACGGGGGCAGCACCATGGGCTGGTCGAGCCCCCGGGTCATCGCGTCGGGCCTGTCGGGCGTGGCGCTCCTCGGGGCCTTCGCCGTCATCGAGTCGAGGGTCGAGAACCCGATGTTCCGGCTCCCGCTGTTCAAGATCCGCGCCTTCACGGCCGGCAGCATCTCCACGCTCCTCGCCGGGATCGCCCGGGGCGGGCTGATGTTCATGCTGATCATCTGGCTCCAGGGCATCTGGCTCCCCGAGCACGGGTACACGTTCTCCGCCACGCCGCTGTGGGCGGGCATCTACATGCTCCCGCTGACGTTCGGCTTCCTCGTGGCGGGCCCGGTGTCGGGCCTGCTCTCGGACCGCTTCGGGTCGCGACCGTTCGCCACCGGCGGCATGGTGGTCCAGGCGGCCAGCTTCGCCCTGCTCCTGTTCCTCCCCGTCGACTTCTCCTACCTGCCCTTCGCCCTGCTGCTGTTCATGAACGGGCTCGGCGCCGGAGCGTTCGCCTCCCCGAACCGCGCCGGGGTGATGAACAGCCTCCCGCCCCAGCACCGCGGCGCCGGGGGCGGCATGAACTCCACCTTCCAGAACTCGGCGCAGGTGCTGTCGATCGGGATCTTCTTCACGTTGATGATCGTCGGGCTCTCCTCGACGCTGCCCGCCGCCCTCACCCACGGCCTCTCGGCGGAGGGCGTCCCGGCGACGGCGGTCGAGCGGATCGCGCACCTCCCGCCGGTCTCGGTGCTCTTCGCCGCCTTCCTCGGCTACAACCCGATGCAGCACCTCATCGGCGCGGCGACGCTCGCCAAGCTGCCGCCGGCACACGTCGCGGTGCTGACCGGCAGGCGCTTCTTCCCCGAGCTCATCTCGACGCCGTTCCGGTCCGGGCTGAGGCACGCCTTCGCCTTCGCCATCGCCGCCTGCGTCGTGGCGGCGGGCGCGTCGTGGCTGCGCGGCGGGCGCTACGTCTACCGCGAGCCCGCCGATCGGGCGGCGTCGGGCGCGGCCGACGGCGCGGGGGTCCCAGAGATCCTGATCTGAGGCCGATCGCGCGCTGCGCCAGGGCGATCTCCCCGGCGCTCGGGCCGCCGCTCGACCCGCGGCCCGGCCGCGCGCGCGAGCTGGCGGCCCGGAGGTGCCCTTTCCGGCGCGCGGTCGTAGGATCCCTCTTCGCGAGGGGCGGGGGGCGGACCACCGAGGAGGTCGCAGGGCGTGACTGACAGCGTCACCATCACCGACAACCGGACCGGACAGTCGATCGAGATCCCGATCGTGGACGGCGGCGTCAACGCGACCGAGTGGTCGAAGCTGCTCCCGGGCATCTGGTTCTACGACCCCGGCTTCTCGACGACGGCGGAGTGCGAGAGCTCGATCACCTACATCGACGGCGACGAGGGCGTCCTGCGCTACCGCGGCTACCCCATCGAGCAGCTGGCGGAGCGCTCCTCCTACCTCGAGGTCGCCTACCTGCTCCTGAACGGCGAGCTGCCGACGGCCGCCCAGTTCGAGACCTGGAAGGACGAGGTCACCCACCACACCTTCATCCACGAGAACGTGAGGAAGCGCTTCCTCGAAGGCTTCCACTACGACGCCCACCCGATGGGGATGCTGGTCTCGGCGGTGGCCGCGCTGTCGACCTTCTACCCCGAGGCCAAGAACATCTTGGACCTCGACGCGCGCCACAAGCAGATCGTGCGCCTGATCGCGAAGATGCCGACCCTCGCCGCGGCGACGCACCGCTTCAGCGTCGGGATGCCCTTCGTCTACCCGGACAACTCGCTCACCTTCGCGGAGAACTTCCTCTCCATGATGTGGAAGACGGCGGAGCCCCGCTTCGAGGCGAACCCGGCGCTCGCCCGGGCGGTCGACGTCCTGTTCATCCTCCACGCCGACCATGAGCAGAACTGCTCGACGACGACGATGCGTGTCGTCGGCTCCGCCCACGCCGATCCCTACTCGGCCTGCGCGGCGGCCTGCGCCGCCCTGTACGGCCCCCGCCACGGCGGGGCGAACGAGGCGGTGCTGCGGATGCTGACCTCCATCGGCTCGATCGAGAACGTCCCCGCCTTCGTCCAGTCCGTGAAGGAGGGCCACGGGCGCCTCCAGGGGTTCGGGCACCGCGTCTACAAGAACTACGACCCCCGGGCGAAGATCATCCGCCAGGCGGCCTACGACGTCTTCGAGATCACCGGGAAGAACCCCCTGCTCGACATCGCCCTGAAGCTGGAGGAGACGGCGCTCGCCGACGAGTACTTCATCTCGCGCAAGCTCTACCCGAACGTCGACTTCTACTCCGGCCTCATCTACCAGGCCATGGGCTTCCCCGTGGAGATGTTCACCGTGCTCTTCGCCATCCCCCGCACCGCGGGGTGGCTCGCGCACTGGGTCGAGATGCTCTCGAAGGACACGAAGATCGCCCGGCCGCGTCAGCTCTACACCGGCAGCCCGGAGCGTGACTACGTCGCCCTCGAGCAGCGCTCCTGAGCGCCCCGCCACCGGCGCGCCGGCCGAGGCGGGGCGGTCACATCTCTGGCGCGGATGATGACGATGCGCTAAACAGATGACACGGCCGGTCTCCGGGGGGGTCCGGTTTGGGACGGGGGGGTCCAGGCAACGGCCCGCCGGCGCGAGCGCCGGCGGGCCGTTGCCTTACCGCTGCCTCAGGCGCTCGGGTGCCGGCGGCGCCCCGCGACGGCGAAGCAGGCGACGGCCGCCGCCGCCGCCACGTTCAACGAGCCGAGCGGGCCCCACAGCGGGATGCGGGCGAGCACGTCGCAACGCGAGCGCGTCAGGGCGGCGAGCCCACGGCCCTCGGCGCCGAGCACGAGCGCGACGGGGCCGTCGAGCAGCTCCAGCCCGTCGAGCTCACGCTCCCCGTCAGCGTCGAGGCCGATGCTCCACACCCCGCCGCGGGAGAGCTCCTGCAAGGCGGCGCCGACACCGGGGACGAGGGCGATCGGCAGGTGCTCGACCGCCCCGGCGGCCGCCTTCAGCGCGGCGGGCGTGAGGTGCGCCGAACGGCGACGCGGGAGCACCGCGCCGGTCGCGCCGGCGCAGCTCGCCGTCCTCAGCACGCTCCCGAGGTTGCGGGGGTCGGTGACCCCGTCGAGCACGACGAGGAACGGTGGTGTCGCCACCTCGCCGGTCGCGCCGCCCGCCGTCGCCTCCGACGGGGCGAGGAGCCTGGCCAGGTCGGTCGCGAGGACCGGAGCGGCGCGGGCGACGACGCCCTGGTGGACCTCGTTGCGCGCGAGCGAGTCGACGTGGTGCTCGGGGACGAACCGCACGGAGACGCCCCGCGACCGGGCGAGCTCGACGATCTCGGTCAGCACGGTCGAGGGGTCGCGCCCCTCGGCGACGATCAGCTCGAACACGCGTCGGCGCCCGGCGACCAGCAGCTCACGAACGGCCTGGCGGCCCTCGACCTGCTCGCCCCCGAGTGCCTCGGCCTGCTCGCTGCGACGGGCGGGATCGCCCGGCCTGCCGGGGCTCCCGCGGCGCCCGGCGGTGCTACGGGGGGTGCCACGCCTGCCGCCGGCGTCCCTGCCGCGCGCGCCACGGCCATCGCTTCGCGGGGCGCTCACGGCGCCGGGGCGGGCGGCTCCCGCTCGAGCAGCACGACGGCGAAGCACGCGATGCCCTCGACACGCCCGAGGCTGCCGAGGCCCTCGGGGCGCGTCGCCTTCACGTGGATCGGGGCCCCGGCGGCATCGGAGAGGCGCGCCATCATCTCCTCGCGCCGGGCGACGATCTTCGGCCGCTCCCCGACCACTGTGCAGTCGCCGTTCACCACCCGCCAGCCCTCGGCGGCCACACGTTCGACGACCGTGCGCAGGAGCAGCAGGCTGTCGGCCCCGCGCCAGTGCTCGTCGGTGTCGGGGAAGTGCGCACCGAGGTCACCGAGGCCCGCCGCGCCGAGGATCGCGTCGGCGACGCTGTGCGCGACGACGTCGGCGTCGCTGTGGCCACGCAGCGCCCGCTCGCCGGGGAACCCGACGCCGCCCAGCACCAGCTGGCGCGGCCGCGCCCGGCCGGGCTCGCCCGGCGTCGGTTCGTCGAAGGGGTGGACGTCGACGCCGAGGCCGACGCGCTGCTCGCTCACCGCGAGCCGGAGGCGAGGACCTCGGCGCCCCAGGAGCCGAGGCGCGCCAGGTCGTCGACGTCGGTGAGCTTGACGTTGCGCGCCTCGCCGGGGACCGTCACGACGGCACCGCCGATCGCCTCGACGAGCCCGGCGTCGTCCGTCGCGTCGGGCTCGCCGGCGTGCGCCCGGCGCAGCACCGCGGCGCGGAACGCCTGGGGCGTCTGCACGGCGACGAGATCGGAGCGCTCCAGCGTCTCGACCACGCGCCCCGCGGCGATGCGCTTCACGGTGTCGGCCAGGGGGACGGCCGGGATCGCACCGTCCGCCCCCGCCCCGACGGCGGCCACCACGGCCGTGAAGAGCGACCGGGAGGCGAGCGGGCGGGCGGCGTCGTGGACGACGACGATCTCGGCCGACGCCGGCACCGCCGCGAGCCCGGCCCGCACCGAGGCGGCTCGCGTCGCCCCGCCGGCGACGACGACGCCGCAACCGGCATGGCGGGACGGTTCGCCGAGCGCCGCCTCGGGGAGGACGAGCACCACCTCCTCGGCGACCGACCGGGCGGCGTCGACGGCCCATTCCACGACGGGACGTCCGCACAGCTGCTCGAACTGCTTCGGCCCGCCGAAGCGGCGGCCTTCGCCCCCTGCGACGACGATCGCCCAGGTGCCAGCGGCCAAGGGGCTGACCGGCTTAGGGAAGAGCGGCGTTCAGCCGCTCCTCGGCCTCGGCCTCGCTCACCCCGATGGCGAAGGTGAGCTCCGAGACGAGGATCTGCCGGGCGCGGTTCAGCATCCGCTTCTCGCCGGCCGAGAGCCCCTTGTCCTTGTCGCGGATCGAGAGGTTCCGCACGACCTCGGCGACCTGGTAGATGTCGCCCGACTTCAGCTTTTCGACGTGGTTCTTGTAGCGGCGTGACCAGTTGGTCGGCATCCGCGCCTCCTTCTTGCGAAGGACGGCGAAGACCTCCTCGACCTCCTCGTCGTTGATCACCTCGCGCAGCCCGACCTCGTCGGTGTTGTCGGCGGGGACCATCAGGGTCAGGTCGCCGTAGGCGAGCCGGAGGACGAGGTACTCCCGCTTCTCGCCGAAGGCTTCCCGGATCTCCCGCTTCTCGACCACCGCCGCACCGTGATGCGGATAGACGACTTTGTCGCCGACATCGAACACTGCGCGACTCCTCAACCCGGCACGTGCGGAACGGCGTCTCTGCGACGAGACATGCCGTGGGCCGCTCGATGGTCCGAGCCGGCCGAGCTGCCATTGTACCGGTCCTGGGCCCACCTCACCGCGGGAGGTCCAGCAAGCGGCGCTCCTGGAGGTGATCGGGGGGCGCGGGGCGCCGAGCGCGCCCGGCCGCCGGCGGTCCGGTCAGCCGAAGCGGTCGAGCGCGCCGGCGTCTGCGACCCTGGCAAGCCGGCCCTTCACGAGGCGTGCCTGGTCCTCACCGATCTCCGCGGCCTCGGCGAGCTCGCCGGCCGGCGCGCGGAGCAGGCGGTGGAGATCGCCGAAGTGTGCGACGAGCCGCTCGACCTCCGCGCGGCTCATCTCCGGCAGGCGGCGGAGCAGCCGGTAGCCGCGCGGCACGAGCGGAGCGTCGAGATCGAGGGGGACCGTGGATCCCGGTCGGAACGCGCGGACGACGTGGTCGAGGCCGAGCAGGTCGTCGGCCGGGATGGCGGCGAGGCGGGCGAGCGTCTGGTCGACCGCGTCACCCTGCCCGGGGGCGACGTAGTCCGCGGCGACGAGCCGGCGGTCCTCGAAGACGCCGCTCGTGAGCTCGTTCAACTGCAGGCGGAGCAGGCGGCCGTGCTCGCCGAGCTCGTCGAGCACGTCGGCGATCGCGTCGGCCACCCGGGCGACCATCTCGGCGCGCTGCAGCACCGTGGCCACGTCGCGCACCGTCACCATGTCTGCGATCTCCGACGCGCCGAGGCTCCCGTTGACCTCGTCGAAGCGAGCCCGGAAGCGGTCGAGCGTCTGGAGGAGGTGGTTCGCCCGCCCGACGAGCGCGTCGGTCGGCTGCAGCTGGCGGCGGGCGTCGCGCTCGTAGAGGGTGATCCTCCCCGTCTCCTCCGAGACGGCGACCACCGGGACCCCGACGCAGCGGGCGACCCGCTCGGCGGTGCGGTGTCGCGTGCCGGTCTCGATCGTGAAGGCCGACGGATCCGGGATCAGATGGACGTTCACCCACACGATGCGCTTGGCCTCGCGGTCGAGGACCATCGCCCCGTCCATCTTGGCCAGCTCCGAGAGCCGCTGGGGCGTCATCTCGGTGTCGATGTGGAAGCCGCCCGAGCAGATCGCGAGCACCTCGGGACCGTCACCGAGCACGATCAGCGCTCCCATGTGGGCCCCGAGGATCCGCTCGAGCCCCTCGCGCAGCGGAGAGCCCGGCACGACCTGAGCGAGCAGCTGACCGAGCGCTGCGGGGGCCTGCGCCACCTGGGCATCGTACCGGAGGCCGCCGCTGTCTCCGCCCGGCCCGCCGTGCCATGCGGCGGGGGCGGGGCCGGCGCGAGCGGTGCTCAGGCGGGAGGCCGGAGCCGGCGCGGCGCCGTGCCGGAGCCGATCAGCGAAGCGACGGCCTCGGCGAGGGTCGACACCCGCACGAGCGAGATGCCCGCCGGAGGCTCGGGTGCCGAGACCGGCACCACGGCGCGCCGGAAGCCGCGCCGGGCCGCCTCGGTGAGGCGTCGCTCGGTGTGGGCCACCTGGCGGACCTCGCCGCCGAGACCGACCTCGCCGCAGGCGACGACGTCGTCGCCGAGCGGGGCGCCCGCCGCGGCCGACGCGAGGGCGAGCCCGAGCGCGAGGTCCGTCGCCGGCTCGCTGACGCGCACTCCGCCGACGACCGAGGCGAAGACGTCCATCGCCCCGAGGGCGACGCCGACCCGCTGCTCCAGGACCGCCAGCAGGAGCGCCAGCCGCCCCTGCGGGAGGCCCTGGGCCGTGCGGCGGGGTGTCGCGAGGCTGCTCGGGGCGGCGAGCGCCTGCAGCTCGACGAGGAGGGGCCGCCGTCCCTCGAGCACCGGCGCGACGACGCTGCCGGCGATGCCGCTCCGCCGGTCGGCGAGCAGCAGGCCGCTCGGGTCGTCGACGCCTTCGAGCCCGTCGGCGGTCATGGCGAAGATGCCGAGCTCGCCCGCGGGGCCGAAACGGTGCTTCGTGACGCTCAGCACCCGCAGCGCGTGATGGCGCTCGCCCTCGAAGGAGCAGACGGTGTCGACCAGGTGCTCGAGCAGCCGCGGCCCCGCGAGGGCGCCCTCCTTGGTCACGTGGCCGACGAGCACCGTCGCCACGCCGTGACCCTTCGCGTAGGCGACGAGGCGCGCGGCGCACTCGCGCACCTGGACGACGCTGCCCCCCGCCCCGCCGATGGCCGGGTCGGCGACCGCCTGGATCGAGTCGAGCACGAGCAGGTCGGGCCCGTGGCGTCCGGCGGCGTCCAGCACCGCCGGGAGGCACGTCGTGGCCAACAGCGACACGCCCGGGACGGCGGCGCCGAGGCGCTCGGCCCGCCGACGCACCTGCTCGGCCGACTCCTCGGCAGAGACGATCAGCACGCGTGCGCCGCGGCCCGCCGCGGCGGCCGCCGCCTGGAGCAGCAGGGTGGACTTGCCGATCCCGGGTTCGCCGCCGACGAGGGTCACCGACCCCGGAACCAGGCCACCGGAGAGGGCGCGGTCGAGCTCGCCGACGCCGGTCGGGACCGGGAGTCCTCCCTCGAGCCCCACCTCGCTGAGCGGCACCGGCTCGAGCGGTCCTTCGCGGGAGCCGTCCCAGCCGCCGCCGGCGCTCCAGCCGGCGCCTGCACCCCAGCCGGCGCCGGCACCCCAGCCGGTGGAAGCACCGGTCGCAGGCGGCGAGCACCGCTCCTCGACGAGGGTGTTCCAGGCGTCGCACTGCGGGCACCGCCCCGACCAGCGGGGGGAGCTCGACCCGCACGCGCTGCAACGATGGACGATCCGCTCCCGAGCCACGGCCGGACGATAGGCGCCGGCTGTGACACCGCCCGGGAACGGCCCGGCGCGCCATACTTGGCAGGCCCGCCGTGAGCACCGGTCGGCACCGCCAAGACCTCCCCCCGGGGGACCGATGCCGCTCGCGAGCATTCCGCGCCTGATCGCACGCCCGACCTGGCGCTTCCTCCAGACCGAGGTCGCGGGCGGCGTCCTGCTCGTCATCACCACGACGGTGGCGCTCGTCTGGGCGAACACACCCCTCGTCGGCGCCTACGACCGCCTCTGGGGAACGACGCTCGGGGTGGCCCTCGGAGGCCACGTGCTCGAGATGAGCCTGCGCGGCTGGGTCGACAACGGGCTCATGACGGTGTTCTTCCTCACGGTCGGCCTCGAGCTGAAGCGCGAGCTGACCGTCGGCGAGCTGCGGGACCCGCGTGCCGCCGCGCTGCCGATCATCGCCGCGCTCGGCGGGATGGTCGGCTCGGCGCTCGTCTACGTCGCCTTCACCGCCGGGACGGCGCAGGTCCACGGCTGGGGCATCCCGATGGCGACGGATCTCGCCGTCGCCCTCGGCGTGCTCTCCTTGGGCTGCCGCGACGTCGCGAGCCCGGTGAAGCTGTTCGTGCTGGCGCTGGCGGTGGCCGACGATCTCGGCTCGATCGTCGTGCTGGCGATCTTCTACGAGCACAACTTCGACGCGGTGGCCCTCGGCGCCGCCCTCGGCGTCTTCGCGGTGGCGGCGGTGTGCCGGCTCGCGGGCGTCGGCTGGTGGCCCGTCTACGCCCTCCTCGGCATCGGGGTCTGGCTCGCGCTCGACAAGGCAGGCGTCAGCCCGACGCTGGCGGGGGTCGCCATGGGCCTGCTCGCGCCGGGCCGGCCGCGGCTGTCGCCGGAGGAGACCGAGGCACGGGAGGACGAGCTGCTCGACCTGTCCTCGCCCCGGGCGGTGCGAAGGACGGTGCACATCGCGCTCGGCGCGGTGCCGCGAGCCGAGTGGCTCGGCCTCCAGCTGCATCCCTGGTCGAGCTTTCTCGCCGTGCCGTTGTTCGCGCTGGCCAACGCCGGGATCCCGTTCGGCGGCGGATCGCTCGCCAAGGGCGGGGTGACGGGGCTCGCCGGGGGCGTGCTGTTCGGCAAGCTCGTCGGGAAGTTCGTGGGCGTCGTCGGCGCGACCCTGCTCGCGCAGCGCCTCGGGATCGGCCGGCTCCCCGAGGGGATGGGGCTGCGCGAGGTGCTCGGCGTGGGCGCGCTCGCCGGCATCGGGCTCACGGTGTCGTTCCTCGTGGCGAACCTCGCGCTCGGCGCGACGGCACAGCAGCACCAGGCGAAGCTCGCGGTGCTCGTCGCCGCGGTCATCTCCGCGGTCGCGGCGACCGCGATCCTGCGCGGCGGCAGGAGGACACGGGGCGAGCCGACCGAACCCTCCGGATCGGCGGACGCTCCCGGGGCTCCCGCGCCCTGAGCTGGCGGGCGAGCGCGCTCAGCTGTCCGAGTCGGCCCCGGCGCCTGCGAGCTCGACCGGCGGGGGCTCGAAGCCGTCCACCGCGTGGAAGACGATCTCGCCGTCCTCGACGTCGGCGATGACCGTCTCGCCGACCCGGAACTCCTTCCAGAGGATCTTCTCCGAGAGGGGGTCCTCGACCATCTGCTGGATCGCCCGTCGCAACGGGCGCGCCCCGAGGGCGGGCTCGTAGCCCTTCTGGGCGACGAGCTCCTTCGCCTCGCGGCTGAGCTCGAGGCCGATGCCCTGGCTCTCCAGCTGTTCGCGGACCCGGCGGATCATGAGGTCGACGATCTGGACGACCTCTTCGAGCCGGAGCTCGTGGAAGACGATGACCTCGTCGATGCGATTGAGGAACTCGGGCCGGAAGTGCTGCTTCAGCGCCTCTTGGACCTTGGACTTCATCCGCTCGTACGTGACGGCCTCGCTCGACTTGGCGAAGCCGACCGCCGCCTTGCGCAGGTCGGAGGTGCCGAGGTTCGACGTCATGATCAAGACGGTGTTCTTGAAGTCGACGGTGCGCCCCTGCGCGTCCGTCAGGCGGCCGTCCTCCAGGATCTGGAGCAGGGCGTTGAACACGTCGGGGTGGGCCTTCTCCACCTCGTCGAAGAGCACCACGGCGAAGGGCTTGCGCCGGACGGCCTCGGTGAGCTGGCCGCCCTCCTCGTAGCCGACGTAACCGGGAGGCGAACCCACCAGGCGGCTCACCGTGTGCTTCTCCATGTACTCGCTCATGTCGAGCTGGATCAGTGCCGTCTCGTCACCGAAGAGCAGCTCCGCGAGCGCCTTCGCGAGCTCGGTCTTGCCGACCCCGGTCGGGCCGAGGAAGATGAACGAGCCGCTCGGGCGCTTCGGGTCCTTCAGACCGGCGCGCGTACGCCGGATCGCGCGGGACAACGCCTTGATGGCGTCGTCCTGGCCGACGATGCGCTTGTGGAGCTCGTCCTCCATGCGCAGCAGCTTCGCCGTCTCCTCCTCCGTGAGCTTGTACACGGGGATGCCGGTCCAGTTGGCGAGCACCTCGGCGATGACGTCCTCGTCGACGACGTCGAAGAGGTCGACACCTTCGGCACGCCACTCCTGCTCGAGGGCCGTCTTGCGCTCCAGCTTGGCCTGCTCCTGCTCGGCGAGCATCTTCGCCGCGTCGAAGTTCTGCCGCTCGAGGGCGGCCTCCTTCTCGGCGCGGATGCGGACGAGGTCCTCCTCGATCTTCTTGTACTCGGGCGGCGTCGACATCCGCCGGATCCGCAGGCGGCTGCCCGCCTCGTCGATGAGGTCGATCGCCTTGTCCGGCAGGTAGCGGTCCGAGATGTACCGGTCGGCGAGGTTCGCCGCGGCGATGAGCGCCTGGTCCGTGATCGTGACCTGGTGGTGCTCCTCGTAGCGGTCGCGCAGCCCCTTCAGGATCTCGATCGTGTGCGCCAGCGAGGGCTCCTCGACCTTGATCGGCTGGAAGCGGCGCTCGAGCGCGGCGTCCTTCTCGAGGTGCTTGCGGTACTCGTCGAGCGTGGTCGCGCCGATCGTCTGGAGCTCGCCGCGCGCCAGCATCGGCTTCAGGATCGACGCGGCGTCGATCGCGCCTTCGGCCGCCCCTGCGCCGACGAGCGTGTGGAGCTCGTCGATGAACAGGATCGTGTCGCCGCGCGTGCGGATCTCCTTCAGGACCTTCTTCAGCCGCTCCTCGAAGTCGCCCCGGTACCGGCTGCCGGCGACGAGCGCGCCGAGGTCGAGCGTGTAGAGCTGCTTGCCCTTCAGCGTGTCGGGGACGTCGTTCGCGACGATCTGCTGGGAGAGGCCCTCGACGATCGCCGTCTTGCCGACGCCGGGCTCCCCGATGAGCACCGGGTTGTTCTTCGTCCGGCGGGAGAGCACCTGCATCAGGCGCTCGATCTCGCGGTCACGGCCGATCACCGGGTCGAGCTTGTGCTCCCGAGCGAGCTGGGTGAGGTTCCTGCCGAACTGGTCGAGCACCGGCGAGCCGGCGGGCGCCTGCTCGCCCCCGGTGCCGCCGGCGGTCGCGCCGGCCGTCTCGCGGCCCTGGTAGCCGGAGAGGAGCTGAATCACCTGCTGGCGGACGCGCGGCAGATCGGCACCAAGGCTCTGGAGGACCTGCGCGGCGACACCCTCGCCCTCGCGGACGAGGCCGAGGAGCATGTGCTCGGTGCCGATGTAGTTGTGGCCGAGCTGGAGCGCCTCGCGAAGCGACAGCTCGAGCACCTTCTTCGCGCGTGGCGTGAACGGCGGCGAGCCGGTCGGAGCCGAGCCGGCGGGGCCGATGGTCTCCTCGACCTTCTCCCGCACCGCCTCGAGGGAGATGCCGAGGGACTCAAGCGCCTTCGCGGCAAGGCCCTCGCCCTCGTGGATCAGGCCCAAGAGGATGTGCTCGGTCCCGATGAAGCTGTGGTTCAGAAGACGAGCTTCCTCCTGAGCCAGGACGAGCACCCGCCGTGCCCGATCGGTGAATCGCTCGAACAACGTTCGACTCCCTCTGCCTGCGACCTGAGGTCAGTCTACCGGTCGCACCCGTCATCGCGGCGGTCGGCGGGGGTGGCGTTCGCCAGGCCCTCGACCGCCCCCTCCGTGTCGCTCGCCCGGAGCCAGACTGCCTGGTCACCGGCGAGATTCCGCTCCGCCGGTCCCCCGACGCCACCATCGCTAACGGCCGCCGTTGTCAGGATGACGAGTCCTTGGCCTATCGTGCTCACCTAGTGAACGCGCCGGACCTCTTCGCGCTTCCCGTTCCGGAGGAAGACCTCGCCCGGCTCGAAGCCCGCCTGCGCAGCGTCGTCACGCGCGGCGACCCCTTTCTCGACGAGATCTCGACGCACCTGATCGAGGCCGGCGGCAAGCGCGTGCGCCCCGCGCTGACGCTCGCCGCGGCATCCCTGGCCGGCATCGACGCCAGCGAGGACACCCTGCTCGGCGGCGTCTCGGTCGAGCTCGTGCACCTCGCCTCGCTCTACCACGACGACGTGATGGACGAGGCGACGCGCCGGCGCAACGTCCCGAGCGTCAACGCCCGCTGGGGGAACCTGCTCGCCATCGTCGCCGGGGACTTCCTCCTCGCGCGCTCGGCGGAGATCGCGGCGTCGCTCGGCACGGAGATCGCCGGGCTCCTCGCGGCGACGCTCGCCCGGCTCTGCCAGGGCCAGATCGCCGAGGTGCGCTCCGCCTACCGCCTCGACCGCAGCGAAGAGGACTACCTCGTCGCCATCGCCGACAAGACCGCCGCCTTGATGTCGACGGCCTGCCGGATCGGCGGGATCACCGCCGGGCTGGAGCGCCCGCAGATCGAGGCGCTCACGCGCTTTGGCGAGTGTCTCGGGATCGTCTTCCAGATCCGCGACGACGTCCTCGACGTCGTCGCGGGCGAGCAGGAGCTCGGCAAGCCGCCGGGCCAGGACCTGGCTGAGGGCATCTACACCCTGCCGGTGCAGCGTGCGCTGCTCGACCGCCAGATCGGCCCGAAGCTTCGTTCGCTGCTCGGGCGGCCGCTCGGGCGCGAGGAGGTCGAGGTCGCCCGCGAGCTCGTCGCCGCGTCGCCGGGGATCACCGCCTCGGCCCACACGGCGCGCCGCTACGCCAACGAGGCGACCGACACCGCCCTCAGCCTCGGCGACGGCATCGTGCCAAAGGCCCTCTCCGAGCTCGGCATGAGCCTCCTCGACGACCTGGAACGCTCGACGAGGGCGCTCGCCAGCTGAGCCTCGGGGCCCTCGCGAACCGCCAAGCCGGCGCGTCCGCGGACCGAGGCCGTCGGCTACCCGCCGGACTCCGGGCCGGGCGCTTCGTGGACCACGTCCGGACCGACGGCCGACTCCCCCCCACGGTGCTCGGGACGCAGGGCCGGGAAGAGGATCACCTCGCGGATGTTCGCCTTGTCGGTGAGGAGCATCACCAACCGGTCGACGCCGATGCCGAGTCCGCCCGTCGGGGGCATCCCGTGCTCGAGCGCCCGCAGGAACTCCTCGTCGAGGGCCATCGCCTCCTCGTCGCCGGCCGCGCGCTCGGCGGCCTGGGCGACGAGCCGGCGCCGTTGCTCGTCCGGATCGACCAGCTCGCTGAAGGCGTTCCCGAGCTCGCGGCCGGCGACGACCGGCTCGAAGCGCTCCACGTAGCCGGGCCGGCTGCGGTGGTCGCGCGCGAGCGGCGAGACCTCCTTCGGATAGTCGATGACGAACACCGGGCCCCACAGGTTCGGCTCGGTCGTCTTCTCGTAGATCTCGAGGATGATCTTGCCCGGCCCGTCGCTCGCGTCGACGGGGACGCCGAGCTCCTCGGCGCGTCGGCGCAGCTCGGCGACGCCGAGCTCGAGGCTCACCTCGGCGCCCGTCTGCTCGGCGACGAGCTGCTCCATCGTCGCCCGGCGCCACGGTGGCGTGAGGTCGAGCGCACGGCCCTGGTAGGTCAGCTCGGTCGTGCCGAGCACCGACTGGGCGACGCCGGCGACGAGCTCCTCGGTGATCGCCATCATGTCGGTGTAGTCGGCATAGGCCTGGTAGAGCTCGAGCATCGTGAACTCGGGGTTGTGGCGCGGCGAGAGGCCCTCGTTGCGGAAGACCCGGCCGAGCTCGAAGACCCGCTCGAAGCCGCCGACGAGAAGCCGCTTCAGGTAGAGCTCGAGCGCGATCCGCAGGTAGAAGTCGGCGTGGAGCGCGTTGTAGTGGGTCACGAACGGCTTGGCGTGCGCCCCGCCGGCGATCGGGTGGAGCACGGGCGTCTCGACCTCGACGAAGCCGCGCTCGGCGAGCAGGCGGCGCAGCTCGGCGACGACCTTGGAGCGCACGAGGAACGTGTCGCGCACGCCCTCGTTCGCCCACAGGTCGACCTCGCGCTGACGGTGCCGGAGCTCGACGTCGTGGACGCCGCGCCACTTGTCGCCGAAGCTGCGGCGGGCCTCGGCGAGGAGCGACCACGAGGCGACGCCGACCGACAGCTCGCCCCGCTTGGTGCGCAGGACCTCGCCGGTCGCTCCGATCCAGTCCCCGAGGTTGAGGCGTGTGAACTCCTCGAAGCGCTCGGCGACCCCTTCCTGGGCGAAGAGCTGCACCGCCCCCGTCCAGTCGCGGACCTCGGCGAAGGCGATCCGGCCCTGAGGCCGTGAACGCATGATGCGCCCCGCGACCGAGACGACGACACCGGAGCTCGCCCCCGGATCGAGGCGCTCGTAGGCGGGGTCGGCGGCGACGGTCCCGGCGCCGACGGTCCCGGCGAGGCGGTACGGGACGGCGGGGGCCTCGCGCCCGGGGGCCGGCCCCTCCGTCGGATCCGTCACCGGGCCGCCCCCTCGGCGTCGGGTTCCACGTTCTTCGCGTACAGCAGGCGCAAGCCGTGGAGCGTGAGCCAGGGCTCGTAGTGCCGGATCTTGCGGGAGTGCGGGGCGACCAGACCGCCGAGGCCCCCCGTCGCCACAATCGTGGACGCGCCGAGCTCCTCCTCGAGCCGCTCACACATGCCGTCCACCAGGGCGGCGTGGCCGAAGACCGCGCCGACCTGCATCGACTCGACCGTGGAGCGCCCGATCGCCCGCCGCGGCTCGCCGAGGGCGACTCGCGGCAAGGCGGCGGCGTGGGCGAAGAGCGCGTCCATGGAGATCTCGATGCCGGGCACGATCGCGCCGCCGAGGTACTCGCCGGCCGCGGAGATGGCGTCGAACGTCGTCGCCGTGCCGAGATCGACGACGATGATCGGGGGGCGGAACAGGTCGAGCGACGCCACGGCGTCGGCGATCCGGTCGGCGCCGACCTCTCTCGGGTTGTCGTAGAGGACCGGCATGCCGGTCCGGATGCCCGGCTCGACGACGACGAGCGGCACGTCGAACCAGCGCGCCGCGGTCTCGCGCAGCGCCACCGTGACCGCCGGCACCGAGGACGAGACGACCACGCCCTCGATCAGCCGGTCCGCGGAGGCGGCGCCCGCATCGCCCGCGCCGCGGACGCGCAGGCCGTCGAGACCGAGCAGCTGGTTGAGGAGCAGGGCGTGCTCGTCCGCCGTGCGCTCGGCGACCGTCGCCGCCCGCCAGCTCCGCGCCAGGCCGGGGAGCTCCCCGGGCGTGCGCGCGCCGGGAGACCCGGCGGCCTCGGGGGTCTCGAAGACACCGATGACCGTCTGGGTGTTCCCCACGTCGACGGCGAGCAGCATGGCCTACTGGTCTACCCGATCCGGCGGCACCGCCAAAGTTCCGCGAGCGGCGGGGGCCGCGGGCGGATCGGTGTCAGGCCTCGAGGTCAAGCCCGATGTCGAGGATCGGCGCCGAGTGGGTGATCGCGCCGATCGAGACCACGTCGACGCCCGCCTCGGCGTACGCGGCCACGTTCGTGAGATCGATGCCGCCCGACGCTTCGACGAGGACGGCGCCCGCGGCGCCGCGGGGATGCGCCCGGACGATGGCGACGCACTCCCGCACCTGCCCCGGCGACATGTTGTCGCACATCACGAGCGTCGCCCCCGCCGCCACCGCCTCCCCGACCTGGTCGACGCGGTCGCACTCGACCTCGACCATGCGGCCGGGCCAGCGCTCGAGGGCCCGTTGCACCGCCTCGGCGATCGACATCCCCCCGAGGTGGTTGTCCTTCACCAGCACGGCTTCGGAGAGGTTGCCCCGGTGGTTCGCCGCGCCCCCGGCGCGCACCGCCGCCTTCTCGAGCGCGCGCAGGCCCGGAGTGGTCTTACGGGTGTCCCACACCCGCGTCGCCGGATTGGCGGCCCGGGCCAGCTCGACGTAGCGGTGGGCGGCAGTGGCGACGCCCGAGAGGTGGCAGAGGAAGTTGAGGGCGCTGCGCTCGGCGCTGAGCAGCGACCGGAACGGCCCGGCGACCCGAGCGACCACGCCGCCCGCAGCCACCTCCTCCCCGTCGTCGAGGACGATGTCGCAGGCGAGCGCGGGGTCGACCTGGTGGCAGACCTCGAGCACGCAGCGCGTCCCGGCCACGACGCCGGGACGGCGCGCCACGAAGGCGGCGCGCGCGGTCGCGTCGGGGGGGAGCAACGTGGCCGTCAGGTCGCCGAGCGGCAGCAGGTCCTCCGCGAGGGCCAGCGCGACGGCGGGGCGGACCGCCACGACCGGGGGGTGCACGTCGTCGCGCCTCATCGCCGGGCCGCCTGCGCGGCGAGGGCGTCGCGCCTCACGGCGCGCCGGCCTCTCGCGTCCGGCGGCGCTCGAGCGCTGGCGCGGCGGCGCCGAGGGGGGACGCACGCCGCCCGACCACGAGGCGGAGCCGCCACGCGTCGTCGGTCGCCGGGAAGTCGGCACGGAAGTGCGCGCCCCGGCTCTCCTGCCGCGCGCGGGCCGAGCGCAGCATCGCGGCGGCGACCTCGGCGAGATTCGCCAGTTCCAGCGCCGCGACGGTGTGCCGCGGATCGGCGCTGCCGGCCGCCGGTGCGCCGCGCCGCAGCTCGCCGAGCGTGCGCTCGACCCCCTCGAGGCTGGCGGCGCTCCGCACCACGCCGGCGCCCTCGCCCATCGCGTGCTGGAGCACCTCGCGTTCCTTCACGACGTCACCAGCCATCCCTTCGGGCGGGGAGGAGGCAGGGTCCGGCCGGTCGCCGGCCACGGGACGGACAGGGATCGAGCCGGCGGAGGTGGGGCCACCGAGCCACGGGCCGAGCGCCCCGGTCTCGAGAGGCCCGCCGCGCCCCGACATGATCGCCGCGGCCGCCCTCGTCGCGAACACGAGCCCTTCGAGCAGCGAGTTGGAGGCGAGCCGGTTCGCACCCTGTACGCCGGTGCAGGCCACCTCGCCGACCGCCCACAGCCCCTCGACGGCGCTCGCGCCGTCGAGGTCCGTCAGCACCCCGCCGCACAGGTAGTGCGCGGCGGGCGCGACCGGGAGGAGGTCGCTCGCCGGATCGAGGCCCTGGCCCGCGAGCTGGACGGCGAGACCGGGGAAACGGCGTGCGAAGCCCTCGACCGGCCGGGCGTCGAGGTCGACGTGGTCGGTCCCCTCCTCGGCCATCCTCGCGGCGATCGCCCGGCTCACGACGTCGCGGGGGGCGAGCTCGTCGACGAAGCGCTCGCCTCGCCCGTCGAGCAGCACCGCGCCCTCGCCGCGCAGCGCCTCGGAGAGCAGCGGCCGCGGGAGCGCATGGACCGCGAGCGCGGTCGGGTGGAACTGGACGAACTCGAGGTCGGCGAGGGGCACGCCCGCGCGCAGGGACAGCGCGATCCCGTCACCCGTGGCGCCGAGGGGGTTCGTCGTCAGGTCGAAGAGCTGACCCGCTCCGCCGGTGGCGAGGACGGTCTGCGAGGCGACGAGCCGCCGCGTCCCTCCCGCGTCGAGCACGTCGATGCCCGTGCACCGCCCGTGCTCGACGACGAGGGCGAGCGCGAAGGTGCGCTCGAGCACCGTCACGGGGGCCCGCCCCACCCGGGCGACGAGCGCCCGGACCACTTCGGCGCCGGTCGAGGTGCCGCCTGCATGGACGACGCGGGCGGTGCTGTGGCCGCCCTCGCGCGAGCGGGCGAGCCCGCCCCGCTCGTCGCGGTCGAACACGGCTCCGAGCGCCACCAGGTCGAGCACCGCCTGGGGACCTCCCTCGACGAGGATCCGGGTCGCCTCGGGGTCGCACAGCCCGACCCCGGCGCGCAGCGTGTCCGCCAGGTGCAGCTCCGCGGAGTCGCCCTCGACGGGGAACGCCGCGGCGATGCCGCCCTGTGCCCACTCCGTCGTCGACGCCCCGAGCACCCCCTTCGTGACGACGGCGACCCGAGCCCCCGCGGCGGCGAGGCGCAGTGCGACCGCGCAGCCCGCGACGCCGCTCCCGACGACAACGGCGTCGAAACGCGAGCTCGGCCCGGTCACCTCGGGCAGCCCCGGGCCGGGCGCGCGGGAGCTCACGAGGGGATCCCCAGGTTGTCGATCAGTCGCACCGGCCCGACGCGCGCCGAGATGAGCAGGCGGATCTCGCCGGTCGCATCGAGCGATCCTGCCCGATCGAGCGCGCCGGCGGCGCGCGCGACCGCGTAGTCCAGGTGGGCCAAGGGCTCGCCGGCGACCACCTCGACCATGGCCTGCTCGATCGCCGGCGCGCAACGCCCGGTCGTGTTGAGCACCTCCGCTCCCCGGACCAGCGCCCGGTGCAGGACGGTGGCGGCGGCTCGCTCCTCGGGCCCGAGGCGGCGGTTCCGACTGGAGAGCGCGAGGCCGTCGGGCTCGCGCACGGTCGGGCAGCCGACGACCCCGACCGGGAACGACAGGTCGGCGGCGAGGCGCCGCACGATCTCGAGCTGCTGGTAGTCCTTCTCGCCGAAGTAGGCGGCCGCCGGCGCCACGAGCGCGAAGAGCTTCGCCACGACGGTGGCGACGCCCGAGAAGTGCCCCGGGCGCGAGGCCCCCTCGAGGACGTCGCCGAGCGGCCCGGGGTCGACCGTCACCTGCGGCGACCCCGCCGGGTACATCTCCGCCACGCTCGGCATGAAGACGACCTCGACCCCCGCAGCTTCGGCCGTCTTCAGGTCGCCGTCGGGATCGCGCGGATAGCGCTCGTAGTCCTCGTCCCGGTCGAACTGGAGCGGGTTGACGAACATCGAGAGCGCCACCGAGTCGTTCCCCGCCGAAGCCGCCTCGACGAGGGACACGTGGCCGGCGTGCAGCGCGCCCATCGTCGGCACGAGCCCGACGCGCCGGCCGCGGCGGCGCCGGTCGGCGAGCACCGCGCCGAGGCCTTCGCGCGTCGTCACGACCTCGAGCACACCCGCCCCCTAGGGCGCTTCGACGAGGACGAGATCGCCCACGCGCCGGACCGCCGCGGCGACGGCGCCGTCGCCGCCGAGCCGCTCCCGCCAGCCGTCGGGGACCAGGCCGGGATCGAGGTCTTCGAGCGGTGCGAGCACGAAGGCGCGCTCCGCCATCCGCGGGTGTGGCACGACGAGGTCCTCCTCGTCGACGCGGATCCCCCCGAGCAACAAGACGTCGACATCGAGGGTGCGCGGCCCCCAGCGCTCGGTGCGCACGCGACCCTCCATGGACTCGAGCTCCGCCACGAGCGCGAGGACGTCACGTGCGGAACCGTCGACGCGCAGGCGCACCACGCAGTTCAGGTATGGGCCCTGTCCCTCCGGGCCACCGATCGGCGAGGTCTCATAAACCGGCGAGACGGCGAGGGCGACGTCCACCCGCCGGAGCCGGTCCACCGCCCGTCCGAGGTGCGACCAGCGGTCGCCCAGGTTGGAGCCGAGGCCCAGATGGACGAGGAGGTCACGCCCGCGTGCGGTCGTCACGGTCGAACCCGGGTCAGGCATCACGGGAGTGGAGCCCGTCCCGGCGCCGGACGACGCGCACCCCGATGGTCGCGACGTCCGCGGCGAGCGGCGGGCGGAGCTTTCGCACGCCGACGGCGACCGACTCGACCCTCGGCTCGGCGAGGACGGCGTCGGCGACCGCGACCGCCAGGGCTTCCAGGAGCCGGTAGCGGCCCGTCTCGACCACCTGGCGCGCCGCCGCGACGAGCGGCCCGTAGTCGACGGTCTCGGCCAGGTCGTCCGAACGCGCTGCCTCGGCGAGGTCGGCCACGACGTCGAGGTCGAGCTCGAAGGGCTGGGGGCGCTCCTGCTCGCTCGCCAGCACGCCGTGTGTGCCGAGCACCCGCAGGCCCCGGATCTCGATCGTGTCGCTCACCGGCTCCGCCGGGCCTCGCCGGTGCGGGACCGCTTCGCCGTGACCTCGTCCGGCGCTGGCGGGCGCACCTCGGTGTCCACCTCGGTGCCGGGGGCCACGCCCTTGACGGTCGCGACCTTGTGTCCCGACTTTCGGGTCGCGGCGGTGGTCGCGTGCGGGACCGCGCCGGGCACGACGGCCTCGTCGGCGGCGGGTGCGGGGGCGGGCGGGACCGACGCGGAACGCTCGCCGGCGCTCGCTCCCGCGTCTGCGTCGGGCGATTCCGCGGGGGTGGCCGTCTCCGTCGCCCCGGGGGGGCGAGGCGGGACCGGAGCGCCGGGCGGCGGGAGCTCGGGAACGAGGGCCACGATCGACCGGCCGGCCGAGCCGAGCTGGCGCTTCAACAGCTGCTCGACGGCCGAGATGGCGCGCGGCGGCTCGGGCAGCGCCCCGCTCCAGCACAGGAAGCCTGCCACGACCCCCGCCACGCGCTCGCCCAGCTCCTCTTGGTGCACGAGGATCCGCTCACCGGCCCGCAGCCAGTCGAGCAGCGCGGGGTACAGCTCCGAGAGCGGCGCGCGCACGTCGGCATTGACGGGCAGCGGGAAGTGCGACGAGGGGATGTGGAGCTCCTCGTAGGCGTGGAGGTTGTGGGTCGAGGGCAGGAGGGAGACGATCCTCGTGAACCCCTGCGCGTTGAGCCAGAGGATCTCCTCCTGGCGCCGCACCCGGCGATGGTGGGGGGCGTAGCCGCCCGGGCGCTCGCTGACCGCGAGCTGGTCCTTGATGATCCAGGCGAAGTTGCGCGGGACGATCCCCGCAGCCCATCGCCCCCTCATCGAGCCACGCCCGCGCTCGCCGGCGTGGCCGTGCGGGCAACCTCGCCGACAAGGCGCGCCGCCTGCGCAGTGGCCCTCACGTCGTGGACCCGGACGATGGCAGCCCCGGCGGCCATCGCCCAGACGGCGGTGGCGAGCGAGGCCTCGAAGCGCTCCTCGGCGGGGAGCGGAGGTGCCCCGGCCGACGCCAGGAGCCTCCCGAGGAAGCTCTTGCGGCTCGTGCCGATCAGCACCGGCTCGCCGAGGGCGACGAGCTCGGGAACCGCCTGGAGGAGCGCGAGGTTGTGCTCGGCCGTCTTGCCGAACCCGATCCCCGGATCGACGTAGAGCTCACCGACGCCGGCGGCGTGCGCGGCCGTCGCGGCATCGATGAGGCTGCGGAACACCTCGCGCACCACGTCGTCGTAGCGCGGGTCGCGCTGCATGTCCTTCGGCGTCCCGCGCATGTGCATGACCACGAGGCCCGCTCCCGTCGCCGCGGCGACGTCCGCCAGGCGGCACGCGACGTCGTTCACCAACGTCGCGCCCTCCTCGACGGCCGCCGTCGCCACCTCGGGCTTCATGGTGTCGATCGACACCCGCACCTCGGGTGCCAACGCGGCGACGACCGGCAGCACCCTGCGGAGCTCCTCGTCCCGTGTGACGGGCTCGGCACCCGGGCGGCTCGACTCACCACCGACGTCGACGATGTCGGCACCCTCGACGACGAGCGCCCGACCGTGCGCGATCGCGGCCTCCCGGTCGAAGTAGCGCCCGCCGTCGTAGAAGGAGTCGGGGGTGACGTTCAGCACGCCCATGACGAGGGGCCTCATAACGTCAGCCTACGGCGCCAGGAGCTCGAGCCGAGGTGGCACCGCTCCGCCCCCCGGCCCGCTAGCGGTCGCCGCGCACGAAGGCCATCGCCTCGGCGCGGGTCGCGACGTCGTGGCGGAACAGGCCGCGAACCGCCGACGTGATGGTGCGGGTCCCGGGCTTCTTCACGCCGCGCATCGCCATGCAGAGATGCTCCGCCTCGATCACGACGAGGGTTCCCCTCGGGGTGAGCACGCGCTCGATGGACTCGGCGATCTGGGTCGTCAGGCGCTCTTGCACCTGCAGCCGGTGGGCGTAGGCGTCGACGAGACGGGCCAGCTTCGACAGCCCGGTGATCTTGCCGTCGTCACAGGGGATGTAGGCGACGTGCGCCTTGCCGATGAAGGGGATGAGGTGGTGCTCGCAGAGCGAGGCGAAGGGGATGTCACGGACCATCACCATCTCGTCGTGGTCCGCGGCGAACGTCACCCGGAGGTGATGATCGGGGTTCTCGAACATGCCCCCGAGCAGCTCGGCGTACATCGAGGCGACCCGGCCGGGCGTCGCGGCGAGACCTTCACGGCCGGGGTCCTCGCCGACCGCGGCGAGCAGCTCACGGATCGCCGCGGCAGCCCGTTCAAGGTCGACACCGCGGCGTTCGACGCCGGCGTGGTCGGTCACTCGCCACCCGCGTCGAGCGGCGTGTCCACGATGTAGATCCCCGAGAGGTTCCGGTACCGCTCGGCGACGTCGAGCCCGTAGCCGACGACGAACTCCGGAGGGATCTCGAAGCCGATGTAGGGCACGTCGAGCTGGACGCGCTGCTGGCCTTTCTTGACCAGCAGCGCGCAGATCTCCAGGCTGGCGGGACCGCGCGCCAGGAGGCCCTTGCGCAGGTAGGAAAGGGTGAGACCGCTGTCGACGATGTCCTCGACGACGATCACGTGCCGCCCGGTCAAGTCGGCGTCGAGGTCCTTCACGATGCGGACGATGCCGCTCGTCTTCGTCGCCGTCCCGTACGAGGACACCGCCATGAAGTCCATCTCGACCGGCAGGCGGATCGAGCGGCTGAGGTCCGCCATGAAGACGAAGGCACCCTTCAGCACGCCGATGAGGAGGGGGGGGCGGCCCGCGTAGTCGCGGGTGATCTGGTCGCCGATCTCCTGGATCCGGTTCCTCAGCTGTTCCTCGGAGATGAGGACGCGTCCCGGCGTCATCCCGTTCGGTCCGCCGGGCGACAGATCGGGCCGATCGGTTGGGCCGCCGCTGCTCACTGGCGTGACCTTAGCCGTGGTGGGATCGACCGGTCAGCGTGCCGGGGCGGCGTCGGCGACGAGCCGTCCGTGGGAACGGCGGATCCGCCGTCCCCCGGGGAGCTCGCAGGCGAGCGCCACGCCACGTGCCACATCGAGCACCCGCTCGGTGTCGCGCGCTCCCGGTGCGTAGCCGTCCGAGTCGAGGCCGCGCAGCCACCGTCGGACGGCTCGGCGGGCGAGCGCCTCGGGGGCCTTGCGCACCGCCCCCACGTCGGTGGCGTCGAGCCCGGCCGCTAGCTCGTCGAGCAGCTCCACCTCGTCCGCGAACAGCTCGGCCTGGCGCGCCAGCACCGGTACGAGGTCACGCCCGGCGATCTCTGCCGCCAGCGGGAGGAGCTCATGGCGCACGCGGTTGCGCCGGAATGCCGGGTCGGCGTTCGACGGGTCGTCGACCACCTCGAGGCCGAGCGACGAGACGAGCGCCACGGTCTCGGCACGGCGCAGGGCGAGGATCGGGTGACGGGGCCCGGCGTCCATCCCGCGCATGCCGTCGCTCCCCGCCCCCCGCAAGAGATTGAGCAGGATCGTCTCGGCCTGGTCGTCAGCCGTGTGACCGGTCGCGGCGCCCGGCGGCAGTGCAGCGAGGCGGGCGCGGCGGGCCCGAGCCTCGAGATTCGGCCCGGCAGGACACTCGATGGTCAGCGCGACGAATCCCGCCCCGACACGGCCGGCGGCCGCGCGCACGACCTCGGCCTCCTCGGCGGAGCCGGCGCGCAGAGCGTGGTCGACGTGGTACGCCGTGGCACGGCACCCGGCGGCGACAGCGAGGACGAGCAGCGCGAGCGAGTCAGCGCCGCCGGAGACCGCGCACGGGAGCGGCTCGCCGGCAGACGGGAACCTGCAGCGCGGGAGCAGCTCGACGGCGACGTCCGAGAGCACTGCCACGCTCAGACCGCGGCGTGCTGGGTCCCACCCACCCGGGCGACCCAGCGCTGCGGCTCCCTGATCTCCTCGAGCGTCGGGAGCATCTCGGGGGAACGCCAGACGAGCGCGAGGAGCTCGTCACCCCCGGCGCGGGTGACCTCCTCGATGAACCGCTCGCCCTCTGCGTACTGGCGCATCTTCGCCTCGATCCCGATCATCTGCTGGACGGCCCGCGCGACGCCCGAGGCGCTCTCGCGTCGCTCCTTCAACACGCGGGCGAAGCGGGCGGCGCCCGGCACCTGCCGCTCGCCCGCGCGCGCCATCACGACGTCGCCGTGGCCCTCCAGCAGGCTCATCAGGGCTTGCGCCTCGTGCAAGGTGGCGAGCTGCTCGGAGGTCGCGAGCAGCCCGATGATCCCGCCGTCGGCGAGCGGGTTGTTCCCCGCACGCACCTCGGCGGCCGCCCGGCGCACGCTTTGGAGGATCGCCTTCGTGTCCGGCGTGGTCAGTGCCGCGCCGCGCTCGACCATGCCGAGGAAGTGCTCGTGCATCCACGGGACCCCGGTGAACTGCAGCCGGTGGGTCACCTCGTGCAGCGCGATCCACAGCCGGAACTCCTGGGGTGGGAAGCCGTGCCGCCGCTCGAGGGAGACGACGTTGGGCCCGACGTAGTAGACGACGTCCCCGTCGTCGTCCCCGTCGCCCCCAAGCATGTCGTACTGGCCGAGCACGCGTCCCGACATCCAGCTCAAGACGAGGCCGACCTCGACGCCGGCGGCGGCGCGGCTCGCCGGGTTGAGCGCCCTTCGAGTCGTGGCCGAGGCCGCGAGCCGCTCGCCGACGGGTCGCAGCAGCCGGCGGAAGGAGCCGACGTTCACCTCGACCCAGCCGGCCCGGTCCATGACGCGCGCCCGCGCCGGCCCTTTGGAGGAGGAGAGGCCCGTGACCTCCTCGACGAGACCCTCGGCGCGAGCCGTCGCCTCGGCGAAGTCGTCCTCCACCCTCCGCTGCGTCGCGGGATCGAGCGGTGACGCGTAGCGCACGGCCTGACGGGCCACGCGAAGCGCCACATCCCAGGCCACCGGGTCGGTCACCGACCGACCCCCCTCGTCTCCAGTAGTGCGGCTCACACGCCGAGCCTACGCCGACACCGCCATGGGGGAGCCGTCGCTAGCGCTCGGCCTGCTGCTCGTGGTTGATCGCCTCGGCGATCCGATCGCGCAGGTTGGCCGGCACCCGGTCCTTGCAGCGGTCGGCGATCACCCGCCGCAGCTCGGCCTCGAACCCGAGCGCGTCGAAACAGTCCCCGCAGCCGTCGAGGTGGGCCCGGATCGCATGGCGCCGCTCCTCGGTCAGCTCGCCGTCGAGGAAGTGGTAGAGGCGATGGACCGTCTCCTCGCAGTCCGCGGGGTCCTCTTTCGCCTCGTCCTCCGGACCGCGCTCGATGCGTACGCCGTCGGTCATCGCGTCTTCTCCCCCATCACGGAGCGACCACGGCACAACGTCCGGCGTCGCGACGCCGGACCTCCCCCCCTGCACCTGCCGTGATCGCCAGCATCACTCACCTCGGGTGGGCTTCCACCAGTCCGCGCTCAAGTCCAAACTCTCCCAACGCCTTCTGGAGCGCTCTTCTTCCCCGGTGGAGCCTGCTCATGACCGTCCCGATGGGGACGTCCATGATCTCGGCGATCTCCTTGTAGGAGAACCCTTCGACATCAGCGAGGAGGACCGCGATGCGGAACGCCTCCGGGAGGGACTCGATCGCCTCCTTCACCTCGTCCTCGGTGATGCCCTCGAGCACCTGATCCTCGGCGCTCCTGCCGGCGCTCGCCCCCGCGAGACCCCCGAGGCGCCGGTACAGGTAGAGATCCTCGACGTCTTCGATGTCGGACTCGTCCGGCCGGCGCTTCTTCGCCCGGTAGGCGTTGATGAAGGTGTTCGTGAGGATGCGGTAGAGCCAGGCCTTGAGGTTCGTGCCCTCCTTGAACCCCCCGTAGGCGCGGTACGCCTTTAGGTAGGTCTCCTGGACGAGATCCTCTGCGTCGGCGTTGTTGCGCGTCATGCGCATCGCCGCCGTGTAGAGCGACGGCATGTACTGCATCGCGTCATCGACGAAGCGCGCCTGGTCGGCCACGACAGCGAGACTAGCCACTTTGCGCCGCCCGCGGTCTGGCGCGGCGGCCTCAGCTCACGTCGACGAGGACCTTGCCGACGGCCTGCTCCTCGACCGCCGCGTGCGCCGCGGCCGTCTCGGCCAGCGGGTAGCGGTGCAGGGGCAGACCCGCGTCATGCCCGGCCCGAAGAGCGCCGGCGGCGACCGCCGCGACGACGTCTCGCACCGCCTGCTCCTTCGAGCGGTGGGGCACCGTGTACACAAGGACGAACTGGTAACGGATGTTGTTCATCATCAGCGGCCGCACGTCGAGAGTGAGATCCCGGTCGCCGGTCGAGTAGATCGCGACGGTGCCGTTGGGCGCGACGACCGCCTGATCGAGCTGTTCGTTGGCGATCGGGCTCACCTCGACGACCAAATCGACCCCGTCCGGCGCGAACTGGCGGATCGCCGCGGTTGCGTCCTCCGCGCGGTAGTCGACCACGTGGTCGGCACCGGCGGCCTTCGCGAGCAGGGCCTTGTCTGCCGAGCTCACCGTCGTCACGACCGTTGCGCCGGCCCATTTCGCGAGCTCGATCGTGGCGTGACCGACCGCCCCCGCGCCGCCCGAGACGAGCACCTTCTGGCCGCTCAATGCTCCTGGCGAGAGCGAGTCCGGACCTTCGGCACCGACCGTGAGACAGCGGTGCGCCGTGAGCGCGGGGATGCCGAGCGTCGCTCCGAGGTCGAACGAAGCGCCGTCGGGCAGCGCCACCGCCTGGCGCGCGGGGAGCGCGACGAGCTCCTGCGCCGTGCCGTGCGCCCGGAGCCATGCCGCCTCCCAGAGCCAGACGCGCTCGCCGACACGGGAGGCGTCGACGCCCTCCCCGACGGCGACGATCGAGCCCGCGCCGTCCTGGTTGGGGACGACTTCGGGGAAGGGGAGCGGCTTGCCCGGACCGTCGGCACGACGGAAGCGCCAGTCCGTCGGGTTCACCCCCGAGACGGCGACGCGCACGAGCACTTCGCCCGGTCCCGGCCGCGGCTCGGGCCGGTCGACGAGCTCGAGGACCTCGGGTCCTCCGGTCTGGCGGTAGACGATCGCTCTCATCCTGGCAACTCCGTGACGTTCGGCGCCCCCGCTCATGCCGCCTGTCCACGGACCCGCAGCTGAACCGGGATCCGATAGGGACGACCGAGGCCGGAGGCCTGATGGCCGTCGTACCATCGCTCGCGACCTCCGACGGCGTCAAGTGGCCCGCCGGGGGGATGCGCCCTGCGCCGGGGCGCGCTTCCGCCCGGCCCGTCGAGACTCGGCGGACCGGGCGGAGAGCGCTGGGATCAGCTCCAGATCCTCCTGACGGGCTATGCGGTCTGCAGGAGCGGCGCCGTGGCCGGTGCGCCGATCTTCAGCTCCGCCTCGACCGGCACCCGCCGGGCGTGCCAGATGCCGAATCCGACGAGCAGCGCCATGATCCCTGCCAGCACGAACGAGGCCACCCCGGCCCAGAAGGCGATCTGGCCGAAGGTCCAGAAGGCGTAGGCCTCGAGCAGGAGCCCCCGCAGCGTCGTCCCTTGGAACGAGGTCTGCACGAGGCCGGCCAGCTGGGTGTTGCTCGGGGTGGCGCGAGAGGCGGCGCTGAGCTTCGAGTACACGCCGCCGTACGGCATCTCAGACAGGTGCACCGCGATGAAGTGGTCGGCGTAGGCCTCGGCCTGCTGACCGGTCGTCAGCTGCTGTCCGGCGTACTTCTCGAGATAGGGGATCATCCCCGGGGTGATCTCCGTGCCAGGCTTCGCGCTGGCAAAGGCGGCCCTCGACGGGAACACGATCGACTGCTGGACGAGCTGGTTGTGGACGTTCGAGTTGGCGAAGCTGTAGCCCCACATCAACAGCGACCCGGCGACGACCAGCACCGCCACGACCACCGCACCACCCGCACTTGCAAGGAGGTCGAATACCTTGCGTCGCATCACCTGCTCCTCTCACTCACTTGCTCGAGAATCACTAGGTCCAACCTTGGCGGTTCGGCCGGGAAGTTCGGTAGGTACCAAAGTCCCGCTGTCCCGACCGATTGGCCCCAAGAAGGCGACGGGAACGCAATCTGCAGTCGCGACGAGAAGGCCCGCGGCGACCCAGGAGCGGCGCGCTTGCGGCGATGCGACCATCTGGGCGCGACCGGACGGTGCAGACGGGCTTCGACCCTTGCGGCACTCGCCGCGGTTGGCCGAGCCGTAGGCTCATCGTCTCGGCCGGGGCGATCTCTCCGGAAGGAGGCGACCGCTCGGTGGTCGCCTCCTTCCGGAGCAGTTTCTTGGCGGCGGTTGCAAGTGGTCAGTCAGCAAGTGGTCAGTCAAGGGAGACGCGGTGAAGGTCTCGGTGCTCGATGACTACCTCGACACGCTGCGCACGCTGGACTGCTTCGCCAGGCTCGACGGTCACGACGTGACGGTGTGGAACGACCACTCCGAGGACGAGAACGTCTTGGCCGGCCGGCTCCGCGAGGCCGAGGCGCTGGTGCTGATCCGGGAACGAACCGAGATCCGGACGCCGCTGCTAGAGCGTCTCCCCAACCTTCGGCTGATCAGCCAACGGGGCGCCTACCCCCACATCGACGTCGACTCCTGCAGCCGACTCGGCATCGTCGTGTGCTCCGACCTCCGTGCCGGCAGCCCGTCCTATGCCACCGCAGAGCTGACGTGGGCGCTGGTCCTCGCCGCGATGCGGCGCATCCCCCAACAGGTTGCCTCGCTCAAGGCCGGGTGCTGGCAGACCGGCATCGGCCACACGCTGCGCTCCAAGACGCTCGGTGTCTACGGTTACGGCCGCATCGGCAAGGTCGTTGCCGGCTACGCGACCGCCTTCGGCATGAACGTCATCGTGTGGGCACGCCCCCACTCCCTGGCCCAGGCCGAGGCTGACGGCTTCGCGATCGCCGACGACAAGTCGCACTTCTTCGAGACATGCGACGTCCTCTGCCTGCACATGCGCCTCGTCGAGGCCACGAGAAGCATCGTCACCGCCGCGGACTTGGCCACGATGAAACCCACCGCGCTGCTCGTCAACACGAGCCGCGCCGGGCTCATCGAGGCCGGAGCCCTCGCGAAAGCCCTGCAAGCTGGGCGGCCCGGTCTGGCCGCGGTCGACGTCTACGACCACGAACCGCTCGACGACCCCGACGAAGCGCTGCTCAACCTCGACAACGCCATCTGCACCCCCCACATCGGCTACGTGACGCAAGAGGACTGGGAAGTCCACTTCGCCGAGCTCTTCGACCAGATCAACGCCTATGTCGCCGGCTCACCGGTCAACGTCGTCAATCCCGATGTTCGACTCGATGCCCGGCCGTTGCCCTGAGGGCCGGCGGACCCGGCAGCCCACCCGAGGCGTCCGGTCGACCGTCCGACAGCCAGCCAGGCAGGCACTGTCAGGAGCCGGATCGCGCATCGACCCGGATCGCCGCCCACCGAATCGACCCCGGATGGGCCGCCGCCAGCCGCTGGCACCCCTGGCGTTCCGGCGACCCGGCCGCGTCAACGCGCGGCCGGGCGGACGCGCGGACGAGGCCAGGAAGCCGGCCCCGGCGCCCGATCCAGCGGAGCGGGGGTGCCCACACTGCGACGCAGTGCCGCCAGCCGAACACTGCCGAGCTGGCGCGCTCGGTTCGCGTCCGGGACTTCGGAGAGCGCCTACGATGTTCCCCCGGAGCACCGGGATCGCCTGGTCAGCGTCGGTGACCGCGATCCTGCGCGCCCGGGTAGCTCAGTGGTAGAGCAGCGCACTCGTAATGCGCAGGTCGTGGGTTCGAATCCCACCTCGGGCTCCACATAGTAGCTGGTCAGTGGCTAGATCGATCGGTCGATCCTGTATGGAGGATGAGTGCGATGTCCTCGGTCTCGGGAGGCAGTCGTTCCTCTGGCACGTAGGTGCTCTTGGGCATCTGGAAGTCCGCCATCCCGATGGCTCGAAGCCACTCCTCCCGGGGCGCGTGACGAAGCGACTCCAGGTCCTCAAGGGTCATCTCGGCGTCGAGGACAAGCGCCCGGAGACGATCGCCCTGGAGGACGAGGCGCTGAGGCTTCGACGATCCGGGAGCGTCGACCGGTCGGGTCGGCCTGTTCCCGCGCCTCAAGACGGCGCGGCGATGTCCTACCTCGACGTCGCGACGGCGCTCGGTCGAACGGAGTCTTGGGCGCAACGGGCCTGCGCGGCAGCGCTTCGGCGCGAGCAGGCAGTCGGACGGGAGCTGAACTTCAACCTCTCGTTCAACGGGTTCCGCAAGTTCACCTCGAGCGAGTTGCTCGATGCCGGGTTCAACATCAGCGTCGTCGCTCAGCGCCAGGGCCACACGCCAGAGGTGTTGGCCAAGCACTGCAGCAAGGCTCGCATGTCGGCCCAGAGGAAAGCGGCTGACCATCTCGGCCGCGTGGTCCACGGGAACGACGTTCTCGAACCGATCGGCCAGTCGTAGCGGAGGAAGCTGGCCATCTGTAGTGCAGGAAGGCGCCCAGTTGTAGCGTCGAGACCTGTCCAGTTGTAGCGTGGGAGGCGTGCCAGCTCGTCCCGCCTCATCGAGGTTGCGGCCCTACCACCCGCGCGTACTCGATCCGGAGCTCGACGAGAGGTCCCGAGAGTTCGCTGCCATCGCCATCGAGGGACCAAAGGGCGTCGGCAAGACGGAGACCGCTCGGCGCCGTGCCAAGACCGAACATCTGCTCGACGGTCCCGCCGGAGCACTCGCCCGCGAGCAACCCGAGATCGTGCTCGTCGGTGACCCGCCGATCCTGATCGACGAATGGCAGCGTGTTCCCGCTACGTGGGATGTCGTGCGTCGCGCGGTCGACGATGGCGCAGCGCCCGGCAGCTACCTGCTCGCTGGCTCAGCGAGCGACCGAGGTGCGCATTCGGGTGCAGGGCGGATCATCAGCGTGCGCATGCGGCCGATGACGCTCCCCGAACGAGGCGTCAGCAAGCCAGCGATCAGCCTCCGGGCGATCCTCGACGGCGATCGGCCCGAGATCGGTGGGAGGAGCGATGTGGGACTGGAGCAGTACGCGCACGAGATCATCACCTCCGGGTTCCCAGCAGCGCGACCATTCACGAGCAGCGCCGCCGAGGACTTCCTCGAGAGCTATCTCGAACGGATAGTGGAGCGCGACTTCGAGGAGCTCGGCCAGGCAGTCCGGCGGCCGGAGACCCTTCGCCGATGGATGACGGCGTACGCGGCGGCGACCGCCACGACCGCGTCCTTGGAGACGATTCGCGATGCCGCGACGGGGGGAGAGAACACCAAACCCGCCCGCTCGACGACACAGCCCTATCGCGAGGTCCTCGAACGCCTCTTCATCGTCGACGACGTTCCGGCGTGGGCGCCGACGCCGAACCGCATCGCGCGGCTGACCGGTCCGCCGAAGCACCATCTCGCCGACCCCGCGCTGGCCGCGAGCCTGCTCGGCGTCGACGTGGGAGCACTGCTGTCCGCTGTCCCCGCGGAGCCGCCGATCGTTCGCGACGGCTCGTTGCTCGGAGCGCTCTTCGAATCGCTTGCCGCACTCACCGTCCGGGTGTTCGCACAGCGGGCGCGGGCACGCGTCGGTCACCTCCGAACGAAGAGCGGCGACCACGAGGTCGACCTCGTGGTCGAACGTCGAGACGGACGCGTCGTGGCGATCGAGACGAAGCTCGCCGCCACGCCAGACGATCGGGACGTGCGCCACCTCCAGTGGCTCTCGGCTCAGATCGGAGCTGACGTCATCGACTCGCTCGTGTTGACCGCGGGCGAGTACGCGTATCGACGCGCCGACGGCATCGCCGTCGTCCCGCTCGCGCTGCTCGGCCCCTGAAGGCAGGACGCTCCGCGGACGACGCTCGGAGCGATGTAGAGGATCGGACCAACTGGTTGCACCGCGACCATCCGCGTGTGAGTCACCCCCGTCGTAATCTTCCGCGCCCATGTCTCAACGACAGGACTTCGGAGCTGTCGACGTCGCTCGACTGAACAGCGGCTCTTCCTCGCTGTCCTTCGCCGCTACGGCTTGATGCCGTCGAGGTCGACGTTCACGTGCAACTCGGAGGAGACGATGTCGATCTCGTCGGGGTTCTCGATCTCCCACAGGCCGACCATCCGGCGCTGCACCTCGTTGCGCCAACGGGCCAGGTCGTCCGGGGCCGTCGGGGCACCGAGGTCACGGTGGTGCACTTCAAGGTCGGCGAGGAGCGTCGCCGCTGCGGCCAGTCCACGCTCACCCATCGAGCGCGCGATCAGGTCCTCGAAGAGGTTGTGGGTGGCAGTGCCGAGCGGGGCCGGGTCGAGCGGGCTCTCCACGCGGGGAACAGACGCTCAAGCGCCGAGCGAGCGGAGCACGAGCGGATGGCGTCCGCCGGCGAGGGGGAGAGGGTCTTCTTTCGTACCCGGCCGACTGCCTGGTCCGTGAGCACGAGGCGGCATCCCTTGCCTCTCCGTGCTCGGTCGCGGTGACCTCGAGGGCGAGCAGGCGCTCGAGGAACGCCGAGTGCCCGAGCTCGTCTTGAGTGCCCGCTGGGTCAGCCCCTCCGGCCGGATCTGGTCGCAAACGCGTCGAGAGCGGTGAGGACTTCAGAGGCTTCCCACTTCCGATTGCGCTCTTTGCCGCTCAGCTCCTTGAGAACTCCGGCCCGCTCCAAGCTCTCGATGGCGGCGTTTGCGGAGTGGTCGCTCACACCGAGTTCGCGCTGAGCTAGTGGCGAGTCGATGATCGGCTGACGGATGACCAGGTCAGCGAGTCGCCAGGCAGTCGCGCCGGATCTGGCTTGGATGATGTCGTCCCAGCTGGTTCGGACACGGCGGAGGTCGTCCACGAGCGTTTGTCCGTTACCTATGGCGGCGAAAGAGGCCGCGGTGAACCGCTCGACAATGGCAGCGGGGTTACCGGCTCTGTACTCGGTTAGCGCCGAGTAGTAGCTGTCGGTGTTCGTGAGAAGACCGGCAGACACCGGCACGGTGACGTTTCGCGTGAGGCCCTTGCCGCGCAATAGCGAGTGGACCAGCGCTCGGCCGACTCGACCGTTGCCGTCCGGGAACGGATGGATGGTCTCGAACTGGGCGTGAGCGATGGCTGCTTGGACGAGCGGAGGCAGGTCAGCCCGTGCCATGAACGCCACGAGGTCATCTGTCGCGGCCGGCACACGTTCCCAGTGGGGAGGGACGAAATCGGCCAAGTGGGGGCTGTAGTCGCTCCCACCGATCCAGACCTGATCAGTTCTCCACTTGCCGGCCATATCGGGCCGATCGGCCCGGAGCAGGGCGTCGTGCATCTTCAAGATGGCGTCGCCGTCGAGCCGATCCGCAAGTTCGATGGCGGCCTGCATCGCCCACGCATTGGAGACGATGAGCGTCGCGTTCCGCCCATCTTTGGCGCCGAGCTCGGCCAGCGCGATGGACTTCACTGACGCGGTCAGCTGCTCGATCTTCGATGAGGCCGCGGACTCAGAGCGAAGAAGGACGGCGGCGAACGGGGCGATCTCGGCGCCAAGCCCGCTGTCGAAGCGGGCGATCTCGACTGCCGCATCACCGGCATCGACGCTGACCTCGGGCGGAAGGTCAACGATAGGGATGTCGGCGATGGGCCGGACGACGGCCGCCTTGTACGGACCACGACTGGCGGCCATCACCCGTCCGCTCACCCGCGGGAGTTGGTAGCTGGGCAGCCACTCGTGCTCCTCGTAGGTGACCACCGGCCACGATGCCTCGGGTGGCTCCAGGTGCAGGTCGCTCTCGGGACGCGCGACAGCGTCGAATTGGCCGCCCTGAGGGGTGCCGGACCGCTTACGGGGCCGTCTATCCGTCATCATGGACTCATTATAGCGAGGGTTATATCAATAACCTTCGCTAACGTCTCTCCTTGACGAGGGTGCGGTAGCGGAGCGTTAAAGCGAGGGTTATCGCCATAACCCTCGCTGACGACCGCCCTAAGCGAAGGTCGTAAAGAAATCAGGACCCGGTTCGTGGCGCGCTGCACAGAGCACCCGTGCACCCCACCACCGGCGCCTCGACGGCAGCCACGAGGGCGAGCCATGACCAACCGGATCACCTCCGACCTCCACTTCGGCCACCGGAACATCCTCAAGTACACCGACCGCCGACAGGAGCCTGGCGCGATCGCTACCCCGATCTCGCACCCGCGAGCCGCTTGCTTCTCGGTGGCGCGGTCCAGCGGCTCCTCGGCACACGGGCGAAGCGGGTCCCGCGTCCGGTCGACACGGCCCCCGCACTCGATGAGGCACGCGGGAGTGCCGGAGGACTGTCGCCGAGGTCGCCCCCGCCGGCACGGTGCCGTGCCGCTCGCCGCCGTCGTGCGGCCCGGTGACGGTCCGGGTCCGCACCCGGGCGACGATCTGCCCGCCGCGTTCGAGGGGGCTCGGCCTGCCGGTCACAGCGCCCGGCCCCGGCAGGTTTCGGAGCATGTGCGAGCATCATCGCGTGACACTCGCACGCGACGTCGCGGCGTTCGAGGAGCGGGCAGCGGGATACGAGCGTGGCTGGCTCGGACGACTGCACCACGCGATCGCCGACCGCACCGCTGATCTCGCTCTCGCCGACTTGCCGACGCCGCTACCCGTGCTCGACGTCGGCGGCGGAACCGGCTACCTGCTGCGCCGGCTCGGCGCCCGGGTCCCCGGAGCGCTCGCTCTCGTGGGGATCGATCCCGCGCCCACGATGATCGATCCCCGGGAGCCTCGCCGGCGACGACCGGCTGCACTTCGCGATGGAGGTCGCGGAGCGGCTCCCCTTTCCCGACGGTGTCTTCGACCTCGTCGTGAGCACGACCTCGTTCGACCACCGGTCCGATCAGCGGGCCGGCGTCCTCGAGTGCGCCAGGATGCTCCGGCCAGGCGGGCGCCTGGTGCTCGTCGACCAGTTCTCGGCGTGGCTCGGGCCGGCGCTCGTCACCGGCCGCGCACGAGACGTCGCGCCGATCGCCTCCTCGGCGCTGCCGGGCTTCGGGCGCCGGAATGGCACGACCTATACGCAGTGATCATCCGGGCGGTCACCGCTACCAAAAGCGCCCGGCTCGTCGCGCCCGCCGGTTACCGTGAGACGGAGCCGCTCTTCGCGCGATGCCGGCGCGCCCTGGGTGGCGCACGACCACAGGACCTTCGATCGGTCCGCACGACCCGGTCGCGCCAACCGGTGCCCCCGGAGCGGTCGGCGGCTCCGCCGACTCGGATCAAGTGGTCGTGTCGTCGGCCGAGGAGCGCATCGCACCCATCAGGTTGTCGGTGACGCGCGACAGGTGCCCCTCCATGGCTGCCACGGCCCGTTCGAGCTCGCGGGAGCGCAGCGCGTCGACGAGCGCCCGGTGGTCCTCTTGGTAGGTGCTGCGGCGCTGGCGCGAGTCGTTGCGCCGCTTCATGTTCCCCCAGAACTGACCCCGCCTGGCGGACTCGACCGCGCCGTACATCCTGAGGAGCAGCGGGCTGTGCGCGGCGGCGACGATCGCGTGGTGCAGCGCATAGTCCCACGCCTCGAACTCCTCGCTGGTCTCGGCGGCATCTCCGCCGTCGAGGCAGCGCTGCATCTCATCGAAGTCGCGCGCCGTCGCCCATGCGACGACCATCGCGAGCGCGTGTGGCTCGATGAGCCTGCGAACAGCCATCACATCGGCGGGACCGACGTCGTCGGGGCGCTGCGCCGCGCCGTCGGGGCGAACCTCGGCGAGGTGGACCGCCTGCTCCGGCGCCTGGAGGAACGTGCCCCGGCCGACCTCCCTCGACACCTGGCCGCGCGCCTCGAGCAGGCCGAGGGCGTGACGCACCGCGGTCCTCGTGACGCGCAGGTCGGACGCGAGCTGGCGCTCGGTCGGCAAGCGATCGCCAGGACCGGCGCCGGACCTCGCGCACTCCTCGAGGATCAGCTCCGCGAGCTCGCGGCCGGCGGCGGCCGGCAGCGCTCGCACCTCAGTACGGCTGCTGTCCATCTGGTGTGCCATGCGTCGCGCCGTCTTCCGCTCTGGTCCGATTGTCAACCAATCCTACCTATCCTGCCGGGCAGCTCACAAGGGTTGACCGAGCGCGCCGTTGACGCCGCAGAGTGGCGGGGTTTACAGTCAGGGCCAATCCGACTAATCGGAACCAAGTGCTCAACCAATCCGCTCATCGCGGCCTGCCGAGGGGACCAGCGGGCCCTCCTGCCGGTACATTGGCCGATGTTTCAGGAAGCTTGCCGTCGGACCAATTCTCCCGGCGTGCGACCAATCGAAGGGGTGCTCGACCGTGAGACTCGCCACCATCGCAACCGCCGACGGCCTACGCCTGCACGTGAAGGGCGAGCGAGGATACGTCGACGTCGCCACTGCGACGGGCGAGGCCCGCTACGCCGAGCTGAACGCCGTGCTCGACGGTGGCCCCGAGGCGCTCGACGCCATCAGCAGGATCGCCGGGCGCGACGGCGTCGAGTACGCGGAGTCGGACTTCGGTCCCGCGGTGCCCGCACCGAACCGGGTGCTCTGCCTCGGCGTGAACTACCTCGAGCACGCCCTCGAAGGCGGTCGCAAGGCACCGACCTGGCCCGAGTCGTTCGTGCGGGGTGCCGGCTCGGTGGCGGCCCCCTTCGGTGATCTCGTGAAGCCGGCGCTGAGCCCGCACTTCGACTACGAGGGTGAGCTCGGGATCGTGATCGGCAGTGGCGGGCGCTACATCCCGGCCGAGAAGGCCCTCTCCGCCGTCGCAGGGTTCGTGGTCCTGAACGACGGATCGGCACGGGAATGGCAACGTGCGGCGACCCAGTGGACGCCGGGCAAGAACTTCGACGGAACGATGCCGATCGGCCCGGAGGTCGTCACGGTCGACGAGGTCGACGTCTCGGACGTGGAGCTCACGACGCGCCTGAACGGCGAGGTCATGCAGAACGCGCGCACCTCCCAGATGATCGTCAATGTTCCGAGCACCATCGAGTACCTGTCCTCGTTCACCACCCTGCGCCCCGGTGACGTGATCGCGACCGGGACGCCCGGGGGTGTCGGCTTCGCGAGGACCCCTCCCGTGTGGCTGCAGCCGGGGGACCTCATCGAGGTGACGATCGAAGGCATCGGTCGGATCGCCAACCGCGTCGTCGCGGAGGAGGCCGAGCTCTCCGGCTGGCGGTGGGTCCCGCCGTCGTCGAAGGGAGCGTCGCTGTAGGGACGCGGGTGTCCGGCCGTCGGGTCGCCCCGGACGTGCCGGCGGACGCGCCGTGGCGATCGGTGGGATGCGCCCGGGCGTGGAGATGTAGGAGCAATATCGGACAGCTAACAGGCAGGAACACCGGACAACCAACAGGCAAGAACAAAGGGGGGATACATGTTCCACGGCAATGCAAGGGGGAGCATTGGCAAGCCGGGAGGACGACAGGTGCCGACGGGCCCCACCCGGCGACACGCCCGTCGTACCATCCCGCTCGCCGCGGCATCGGCGGTGCTGGCGATGAGCATGGTGGCCATCGGTGCGGCGTCGAGCGCTTCGACGGCGCCGAAGGCGGCTTCGGGCGCGACCCTCACGGTCGCCGACGTGGCACCGTTCACCGGTACCGATGCGGCGCTCGGGCCGACATATCTCGTCTCGTGTGACGCTGCGACGACGACCATCAACAACGCCGGCGGCGTTCTCGGTCACAAGCTCGCGTGCAAGGCCGTCGACACCCGCGGCGACCCCGCCGACGCCGTGCCAGCCGTTCGGCAGATGTACGCCTCGACGTCCAACCTCGTCCTGGTGATCGGCTGCACCTCGGACGAAGCGGCCTCGGTCGTGCCGATCCTGAACGCCAACAAGACGGTCACCTTCTGTATGACGGGCCAGTCCGAGTTCGACCACACGCACTTCCAGTACTTCTACCGCCTCGTCCCGCCGGACCTGGAGGAGTCGTACGCGATGGTGGCCATCGCGCACTACATGAAGCACTACAAGCGCGTGGCGCTCGCCTTCGGCAACGACATCGGCTCACAGACCTTCGTCGGACCGGCGATCGCTGCGATCAAGCTCGCCGGCCAGAAGCTCGTCGCCAACGAGACGCTCGACCTCTCCGCCACGACGTTCCGGACCGAGGCGGCAAAGATCGTCGCGGCGAAGCCCGACGTGATCCTCACGGAGGCGCTCGGCCCAGCTGAGGCGTCATTCCTGTCGGAGGTCAAGCAGCTGAACGGGAACAAGGTGATCCCGGTCATCGGCACCTCCGCCACCATCTCGCCCGACTGGTACAAGTCGGTCGCCGCCGCGGTCGGCGCGAGCACCCTCTCGAGCACCTTCTTGGCGGACAACCTCGTCGTCGAGACGAGCGGGCCCGCCTACTCGGTGTTCTCGAAGGCGATCCTCGGCGAGAAGGGCAAGGTCGGCAACACGGGGAACTTCAGCACCTACCTGACCGCCCCGGGCGCCGTCCACCTCTATGACGGGATCAACCTGGCGGCGCTGGCGATGATCGAGGCGAAGAGCACGTTGCCGAGCGTGTACCGCTCCTACGTCGAAAAGATCGGCAATGGGGTGCCCGGCGCGACCGTCGTCCACTCCTTTGCCCAGGGCGCCGCGTTGCTGAAGAAGGGGAAGCACATCCGCTACGAGGGACCCGGCGGACCGACGAACTTCGACAGCTATCACGACTCGACCGGGATCTTCCAGGTCGACAAGTACAGCCCCTCGGGTCAGGTCGCCGTGGTGGCCAACATCCCGACCACCGAGCTGCGGGCGCTCTCCTGATCACTCGCTTCTGATCCGAGGAGCCGCATCGCCCCGTGGGGCGGGGGAGGGGGGCCGGGCATGTCCCGGCTCCCCTCCGTGGCACCGCTGAACGGCGAGATGCGGACCGGACCGACGCTCGAAAGGCAACGCACCACTTGAGCATCTTCATCGCCTCCATTGCTTTCGGTCTTGTGACCTCCGCGGTCCTCGCCCTCGCATCTGTCGGCTTCACGCTGCAGTTCGCCGTGACGAACGTCCTCAATCTCGCCTACGGCGCGGTGATGATCGCCTCGGCGTTCATCGCCTACGCGGTGAACCAGGCGGGGGTGAACGTCTGGATCGCCGCGGTGGTCGCCGCAC
>Ga0307373_10000465_pt1 | contig 76630 bp, 74 predicted proteins | sample OX2MG_FD_202534 | JGI IMG/M metagenome (GOLD analysis project Ga0307373, IMG submission 202534) | Soil microbial communities from Risofladan, Vaasa, Finland - OX-2 | ecosystem: Environmental > Terrestrial > Soil > Coastal area > Acid sulfate soil | place: Finland: Risofladan, Vaasa | collected...
TGCGCGCGCCGTTGCCGGTGCCGTGGTTGATCACCTGCTCGAGCATGAAATCGATCATGTAGGCGAGTTCGGGTGAAAGCACCTGGCGCGCTTCGAGCTCATGGCCTTCGATAACCTTGCCGCTCTGGTCGGCCACGGCGGTGACGGCATAGGGCTGCACGGCGAGGCCGTAGTCGGCCATTATCGCGTAGGCCTGGGCTACCTGCATGGGAGTCACCTCGATACCGCCCAGCACTATTGAAGGATAGGCGGGCAGGTCGCCGAAGCCGAGCTTCTTCGCCATATCGACCACCCGGCCGATCCCGATCTGGTTGGCCAGCCGCGAGGTCGCCGAGTTGAGCGATTCCTCCAGCGCGAACTCGAGCGTGACGCGGCCGAAGTAGCGATCCTTGTAATTCTTGGGACTCCAGCTCATGTCGCCGTAGTTCCAGGTGAAGCGGGTGTCGTCGATATAGCTGGTGGGCAGGAACTGATCTGGGCCGCCGTCGAGCGTTTCGTCGAGCGCGGCCAGATAGGTGACGGGCTTGAAGGCCGAGCCGGGCTGGCGTTTGGCCTGGGTCAGCCGGTCAAACTGGCTTTCGCGATAATCGCGTCCGCCGACCATCGCGCGGATTTTGCCGCTCTGCGGCTCGAGCGCGATCAGCGCCTCCTCGAGCGCATCCTTGGTCTCCTTGCGCCCGAGAGAAGGATGGCGCGTTTCGAGGTCGTTCAGATTAACCGCGACCGCGTGCTCGGCGAGTTTCTGCTCGTGGACGTCGAGCGTGGTGAAAATTCGCAGGCCTTCGCCGGTCAGCACTTCGGGCGGATAGCGCTCGGCGAGTTCATGCTTGACGTAATCGACGAAGTAGGGCGCGTCGTTGTTCTCGGTGAAGACTTCGCGCGGATGGAGTTCTTCGGTCGCCGCGAGGTCGTAGGCGGCCTTGCTGATATAGCCGTCCTGGAGCATCAGGCCCAGGACTTCGTTGCGCCGGGCGCGGGCCGCGTCGGGATGGCGCAGCGGATTGAGCCGGTTGGGCGAGCTTATCATGCCGGCGATCGTGGCCATCTCGCCAATAGTCAGATCGCGCGGCTCCCTCGAAAAATAGTATTCGGACGCTTCCCAGACACCGTAGATTCCCTCCTGTCCGCGCTGTCCCAGGTAGATATCGTTGATATAGTTTTCGAGGATCTCGTCCTTGGAATAGAGTCGCTCGGCGGCATAGGCCATCAGCGCCTCCTTGGCCTTGCGATGCCAGTCGCGCTTGCTGGTCAGGAAGAAGTTCTTCATGAGCTGCTGGGTGAGCGTCGAACCGCCCTGGAGAACGCGATGGGAGCTGAAATCCACCCATCCCGCCTTGACGGTCCGCATCAGGTCGATACCGTGATGCTCGTAAAAGCGATGGTCCTCGGCGGCCAGGATCGCGTCGATGAACGCGGGCGGCATCTCCGACAGCGGCACGATCCGGCGCTGATCCCAGTTGCCTTCGAAGATCGCGCTGAGCAACTCGGGCTCGAGCTCGAATGAGTATAACGGCCGGCCCGATCCCGCGTCGCGCATCGATACTATCGTGTCACGCGGTCCGAGCGTCATTTCGACCGGCTCGCCGGGCGCGTATCGATACGGATAGGCGAAGCTATGCAGGAACACGACCAGGCGATGTTCCGGCGTGTAGGTATACTCGCCGTGGTTATTTACCTGGCCGGGGTCCACGCGATGATAATTAAGGCGGGCGAGGCGCTGCATGAACCCGAGATCATCGAGCGATTGGCCGGGGTAGACAAAGAGCGAGTCGGAATAGATTCGCGAAGGGATATTCCATCGCTTGCCCGAAAAGCGCGCGGTCACTTCGTTCTCGAGCGAGTGGTAATACTTGAAGAATACATAGAGCGCCGGCGGCACCGCGAAGAGCATCGCCGCGAGCACGCTCAGGAGCGCGATTTTGATAGTTCGTTTCCAGTTCAATTGATTGTGCCGATCGCGGCGGGCGCGATGTCCCGTTGGCGCGCGATTAGCCCTCGGGCTCGAGCGGCACGAAGACCGTGTTGTTGTCCCGCTTGACCAGCAGCAGCACGACCTTGCCGGTGCCGCGCGCCCGCAGCGCATGAAGATAGGCGGCGACGTTCGATACCGCCTGCCGGTTGACTTCGAGGATGATGTCGCGCGCCTTCAACCCGGCGTCGTCCGCCGAGCTGCCCGGTTCGACCGAGAACACCACGACGCCCTTGCTGTCGCTGAGGCCGAGATCATGCGCAAGCCGCGGATTCAGGTCCTTCACCGTCAGCCCCATCGGCACCGCCCGCTGATGCGTGTTGCGCGATACCGACGCGATTTCTTCGCCTTGGGAAGCCGAAATCATGACCTTCAGCTCGCGCGGCTGGCGATTGCGGATTACATCGACGACCGCCTGATGCCCGAGTGGCGCGCGTCCGACAATCAGCGGCAGCTCGCGCGAATCGTCGATCGGTTGGGCATCGAAAGCGATGATCACGTCGCCGCGCTCGAGACCCGAACCCTTGGCCGGCCCGTTGCTGAGCACCTCGGCCACCAGCGCTCCGCGTGGCTGCCCCAGCCCCATCGATTCGGCAATCGCCGGCGTGACCTGCTGCACGTAGACACCGAGCCATCCGCGCACTACCCGGCCGCTTTCCTTGAGCTGGCCCAGCTCCTCCTTGACCAGGTTGACCGGCACCGCGAAACCGATTCCCATGCTCGCGCCGGTGCGGGTGAAAATCGCCGAGTTGACCCCGATCACTTCGCCGCGCGTATCGATCAGCGGGCCGCCCGAGTTGCCCGGATTGATCGACGCGTCGGTCTGGATGAAATCGTCATAATTGCCTGGGATGAAGCGTCCCTTGGCGCTCACGATTCCGGCCGTCACCGTGTGGTCGAAACCGAACGGGTCGCCGATCGCCATCACCCACTCACCGACCCGCACCTGGTTCGAATCGCCCAGCGGCGCCACCGGCAGTTGACGGCCGGCATCGATATGCAGCAATGCGATATCGGTCTTTGCGTCGCGTCCCACGACCACCGCCTTGTACTGCTCGCCGTCCTTGGTCGTAACAATTATGTCGCGGCCGTTTTCGACCACATGATCGTTGGTCAATATGTAGCCGGCCGGATTGATGACGAAGCCCGAACCGAGGCTCCTGCCGCGCGGAACGTCGAATGGGTCGAGCGGTTCGCCGCCCTGGCCTTCGTCATCGTCGTTGTCATTGCCGCCGCCCGCGGAATCGTTGTCGGCCGACGATCCCGAGTCGCTCTGCAGGGTCGCGATATTGACCACCGTAGGTCCGAGCGTTGCCGCCAGCGAGACGAAATCGGGCAGTGTCTCGGCCGGGGCCGTCTGACGCGCCGCGGCCGGAAGCTCGCGCCACAGTTGCCCCGCATCAGCGACGCCCGCGGCCAGCGCAACCGCGGCGCCTGCGCATAGAGCAATCGCGGCGGATACTCCCGCGAATACCAGACTGCTTCGGATCGAAAGATTCATCCGGGAAGCCGCGCCCGTCTGCCTCAGCCGGCCTGGCGGGCGATCTCAACGTATTTCATCCTGAGGTCGAAAAGAATCGCGTCGAGCAGCGCCTGTTCGTCGCGCTCAAGATTGCCGCGCGTCTTCTCCCGCAACATCCCCAGAATATCGATCAACTGTTGCGCCGAGGCCAAATCGCGATGGCGCTCGCCGGCCACCGGATCGGGCATCTCACCAAGATGGATCAGCGCCTCGGTGGACAGACTCATCAGGAATGTGCCGAAGGTAAGTTCGCCGGCGGGCGGCGGCTGCCCATGCACGAAAGCACTCGGCTCCGCGCCGCTCGAAGCCTCCGCTCCGGGCGGCCGAGCCGATGACGGCGCACGTCCGGCTTCCGCCGTCGCTTCGGGGGAGGCGGTCTTCGGTTGATCGGCCGGCGCCTCCTCGCCGCCGCTGAACTCAGGCTTGAGCTCGCCCTCGGCCGAGAAGCGCCGCCGGTCCTGAACCTTGAAACCCTTGGATGATTCTTCTTCGGAACGGCCCATCTTTCTAAACCCGGATATCCTGATCGCGCCGATCTGAGCCGGCTCATCCGGCGCGATGTTTCCCTCGATTACGCGACCTGTCCGCCCGACGCCATCCGTTCGAGCCGCCGTATCCGCTCCTCGATCGGCGGATGGGTCGAGAAGAGCTTCTGAATTCCCCTCAGGCTGAGCGGATTCACGATGAACAGATGGGCCGTCGCGGGACCCGCGTTCATCGGCATCCGCTCGTTGGCCGCCTCGAGCTTGCGCAGCGCGCTCGCCAGCAGCAACGGATCGTGAGTGAGACGCGCGCCGCTCGCGTCGGCCTGATACTCGCGCGTGCGCGACACGGCAAGCTGGATCATCGAGGCCGCCAGCGGCGCCAGAAACGCCATGAAGATAAGGCCAAGCGCGCCGCCCCGTTCGTCATCTTCGCGTCCGCCGAGACCGCCGAACAGCGCGGCCCATCGCGCCCACGTCGCGAGCATCATTATCGTGCCGGCCAGCGTCGCCGCGATCGAGCTGGTGAGGATGTCGCGATTGAGCACGTGCGAAAGCTCGTGTCCCAGTACGCCCTTCAACTCCTCGCGATTGCAGATGCGCAGGATTCCGCGCGTCACCGCGACCGCCGCATGGTTGGGATTACGGCCCGTTGCGAAGGCGTTGGGCGTGTCCGTGTCGATCAGGTAGAGCCGCGGCACCGGGATATGCGCCGAATGCGCAAGCTCGGTCACGATCGAGTAGAGCTCGGGCGCCTCCGATCCCTCGATCGGCTTCGCGCCGTACGCCTTCAGCACTATCTTGTCGGAGAACCAGTAGCTTCCGAAGTTCATCACCACGGCGATAATGAAGGCCAGCACAAGGCCGTTCTGACCGCCAAAAATCCCGCCGATAAGCATCAGCAGCCCGGTCAGAGAACCGAGCAACAGAGTTGTTTTGAGTGCGGCCATAAAATCCCTTTCCGCCGTTCCAGTGCGTCCTTGATAATCCCGTCGAGCCCGCGCCGCGCTGTTTTGATGATCAGCGCAGCCGCTCAGCATCGCAATATAATCATTATAAGCGATCTTGCCGCTGCACGCGCACTCCCCGACGGTGCGAAAAAGAGCCCAGGATGGCCGCCGCTATCAGCGAAGGCCCGAGCGGGGCGGCTTAACGCTAGCTATATCGTTCGTCATGTTGCTGAAAGGTTCCAGGTCGCTTTCTGATTGTCCGCAAGGCCGCCATAACGGTTGCAGCGGGTAAAGTCGCCAGCGGCTCTTTGCGGACGACCGCGATATCGCCGAGCGGACGCCATCGCGCGGGATCGGTCGGACCGAACAACACCACACCTCGCGCTCCGGCGGCGGCCGCCAGATGCGACACGCCCGAGTCATTGCCGATGAAAAGGCCGCATCGCCGCGCGAGCCCGGTCACCTCGCCGAGTCCGAGCGAATCCTCGACCACTATCCCCTGATCACGAATCGATACTGCGAGTTCGGCCTCCGCTGGACCGAGCACGAAGAGCGGCGCGCGTCCCTCGTTCGCGAGTTCGTGCGCTAGCGCGATAAAGCCTGCGACCGGCCAGTTTTTCGAGTGGCTGCCGCTGCCGGGAAAAATCAGGATCGCACGCTCGCGATCCATTCCCTGGCGCGCCAGGATCGCCGCCGCGGCCTCGTGGTCGGCGCTCAGGGCTTCGATCCGCGCGTCGAGCGATACCGTATCGGCGCCGACCGCCGCCGCATAGCCCGATGCGACGTGGCCCGGGGTCTCGGGCCGGAACGGATGGAAGCTGACCGCGCCGCCCGCAGTCCCGATCAGACGCTCGCGAAACCGGCGATTGTCGGCGGCGAAGAATGACCAGGTCCGCGTGAACTGGCCGAAGAATTCCGCCGCGCCAGCGAGGCCCGTATCGTCTGATCGTCCGTCGCTATCGGTTCGCGCGTCGTCCTCGACGAAGAGCGCCGCGACCTCGCGTCGATCGATCGAATGGCCGCGGTCGATCGGAAGGCGCCCAACGGCGAAGCGCGCCAGTTCCGCGCGCGCCATCAACTCGAACGACGCGTTAGGATTTCGCCCGCGCAGATACTCGAGCGCCGGCTTGAGGCATATCAGGTCGCCAAGCGCGCCCGGAAATATGACCAGCATCCGTTGGCCGCGGCTGTCGATACTCTCTTCCATCGCCGACATGATAGCGCGCCGGGCAGTCCTGCGGCGCCAGCGTCTGCGGGCGAAGAATGCAGCATGATATGGCGCTGGAGATGGTTCGCAATCGGGGCGGTATTGCGGCTAGAATTCAGCGCATGCCCGCGAGCGTGTCGAATTCGCCCCTCGATCTTATCGGCCATACCCCGGTGGTCCGCCTCAATCGGATTCCGGCCCCGGACGACGCCGAAGTCTGGGCCAAGCTCGAGAGCTTCAATCCCGGCGGCAGCGTCAAGGACCGAATCTGCCGCGCGATGGTCGAGGCGGCTGAACGCGAGGGCCTTCTCAAGCCGGGCGACACGATCGTCGAGCCGACCTCGGGCAACACCGGAATCGGTCTCGCGATGGTCGCGGCGATCAAGGGCTACCAGTTGGTGCTGACGATGCCGGACACGATGAGCGAGGAGCGGCGCTCGCTGCTGGCGGCCTATGGCGCTCGGCTGACGCTGACGCCCGACACGCGCGGGATGCATGGTGCTATCGCCAAGGCGCGCGAGATCATGAATGAAGGCCCGCACTGCTTTATGCCGCAGCAGTTCAACAATCACGCCAACCCCGACGTCCATTACGCGACCACCGGCCCGGAGCTGGTCGGACAGCTCGAACGGATCGACGCATTCGTCGCCGGCGTCGGCACCGGCGGTACGATCACCGGCGTCGGCCGCTATCTGCGCGAGCGGCTCGGAAATCGCCCGCTCATAGTCGCGGTCGAACCGAAAAACTCGCCCGTACTCTCGGGCGGCGAGCCCGGCTTCCACAAGATTCAGGGAATCGGCGCCGGATTCATACCGGACAACCTCGACCCCAGTGTCTACGACGAGGTAATCCAGGTCAGCGACGAGGACGCGACCGCGTATACGCGCCGGCTCGCACGCGAAGAGGGGCTGCTGGTCGGAATCTCCTCGGGCGCGGCGTGCTTCGCGGCGCTCCAGGTGGCGCATCGGCTGGGCCGCGGCAAGCTGGTCGCGACACTTTTCGCCGATACTGGCGAGCGCTACCTGACGACCGATCTCTTCCAGGCTGAAGGCATCTAGTGTCCTGAGTTAGAAGTTCGTTGAAGAACAGATGCCCGGGCTCCCTGATGTTTTCGCCCAGACATATGCTGCGAATCTCTAACTCAGGCATCTAGCCTCCCGGCGTTCTGTATCCGCCATTCCCCTTTTTCAGTCATCCTGATCCTCTCTCTTTGTCATCCCGACCGAAGTGGAGGGATCGCGCGCCGTCTTCGGCGCGCATCAGCGGATCTCCCGCATCGCAGAGCGCGGTGATTCCCCCACCCCCGAGCCCGGTTCTGCCTGCCGAGGCCGCTGAGCCATCGGGCGCGCGAGGGATCCGCGCCAGCGCGCGAGACCCCGTGGCAGCGCCTCGCGGAGCGAGGCGCGATCCCTCCACTTCGGCAGCCTCCGGTCGGGATGGACGGACAGGAGAGCAGCCGAAGCCAGTCCCATCCATTGCGGTGCGTTCTGTCATTACGAATTGAGCCAACTTCTTTGTCATCCCAACCCTCTCTTTTTGTCATCCCGACCGCAGTGGAGGGATCGCGCGCCGTCTTCGGCGCGCGTCAGCGGATCTCCCGCATCGCCGCGGATTTCGCTTCTTGACAATACGTAACCGCTGGGTTACATATCGAGCGTGGCTATCGATTCAACCCTCGCGGCGCTCGCCGATCCGACCCGGCGCGAACTCCTGCGCCGACTCTCGAAGCGGCCGATGCGCGCGGGCGAACTGGCCATGGGCTTCAAAGTCAGCCGCCCGGCTATCGCCAAGCACGCGCGCGTGCTGCATCGGGTCGGGCTGGTGAGCGTGTCGCGCTCGGGGCGGGAGCGGATTTACCGGCTCCGCCCGCGCGGTCATCGCGCGATCGAGGAGGCGCGGCGCGCGCTCGAGCAGGTCGGGGCCTTCTGGGACACGGCGCTCGAGGCTTTCAAACGCTTCGCCGAGGAGGACGAATGACGATTCGCAAGTCGATCACGGTTGCGAAATCGCCGGCCGAGGCGTTTCGCAAGTTCACCGACGGAATCGGCAAATGGTGGCCGCTCAAGGAGGGCTTCTCGTTCGGCGGTGATCGCACGCAGGACATGTTTCTCGAAAGCAAGGTGGGCGGCAGGCTCTACGAGCGCTTCCACGATGGCGGCGAGTACGAGATCGGACGGGTCACGCGATGCGATCCGCCTAATCTGATCGCCTTCACCTGGAAGGTGCACGATTGGGATGGCGTCACCGAAGTCGAAGTCCGATTTGTCCCCGAGGGCTCGGCGACGCGGGTCGAACTCGAGCATCGCGGATGGGAAGTCAGCGTCAAAGTAGGCAAGGAGCGCAAGAGTCACGACGACGGGTGGGATTTTGTCCTGGAGCATTACGCCCGGCGCAATGAGCCGGTATCTGCTCCGAAGTGACGGAGGTCTGAATCATGGAAAAGCACAAGGTCGTTTCGAAAGAGGCGTGGCTGGTCGCACGCAAAGAGCTGCTGGCCAAAGAGAAGGAATTCACTCGCCTGCGCGATCAGCTAAGCCAGGAGCGGCGCGATCTGCCCTGGGAGCAGGTCGACCGCGAGTACCTGTTCGACGGCCCCGACGGCAAAGAGACGCTGGCGCAACTGTTCGCGGGCCGCTCGCAACTGGCAGTCTATCACTTCATGTTCGACCCGTCGTGGGACGAGGGATGCCGGCATTGCTCGTTCTGGGCCGATAACTTCAACGGCATCGACGTGCATTTGAACAATCGCGACGTCACTTTCGTTGCGATCTCGCGCGCGCCGCTGGTGAAGATCGAGCAGTTCAGGAAGCGGATGGGATGGAGCTTCAAGTGGCTATCGTCGCATGGCACCAGCTTCAACTACGACTACCACGTGTCGTTCACGCCGGAACAGATCGCCGATAAAACCGCGCTTCACAACTATCGGGTCGACGCGTCCGCCGGTACCGAGCACGTGGGAATAAGCGCTTTCTATAAGGATTCCGCCGGCGGCCTGTACCATACCTATTCGTGTTATCAGCGAGGAGTCGATTTAGTGAACGGCGCGTATAACTTTCTCGACCTGATGCCGAAGGGGCGCGACGAAAAGAGCCTGCCCTGGAGCCAGGCCTGGGTGCGCCATCACGACCGCTACGAAGACTAGAGTTTGCGCCCGGCCGCGGCTGGCGCCGCTCGTCATTTTCCGGAATGCTGGTGGCGTCATTCAGCTACAGGAGGAATTCCGGATGAGGCTGGTGGACGAGCTAATCAAGGCCAACGAACAATATGCGAGCGCGTTTAGCCATGGCGATCTCGGACCGCCGCCGCGCCGCCAGCTCGCCGTGGTCGGATGCATGGACTCGCGCATGACGGTCGAAGAGATGCTCGGACTCAAGACCGGCGACGCGCACATAATCCGCAACGCCGGCGGCGTCGTCACCGAGGACGTGATCCGATCGCTCCTCATCTCGCACCATCTGCTCGGCACGCGCGACTTCGTTATCATCAACCATACCGAATGCGGGATGCTGACCTTTCAGGACGCGGAACTGCGCGAGCGGCTCGAGCGCCAGAGCGGCACCGCCGTCATCTCGCCCGAGCACTTTTACGCCTTCACCGACCCGGTGGCGAACGTGCGCCGGCAGATGCAGAAGTTGCGCGCCCATCCGTGGATACCGCGCGAGATCGCAATCGCAGGACTAATCTTCGACGTTCGCACCGGACGCCTGAGCGAAGTCACGCCGTAGATGGCGACGGCCGCGGGTCGGGGCATCGATAATGCGGCGCGCGCGCGCATGCCGCTCGAAGCGCAAGTCCGCGGACGAAAGGAATCGCAATGACCGCAAATGAAAACAGAGAGAGTGGCGAGCCTCGAATCGCGCTCGTGACCGGCGCCAACAAGGGTATCGGTTTTGAAGTCTCGCGCCGGCTCGGCCAGGCGGGCCTAACGGTCCTGATGGGCGCGCGTGACATGGCCCTCGGCGAAACGGCGGCGGCCCGCCTCCGCCGCGACGGTCTCGACGCCCACGCAATCGCGCTCGATCTGACCAGGATCGATCTCGTGCAAGCGGCGGCCAGGACCATCGCCGCTGAGTTCGGCCGACTCGACGTGCTGGTCAACAACGCCGCGATCCCCGGTGGTGCCGCCGACGGACCGCCCAGCACCGCCGATCTCGATTCGGTGCGCCGCATGTTCGAGACCAACTTCGTCGGTTCGCTCGCCGTTATTCAGGCGATGCTTCCTCTGATCCGCAAGTCCGGCGCCGGACGGATCGTCAACGTTTCGAGCGGGCTCGGCTCGCTCACCCTCAACGCTGATCCGACGTGGCGATTCGCGCCCTACAAGCTCCTGGCCTACAGCGCCTCCAAGGCGGCGCTCAACATGCTGACCGTCCAGCTCGCTTACGAGCTTCGCGAAACGAGCATCAAGGTGAATTCGGCCGATCCCGGCTTTACCGCCACCGACCTCAATCAGCATCGCGGCACCCAAACGATCGAAGAGGGCGCCGTCGCGCCGGTCCGCCTGGCCTTGCTGCCTGCCGATGGCCCCACAGGCGGCTTCTTCGATTCCGCAGGCTCGCTTCCCTGGTGATGCAATCGATTTCGCACTCAGAGGACTGTCGCGGCAGGCCCAAATCTCCGGCGCCATTGTGATCCCGCGCGAGCCGCTATATACCAATGATATATGGCAAAGAAGGCGAAGGAGCCGACGACGGCGAAAGTCTTCATGACCGGCCGCAGCCAGGCGGTCCGAATCCCCAAGGAATACCGCTTCGCATGCGATGAAGTGCTGATCGAGCGGGACGGCGAACGCGTGATTTTGACCCCGCGTCCGCGCTCGTGGCACGATTACTTCGCCCGTGCACAGCGCCTTACCGCCGATTATCCCGACGCGATAGAAGATGCGCCGCCACAGGAGCGCGACAAGCTCTGATGGCGCGGCTGATGCTGGATACCAACATCTGTATCCATGCGATCAGGCGCGACGCGCCGGAGGTGCGCCGCCGTCTGGAGGCGACCCGGCTCGAGCACGTCGCGATATCCAGCTTAGTGGCGGCGGAACTCTGGACCGGCGTATTCAAGTCTCGCGAACGCCATCGGAACGAGCTGGCTCTGCGGGAATTTTTCGGCTTTGTCGGAATTCTGGACTGGCCCGCCGAGGCGGCGCGAGCTTACGGCGAAATAAGAGTTGCGCTCGAAGGCAGGGGGCGCATGATTGGCGCGATGGACCTGCTGATCGCGGCTCATGCATTACATGAAGGAGCGACGCTCGTGACACGCAACCGCAGTGAGTTCGTTCGAGTTCCCGGACTGAAGATCGAGACCTGGTAGTCCGCCTGACTGCGCACGGCCGGAATCGCCGCACAGCCGCGTTGAGAATAGCGCGGGCTTTCATCGCGGACGCGGGCGAGGCACACTCGTCCCTGATGACTGACGCACTCCAATTGAAGCTCGAGCGGCTGCGCGCAATCTTTGCCCCGGCGCGTCCGCTGATCGTCGCGTTCTCGGGCGGCGTCGATTCGACCTTCGTGTTGAAGGTCGCCCACGACGCGCTCGGCGACTCCGTCGTCGCGCTCACGACCACGTCGCCCACGATGCCCGAGCACGACCGTATCACCGCGCTCGAGATGGCGCGGCAAATCGGCGCGCGCCATCTTGTCGTTGCGTCCAACGAACTCGAAATCGCGGGCTACGCGGAAAATCCGCTCAACCGATGCTATCTTTGCAAGAGCAACCTCTTCACCGTGTGCGAGGCCAAGGCGGCCGAACTCGGAATCGCCGAGATTGCCGACGGACTCAACCTCGATGACCTCGGCGACTATCGGCCCGGAATCCGCGCCGCGAGCGAGCGCCGCGTACGCCATCCGCTGGTCGAAGCCGAACTCACCAAGGCCGAAATTCGCGAGCTCTCGCGCGCGCTCGGGCTGCCGACCTGGGACAAGCCGGCGTCGCCATGCCTCTCCTCGCGCTTTCCATACGGGACGCGAATCACACCCGAGGGTCTGGTGATGGTCGAAGGCGGAGAGCGGATTCTCCATGCGATGGGATTCCGGGTCGCGCGCGTCCGTTATCATGGTGACGTGGCGCGCCTCGAAGTCGAGACCAGCGAGGTTGCGCGGCTGCTCGAGAATCGCGAGACCATCGATCGCGAGCTGAAAAAACTTGGCTTCCGCTTCGTGACGGTCGATCTTCGCGGCTTCCGTTCCGGCTCGTTGAATGAAGGAATCGCCGGCGCGAATCTGGCGCCGGTCGGTCACAACTAGGAAACGATCCGTCTCGTCGCGATCGCTTCGGCCATTTCGAGATCGGCCGGGGTCGTGATCTTAAGATTCATTGCCGAGGCCTCGACAACTTCGACGCGGCCTCCGTATCGTTCGACCAGGTCGGCATCGTCGGTTGCGGCGATTGCGTCTCGAACCGCCCGGCGATGAGCCTCGATCAGCAGATCGCGGCGGAAAGCCTGCGGCGTCTGCGCTTGCCATAGCCCGGCCCGCGCGACGGTTGCGTCGATCGCCGGCGGATTATCGACGCGCTTCAATGTATCGGCCACCGGAATCGCCGCGATCGCGCCGCCCGCTCGCGCCGCCGCCTCGATACATCGGTTGAAAAGCGTCGCTGGCGCGAACGGCCGCGCGGCATCATGGACGACGACGATGTCGCTCTCCGCGCTGGTAAGCACAAGCGCCCGGCGGACCGAATCCTGCCGCTCGGCGCCGCCAGGAACGAGCTTCACCGGAAGCTTCACTCCCGCCCGAGCGGCCTCGGCGCGCGCCGCGGATTCCATCCCGGCCGGCACCGCGATTACGACCTCGACGATCTCATCGACGCGAGCGATCGTCCTGATGCAATGGCAGAGCATCGGAGCCTCGGCCAGCATGACGAAGGCTTTCGGTTGGTTGAATCCGAGCCGCTGGCCGCTTCCGGCGGCTACGAGAATCGCGGAGACACGCATGGGTCAGACCCGAAGTACCGGATTATGGCGGGAGCGCTTGAAGAGCAAAAGGCCGCGATGCGCAAAAAAAGGACCGGAAGATTCGGGTCTTCCGGTCCTTGAGAAACAGGCATGAGCTGCGAGACATTCAGTTGGCGAACATGGTCTTGATCTCTTCCATGATCTGCTCTTCGGGATGAGCCTTGGCGATCGAGAGTTCCTTGACCAGCAGGCTGCGCGCCGTATCGAGCATCTTGCGCTCGCCGAACGAGAGTTCCTTGTCGCCCTTCAGAACGAGCAGGTCGCGGAGCACCTTGGCGATTTCAAGCGGCGATCCGGTTTTGATCTTCTCGGTGTACTCGCGATAGCGCCGGTTCCAGGTTTGCGTGTCGCCTTCGACCTTTTTCTGGCGAAGGATTCGGTAAATCTTCTCTACCACTTCCTTGCCGATAACGCGCCGCAATCCGACCTGGTTCACATTTTCGGTCGGAATCATGATGGTCATCTTTTCGGTGCCGAGGATTTTGAGCATGTAGAATCTCCGCTCAGTGCCGGATATCACTCTGCTCTGAATGTCCTCAATCACCGCGACGCCATGCGCCGGATAGACGACCTTTTCACCCTTCTTGAACGGCAAATTCATCATAGTCGATGGCTCGAGCCGCGGGGTCGGTAATTTCGGTAGGCCGGTGATCGCCTCCAACCATCGCCGTCCGATAAAACCCTGCTGAGTGCACAATTATTGCACACTCGGCCCCAAGTTGTCATCTGGCGTGAGAATTTCCGTAACAGTGTTGCAAAATAGGCCGTTCGGATGCCTTTAGTGCATCAATTGCAACTCCATCACAATCGCATCCTCGCGAGGGCCGTAATAGTTGTGCCTGAGACGGCGTTCCTCGAATTCCAATTTCCGATAAAGGCTGCGGGCCTGAAGATTCGATCGGCGGACCTCGAGCGTCACGACCTGGATTTGTTTCGTCTTTGCTTCGTCTATCGCGTCTATCATCAATAGCATCCCTACGCCCATTTTACGACGCTCAGGATGGACTGCGACGTTCAGAATATGGCATTCGTCCGCCACCAGCCATCGGCAAAGAAACCCGGCTAGCCGCCCACTGGCGCGACCGTTGTCGCAGGCGACCACGATGCGCGAGAACGGCAGCATCAACTCGCGCCGGAAGGAGTCGAGACTCCAGGGCTGGGCGAACGCCAGCCGCTCGATTTCGAGGATTCGCGTGAGATCGCGCGCCGTCGCCTCGCGAAGCGTTACCGGCGAGGCAACAGCTTTTTCCGCGATACGGTCCGTCCCTCCGGCCTCGCGCAGCTTCATCGCCGTGTCCTCCACCACTTTGAGCAGGGCGCAAACCCGAAAACCATAACGATCGATACCTTCACGTAGGGGTGCTCGCCCCGGAGTCGCCGCGAACACAAGCAACAACGGTCCCGCCATCGTCACGATCCAACGCAGGCGGCCAAGCTGGCGAAGCGCAAAACCTCGGATAAGACGTTAGGCCGGTGGTTTCGCGCGTGTCAAATGTTGACGTGATTCCTTATCATGCTTGCGTTGGCCGTATCGATTTGTCACGATCTCGAGCCATCGCCCGACGCGTACGTTATGGTTCGCGTCCGGCAAATCTTTATTTCCACGTGCGGAATCTGACTTTGCAGGAGGTGGTTTGGATGAAGAAGACGATAAGTTTGCTCGGAATCCTTTCAATGGCGCTGTTCCTTGGAGCGTGTGCGAGCTTGGAGCCCTATCAGACCCAGGCGGAGGGAAGTGCGCAGAAGGCCGCGACTGACGCGACGAATGCGCAGAACTCAGCTTCGCAGGCGGCTGCTTCAGCCACGCAGGCGCAGAACGCCGCAGCCAGCGCGGATGCGTCAGTGGCGAGCGCCAACGATGCGGTTTCGCGGCTGGAAGCATATTTCTCGACCTCGGTCACGAAGTAACCATTTAGTACTCGAGGTGGAAGGGGCGTGTCTCCTTCCGCCTCGATCGTAATTTCCGCATTCCGCCATATTCCGCGCGCTTGACGTTTGGCGGGTGGTGGCTTGAGCGAGGCGAAGCGGCTTGGCGTCTCGTCAGCGCATCGTCCGCGTGCAGTTCCGAAAAGCGCTCGCGCTACGACGTCGGCAATTATAACCCTGCCGGTCCTTGAAGCGTTCTCGCGCCCGGTCCCGGGACTGATGTATGAACCCGAAAGCGCCTGTGGCAATCGGCCTCCTCGACTGCCAAGCTTGCAATTTCCCACGTTATGCTTAAGTTGAAGTGCCGTATGAGCGGCGGCTCGATAGAAATCAAAACCGTCAAAGCGCTCGCACGGAGACACAACAGAGATGCCCGCCAAAGATATTCAACTACATGAAAAGGCCCGCGCCGGAATCGTGGCGGGCGCCACGCTGGTCGCCGAGGCCGCACGCGTCACGCTCGGTCCGAAGGGGCGCAACGTCCTGCTAGAAAAATCGTTCGGCGCCCCGCTGATCACCAAGGACGGCGTGACGGTGGTCAAGGAGATCGAGCTCGAGGATCGATTCGAGAACATGGGCGCGAAGCTGATCCGCGAGGTTGCGCAAAAGACCGCCGACGTCGCGGGCGATGGCACCACCACCGCCACGGTGCTGGCGCGCTCGATCGTACGCGAAGGAATCAAGCTGCTCGCAGCCGGCCTCGCGCCGATCGAACTCAAGCGCGGAATCGACGCCGCGGTTACCGAGGCCGTCAAGGTCATCAAAGAGATGGCCAAGCCGGTCAAGGGTCATGAGCGGATGGTCCAGGTGGCGACGATCGCCTCCAACGGCGACGAGGCAATCGGCAAGCTCGTGGCCGACGCGATGGAGAAGGTCGGCAAAGAGGGTGTGATCACGGTCGAGGAAGCCAAGGTTTTCGAGACCACGCTCGACCTGGTCGAGGGGATGAACTTTGATCGCGGATATCTCTCGCCGTACTTCGCGACCAACATGCAGAAGATGACGGTCGAGCTGGACGAGCCGCTAATCCTGCTCCACGAGAAGAAGATTTCAAGCATCCGCGAGATGCTGCCGCTGCTCGAGAAGGTCGTGCAGGCCGGCCGGCCGTTGCTGATAGTCGCCGAGGATATCGATGGCGAGGCGCTGGCGACGCTGGTGGTCAACAAGCTGCGCGGCACGCTCAAGGTAGCGGCGGTTAAGGCGCCGGGCTTTGGCGACCGCCGCAAGGAGATGCTGGCTGATATCGCTATCCTGACCGGCGCCGAGGTTATCGCCGAAGAGCTGGGCACCAAGCTTGAGAACGTGCCGCTGAGCGCGCTTGGGCGATGCCGGCGCGCGCTGATCGACAAAGACAATTCGACGCTGATTGGCGGCGTGGGCAAGAAGCCGCAAATCCTGGCGCGGATCGAGCAGATTCGCAGCCAAATCATCTCGACGACTTCGGACTACGATCGCGAAAAGCTCCAGGAGCGGCTGGCCAAGCTCACCGGCGGAGTGGCGGTAATCAAGGTCGGCGGTGCGACCGAAATGGAAGTGAAGGAAAAAAAGGCGCGGGTCGACGACGCGGTTCATGCGCTGCGCGCAGCCGTCGAAGAGGGCGTGGTAGCGGGTGGTGGAACCGCGCTGGTGCGCGCGATCAAAGACGTCAAGGCGCTCAAGCTTTCCGAAGAACGCAAGGCGGGCGCAGACATAATCGCGCGCGCGATGGAAGAGCCGCTGAAGCAGATTGCGCTCAACGCGGGACGCGAGCCGGCGGTAATCTTCAATGAAGTGCTCGAGGGCAAGGGCGACTTCGGCTTCAATGCCGCGACCAATACTTTCGAGGATATGACCCGCGCGGGCGTAATCGATCCCGCCAAGGTGGTCAGATCGGCGCTCGAAAATGCTGCCAGCGTGGCCTCGATGCTGATTACGACCGAGGCCGCGATCACTGAAAAGCCGCGCAAGGCTGGGCCTCCGATGATGCCGCCGGGTGGTGGCATGGGCGGTATGGGAGGCATGGGTGGAATGGGCGGTATGGGTGGAATGGGGGGCATGGGTGGCATGGGCATGGGCGGCATGGACGACATGGGTGGCGATGATTTCTAATGGCTGTTGCAGACGGCGGCGCACGCTAATGATAGAGTCGAGGGCGGGTCAGATTGATTCGTATTAGACTTTGTTGCGGGCGAATCGCCGCATGTGTAGACTTACGAATAGTTTTGTGACTAATCGGGTGAGCTTCGGGAACGCGGCTGTTTGGTCGATGTGCGAGGCCGGCCGCAAGCCTTAAGGAGGAAGGGTACTAAGGATGGAAGGGTTAAGGACAAGGTCTTGTAAACTGGTCGGGTTCGCCGGGGCCGCGCTGGCCCTCACGCTCTTTGCGGGTTGCGGATATACGGACGCCTCGCAAAAGGCTCAGGCCGCCGCTCAGCAGGCGGCAGCCTCCGCGAGCAGCGCTGACGCTGCCGCGACGCAGGCGGCGCAATCGGCTGCCACGGCTCAGGCCGCAGCAACCAAGACGCAGCAGGATGCGTCTGACGCAAAAGATGCGGCGGATCGCGCTGAGGCGATCGCGTCGAAGACGATGTCCTCGTCGCCTCGTCATCACGTGATGCATCACCATCACTATGTGCATCACATGAGGAGAAAGGCTGCGGCTCCGGCTGCTCCTGCTCCTGCTGCCGCGCCCACTCCGTAACAACGGCAAAGGTCGTGCGAGAACGGCGGCTGCGTCGAGCAGCCGCCGTTTCCAGATGAGCGCGTGAGGCTCGTCGCTTCGCGGCCGCGAGATAGGCCGGAGCTAAATTGCCGTGTCGCGTGATGCGCTACGGCATGTTGCATACGCGCTCGCTACCCGGAGGCGAGCACGCTCGAGCCGATCTGTTATTTGGAGGGCACTCGCAAGCGCTTGCGGATTCCGCGCTCCAGCCGATTAGGTCTGGAACGTCACTATCACCTTCAGTGACTCAGGTGTTTGTGCCATCGCATAAGCATCGGTAATGCGAGTCAGAGGGAATTGGTGTGTCACCAAATCCTTTGAATTGATGACTCCGCGCTGGACGAGTTCCAATGCTTCGCGAGTGTCGTTGGGGCCGCACGAGTAGCACGGAACCAGGCGCGTCTCATTGAAGTAGAGATCGTGCGGGCGAACCATCAGCTCGGCCTCGGGTGGGGTTGCCGTGAACTGCACGACAGTCGCGCCCTTGCCGGCCGCCGCAATCCCTTGCGAAATCGCTCCGATGGTCCCGGGCCCGACGATTACGATGTCCGCCATCGCGCCGCCGGTCGCCTCGCGCACCTGAGCGATCAGATCGTCGCCCGAGACGACTAGTCCCCGGTCGGCGCCGAGCGCCACCGCGCGCCGCGCGCGGGTCTCGAACAGGTCGGCTCCGATTATCATCCCGGCGCCAAGATGGCGTGCGAGCCGCACGTGCATCATGCCCATTATTCCAAGTCCGATGACCAAGACCGTGTCGCCAGGACGCATCCCGGAGCGCCGGATCGATTTGACCACGCACGCGGCGGGCTCGATCAGCACGCCGTCGGCGTCGCTCATGTCGTCGGGGAGGCGCAGCGTGTCGCGCTGATTGTGCGGTCCGGCAATGAAATATTCGGCCATCCCGCCCGGTACTATATTGGTCGCGCGCCACGTGGCGCATTGCACGTATTCGCCGCGCCGGCATGGCGCACATTGGAAGCAGGGCGCGTGATGATGGACAAAGACGCGGTCGCCGGGATGGAAGTCGCGCACGTCGGCGCCCGTCTCCTCGACGATTCCGACCGGCTCATGGCCGAGCACGAGCGGCGCCTTGCGCCGGATATACCAGGGCATGATGTCGCCTGAGCAGATTCCGCATGCGCGGGCGCGGACCAGGATTTCGTCGCGCGCGGGCGTGGGGCGCGCGTCCTCCTCGATACGGATATCACCGAAGTCATAAAGGCGGGCGACTTTCATAGCTGCCAAGACTCTGTTGCGGCGCGCCCCGGATGTCAATTCGGCGACGCGCGCCGGATTCAGCGCCTTGCTGTATCATCTTATCGATGAAGCGCATCAAGGCGCGGCGATACGGTCGAAATTCTCCGAGTGTTCCACGGCGCCCGAAAATGGCCCGAATATTTTTAAGATAAGATTCGGGCAGCGCGGTTGCGAATTGACGTCGACGGCGGGAGTTGAGGACAGTAGCGTGGTAAGCTCGACCGATGCCAAGGCCGGTGTGTCCACCAATCGCGGCCGATGTGATCGCGGAGATCGGCGATCGGATCGTCCTGATCGAGCGGCGCAATTTTCCCTTCGGATGGGCGATTCCGGGCGGATTCGTCGAGGTCGGCGAAGCGGTCGAGGATGCCGCCGTGCGCGAGGCGCGCGAGGAGATCTCGCTCGACGTCGAACTGCGGACGTTGCTCGGCGTCTACTCGCGCCCCGATCGCGACCCGCGCGGCCAGACCGTCAGCGTGGTATTTATCGGACGGGCGAGCGGGACACCGCGTGCCGACGACGATGCGAAGGGCGCGGCGCTCTTTTTACCCACTGAGCTGCCCTCGCCGCTCGCGTTCGACCACGCCGACATTCTTGCCGACTATCTGCGCTTTATCCGCACCGGCGAGTTGCCGCCGCCGCGTCACAATCGATAAGCGACACGGCGGCCGCCCAACTTGGCGCGCGTCCGCCGAGAGCGCGCTAGCCGAGAATTTCGCCCGTTAATTTGGCGATCCGGTCGAAGCCGCGACTGAGATTCTCGCGCGAGGTGGCGTAGGAGATGCGCACGTGCTCGGGCGCGCCGAAATCGGTGCCGCCGACTATCGAGACGTGCGCCTCGTTGAGAATGATATCGGCGAGCGTATCGCCGTCGGTGATCTCGCGTCCCTTGAACTTGCGTCCAATTAGCGCGGTCACGCTCGGAAAGGCGTAAAACGCGCCCTGCGGAACTGAAGGCAGCGCGAAGCCGGGGATTTTGCGGATGCGCTCGACGACCAGTTGGCGGCGCGCGCGGAACTCCTCGACCATCCGGGGCACTTCGTCCTGCGGGCCGGTCAGCGCTTCGATAGCGGCGGCCTGCGCAATCGAATTCGGATTGCCGCTGTTCTGGCTCTGCAGGCGGCCGGCGGCGGCGATCACTTCGCGCGGTCCGGCGGCGAAACCGATTCGCCATCCGGTCATCGCATAGGTTTTCGACAGCGAGTTGAAGACGATGCCGCGCGAGGCAAGCCCCGGCTCGATATGGAAGATGTGCGGCACGCGGCCGTCGTAGGCCATGTGCTCATAGACGTCGTCCGAGATGACCCAGACGTCGGGAGCGCCGGCGAGGACGCGCGCGAGTTCGCTTAGTTGGCCCGCGCCGTAGACCGCGCCGGTCGGATTCGAGGGCGAGTTGAGGATGATGCCGCGGGTGCGCGGACCGATCGCGCGCGCGAGCGCTTTGGGGTCGAGGATGAAGCCGGCGCTTTCGTGCGCCGGAATCGCGATCGGCTCGGCGCCCGATAGCTTCACCATCGCGAAAAAGCTCACCCACGCCGGTGTCGGGATAAGCACTTCGTCGCCCTCGTCGAAGAGGCTCGCGATGACGTTGCTTTCGGCTTGCTTGCCGCCCGCGGAGACCATTATCTCCGCGACGCCGTAGTCGAGTTCGTTGTCGCGCTTGAGCTTGAGGCGGAAGGCGTCCTTGAGTTCGCGCACGCCGGTGACCGGGGTGTACTTGGTCTGGCCTGCGGCAAGGGCGCGGCGCGCCGCATCCTTGATTCGTTCGGGAGTGTCGAAGTCGGGCTCGCCGGCGGCGAGCGAGATGACGTCGATTCCGGCGGCCTTCATCTCTGTGGCGCGGGCTTCCGCGGCCATCGTGGCCGACCCTTTGAGCACGGCGATTCTGCGATTCAGCTTGAGCATCGAAGGTCCGAAAAAAAAGTTGGCGTTACGGCTCGCGCGCGCCGCGATCGTGCGGCGCGTTCGCCCGCGAGTGTATCAGAAAGCCCGCGCGCTAGTCGATTTTGAGCTTCGCCCGCAGCCGATTCATCACCATCTCGGGCACCAGCTCGGGGAGCCGCTTGCCATAGCTCGCGACCTCCTTGATCAGGCGCGATGCGGAGAAGAAGAGCTTGGGGTTGGCGAACAGGAAGACGGTCTCGATATTGGGCGACATCTGCCGGTTCATTTGCGCCATCTGCAATTCGTAGTCGAAATCGGTGACGGCGCGCAGGCTGCGGATTATGACGTGGGCGCCGATCCGCTGGGCATAGTCGACCGAGAGGCCGCTGAATTTGTCGACCCGCGCGCGCGGTTCGAGGTCGCGGATGGTCTCGTGGATCATGTCGACCCGTTCGTCGGGCGTGAACAGCGCCGGGTCCTTGTGCGGATTGTAGGCTACTGCGACGATCACCTCGTCGAAGATGGCGACGCTGCGCCGGATTACATCGATATGCCCGTTGTGGATCGGATCGAAGGTTCCGGGGTAGATGGCGCAACGGCCGCCCGTTTCCTTGCTCTTGTTAACCATGACGAGCCACTCGATATTTGGCGCGCGTCAGGGCGCGCGGAAAAGGGCGAGCCGATGGCCGCCCAGGGTTGCATAGCTGACGCGCGCGAGCGGCCCGCCTTCAAGGGGCTCCGCCGCGCGGTCCGATTGACGCACCATCACGAACGCCCCTGCCGCGAGCATCGCGCTTGCGGCGAGCGTTTCGAGCACGCGGGCGCTCGAATCATGGCGATAGGGCGCGTCGATGAATACCAGGTCGAACTGATCGCCGCGATCCTTGAGACTCACGAGCGCGCGCTCGACGCTGGCGACGATCACCCGCGCGCGGTCCGCAAGGCCCAGGGTCTCGAGGTTGTCGCGAATCGCGGCCGCCGCGGCGCGCGACGAATCGACCATCACGGCTGAAGCGGCGCCGCGTGAGAGCGCCTCGAGCGCCAGCGAGCCGCTGCCAGCAAAGAGATCCAGTACGCGCATCCCGGCGATGTCGGCGCGCGCCGCGATCCGTGAGAAGATCGATTCGCGCACCCGCCCGGTGGCCGGCCGCGTAGTCATCCCGCGTGGCGCCCGCAGCCGCCTGCCGTGCGCTTCGCCAGCTATCACGCGCATCGCGACGACCTCGTAGGAAGTTCGGCGCGCGGCGGCAAACCTGCACGGAGCTTCGCGTTTGGGATTAGCCTGTCGAATGATCGCAACAACACTTCCTTCTAGTCCGATCCGACGGGCGGACGATAGCGAAGTACGGGGGGCGTGGCAAGTTTGCGCGCGCCCCAAATCTTAATCCGGCAAAGGCTGGCGCGCCCTTTCTTTTTGAGTTAGCTATCATAAGATTCGTGAGCGCGGAAAATCCGCTGCTTGAAGGCCAGGTTATAGTGGAATCGGACCCGTCCATGACTGCGCCGCGCTTCTCCGAGGCGGTGCTCGACGAATACCGCGAGCTGCTGACGCATTATCCTAGGCGTCAGGCCGCAATATTGCCGGCCTTGTGGCTCGCCCAGCGCGAGTTCGGATGGATCAGCCCGGCGACCGAAGAATATCTGGCGGGATTGATGGAGTTGCCGATCGCGCACGTCCGCGCGGTGGTCTCCTTCTATACGATGTTCTACCGGCATCCGGTCGGCCGCTTCAATCTGGAAGTCTGCGCCAACCTGTCGTGCCGGTTGCGCGGCGCCGATCGGATCGTCGATTGTATCCGGCTCAAGCTTGCGATCGAGCCGGGTCAGACCAGCGCCGATGGCCGCTTCACACTAACCTTGGTCGAGTGTCTCGCGTCGTGCGGCACCGCGCCGATGCTTCAGCTAAATCACGAAGGCTATTACGAAAACCTCACCGAGGAGTCGGTCACGAAATTGATCGACGAGCTTGCCGCCCGTGGCGCTTGATCTGGTAATCGGAGCGATCAAGGCGATCGTTGTCCTGGTCATGATCCTGAATCTGGCGGCGATTCTGCTGTGGTTCGAGCGCAAAGGCAGCGCGCTCATTCAGGATCGTATCGGCGCGAATCGGGCCAACATCTTTGGGATCGGAAAGCGCCTCGGTATCCCGAACCTGGGAATCCTCAACACGATCCTCGCTGACCCGCTGAAGCTCTTTTCCAAGGAAGATTTCATCCCCGACGGCGCGGACCGGTTCCTGCACACGCTCGCGCCGTTTCTGGCGCTCTTTCCGGTCTTGATTACGTTCGCGGTGGTGCCGTTCGGCGATTCGATCCAGATCGGCTCGCGGACGATCACGCTGCAGGTCGCCGACCTCAACGTCGCGACGCTCTATATTCTTGCGACGATCGGAATCGGCGTGTATGGAATCGCGCTCGGCGGATGGGCCTCGAACAATCGATGGGCGCTGCTCGGCGGAATTCGCGCCAGCGCCCAGATGATCTCGTACGAGATGGGGCTGGGACTTGCGATCGTGGCCGTGGTGATGACCTACGGGACGCTCGATTTGCAGCAGATGTGCCTCGCTCAGAGCGGCGTGTGGTTCGGATGGTTGCCGCGATGGGGCGTGCTGCAGCAGCCGGTCGCCTTCGTGATGATCCTGATCGCGGGGATGGCCGAATCCAAGCGCGTGCCGTTTGACCTGCCCGAGGGCGAATCGGAGCTGGTCGCCGGATATTTCACCGAATACTCGGGCGGCAAGCAGGCGGTTTTCATGATGACCGACTTCGCCGAAATTGTGCTGGTCGCGGTGCTGATCACGGTGTTCTTTTTCGGCGGATGGCAGGTGCCGTGGCTCTATCGCGACGGCTTCCATTTTCCCGGCGGCGCAACGTGGCATCTGGCGAACTGGTTGGTCGCGATCATGGGCGTCGTGGCATTCATGGTGAAGACGATCGTGTTCTGCTGGCTCCAGATCTTGATTCGATGGGCGCTGCCGCGATTTCGCTATGACCAGTTGATGCGGCTCGGATGGAAGGGGCTGGTGCCGATCGGGCTCGCCAACGTGGTCGTGACGGCGATCGTGGTTGTGCTGACGGCGGGAAGCCCGGGAGGCGCGCACTGATGCCGCTCTGGCTGTTCGGATTTCTCGCGGCGCTCTCGATAGCCGCGGCACTGGGCGTCGTATTGCAGCGTAATCCCGTGCATTGCCTGCTCGCGCTCGTGCTCACGCTGCTGACGATCGCGGTGCTCTTTATCGGACTCGACGCGGTGACGGTCGGGTTCCTGCAGGCGATCGTCTACGCGGGCGCGATCATGGTCCTGTTCCTGTTCGTCATCTGGCTGCTGAATCTGCAGTCCGAGGTGAGGACGCAGCCCGGCCATCTGGGGCTCAAACTTTGCGCTGCGCTGGGAGCGGCGATGCTCGCCGGGGAGTTGTTCACATTTCTCGGCAGCGCGCCGTCCGCCGTTCGGCCGGATAACGTGCTGGCGGGCTACGGTTCGATAGACAGTCTCGCGGCGATGCTCTTTTCCGACTACCTGATCTCTTTCGAAGTCACTTCGGTGCTGCTGCTGGCGGCGGTCGTGGGCGCAGTCGCGATCGCACGGCGGCTCCCGCGCGCGCCAACGGTGGCCGTGCGCCCCGCCGATTCCGAGCGTCCCGAGGCGCCGCGGATGACCGGAACGGGAGGCGCCTGAGCGCGATGGTTCCGAGCGGCTACGTAGTCGGCCTGAGCGCCGTGCTGTTCGCGATCGGCGTCGCGGGCGTGCTCCTGCGGCGCAACGTAATCGTGATCTTCATGTCGATCGAGGTGATGCTGAACGCGGTCAATCTGGCCTTTGTCGCCTTTGGCCGCGGGTTGGGCTCGATGGACGGGCAGACGATCGTGTTCTTCGTGATGACAGTGGCGGCAGCCGAGGCGGCGGTCGGCCTGGCGATAATTATCTCCGTGTTCCGCAATCGTGAGACCGTCAACGCGGACGAATTCAACCTGATGCGCTGGTGACCAATGACAGCTTACTTTCCCGCGCTCAGCCTGATCCTGATCTTCCCCGCGCTGGGCGTGATTTTCCATCTGTTCATGGGCCGGCGCGCGGGGCGAGCGGCGGTCGGCGCGGTCGGCACCGGCGTGATGTTCGCGGCGTTTGCGGTGGCGCTCGCGGCGTTCGCAAAGCTGCTCGCGATGCCCGCGGGCGCGGCGCTCGAGGTCACCTTGTGGCCGTGGATTTCGGCCGGGTCGTTCCACACCAGTATCGGGTTCAGATTCGACGCGCTGGGCGCGGTGATGACGCTTATCGTGAGCGGCGTCGGCGCGGTGATCCATCTCTACTCGATCGGCTACATGGCGCACGACGAGGACTACGCGCGCTACTTCGCATACATGAACCTGTTCGCGCTCTCGATGCTGGTGCTGGTGCTTGCCGACAATCTTTTGCTGATGTTCGTCGGATGGGAGGGCGTCGGACTCTGTTCCTACCTCCTGATCTCGTTCTGGTATACCAACGTCCAATTCGCGCGTAACGGCCGCAAGGCCTTCATCGTAAACCGCGTGGGCGACGCCGGATTTATCCTCGGAATTCTGACCATCACAGCCGCGCTCGCGTCGCACGGCGTCTGGACGCTCAAGTTCACCGGGCTGGCGGCGCACGCTTCGATGCTCGCGCCGGTCGCGACCACGGCCGCGCTGCTGCTCTTCCTGGGAGCGACCGGCAAGTCGGCGCAGCTTCCGCTCTACGTATGGTTGCCCGACGCGATGGTCGGTCCGACTCCAGTGAGCGCGCTGATCCATGCCGCCACGATGGTGACGGCGGGCGTTTACATGGTCGCGCGCCTCAACTTCCTGTATTTGCTCGCGCCTGACGCGATGCATCTGGTGGCGACGGTCGGCGCGGTGACGGCGCTCTTCGCCGCGACGATCGCGATCGTGCAGACCGATATCAAACGCGTGCTCGCCTACTCAACCATCAGCCAGCTCGGCTACATGTTCATGGGAGTCGGCTCGGGCGCCTTCGCCGCCGGAATTTTCCATCTGATGACGCACGCATTCTTCAAGGGGCTGCTCTTCCTGTGCGCGGGCTCGGTGATTCATGCGATGGACGGGGAGCAGGAGATGACGCGGATGGGCGCGCTCGCCCGCCGATTGCCGATCACCTATCCGACGATGCTGATCGCGACGCTTGCGATAAGCGCGGTGCCCGGCTTCTCGGGCTACTTCTCCAAGGACCTGATACTCGATCGGACCTTCGAGGCCGGCTACAGCAATCTGTGGTTTATCGGCGTGGTCACCGCCGCGCTCACGAGCTTCTACATGTTCCGGCTGATTTTTCTGACCTTTCACGGACGCTCGCGAGTCGAGCCCGGGAAGCTGGCGCATCTCCACGAATCGCCCTCGGTGATGACGATACCGCTCATTATCCTGGCCGTGCTCTCGGTCGTCGGCGGATGGGTGCAGTTGCCGGCCGGATGGCTTTGGGACGGCGCTTTCACGCGCTTTCTTGCCCCGGTCGTCGGCAATTTCCATCCCGTGGTCGAGGGCTCGCCGATGACGCTTGGGCTCGCCGCAAGCGCGGCCACGCTGCTCGGGTTCGTGCTCAGCTACGGCTTGTATATCGTGTCGCCCGAGACGCCTGCGCGAATCGCCCAGAGTGCCGGCGCCTTCTATCAGCTTCTGGTGCGCAAGTATTACGTCGATGAGATCTACGATGCTTTGATCTCACGGCCGCTCTTCTGGGCCTCTGAGAATGTGCTGAACGAGGGAATTGACCACGACATAATCGACGGTATCGTCGATGGCACCGGGCTTGGCGTCGAGGCCAGCGGCGAGACGATACGCCGCACCGCGACCGGCAATGTTCAGAACTATGCTCTTCTCTACCTGCTCGGCGCGGTTGGAGTCGTGGCCTACTACCTCTTCCTCGTGGTCCGCTGATGGGAACTTACTGGCTGACGGGCCTGATATTCACGCCCCTGCTCGGGGCGCTGTTCGTGCTTTTGCAGAGCGAGGCGCGGGCGGCATGGCGCGCGGCCTTTATCTTTTCCCTGATTCCGCTCGCGATAAGCCTCTATCTGTTCGCTGCGTTCGATACCACGAATGCAGGATTCCAGTTCGTCGAGCAGGCGCGCTGGATTCCCCACTTCGGCATCTCGTACCATCTCGGAATCGACGGCATCAGCCTCTTCCTGGTGATTCTGACCACGCTGCTGATTTCACTTTCGCTGCTGTATTCGGCCGGCGGCGATATCGATAATCGCCCGCGCGAGTTCTGCTTCTTCATGCTCGTGCTCGAGTCAGGCCTGCTCGGCACCCTGCTCGCGATCGATCTCTTCCTCTTCTATGTCTTCTGGGAGCTGATGCTCGTCCCGATGTACTTCCTGATCGGGATATGGGGGCACGGCCGCAAAATCTACGCGACCTTCAAGTTCGTCCTCTACACGATGCTCGGCTCGCTCCTGATGCTGGTCGCGATTTTGTACCTGGTCGGCGCCGCGCGCGCCCATTCGGGCCATCTGAGCTTCGATCTCCTGGCGCTCTACAACGTGCCGCTCTCGACCGCGGAGGCGCGATGGCTGTTTGCCGGCTTCGCGCTTGCCTTCGCGATCAAGGTTCCGATGTGGCCCGTCCATACCTGGCTCCCGGACGCCCATACCGAGGCGCCCACCGCGGGTTCGGTTATCCTGGCCGGCGTGATGCTGAAGATGGGCACCTACGGCTTTCTGCGCTTCGCGATTCCACTCTTTCCCGGCGTCGCAATCGAAGCCGCGCCGCTCTTAATGACGCTGGCGGTTATCGGAATAATCTACGGGGCGCTGGTCGCGATGGTGCAGGCCGACCTGAAGCGCCTGGTCGCCTATTCCTCGGTGAGCCATCTCGGTTTCGTGATGCTCGGTATCGTCGCGCTCGATCGGCAGGGCGTCGACGGCGCGGTCTACCAGATGCTCAACCACGGAGTCTCGACGGGCGCGCTCTTTCTGCTGGTCGGGATGCTCTACATGCGCCGTCATACGCGCGAGATTAGCGAGTTCGGCGGACTCTGGAAGAGCGTTCCGATCTACGCCGCGATCTTCATGGTGGTGATGCTGTCGTCGATTGGCCTGCCGGGCCTCAACGGCTTCGTCGGCGAGTTCCTGATCCTGCTCGGCGCGTTCCTCAGCAAGTCGGTCGCCGCCGAGATTGCCGTCGCCGGTGTAATCCTGAGCGCGCTGTATATGCTCTATGCCTACGAACGCGTGATGTTCGGTCCGATTACCAAAGCCGTTAACGCGACGGTTCGCGACCTCGACGCACGCGAGATTTCCGTCATGGTTCCGCTGATAGCGCTCGTGCTCTTGATGGGCTTATATCCGAAACTCCTGCTCACGCGTATCGAGCCCTCGGTCGACGCGATGCTGAGCCACGTTCAGTCCGCACAGGCCCGGCTCGATTCGCAGGCTCCGGTGCGTGACGCGGCGCTTGCGCAACCATAGGGGTCATTGGCCGCGCGATGATGATCGACTGGAACACGATTAACTTCGCCTGGATGCCGATTCTGCCGCTGCTGATCGTCGGCCTTGGCGCAATGGGCGTGCTGCTCGCCGGCGTGCGTATCGAAGACGATGACAGCGGCGTTCTTGGTATCCCTACGGTCGCGATATTGGTGCTTGCCGCAATCCCGGTTATGTTCGGGTTCGGGCAGCCACACGCCGTCACCTTCGCCGGCGCACTCGCGACCGACGACTTCACTGCGTTTTTCGAGATTGTGATTCTGTTCGCGGCCGCGATGACCGCGCTCATGTCGATCGATTACGTGAGCGACGCCGGACTGCCGGGCGCCGAGTACTTCTCGCTCATCATGTTCGCCGCGCTCGGCATGATGCTGATGGCGGCGGCCAACGATCTGATAGTCATCTTTCTCGGCCTTGAAACCATGTCGATCGCGGTCTATGCGCTGGCGGGCTTCATGCGCCGCGACCCCCGCTCGAGCGAAGCCGCACTCAAATATTTTCTGCTTGGCGCATTCTCCACGGGCTTTCTGCTCTACGGAATCGCACTGGTCTATGGCGCGACCGGCTCGATCAAGCTCGACGCGATTCAGGCGGCGCTCACCGGGTCGATGCGCTCGAATCCGCTACTGCTCGCAGGCCTCGGCCTGATGATCGTCGGGTTCGGCTTCAAGGTCGCCGCGGTACCGTTCCATCTGTGGACCCCTGACGCCTACGAGGGTGCGCCCACGCCGGTCACCGCCTTCATGGCCGTCGGCGTCAAGCTCGCCGCTTTCGCAGGTTTTATGCGCGTCTTCATGGTTCATCTTGGACCGGTCAGAGCGAATTGGACCGAGGTTCTGTGGGTCGTCGCCGCGCTAACGATGACTGCGGGAAATCTGAGCGCGCTGGTCCAGACCAATATCAAGCGGATGCTCGCCTACTCGGCGATCGCGAACGCCGGCTACGTGATGGTCGGGATGGCCGCTGCCGGTTCCGCGGGCGCGGGCGGATCGATCCTCTATTACCTGCTTGCCTACGCGTTCACGAATCTGGGCGCATTCGCCGTCGTGGTCGCGCTCGATCGCCGTGACGGCGCCGGCGACAACATCAGCGATTATCGCGGCCTGGCCGCGCGTCATCCCGGTCTCGCCGCCGCGATGGCTATCTTCATGCTGTCGCTGACCGGAGTGCCGCCTCTGGCCGGCTTCGTCGGCAAGTTCTATGTCTTCTCGGCTGCGCTCGACGCCGGTCTGGTATGGCTGGTGATAATCGCGGTGCTGAACAGCGTTATCTCCGCCTACTACTATGTCGGCGTGATCGTCGCGATGTACATGCGCGAGGGCAGTGCGACATCGGCCGAAGCTTTCATTCGACCCGCGCTCACGGCAACGCTGATAATCGCCGCCGCCGGTACCGTGCTGATCGGGCTGTTTCCTCAGCCCTGCGTGATGGCCGCGGCGAATGCCTTTGCCTCCGCCCTGGTCTCGACCCCGCATCATCTGATGTCGATGGTCGCGCCCTAATCGCCAATCACACGTCGGCCGTGCGGAATTAACGCCGCGGCCCACCCGTTAACGTTCGTGCGACGGCCAGAACTCTTCCAGTTCCCTGCCCACCGATCGCATCGGCGGAACAATGGATTTCTCACCCGGCGTGAGCCATCTCACGAGCTCCAACATCCGGGTAACTATCGTTGGTCTCCGCATCGCGCGCCGGTTCATATCGATCTCGGGATCGATTATGTGCCCGATCCGTTGATGTGCCGCGCTGCTCGATCGCCCCCGATGCATCGCTTCCCCCACCGCCAGAACCTCCTTCACCACATAGCCCGTGATATTACTCAGTGCGGACGCATTACGCAAAATGAAACTATTAGTCGGAAACATTTTCAGAGTCACCGCGTAAAAACGATGCCTTGAATAAAGACCTGCGCCTGCGTTAGCGTTACTTCCTAGCTCAAGATCACGGAGGTGACCATGCGAAGACTTCTGGCCCTGGTAACCATTCCGCTGTTATTTGCGGCGGTCGGATGCAGCAAGAGCGAAGAATCGGCGCCAGCGCCCGCCATGTCGGCCGAGGCAAGCCCGGCTGAGGCGCCCAGCCCGATGTCGAGCGAATCGCCAGCGGCGGAGGCGAGCATGGCTCCGGGTGGCGCGGCTTCCTCGGCGCCCTAAGTTCTGCCGCGCCAGCCTCGACGGTCGAATCGCCGCCGCGTTTCCTTGTCGAAAGGCCGCGCGGCGGCGTCTCTCTCATCTTCAAACTCGCGCGAATATAGGCCCTTCGTCCCGGTAGCCGCTCGCGTCATCATGGGACGGATGCCGTACTCGATTCGCAACCCGGACGCCACCGCCGATCGCGGCGCCGCCACGCTTAAACCCACTCTTTCGCTGTTCGACTCGGCGACGATCGTCGCTGGCTCGATGATCGGCTCGGGCATCTTTATCGTCTCAGCCGATATCGTTCGCCACGTCCAATCGCCAGCCGCCCTGCTGTCGGTTTGGATCGTCGCGGGCCTGATGACGATTGCGGGCGCGCTTGCCTACGGCGAACTCGCCGCCATGATGCCGTACGCCGGAGGCCAGTACGTATTCCTGCGCGAGGCTTACGGCGGATTGCCCGCCTTCATGTTCGGATGGACGCTGTTGCTGGTGATCCAGACTGGCACGATTGCCGCCGTCGCCGTGGCGTTCGCGCGCTTCACCGCCGTCTTCTGGCCCGCGATCGGCGGCCCCGCGTGGCTCGGATCGCGCACCGGTATCGGACTCTCGCCCGAACGCCTGGCCGCGATCGCGGTCATCATCGTGCTGACCGCGGCCAACCTTCGCGGCCTCGACGCCGGCCGCTTCGTACAAAATCTCTTTACCAGCGTCAAGGCGCTCTCGCTCGTGCTGATCGCGACGCTCGCATGTCTGATCGCGCCTAATCGCGTCGCAATCGCTATTAACTTTCATCGCGCATTCTTCGCCGGCGGCGGATGGTCGGCCTCCTTCGCCGCTTCCTTTGGCGCCGCGATGGTCGGTGCGCTTTTTTCCGCCGATGCCTGGGCGGGAGTCACCTTCACCGCCGCCGAAATCCGCGACCCGCGCCGTAATCTGCCGCGGGCGCTTGCGCTGGGCACCGCCGCCGTGATCGTGCTCTACGTCCTCACCAATATTGCCTACCTGTGCGAGCTGCCGGCCGCCGCATTGCCGGGAGTAGGATTGCCCATATCCATCGCCGGTTCCGATGCCGGTATCGTCTTCGCCAACGGAATCGCCCACGCCGCGAACGATCGCGTCGCCGAGGCCGCGCTCAGCATGATCTGGGGGCCGCGCGGGGCCGCGTTGGCCGCCGCACTCGTGATCGTCTCGACCTTCGGATGCGCCAACGGGCTGATTCTGACCGGCGCGCGGGTCTTCTATGCGATGGCGCGCGACGGGCTTTTCTTTGCCGTCGCCGGGCGGCTCAACGCGAAATCGGTCCCGGCTATCGCGCTCATGATGCAGGCGCTGTGGGCCTCAGTCCTGACCCTCACCGGCACCTATTCCGAACTGCTCGACTACGTAATCTTCGCGCAGTTGATGTTTTACGCGCTGACCGTCGGCGCGGTCTTCGTCATGCGCGTGCGCGATCCGAATCGGCCGCGCCCCTATCGCGCGTGGGGCTATCCGATCCTGCCCGCCGCCTATATCACGGCCGCGACGCTTCTGATGGCGGACCTGCTCGTGGTCAAGCCCGCCTACACCTGGCCCGGCCTTCTGATCGCACTGGCCGGCGCTCCGGTCTACGCGATCCGCCGCCGCTCGCTCGACGCGCGATCCAAATAGGCCGGCGCGATGCCCAACGCTTCTAGCTGAACAGGATTTCCTTCACCCGCTGCGTATCCACGTACTCGCGCATCCGGCGAATCTTGCCGGCCTCGATCTCGAACACGAAACAATACTCGTTCTCGTAATCCTTGCCGTTGTGCGCCTTGCCGCGATTCGTCAACTCGACAATAACCGTGTCGCCGTCGGCGTGGACCTTGCGGATTTCGGGCACCAGTCCTGCCGGAAATCCCTGTTTCACACCCTTGACGAATCCGGCCACGGCGGCCTTGCCCTTCTTGAGGCCCGAGACTGGCAGGTTTCCCGGAACCATCCAGCTAATCTCGTCGGCCATGTTTGCCAGCGTCGTTTCGACGTCGCCCTTGAGAAGCGAGGTCAGTGTGCGGGTGGCGAGTTCCTTGTTTTGTTCGGCGTTCATCGGCGGTTCCTCCTGTTGCGGACCAAGATGATTGAACTATCAATACTCTCTTCTCGCGCATATCACGCGCCGCGTCAAAGCAGACGGCGGCCGGAATCCGGTGGTTTCGCGCAGGTCGGGAATGAGATAATCAACGTTCCTTCACCAGCTAAGACCAAGGCGGCGCCCCTCGATGACCGAAATCATTGCCAACCTCTTCGTCGGCGATTTGGCCGACGCGCGCCGCGGCTTTGACGGAATCATAATCAATCTGCTCGGCGATATTCCCGAGGGCGAGCCCGCCCGCGCGCTCTGGATACCGTTTCTCGCCAACGGGCGCGCCACCCTCGACAGCACCGCCGCGATAATCGGCCGCGCGCTCGAACTCGGCGAGCGCGTGATGGTTCATTGCGAAGAGGGATGCGAGCGGGCGCCGCTGATTGTCGCGTGGTTCCTCGCGACGCGGCGCGGATTCTCGCTCGACGAGGCCTACCGCCTGCTCAAGGAAAAGCGTCCGCTAGTCGAGGATCGCCGCCGCTGGCTCGGCCATCTTAACCGCTGAGCGGTGGCGCGCGCTTGCGCGCCACCGTCAAGCCCGCGGTTGCAGAATTTTCAATCCATGCCGGCCTGCGCCCGAAGGTCGGTCACGCGCTTGGTATCGACATATTCACGCACGCGCCGAATCTTCCCGGCTTCGACTTCGAACACGAAGCAATAATCATTCAGATAGTCACCGCCGCCAGCGAATTTACCCCGATTAGTCATTTCCACGATCACCGTGTCGCCGTCGGCATAGGTGCGATGGATTTCCGAGGCCAGCCCATTCGGAAACATCTTTGCTGCCTGGCGCGCGAAATCGATTACCGCGGCCTTGCCCTTGCGCAATCCAGACAGATTCGGAATGTCGCCCGGAATCAGCCAGCTTATGTCATCCGACATATTCGCAAAGACCGCCTTGAGGTCGCCCTTCACGAACGATTTCCAGGTCTCTGTGACCAATTGCTTGTTTGCTTCGATGCTCATGGGTGAGGCTCCTTCTCAGTACGCCGACTCGAGCAGCGAGACCAAATCCTCGCGGCTGACCGATGCGCCGACCGTCTTTGAGTGCTCGACTTCCTGCAGCACCGTCGACGCGATTTGCGCAATTTCGTTGCGCGGCACATTCGCGTCGCGAAGCCGATTCGGCACGTCGAACTGCGCGACGAACTTCGCCATCCGATCCGCGCATTCCAGCGCCGCCGCCTTCGGATTGTGCTCGTCGAACCGAAGCCCGAATCCCGCCGCGATCGGACCGAAGCGCTCGGGTGCGATCTGCGCCATGAACCGCATCACATGCGGCAGCGTGATGCATGACGTTACGCCATGCGGCACGTCCCACATCGGACCTATCTGATGGCCCAGCGCGTGCGAGATTCCGAAGCGCGTGTTCATCCCGCCGAAGATCGAAAGCCACGCCGCAAGCTGGCATCGCCCGCGATGCGTCACCGATTCCTGGCCCACCGTCTTGAGCGAGGCCGGCAGGTCCTCGAGCAGCATCGTGATCGCCCGCGTCGCCAGCGTGTCGGTCAAAATCTGATGGCGCGTCGAGTAGATCGCCTCGACCGCGTGGTCCATCGCGCGCATCCCGGTCGCCGCCCAGAGCCACGCCGGCGTCTCGACCGTCAATTCCGGGTCCAGGATGACCGTGCGCGGCTGCAGGCGCGGATCGACCACGCCGCCCTTGATATGGTTGCTCTCGTCGGTCACCCCGCCGATCGGAGTGTATTCGCCGGCCGAGAGCGTCGTCGGCATCGCGATATGAATCAGGTCGGGGCCCGTCACGTTCTGGGTCGCGGCGAAGAAATCCAGCGTCTTGCCCTCGGCGCCCGCGGGCCGCGTCCCGTCCAGGATGCGTTTCGCCGCCACCTTGACCGTGTCGATCGGGCTGCCGCCGCCGAAGCTGATCATGCTATCCGCGCCGCATTGTTCGTATTGCGCCACCACTTCGCCGATCGTCTTCGACGGAACGTGCTGGCCAGCCCCTTTGTAAACGCCGGCCAGGCGCGAGCCGAGAGCGTTGGTCACTTTGTCGAGTAGCTTCGAGCCGCCCAGGGTCTTGCCCGTGACGATCAGGACGCGCTTGAGTCCGCGCCGCTCGAGCTCGCGGCCCACCTCAGCGGTCTTGCCCGGCCCGAAAATCACCTTTTCAAGCCGCGTGAAGAAGAACTCGCCCGTCGATGCTTCCATCGCAATGCTCCTTGCTTTAGAAAAATGGCGGCCGCCGCCCGACCAACGCCGGGTCAGCGCCAGATTCAATATGCGCCGCTCAGGGCTTGATTATCACGACCGTGCCAGTCGGAAGAAGGGCTTCCAGTTCTTCGATCGCGCTGTTGTCGACCGAGATGCATCCCGTCGTCCAGTTGACGTCGCCGCTATTCAGTATTGGCTCGTCCGTGCCATGGATTCCGATCTCGCTCCCTTCCGTCAGCGCTCGGCCGCGAGCCACCGGGATCAGGCGCTCGGTGCGCATCTGAACATAGCGCGCGCGGTCCTGGTTGTTGGGATAGTTGAGCGCCAGGAAATAGCGCCATCGGCGATGGCGGCGCTTTCCGATTATGGTGTAAACGCCCTCGGGCGTGCGCCGATCCCCCGCCCACTCCTTGGTCCCCGATTCGAGGCTCCGGCCGAAGACCGCGCGGTAGGTCTTATAGCGATGGCCCTGGAAGTAGACCGTGAGTTCGTGGCGGCTCTTGTAGATCAGCACATTCCAGTTGAGCGGGTCAGCGACCTCCTGATCGGTCGCATCGCTCAGCGCGATTTCTCCGGGTGTCAGCCCGTGGTCGATACTCTGCGCCGTCGGCGAGGGTGTCGCGACCGGCGATGGGCTGGCCAGGCGAGAGGGTGTCGCAAGCGGCGATGGCGTCGCGATAAGCGACGGTGTCGCAACCGGTGATGGCCTCGCAAGCGGCGATGGCGTCGCGATAAGTGTTGCGATCGCTACTGGCGTCGCAAGCGGCGACGGCGAAGCAGCGATCGTCGCACTCTCGGCCTGCACCGAAAGCGCCAACCCGGCCGCCATTAGCAAGGCCATCAGCGCAAGGCCTGGGACAAGTCGCAACGCCCTCTCCATCATCTTCTGTATCTGATGTTAGATTTTGAAAGAGCTTGGACGCCGGGTCAAATGGTACTAGCCTCGCGGCTGTTGAAAACCTTTTTGGGGGCGCCCTTTCGATGGATTCCGATATCGCCGCCGCGTTCGCCGCGCTTACCACCGGCATCTATGTGCTAACCGTCGCCGACGGCCCGCATCACCATGGCATGTCGTCGTCGTGGGTCACGCAGGTCTCGGGCGAGCCGCCGCTGTTCATGGCCGCGGTCGACAACAGCCACTTCTCGCGCTCCGTAATCGACCGCACCGGAATTTTCGGATTCAATATCGTCGGCGCCGGCGGCAAGGAGCTCGAGGACTACTTCTACTCCGCCAAGGCGCGGCGCGCCGACAATCTTTCAGGACTCGACTATCAGCCGTCGCCGATTCTCGGAGTGCCGTGGCTCGGGCTGGCGATGGTTTCGATCGAGGCGCGCGTCGCGAGCAGCACGGTCGCGGGCGACCATACGTTGTATGTCGCCGCGCCGGCCGGTGTGCGGATCAATCGGGGCGAGCGGCCGCTTACCTCGCTCGAACTCGACTACGTATATGTCGGCGGCAAATCGGTTATCCGGCGCGACCGCACCGGCTGGCCGTGACGTTTGCGGCGCCGTCACGGTCCGCTCTGGCCGGTAGAGTCTTGCATCGGCGCCAGCGGCGCCAGCGCGCCGCCATCGTACGCTCCGATAGTCGGCAAAGCGATCGGCGGCCCCAATGTCGGCAATGCGATCGGCGCGCTCTCCAACTCTCTTTGAAGTGCGGACCATTGCATCGGCGTCAGCGGCGCTAATGTACCGCCGTTAATCGTTCCGACGGTCGGCAAAGCGATCGGCGACAGCGGCGTCGGCAATACGATCGGCGCGCTCTCTCGTAACCGCTCGTGGTTGAGGACGTTGTACAACTCCAAGTCTCTTTGTGCGTCAGAGTCTTGCGCGGGCGGCGCTATCGTCGGCGCGGGGTTGGGGTTGATGATGCTCTCCAACCATGCGCCGACGGCTCCCTCCTTGAGTTCCTCCCAGACGGGCCGGTCGAACATCAGCGCCAGGGCCAGCGCAACAACAATAAAGATGACCACGGCGCGCCATCGCTGTGGGATAACCGAAAGGATTGCGGGATGCATTGTGCGTTGCCCTCCCTGCGGTTTTGATTCAGCGTCACCGAGCCGAGGAGCGCGGAAAGAACGGCATCACTTCCGATGTGAACAGCCCGAGCGACCTCATCGATTGCTCTTGCGTCAATCCGCCCCACGCGAACGACAGCACCTGATAGTTGCATCCGCTCTGATCGAAGTAGCGCGCCGCCTCTTCTCGGATCGTCGCCGGCGAGCCCACGAGCGCGGCCCCATGCTTCGCCGCCAGTTCGACGTCGCCGATTATCTGCGTTGCCACCGTATTGAAGTCGCGCCAGAGCTTCTGCAGGTTGTCGTGGAACATCCGGTAAGCAGGGCGCGCGACTTCGAGCGCCTCGGCGTCGGTCTCGGCCACATAGCAGTGGCGCAGCACGCCGACCTTGGGTTCGGTGATATTCGGGTTGAAGCTTTTCGACCCCTGCCATCGCTCCGCGAACGCCTCGCGATAGCGCTGGTTGACCGACTTGAGCACCGAGGCCGGGCCGATTCCGACCAGGTTCATCCCGCGCCGCGCCGCATATTCGGCCTTCTCGGGATTCGTGCTCGCATACCAGAAGGGCGGATTCGGCGTCTGCTTGGGCTGAAGGGCCATCGGAAAGCCGCGGATCTGGTAGGCCGCGCCGCGATGGACCACGCGCTCGTTGCGCAGCGCCGAGACGATCACTTCGAGCGATTCATTGAAAATCTCTTCTGATTCCAGAAACGGCACGTTGAAGTAGGCGAGTTCGAAGGGCGATACGCCGCGTCCCACGCCGATCTCCATCCGCCCGCCGCTGAGCTGATCGAGCATGCATATTTCCTGCGCCAGTCTCAGCGGATTATAGAGCGGCAGCAGGTAGACCAGCGGACCAAAGTGGAGATTGCGGGTGCGCTGCGCGACCGCCGCCAGGAAAATTCCCGGCGACGGCGCCATGCTGAGCGGCGTCCCGTGATGCTCCGCGAGATGGTAGCAGTGGAAGCCCGCCCGGTCGGCGACCTCGAGCATCTTGAGCCGCCCTTCGTAAGTTTCGGTGAGTGGCTCGTCCTTGCGCCGTTCAATATGGTCGAAGATTCCAAACGCGACATCTGCCATCTATCCGTCCTCCTCGAAGTTCCAGCGACTCTAACAAGCTTGCGCGTCAACGTCTCCCATTTCGTTTCGCGGTGACATGTCGCCTGGCGCGTTCATCGATCCGGCGCGGACCTGCAGCCGCGGCGACGCCTCGGCGTTACGATGTGGCGCGAAATCCGCGATTACCTTTGCCCAATTTCCGAGCCAGAAATTGACGCCCTCCAAAGCGCTCTGGTACCATCGCGACCGGAGCTGAACTTATGCCAATCGATAAAAACGAACTGCGCCGCGTGATGGGGCACTTCGCCACTGGCGTGACGGTTATCACCACCGTCTCGACGGACGGCAAACTGTTCGGCTTGACCGCGAACGCCTTCAGCTCGCTTTCGCTCGATCCGCCGCTCGTAGTTGTCTGCGTCGACAAAAAGGCTGAGAGCTGGCCCCACTTCGAACAGAGCAGAGTGTTCACGGTCAATTTTCTGAGCGACGACCAGGAGGCGCTCTCGCGCCGCTTCGCCGTGAGCGGCGGCCCCAAGTTCGAAGGCGTCGCCTATCGCCTCGGGGCCAATGGCGCGCCGATCCTCGACGGTACGCTCGGTTTTATCGAGTGCAAACTGGCCGCGGCCTATCCGGGCGGCGACCACTCGATCTATGTCGGCGAGGTCCAGGAGGCCCAGACAATCGAAGGCAAGCCGCTTCTGTTCTTCCGCGGCGGATACCGCGCACTCGGCGACTGACCAGTGCTTCAAGGGGGAAATCCGGGGGTCCGCGCGACTTGGCGCGGATCATCGCGATTCGAGCATCACGATGGATAAAGGACCGACTTGGTGGCTACGCGTCTGCCCGGAATAAGCGTCTTTCTCCCGTCTCATAATGAAGAGGGCAATGTCGAGCGAGTCGTGACGGACATGTGCGCGGCGCTGCCGAAAATCGCCGAGGATTACGAAGTAATCGTGGTTGATGACGGCAGCAAGGACCGCACGGGTGAAATAGCGGACCGTCTGGCCGCCTCGAATCCGCACGTCAAGGTTGTTCATCACCAGATAAACAGAGGCTATGGAGGCGCGGTCATCTCGGGAATCCAGGCCTCGCGGATGCCGTACGTCGTGCTCTGTGACGGCGACGGCCAGTTCGATCCGGCTGATATCGGGTTGCTGGCCGAAAAGGTCCCCGTCTACGACGTGGTTGTCGGCCGCCGGACCCATCGCGCCGACCCAATGATGCGCCGGCTCAACGGCCGGGCGTGGACGGTGCTCATCTGGCTATTGCTCAAGGTGCGCATCCACGACCTCGATTGCGGACTCAAGCTGTTCAAGCACGAGATGCTCGACGGACTCGATTTGCGCTCGCAAGGCGCGATGATAACGGCCGAGTTGATGGCACAACTGGTCGGCCGTGGCGCGCGTATCACTGAGGTTCCAGTGCGCCATCTGCCGCGAATCGCGGGCGAGCAGACCGGCGCGAACATGCGAGTCATCCTGAAAGCGTTTCGCGACCTGTTCAAGCTCTACGGCCGTCTGCGTGAGGCGCGCAAGCGTGGTGAGGCAATAGTCGACAAGTAATGGTTGTGGCCGATGGGCGGGCGAGGGCGCGAAGCCGCGGAACCAAAACGTCTATTGGGTACACGAATTGCGGCAGCCGATCGTATCGAAGCGGCAAAACCATGCAGCATTTCCGCGATCATTCGGGCGCATGCCCGGATGGCATGAGGCTAGCTACGGTTCTAATAACACCGGGGAGCCCAATGGTAGGCAACACCCGGAACAAGGAGAATTTCGACATGAAGCGGATCCTGTCAGCCCTGGCGGCAATGATGTTCGCAGGTGCGTTGGCGCTGCCGGCTGCGGCTCAAATGAGTTCGCCCGCAGCGCCCGCGGCGGCCGACACCTCAGCTCCGGCGATGAGCCATCACATGAAGCATAAGAAGCACATGTCGAAGAGGCACAAGAAGCACAAGAAGGCCCCGGCGAGCGAGAGCAGCCCGGCCGCGCAGTAAGCCTCGCGCCGAGTCCGGTATCGGCTGACGATGCCTCGGGCGTGCGAGGCCGATGCCGGCAATAGACGGCCGAATCTCGTTGCGAAGACCGACGGCCGCTGTCCTTTGCGATAGCGGCCGTCGGTGATATGCATTTCTGCCGCTGATTTTTCTCGCCTTTGGAGCGGCGATCATCCCCATTTGCTCTTTTCTCGTGCGCGTTTCCTGCTAACATCCTACCCAACCCTCATGCTCAGGCCTGTGGGTTTATGAGTACCGTCGGCCAACTCAGTTATCGGCTTTTTGTCGCTTTGCTGATTTTGTTGGCGACGTTGACTATCCGTGCGGCAGCCGTATCGGCTGTGGCCAGCGAAGCCGAGGCCTCGGAAGCTGCGGCTTCGGATGAGAGTCAGGTGTGCGACCCGGTGGCCGATTACTACCTCGGTATGGAAGACTATCCGGACGCGATTGCGCGCCATCGCGTCGTTATCCGCGAGCATCCCGACAACGCCCTTGCCCACTACCATCTCGGCTTCGCCTACGGCATGACCGGGCGCCACGCGCTGGAGCTTCGGCAATATCGCGCGGCGACCAGGCTCGGGCTTAGCGACTGGCAGCTTTTCGTCAACCTGGGTATCGCCTACCTGGCCGAAGGACGCGCAAGCGATGCGACCGAGGTGATGCGTCTCGCGACGCTGCTCGGGCCGCTTCAGCCCGCGACCCATCTCAATTTGGGTCTTGCCTATGAACGCCGCGCGAAGTACGCCGCCGCCGAGCAGGAGATTCTCCTGTCGCTCAGTCTCGACCCCAATCAGGTCGACGCCCGCAACACGCTCGGCTTGCTCTATGCCGAGGAGGGGCGGTACAAGCTCGCACGCGAGGAATGGTCGGAGTTGCTGGCGGCCGACCCGGACTACACTCCCGCGCGTAAAAACCTTGAAATACTGGACCATGCCGGACGCGACACGCAACACGCAGCTCCTCATCGAGTAGTTGATCTGGGCCGCGTGCGTTAACGCCGGAGTGTGGGGGCAATGGCGAGGTGTATGGTGGAAAAGGGGTTCCGGCGCTCCGTCGGTATATCAATTTTGATTGCAGCCGCGGCCGCGCTCGCGGTCAGCGTGACGCCCGCGTCGGCGAGTTACCGGTTGCGGCACCATCACTACCATCACAGACATTCAGCCTCGCATCACCATTACGCGGCGCGCGCGGCGGGGCCGCTTTATCGGGGAGCGCTGCTGGTCGATGCCGACAGCGGCAAGACGCTCTACGCGTACAATGCCGATATGTCGTGGCCGCCGGCTTCGATGGCGAAGATGATGATGCTGCTGGTGGCCGAGGACCAGATCAAAGCGGGCCGGGTGAAACTGACCGATCCGGTGCGGATTTCTGAGAATTCGGCGACCACGATGGGGTCGCGGCTAGGACTGCGCGAAGGAGAGGTTATCCCGCTGGGCGAGCTGATGAAGGCGGCGCTTATCCGTTCGGCCAATGACGCGGCGGTGGCCGTGGCCGAGAAGATCGCCGGCTCGACTCAGCAATGTGTGGTCATGATGAATGCGAAGGCGCGGAGCCTTGGAATGACCGACACGGTCTACAAGACGATCGACGGACTTCCGCCCACGCCCGGCCACGACGTCGATACAACCACCGCGAATGATTTGGTCAAGGTCGCCCGCGCGCTCATCTACACCACCAATCTGCTCCAATGGTCGAGCCTCCAGACGGCGCCCTTCGACGATGGGGTCACGACGCTGCACAACACCAACCACCTGATCGGCCATTTCGAGGGATGTGACGGACTCAAGACCGGCTTTACCTATCACGCCGGGTTCAACCTGACGGCGACTGCGAAACGCGGCAACATGCGGCTGATCGCGGTGGTGCTGGGGACGCCCTCCAACGGAGAGCGGTTCAGCCAGGCGGCACGATTGCTCGACTGGGGATTTGACAACTATGAGCGGCTTACGGTGCTCAAGCGCGGCCAGCTCCTCCCGGTGCATGTCCAGGTCGGCGCCAACGAGACGATTCAACCGATCTGTGACAGCGACGTCGACGTGTTGATCCCCAAGCGCGACGCGAGCGCTATCAAAGTGAACTACCTTATCCCGCCGAGCTATCCGGGTCCGATAAAATCGGACGCGGCGGTCGGTCAGGTCGTCGTGAGCGACGGCGACTCGGTGCTGACGCGGGCGCAAGCGATCTGTCCGTTACCCGCCAGTACGGTGTCGGTGGCGGCTTCGGAGCCGGTCCGGGCGCCGGCCGTTGTGCCGGTTGTCGCACCGGCTTCGGTGCCGGGAGGCAATTGACATCGCGGCCCGAGGCGGGCACGATGCGAGGTTGCCAGAGGCCCAACCAATGAATGTAGCTTCACGTATGCGTAATCGCCGCAACCTCCGTCTCGCGCGCAAGCGCCGAACCGATCCGATCCAGTCGCGGGCGCGCAAGAAAAAGATGCGCCGCACGCGCAACCGCGCGCGAGCCTGATTGGCGAATTTGCTTATATTTCGCGAACGAAGCGGCGCGCGAAATCGGAGAATCAAGCGCCGCCTGTGGAATAACGGCGCCGGCCCAAATTGACTTTGCGCGCCTCCGACCGCTACCAATGATCAATGCCCCGCGGATGACTTAGTCGATAGCGGGGCCTTTTTCATTGGCGGCGCCATCCATAATCGCAGTTATTCCGGCACGCTGGGCCTCGAGCCGGTTACCGGCCAAGGCACTGGCTGATATCGCCGGAGCGCCGATGATCGTGCGGGTCTGGCGGCGGACGGTACGATCGGCCGCGCTCGCGCGGGTGATTGTGGCGACCGACGACAGCCGTATTGCCAGCGCCGTGCGCGAGGCGGGCGGCGAAGCGATGATGACCGCCGCGAGCCATCAGAGCGGCACCGACCGGATCGCCGAAGTGGCCGGCGTGGTGGCGGCCGATATCTACGTGAACGTGCAGGGCGACTTGCCCTTTATCGAGCCCGCCGACCTCGACGCGCTGGCCGCGCCGATGTGCGATAATGCGGGTATCGCGATGGCCACGCTGGCCACGCCGATTACGGACGAAGCCGAATGGCGCAATCCGAACGTGGTGAAAGTGGTATGCGGCGATAAGGGGCGGGCACTGTACTTTTCGCGCAGTTCGATTCCGTTCGCGCGCGACAGCGCCGGGGTGCCTGCCGCGGCGATGCGCCATATTGGCGTGTATGCCTACCGGCGCGACTTTCTGATGCGGTTCGCGGCGCTCGAACAGGGCGTGCTCGAACGGATCGAGCGGCTCGAACAGTTACGCGCCCTCGAGCATGGTTTTGAAATCAGGGTCGTCAAGTCGGTGGCGCCTTCGCTCGAAGTCGATACGCCCGACGATCTGCTTCGGGCGCGCGAGCATGCCGAGCGATCCGGCGGTTGATTATGGCGCGGATGCGCACGTGGTGGCCAGGAATTGGGGCGGTTGACTATTCGAGCGGCTGACTGATTGGGGAGGCGGCGGATCATGGTGCGTGACAAGACCAAATTCATTTTCGTCAGCGGCGGCGTGGTCTCCTCGCTGGGCAAGGGACTTGCGGCGGCGTCGCTCGGCGCGCTGCTCGAAGCGCGCGGCCTCTCGGTCACGATGCTCAAGATGGACCCGTACATCAATGTCGATCCGGGCACGATGAGTCCGTTTCAGCACGGCGAGGTTTTCGTGACCGACGACGGCGCGGAGACGGATCTCGATCTTGGGCATTACGAGCGCTTTCTGGAGACCCGGATGAGCCGGCGCAACAACTGCACCACCGGGCAGATTTACGACACCGTGATTCAGAAGGAGCGCCGCGGCGATTACCTGGGCGCGACGGTGCAGGTCATTCCGCATATCACCGATGAGATCAAGCGGCGAATCGTTGAGGCAGCCGAGGGATTCGATCTCGCGATTATCGAAGTCGGCGGCACGGTGGGCGATATCGAGAGCCTGCCGTTCTTCGAAGCGATCCGGCAGTTCCGCTGGGATTTCGGGCGCGAGAACGTGCTCTACGTGCATCTGACGCTGGTGCCGTTCATCGCGACCGCCGGCGAACTCAAGACCAAGCCCACGCAGCACAGTGTCAAGGAGTTGACCGGGCTTGGAATCCAGCCCGACATACTGGTTTGCCGATGCGACCGGCTGCTCGATCAGAAGGTCAAGGCCAAAATCGCGCACTTTTGCAACGTCGAGGAGAACTGCGTCATCTCAGCGCCCGACGTCGAGTCGATCTACGACGTTCCGGTGCGGTTTCATGCCGAGGGCTTCGATCAGCGCGTGGTCGAGCGGCTCAACATATGGACCGGCGCGCCCAATCTGGCGAGGTGGCGGCGAATCTCGAAGACCGCGCAGAATCCCAAAGTCACGGTCAACATCGCGGTGGTCGGCAAGTACGTCAACCTGGTCGATTCGTACAAGAGCCTGCACGAGGCGATCGCGCACGCGGCGATCGTGAACGAAGCGCGAGTGACGATCGATTACGTCGACGCCGAGGAACTCGAAAAGGGCAATGCGGCATCGCAACTTGGCGCGGCGCACGCGATTATCATTCCGGGCGGCTTCGGCGAGCGCGGGATCGAAGGAAAGATTCGCGCGGTCCGGTTCGCGCGCGAGAATCGCGTGCCGATCCTCGGAATCTGCCTCGGCCTGCAGGTGATGGTGATCGAAATTGCGCGCAACCTGGTCGGACTCAAGCGCGCCAACTCGCGCGAGTTCCAGGAAGCGACGCCCGACCCAGTGATCGATATCATGGAGGGGCAGAAGGGGATCGACCGCAAGGGCGCCACGATGCGGTTGGGCGCCTATCCGTGCTCAATCAAGACCGGCTCGCTCGCGTACTCGCTCTATCGCCGCACGCGGATCAGCGAGCGCCATCGCCATCGCTACGAAGTCAACAACGAATATCGGAAGCCGCTCGAAGAGGCGGGCTTCAAGGCGATCGGCAAATCGCCCGACGACAAGCTGGTCGAGATCATGGAACTCGAAGGCCATCCGTGGTTTCTCGGCTGCCAGTTCCATCCAGAGTTGAAGTCGCGGCCGTGGGATTGTCATCCACTGTTCCGCGGACTGGTGAGGGCGGCGGTGGCGCGGCGCGCGGAGACCGCGCCGGATCATGCGAAGGTGCTCGAACTGCGGTCGGTGTCGTGAAAGTAGCGCCGGTCGAAGCGGGCGGCGTGATCTTCGGCGGGTCGCGGCTCGCGCTGATTGCCGGGCCGTGCGTGATCGAGAGTCCCGAGGCGTGTCTCCGCCACGCCGAGCGCCTTGCGCGGATTTCGCGCCAGACCGGGACGCCGATAGTCTTCAAGTCGTCGTTCGACAAGGCGAATCGCACCAGTCATGAATCGTTCCGTGGCCCGGGGCTCGAAGAGGGGCTCCGCACGCTCGAACGGGTGAAGAAGGAGACCGGGATGGCGGTTCTGACCGACATCCACGAGCCCGCGCAGGCGGCGCCGGCGGCGGCCGTGGCCGATATCATCCAGATACCGGCGCTGCTCTCGCGCCAGACCGATCTTCTGCGCGCGGCGGCGGTAACGGGTGCGGTAGTGAACCTCAAGAAGGGGCAATTTCTCGCGCCGTGGGATATGCGCGCCGCAGTCGCGAAGATAGCCGATTGTGGCAATCGCAAAATCCTCGTCACCGAGCGCGGCTTTTCGTTCGGCTACAACAATCTGGTCAGCGATATGCGATCGCTGGTGATCATGCGCGGCTTCGGCTATCCGGTGATCTTCGATGCGACCCATTCGGCGCAGCTTCCGGGCGCGGGCGGTGAGCGGTCGGGCGGTCAGCGCGAATTCATCGCACCGCTGGCGCGCGCGGCCGCGGCGGTCGGCGTCGACGGGCTGTTCATGGAGGTTCACGAGGATCCGGACCACGCGCTGAGCGATGGTCCCAACTCGTATCCGCTCGATCTGCTGCCGGCGCTGATCGAGAACCTGAAGCGGATAGACGAATTGGCGCGCGAAGAACGGGAGTCGGCGAAGGACCGTTAGACCCGCGCGCTCTTCGCGGGGCGGAGTGGATTTACTCGCCAAACCCCGGCTGATAGCGTTTGAGTTCGGTTCATGATGAGTCCCAGGCAGATCGCCAAGGCGATGGGGCTGTTCGGTGCGGCGGCGTTGCTCATAGTTGTGGTAGTGGGAGTGCTGGTCGTGCGCCATCGCTCGTCAGGCCAGAATACGCCGCAGTTGGCCACCGTACGCAACGCGCTGCTGAATCTGAGGAATTTCAGATGGACTCAAATGAAGAGCGATCAGATTCAGTGGCATCTGACCGCCAAGGAGGCCAGCTACTCGAACGACAAGACTTCGATTTTGCTGACCGATCCGAACCTGTCGATGGTATCCGAGGACGGCAAGAAGGTGGTAGTCACCGCGCCGGCCGCAACGATTGCGGTCTCCGGCAATCACGTCAACTCGGCCCATCTGAAGGGCGGCCTTCAGATCAAATATGGCGACTTCGTGATCACAACCGAGGAGGCGACTTTTTCGCCTGACAATGATGCGGTGACCGCGCCCGGCAAGGTCACGATCGTCGGGCAGGGGCTGACCGCGACCGGAGTGGGGTTGGCGGGCCGGCCCAAAGAGCGCATCTTCACTCTGTTGAGCCAGACCAACACCGAAATCTCACCGAAGAACGTGGACGCGCGGAAGCCGAAAAAATCGTGATTGCGATCGCAGACATTGTCAGGGCGCCACGGATGCCAGGGGCGGCGATGATCGGCGCATGCGGTAAAGCGGCGCCGCACGCGATGCGGTATCGAATGCGCCGATTCCAGATCTCGGCGCTGGCGGCGATGGCAATTATCGCCGCCGCCGTTCCACGCGCAAGCGCCGCAACCAGCAATGGCGCGAAGGGTGGCGAGACAGCATCGGCGACCGATTCGACTGGCGCCGCCGGCGATACCAAAGGCGCCGCCAACTCGGCGACCGACTCCGGCAATCCCGCGTCGGCGTTTCAGTTGTCTACCTCCAAGGGGCCGACCAATATCAAGTCCGACAGTCTCGACCTGGATTACAAGAATAAAATCGTGACCTTTCGCGGCAACGTCCTTGCGACTCAGAACGATGAGCAATTGACGGCCGACAACCTGAAAGTGCTTTACGGGCAGGATTTTCACGACATCAAGCAGGCGTTCGCCGACGGCAACGTGCGGATGAGCCAGGCGGACAAATGGGTGACCGGCGACCACGCGGTGCTCGATGAGACCGCGCATACGGTGGTTGTGACCGGCAATCCGGTGGTTCATCAGGGCGACGACGAGGTGGCCGGGGCGAAAATCATTGTGCATCTCGATACCGGGAAGAGCGAGGTGCAGAGTGCCAAGGGGGTGCCGGTGACGGCGACGTTCTTCCCGAAGACCAATCAGCCGCAGAACAAGAGTACGCCGGCCGCAAGTGCGGCCTCCAGTACCCCGGTTGCGGCTTCGGCGGTCGGCACGAATTAGTTTCCGGCTCGATTTGTAATGGCGCCAGAACTCAAGCTTGGACAGGACCTGCGGCTGCGGCAACAGCTCGTGATGACGCCGCAGCTTCAGCAGGCGATCAAAATTCTTCAGCTCTCGCTGCCGGAACTCGAAGCGGTGGTGCAGGCGGAGCTGGAATCGAATCCGCTGCTGGAGCCGCTCGACGGCGGTCCGGGGGAATTGCAGGCGGAGAGCGAAATTCCCGATCTCCTGGAGAGCGCCGAGGCCACGCCGGCGGCCGAGCATGATCTGATGGAGCCGGAACCGGCGGTGGAAGACGGCCCGCGCGACTGGGATAGCGGAGAAATCGCCGCGCCTGACGGTTCAACGCCCGAGGCGCACGACGCGGCGCTCGAGATGAAAGAGATCGGTCATCTCGAGAAGCTCGACTGGCGCGAATACCTGGAAAACTACTCGAACAACTGGCAGGACAATTCCGAGGCCGAATCGGCCGACGACCATCGCCAGACGCTCGAGAATACGCTCACCGGACGGACCTCGATCGAAGAGCATCTGATCTGGCAGCTGCGGATGTCGAGCCTGCCCGCCGACGACCAGCAGATTGGCGCGAGCATCATCTACAATCTCAATGACGACGGCTATCTGGAGACGCCGATCGAGGAGCTGGCGCGCGGGCTCGAAGTCGAGCCGGAGCGTGTCGAGCGCGTGCTCAAGCGGGTGCAGCGCTTCGATCCGCCGGGCGTGGCGGCACGCGATCTGCGCGAGTGCCTGTACCTCCAGCTCGTGAATCTCGGGATGGAAGAGTCGCTTTCCGCGCGGATCGTGCAAAAGCATCTCGACCTTCTGGAGAAGCATCGCTACGCCGAGATCGCGCGGGCGCTTGGCATTCAGCTCGACATGGTGGGACAGGCGGCGAAGGTGATTTCGCTGCTCGAACCGAAGCCGGGCCGCGACTATGGCGGGCAGAATCCGACCTATATCGTGCCCGACGTTTTCATCCACAAGGTCGGCGACGACTACGTGGTAGTGCTGAACGAGGGCGCGGTGCCGCGGCTGCGGATGGCCGGGTATTACCGGCGGGTGCTTAGCGACGGGTCCGGAAGTCCGGAGGCCAAGGAGTATCTGCAGGAGCGGCTGCGGTCGGCGCGATGGCTGGTCAAGTCGATTTACCAGCGCCAGCAGACGATTTTCAAAGTTGCCAACTCGATAATCAAATTTCAGCGGGGATTTTTCGACCACGGCGTGAGCCATCTGCGGCCGTTGGTGCTCAAGGACGTTGCCGAAGATATCGGGATGCACGAGTCGACCATCAGCCGGGCAACCGCCAACAAGTACGCGCACACGCCGCAGGGCATCTTCGAGCTCAAGTTCTTTTTCACTTCGGGGGTCAAGGGATCGACCGGCGAGGACGTGAGCGCCGAGACCGTGAAGGAGAAGATTCGCGCGATGGTCGCGGTCGAGCATCATCAGAACCCGCTCTCGGATCAGGCGCTGGTCGAGTTGCTGCGGCGCGATCAGATCAACATCGCGCGGCGTACCGTGGCGAAGTATCGGCAGGCGCTGGGAATCCTGCCGTCGGCGCGGCGCAAGCAGGTGGGGTGAAAAAAGCCTTGGGCGCGCAATCGCGAGGCGGAGTATAATCATTCCAGCGAGGTTGGCCATGAGGGCAGCAAAGAAGCAGAGCCGGGCCGCTCAGCACAAAGCGGCGAGGCGTGATCGCCTGAACGCGCGCGGCAAGGCCGAAGTGACGGTGACCTTCCGTCATTGCGACCCGACCGAGGCGCTCAGGCTCTACGGCGAACGCAAGCTTACGCAGGTGGCGATGTCGCTCAAGCGCGCCTGCACGGTGCATCTGATCCTGTCGGTCGACCGGCATCGCCAGTGCGGCGAGGTGACGCTCAAATCGGGGCGTCTGGCGGTGACAGCGCAGGAAGAGAGCAGGGACCTGTACTCCGCAATTGATCTGCTCGCGGACAAGGTCGAACGGCAACTGAAGAAGCATCTGGCGAAGATCGAAACGCGCAAGATGCGGACGTTGTCGGCGGGCGAGTTGCTGACCGCCGAACCCGGAGACACTGCGCGCGGATAGTCCGCTGGCTGTGGATGGACGGGGGAAGGCCGCGCGGAACGAGAGCGGCGTGGCCGGCTGAACCACTCGAACCGGCGCGCGGACTGGTGTAATAATTTCAGGTGCTGGCTAGATAAATGAAGATTACCGATATCCTGAGCCCGAAGCTCGTCATTCCGGAACTCAGGAGCCGTGAAAAACCGGAGTTGCTCGGTGAGATGGCGGGCTATCTCGCGGGGCAGCATCCGGAGATCAACTCGGACACGCTGACGGCGGTGCTCGCCGAGCGCGAGCGGTTGGGCTCAACCGCGATTGGCGACGGTATTGCGATTCCGCACGGCAAAATTGCCGGGGTAGACAGAATCATCGGACTCTTCGGGCGGCATCCCGAAGGCGTCGATTTCGATTCGCTCGACGGGCGTCCGACGCATCTCTTTTTCGTGCTGGTCGCGCCCGAGGATTCGGCCAGCCTGCATCTGAAGGCCCTCGCGCGCGTCTCGCGCCTGCTCAAGGATCCGGCCTTCCGCGAGCGTCTGATAAAGGCGGCCGACGATGCCGAGATTTTCAACCTGCTCAAGGAAGAAGACGCCCGTCACTGAGGCGCAGTCGCGGTTCCCGCGCGGCGATCGGCGGCCTGTCGCGGCGGCGCGAGGCGCGGGGCAGTGAGATGAGATCCGTTAGTGGCGCGTCGGCGGTTGGAGACACCGGGCGGCTGATAATCGTGACGGGGGTGGCTGGCTCGGGCCGCGCCTCGGCGATGCGCGTGCTCGAGGACCTGGGCTTCTATTGCGTCGATAACCTGCCGGTCGCGCTCGCGGCGACGGTGATGCGCCTTGCGATCGAAAGCGATCCGGCGCTGCGCGGTGTCGCGCTGGGAATCGATCCGCGCGAGCGGCTCTTTTTTCCGCAATGGCCGCGCGTCTTCGCCGATCTCGAACACGAAGGCTTCAGGCTCGAAATCCTTTTCCTCGACGCCTCGGACGAGGTTCTGCTGCGGCGCTATTCGGAAAGCCGCCGGCCCCATCCGATGGCCGAGAGCGGCGCTGGGGTGATCGACGGAATCCGCAGCGAGCGGATGGCGCTGGCCGAGATGCGCGAGCGGGCGAGCCGGGTAATCGACACCAGCGCGCTGACCGTCCACGAGCTGCGCGAGCTGATAACGGCGGCGACGCTCGGATCGGGCGCCGGCTCGGCGATGACCGTTGCGCTGGTCTCGTTCGGATACAAGTATGGCGCGCCGGTTGGGATGGACCTGATGTTCGACGTGCGCTTTCTACCCAATCCGTTCTTCGTGCCCGAGCTGCGCGCACTCGACGGAATCGACGGGCGCGTGCGCGACTTCGTGATGGCGCAGCCCGACGCGCGGCGCTTTATCGAGGAGACCGGGCGCCTGCTCGACTTTCTGCTCCCGCTCTATCGGCGCGAGGGCAAGAGCTATCTGACGATCGGCCTTGGATGTACCGGCGGACGCCATCGCTCGCCGGTGCTGGCGCGGGCGCTAGCGAAGCGGCTGGCGGCGGACGGCACCGAAATCCAGGTGCGCCACAACGATATCGCGCGCTGACACTCGCGCATGGATCAGTCGCATCGCAACGCCCGGTCAGGGTGACGCCCAAATCCAAGCGATTAAAAAATCACCAACGCTCAATTCATTATCGAGCCGGCGTCGACATTGAGCGTCTGGCCGGTCATCCCGGCGGACAGTTCCGAGGCGAGAAACACCGAGACGCGCGCGACCTCGTCCTCGGTCACCATCCGACTCATCGCGGCCGCGCCGACAAACGATTGCTTCATCGTTTCATAGGGGATTTTCATGGCTTCGGCGCGCGCCCGGATTACGCGTTCGATGCGATCGCCCTCGGTCGCGCCGGGACAGATACAGTTGACGCGGATACCCTTCGATCCCCACTCGCCCGCGAGCGTCTGCGTTAGCCCGATCATCCCCCACTTCGAGGCCGCATAGGGCGCGCGCAGCGGAAATCCGCGCCGGCCGGCGCCCGACGAAATCATGATGATGTTGCCGCCGCCATGCTTGAGCATCGCCGGCACCGCCGCCCGCGAAGCGAGCCACGCGCCGGTCAGGTTGATGTCGAGCACCTCCTGCCATTCCGCCAGCGCCATCTCGGTCAAGAGTTTGGTCGGCCCCGCGATTCCCGCGTTGTTGACCAGGATATCGACGCGGCCGAATGCCTTGACCGCCTCGTCCACCATCCGAACGCAATCGTCCTCGCGGGCGACATCGGTGCGGACAGAGACGGCGCGCGCGCCGAGCTTCTCGACCTCGGCGAGCGTTTCGGCCAGCGGCCCGGGCGTCCGCGCGGCCAGCACCAGGCGCATCCCCTCGCGCGCATAGGCGAGCGCGATCTTTTTGCCGATTCCGTATCCACCGCCCGTGATAATCGCCACCTGGTCTTTCAACTCGTGCATCGCCCGTCCCTCTTGCCCGTTCTGTTTTTGCGGCGCCCGGCGCCCTTGCCGGATTGGAGTCTAATTGCGGCTCGATTTTCTAACAATGGAGTTCACGCGATCCGTCTTTTGCCCCTCGTCTGCTCCATATCATGCCTGTATAGTTATGCCATCCAAGATGGCTGCTATCAGTCCAATAAGAGCCCCGGAACCGGAGCCGCGCAAAGGTGGCATCAGCCTCCTCGGCGTGCTCAAAGTCGCTATCGTCCTCGCACTGGTGGGTGGATCGGCATGGATGCTGTTCACGCACGCCGAATGGTTCGAGAACCCGCGCCAGGTCAAGGTCGAGGTCATTCAATGGGGTCTCTGGGGACCGCTGGTCTTCGTGATGCTGTATGCGGTGGGACCGTCGTTCCTGATACCGGGCGCGATAATGACTATCGCGGCGGGACTTGCGTTCGGCGCGTTTTGGGGCGCGGTCTATTCGTTGATCGGCGCGAACCTTGGCGCGCTGATAGCCTTCGGCGCGGGCCGCTTCCTCGGCCGCGGCTTCGTCGAGCGCACTGTGGGCTCCCGGTTCGAGGGGATATTCGATAAAATTTCGCGTCACGGCTTTCAGATAATTCTTTATCTGAGGCTGGTCCCGCTGATTCCGTACAATGCGCTCAACCTGCTCGCCGGCGCCTCGCCAATCGATTTTCAGGACTACCTATGGGCGAGCATCATCGGGATTGTTCCCGGCACGGTGCTCTATGCGTTTCTGGGCGACGCACTATGGCATCCCGCGTCGCCGCGATTCCTCGCGGCCGTCGCACTGATCGTCGCGTCAGTGATATTCGGCGAGATGTTCCGCCGCTGGCGCGCGCTCCCGACCGCGTCGTAACTCGCGCGCGTCGGCAGCGGCGAGCGTGAGACGCAGTTGAGCATTAGCAACCCTATCGGCGCCGAGGTTTCAATGAGAATTTATGACTTCAAAGTCTTTCTCGAACCCGATCAGACGGGTGGTTATGTAGTCGCGTGTCCGGCGCTGGCGGGGTGCTACAGCCAGGGCGACACTGTTGCCGAGGCGATGGTAAATATCAAAGAGGCGATCGAGCTTTGCCTCGAAGACATGCGCGCCATAGGCGAGGCGATTCCAGATCCGTCCGGGGTGCTTGTGGGCAGTGTGGTGGTAACCACTGAGTGAGCGGCAAGCTCCCGGTCATTTCGGGGCAGGAGGCCGTCCGAATTTTTGAGCGTCTTGGTTATCAGGTCGTGCGCCAACGCGGCAGCCATATCCGCCTGCGTCATCCGAATGATCCCGCACGGCGACCGCTCACAATTCCCGATCATCGCACGCTGAAGCCCGGCCTTCTGCGCCGCCTGATACGCGACGCTCAAATCGAAGTCGATGAGTTTGAGAAACTGCTCGACCGGCAATCGTGAGGTCGCGAACGCCGCTAGCAGGGCGTCGATCAACACCCCGCTAATAGGGGCGGGCGGCCTTGCCGATAATCTCGCGCGCCACCAGCGACTTCATGATCTGCGACGTGCCGTCGCCGATCTCGAGTCCGATTACGTCGCGCATCCGCTGCTGATGTGGCAGGTCGAGGCTGTAGCCGAGATGACCATGGAGCAGCAGGCATTGATGGATCACATGCACGGCCAGCTCCGGCGCCCACCACTTGACTCCCGCCGCGAGCCATCCGTGCGGCTCGCCGCGATCCTTCATCCATAGCGCCTCGTACGCGAGCAGCCGCGCCGCGCGCAGTTGCACCGCCGCCTCCGCCAGCGGAAACGAAACGCCCTCGAAATTGGCGAGGCTCCGGCCGAATGCCTCGCGCTCGTTCACGTAGCGGACCGTCTCGTCGACGCTCTGCTGCGCCGCTCCGATACACATCAGCGCGATCACCGAGCGGCTGAAGTCGAACCCCTGCATCACCTGCACGAAGCCCACGCCTTCCTCGCCAATCCGCGCATCGGCCGGCACCCGCACCGAGTCGAAGAAGAGCTGCCCACGACCGATCGCGCGCGTCCCGAGATCGTTGAAGCGAGCGCGGCTCACGCCATTGGAGTGCAGATCGACATAGAAGGCGCTGACCCCGCGCGCGCCCTCCTCGATTGTGCCCGTGCGCGCCATCACGAGCGCCGTGTCGGCCCACGATCCGAACGAGATCGAAGTCTTCTCGCCATTGAGCACGTAGCTGTCGCCGTCGCGCTGCGCCCGCATCCGCACATTGGCCGCATCGGAACCGCCGCTGGGCTCGGTCACCCCGAGCGCGCATACGGTTTCGCCGCTGCATATCGAAGGCAGGTAGGCCGCGCGCTGGCGCTCGTCGCCGCGCGCCTGGATTATCGCGCCGATCAGCGCCGAGAGCAGCAACACGTATGCCGTGTTGAAGTCGGCGCGCCCCACCTCTTCGTGCGCGATTCCTAGCGACACGTAGTCGAGCGCGATACCGCCGTGCTTCGGATCAACCATCGGCGCGAGCATCCCCAGATCGCCGAGCTGGCGCACCAGCGAGCGCGGCAAAGTCTCCTCCTTGTCGCGGCCGGCGTAGGCGGGCGCGAGTTCGCGCGCGGCGAAATCCGCGATTGTGCGGCGGAGCATCTCCTGGTCAGGGCTGAAGCTGAAATCCATTTTCGATTTAATATCCTTGTGCGAGCGGCGGCGCTTCGATACGGCCGCGATAGTCAGAATTCCCGCGATGCGGTGATTATTGCGCAGGCCGCGCGATCATAGCATCCCAACGGCCGTTCAGAACGTCACGACCGAGCGGATTGATTCGCCCCGATGCATCAGGCCGAACGCCTCGTTGATCTGCTCAAGCGGCATCGTATGCGTTATCAGGTCGTCGATATTGATCTTCTTTTCCATGTACCAATCGACAATCTTCGGCACGTCGCGCCGGCTCTTCGCTCCGCCAAACGCGGTGCCCTTCCACACCCGCCCGGTCACGAGCTGAAACGGCCGGGTCGAAATTTCCTCGCCCGCCCCCGCCACGCCGATTATCACGCACGTGCCCCATCCGCGATGGCAACATTCGAGCGCTTGCCGCATCAGCTTGACGTTGCCCACGCACTCGAACGCATAGTCGGCGCCGCCGCCGGTCAGGTCGACGAGATGCGGCACCAGGTCGCCGCGAACGTCGGCTGGATTCACGAAATGCGTCATGCCGAATTTCGCCGCCATCGCCTGGCGCGCCGGATTCTGGTCCACGCCGACGATCATCCGCGCGCCTGCGAGCCGCGCCCCCTGGATTACGTTGAGCCCGATTCCGCCCAGGCCAAAGACCACCGCGCTGTCGCCGACCTGCAATCGCGCCGTATTTATCACCGCGCCGATTCCAGTCGTCACGCCGCATCCGATGTAACAGATTTTGTCGAACGGCGCGTCGTCGCGCACCTTGGCCAGCGCTATTTCGGGCACCACGGTGAAATTCGAGAACGTCGAGGTGCCCATGTAGTGACGGATCATCTTTCCGCCGAGCGAGAAGCGGCTCGTCCCGTCGGGCATCACGCCGCGCCCCTGCGTCTCGCGGATCGCGGTGCACAGATTGGTCTTGCCCGACAGGCACGATTTACATTGGCGGCACTCGGGGATGTAGAGCGGGATTACGTGATCGCCCGGCTTGAGCGTCGTCACGCCCGCGCCAACTTCGACCACGACGCCCGCGCCCTCGTGCCCCATTATCGAGGGGAACAACCCCTCCGGGTCCTTGCCCGAGAGCGTGTAGGCGTCGGTATGGCATACGCCGGTCGCCTTGATTTCGACCAACGCCTCGCCGGCCTTCGGACCTTCGAGATCGACCGTTTCGATTTCGAGCGGCGCATCCGCGCGATACGCCACCGCAGCTTTGACTTTCACTGGCGCAATCCTTTCGATCCGAATCCGGACCGCTGCAATTGCCGCGAGTCTAGCATCGGGACGCGGCCTGGGAATCGCCGCGCAAGCACATAGGCCCAGCCGCCTCGCGGCGCAAGTGCGATGCGCGATTCAGAGCCGCCGCCCGCTCAGGAGAGCTCGATCAGGCCGTCGCGAATCGCCTGCTTGCCCTCGGCCGTGAGCGCCTCGAAGAAAACGCGTTTCGTAGTACCGCTCGAATCGCGCGCGATAATTCTCAGCGTCAGCATCGACGGCATCAGCACCATCGCGGCGAACCGCCCCGCGACGCGCCGCACGCGGGTGGGATCGTAACCCGCCTCGGCGACGATAATCTTCGACGCGGCCATCGCAACGGTCGCGGTGCCGTGCAGGATTATCGCGGGCAGCCCGGCGCGCTCGGCCACGGCGGCATCGGTGTGGATGGGATTCCAGATGCGCGCGCATTCGGTGTAGAGATGCGCGGCGGCGGCAGAGACCGCGACCGGAATGTCGCCCACCGGTCCGCCATCATCAGGCGCCGGCATCGGCACCGCAGCGGGCAGGTCGGACGCAGGCCGATCCGCGCCGACGATCTCGACAGCGCGGAAAATCTGTCCGTACCAGGTCGTACAGACCATCTCGCCGCGTTGGTCGCGCGTGTCGAAGCGCATCAGCAAAAACGCGCCCGGCTTGCGCCGTTCGATCCCGGCCATCGTGACCGTGGTGGCGAGCGTCTCGGGCGGACGAATCGCGCGATAGGTGATTACGTCGTAGGTGGCATGCACGCCGCGCGCGGCCTCGGCCGCGGTCAGTCCCGCCGCGCGCACGCGGGCATTGAGCTCGGTCGCCAGCGGCCATTCGAAGCACACCGGGAAAATCGGATGGGCGACGATTCCGCCGCGCCGTCGCGTGTCGATATAGCACGGCCAGAAATCGTCGAGTGACGCCGCGTACGCCATCGTCCAGCGCGCATCCACATAGCTCTCGACTGGACCAATCGTGGTTCCTGCCAAAGATGAATCAACCGGCATAATGCTTCCTTTTACGTCTCCCCACCGCCCGCTGTCCAACGCCAAATCGCGATCGATGGAGCCGCCCGTCAAGCGTCTCGAGCACCCGATCGCTCCGCCTAAAAGATTTCTTTTCGCCGCGAGCTCCACTAGTATCGCACCTAATCAGGTGCTGCGATGCGCAAAAAGTCCGCCATGCTCGACATCACTAAAGACATCCAGTCGCTGACCAATTTCCGGCGTAACTCCGGCGAATTCCTGAAACAGATCAAACGGAGCAAGCGGCCGATCATTCTCACCGTCAATGGCAGCGCCAGGGCGGTTGTTCAGGACGCCCGGGCTTATCAGCGGCTGCTCGATGCGGCCGCGCGGGCCGACGTTTACGAGGCCGTCCGGCAGGGCATCGATGACGCCGCCAATGGACGCACGCGTCCCGCCGCCACGGTGTTCGACGAGTTGCGCCGGCGCCGTGCCATACCGCGTTGACCTCACGCTTCGCGCGGAGCGAGACCTCGAGCATCTTTACGAATGGATTGCGGCCGCGAGTTCGATCGCGGCTGCGCGATGGTTCAATGGCCTCGAAGACGCCATCCTGAGCCTCGAGCGCTTTCCTCGCCGTTGCGCGGTGGCCCCTGAAAGCAGGAGGACCCGGCGTCGTTTGCGCCATCTGTTCCACGGCGCGAAGCCGGACATCTATCGGGTCGTGTTCCAGCTTGACGAGAAGCGTAAGGTTGTCAGCGTTCTGACCATCAGACACGGCGCGATGGACGAGCTGACCGGCAACGAATGATGGATGCGGCGCGGCGCGCGGGCGGAATCCGGCCGGGCGGGCGGGTTAACGCTCGAAGGCCGGTTGTTGTAATATCCGGATCGGATGGGGCATAGCCGGACCGGATGCGTTCAGGGTCATCGGTCCGAACGAGCCCCGTCGCAAGGAAGCGCAAGCAATGTTTGGCGAACTTGTCCCGCGAGAAAAGAGCAACGCGCCCTTCATCACTGTCGAAGAGGCGCTCGAAGAGACCCGCCGCGGCCGCATGTTCATCCTGATGGATGACGAGGATCGCGAAAACGAAGGCGACCTCTGCATGGCCGCCGAAAAGGCCACCACCGAAGCGGTCAACTTCATGGCCAGGTTCGGGCGCGGACTTATCTGTCTCCCGATGGCCGCCGAGCGTATCGACCGCCTCGGACTCAGCATGATGGTCGGCGACAACCAGGCCCCGCTCGGCACCGCCTTCACGATGCCGATCACGGCGCGCCGCGCGGTCGGCTCGGGAATCTCGGCGCAGGATCGCGCGACCACGATCCTGCAGGCCGTGCGCGAAGACGCCGTCGGCGCCGAGTTCATCACGCCCGGCTACGTCTATCCGCTGCGCGCGCGCGAAGGCGGCGTGCTGGTGCGCACCGGCCAGACCGAAGGCGCGGTCGATCTGGCGCGCCTGGCGGGACTCAAGCCCGCAGGCGTCATATGCGAAATCCTCAAGGAAGACGGCACGATGGCGCGCCGCGACGACTTGGTCGAATTCGCGCGCGTTCACGGACTCAAGATTGTCACCGTCGCCGATATCATCGAGTACCGCCTGCGCAACGAGACCATGGTCGAACGTATCGCCCAGGCGCGCCTGCCCACCGCCTACGGCGAATTCTCCGCGATCGTCTACCGCAACCGCGTCGACTCGACCGAGCATCTGGTGCTCGTGATGGGCACGATCGATCCTGAACGGCCGGCGCGCGTCCGCGCCCATCGCGAGTTTCTTCCTGGCGACGTCTTCGGTTACGCGCCGCGTGACACTCGCCGCCTGCTTCAGTCCGCGATGCGCCGGGTGGCCGCGGCGGGCGAGGGCGTCATCCTCTATCTCAAGCGCGAGTCCGACGCGATCGCCAACGATATCGACGGCAATTCGGTGCGCCGCATGTGGCATCCGGAGCGCGCCAGCACCCATCTAAGCCCGCCCGAGGCTGACTTTCGCGACTACGGAATCGGCGCGCAGATTTTGCGCGACGTCGGCGTGCGCAAGATGATCCTGCTCTCGGACCAGGCGCCGCGGCTGGCCAACCTGCCCGGCTACGGCCTCGAAATCGTCGACAGCGAGCCGCTCTCGAACGGGCATCCTCCCGTCCCGGGCGGTTGACGATCATGCCGGGGGGCGGAACCGCGCTGCCGCCCGATGCGTTATAATCATCACCATGAATCGATCGTTCAAAATCGATGCGGTAGCCGCGATCGCCACGATCCTGCTCGGAATCGCGATCGCCCCGGCCAGTCTGCGCGCGCAGATGCTGCCCAAGCCCGGCGATATCGTCAAAATTTCGAGCCTCAAGATTGCGCCCGGATTGGCGGCCGGCGGCGACGCGACCTTGACCGTCGAGGCGGAGATTCTCTCCGGATGGCATATCAACTCGGACCATCCGAACTCCGCTGACTTCATCCCGACCCGCATCACGATAACCCCGCCCGACAACGTCAAGGCCGGCGCGCCTAAGTATCCAACCGCCGATCAAATCGCGCCGGCATTCTCGGGCGGCGACAAGCTCTCGGTTTTCACCGGACCGATTGAGTTCGTCGCGCCGCTCCATGCCGGACCGAATTTCAACCCGGCACCGGACGACAAGATTTCTGTCACGCTCGATTATCAACCGTGCAATGACAACATCTGTCTGCCGCCCGCGAAGGTCAGCGCGGACGCGACGCTCGCGTCGATCGAGCCGGCGACACGCTCCGCGAAGCCCGCGGCGGCAGCCGCAGGCGCGATCGCCGGCGACCCGCCCGCGAACGGAGGTGGAGGAGATGAGCCGCCCGGCTCGGCGCTGGCCGATATCTTCGCCGCGCACGGCGTTCTGTGGGGCTTCCTGGCGGTGCTGCTCGGCGGTCTCGCGCTTAATCTGACGCCGTGCGTCTATCCGCTCATCGCCGTGACCGTTGCCTACTTCGGCAACCAGGGCGGCGCTCCGCGGCGCGTCGTTTTGCTGGCGGCGGTCTACGTCCTCGGAATCGCCCTGACATTCTCGTCGCTCGGCGTGGCGGTCGCGCTCTCGGGCGGGCTTTTCGGCGCCGCGCTGCAGAGTCCGATCGTGCTGGCGGGGATCGCCACGATGCTGCTCGCGCTGGCCGCTTCGAGCTTCGGGCTGTTCACGATTCAGGCGCCACGATGGATTATGCGCAGCGCAGGGGCGGCACGTCCCGGCTACGCGGGCGCGCTTGGGATGGGTCTCGGAATGGGGGCCGTGGCGGCGCCATGTATCGGACCGATCGTGCTCGGGCTGCTCCTGATGGTCGAGCGCAGCGCCAGTCCGTTGTTTGGGTTCGCGCTCTTTTTCACCCTTGCGATGGGCCTTGGAATTCCGTACATCGGGCTCGCGCTTGCCGCCGGTTCGATCCGCCGCATGCCGCGATCGGGCGAATGGCTCGCCTGGGTCGAGCAGATGTTCGGCTTCGTCCTGATTGGCCTGGCGCTTTATTTTCTCGACCCGCTGACTCCCAATGGCCTGATGGTCCGGCTACTCCCGTACTACGCGATCGCGGCCGGGCTTTTCCTTGGCTTCGTGACGCCGGCTGGACGCCGATGGCGGCCGTTCCTGGTCTTCAGAATCGGCGTTGGCCTGTTCGCCGCCGGGGCGCTGGTCTACATGCTGATACCGGGCAATCGCCAAGCCCCGCATCCGCTTACGTTCGCACCCTTCGACGAAGCGATGCTGCGCCAGGCGCGCACCCGGGGGATGCCGGTGGTGGTCGACTTCAGCGCGTCGTGGTGTATCCCGTGCCGTGAGATGGAGCGCACGACCTTCCGCGACCCGAACGTGATCGGCGCCGCCGCCCATTTCATGCGCCTGCGCGCCGACCTTACTGCGAACAATGAGCGCACCGGCTCGTTGACCAACCGCTTCGAGATAAAGGGCGTTCCGACGACAGTCTTTATCGACAAGCATGGGCGGGTGCGCAAGCGCGAGGTCGGCTACGTCGACGCGGGCGAGTTTCTCGAAGACCTGCATCAGATAGACGTCCAGGACGGTCGGGATGTCGGTTCGGACGCCGGATCGTCGCAGGGCTGAGCGACTCGCGAGTACCCGGTCCGTCCGGCTCTCAACAATAAAACATCGTGCTTTTCAGGCTTCGATCGGAGCCTTGAGTTAAATCCCTTTCGACATATCGATTGAGCACAAGTCTTTCATGCTTTTTGGACTTTTTCCCGCGCCTGAGCCTTTGTTCAAACCGTCGTTTGATTACGGCGGCCGTTTCCGGTCGTTTCCTTTACATCCCGGTGCCGCTGGGATAGTATGTCGGGATGTTGATCGATCGAATGGTTCGCTCTTCCTGACATGGCTGACAAGCAATCCAAAGACGATTACGGCGCTGATTCAATTCGGGTGCTGGAGGGTCTCGAGGCGGTTCGCAAGCGTCCCGGGATGTATATCGGAGACACCGCCGAGCGCGGGCTCCATCATCTGGTGAACGAGATTGTCGACAACTCGGTCGACGAGGCGCTGGCCGGCTTCTGCACTGAGATAAACGTCACGATACTGGCCGACGACCGGTTGTCGGTCGAGGACAACGGCCGCGGAATCCCGGTCGATATGCATCCGACGGAGAAGCGCTCGGCGCTCGAAGTGGTGCATACGGTGCTGCACGCGGGCGGAAAGTTTGACCGCGGCGTCTACAAGGTCTCGGGCGGATTGCACGGGGTGGGCGCCTCGGTGGTCAACGCGCTCAGCCAGGAGTTCGAAGTCGAGGTGCGCAAGAACGGGAAGGTCTACGTTCAGCGCTATGAGCGCGGCGCGCCGCAGACCAAGGTCGAAGAGCGCGGGACGACCAAGCTCAGCGGAACCAAGACCACTTTCTCGCCCGACGCGACAATTTTCCGCGAGATCGTTTTCAAGTACGAACCGATCGCACGCTATCTGCGCGACATGGCCTACCTCAACGGCGGGCTCAAGATTCGCCTTCGCGACGAGCGGATCGGCAAGCAGGAGGAATTCCACTACGAGGGCGGAATCCGCGAGTTCGTCGAGTCGTTGACCGACGGCGCCGAATCGCTCCACGACGTGATCTATTTCCGCGGCGTGCGCGAGGCGGTCGATATCGAAGTCGCGCTCAGGTGGACCGACGCCTTTCACGAAAGCATCTTCAGCTACGCCAACAATATCCACACGGGCGAGGGCGGAACGCACGTCTCGGGCTTCCGTTCGGCGCTGACGCGCACGATAAACTCGTACGCGGCCAAGAGTAATCTGGTCAAGAACAAGGAGATGCGCTTCGAGGGCGACGACACGCGCGAGGGTCTCTTTGGAATTATCAGCGTCAAGCTGCCGGAGCCGCAGTTCGAGGGCCAGACCAAGACCAAGCTCGGAAATTCCGAGGTCGAGGGGCTGGTTGCCGCGCTGGTCAACGAAAAGCTCGGCGAGTTTTTGGAAAAGAATCCGGGCGACGCGCGCAAGATAGTGAATCGCGTGGTCGAGGCGGCCACCGCGCGCGAGGCGGCGCGCAAGGCGAAGGACCTGGTGCGGCGCAAGGGCGCGCTCGATTCGGGATCGCTGCCCGGCAAGCTTGCCGATTGCCAGGAGCGTGATCCGGCGCGGGCCGAACTCTATATCGTCGAGGGCGATTCGGCCGGGGGCTCGGCCAAGCAGGGACGCGACCGGCGCACGCAGGCGATACTGCCGCTGCGCGGAAAAATCCTCAACGTCGAGCGCGCGCGAATCGACAAGATGCTGTCGTCGGTCGAGTTGCGGACGCTGATCACGGCGCTCGGGATGGGCGTCGACAAGGAAAAGGATATCTCGAAGCTCCGCTATCATACCGTCGTGATCATGACTGACGCCGACGTCGACGGCTCGCATATCCGGACGCTGCTGCTGACGTTTTTCTTCCGCCAGTTTATCGACCTGATCGAAAGCGGCTACCTGTATATCGCGCAGCCGCCGCTCTTCCGCGCCAAGAAGGGCAAGAGCGAACGCTACCTGAAAGACGAACCCGCGCTGGAAGATTATCTGACCGATCTGGGGACCGAGGCGGTCACGCTGATGCTCGGCGAGAGCGATTCCGGCGCGAGCAAGAACACGCGCGAGTTTCGCGGCGCGCCGCTCAAGGCGATCGTGCGCAAGGCGCTCGCCCGCGAGCGGATGTACGAGGCGCTCGAGCGGCGCTCGAAGGAGCGTCCGATCGTCGATGCGCTCGCGCGCGCTATCGCCGACAAGAACGTCACGGCCGACACCTTCCATTCGCGCGACGCGCTTGACGCGCTCGCGAGGGCGATCGCGACCGAAGTGACGCATCGTGCGACCGTCTACCGGATCGTCGAGGATGGCGAGGGCGTCTTCAGCGCGATCTTCTCGCACGCCAATAATGGCGCGAGCGCGCCGACCGTGCTCGACCTGGCACTTTTCCATAGCGGCGAGCTGCGCGAGATTCGCCGCCTCTCGGACGATCTCGACAAGTACCCGGCGCCGTACAAGATCAAGACCGGCGAGGGCGAACGCACGGTCGAGTCGCTCAAGGCGGTCGCCGACGCGGTGCTGGCTGCCGGCCAGAAGGGCGTCGATATCCAGCGCTACAAGGGCCTTGGCGAGATGAACCCGGACCAACTCTGGCAGACGACGATGAATCCCGAATCGCGCACGATGCTGCGGGTGCAGATTGGCGCGATGGAAGAGGCCGAGGGGATTTTTCAGAAGCTGATGGGCGACCAGGTCGAGCCGCGCCGCCAGTTTATCGAGGAGAACGCGCTCAACGTCCGCAACCTCGACATCTGACGCGACGCGCGCGGCTTCGCTTATGCAATTTTCTGTTTCAAGCGCATCGCGCCCCTGACGGGCGGAGGCTCATATATCGATGGCCGACAGCAACGGCACTGAATCACCGCGCAACGAACCGGCGCTCCTGAATATCGAAGACGACATGCGGCAGTCCTACCTGGACTATGCGATGTCGGTGAATATCGGACGCGCACTGCCCGATCTGCGCGACGGGCTCAAGCCGGTCCATCGCCGGATACTCTACGCGATGTTTCGCGAGGGGCTCTTGAGCACGCGGCGCTATTCCAAATGCGCCGGTGTGGTCGGCGAAGTGCTCAAGCGCTACCATCCGCACGGCGACAGCGCGGTTTACGACGCGCTGGTCCGGATGGCGCAGTCGTTCAGCATGCGCTACCCGCTGATAGACGGGCAGGGCAACTTCGGCTCGATCGACGGCGATCCGCCGGCCGCGTATCGCTACACCGAATGCCGGCTGACGCGGATGGCCGAGCGGCTGCTGACCGATATCGACAAGGAGACGGTCGACTTCGTTCCGAATTTCGACGGCTCGCAGGAAGAGCCGGAAGTTCTGCCCGCGCAGCTGCCGAACCTGCTGATCAACGGCGCGGACGGGATCGCGGTCGGGATGGCGACCAATATTCCGCCGCACAACCTGACCGAAGTATGCAACGCGCTCTTGAAGCTGCTGGAGAATCCGGCGATGACGCTCGAGGAGATTCTCGACATTATCCCGGGCCCCGATTTTCCAACCGGCGGACTGCTGCTCGGGCGCGCGGTGACGCGGCAGGCCTATCTCGACGGCCGGGGGTCGCTTGCGATGCGCGCGCTGGCGGCGATCGAGACCGACAAGCGCACTAACCGATCGTCGATAATCGTGCGCGAGATTCCCTACCAGGTGAACAAGACACGGCTGATCGAGCGGATCGCCGAGCTGGTGAACGACAAGCGGATCGAGGGAATCAGCGACTTGCGCGACGAATCGGACCGCGACGGGATGCGGATTGTGATCGAGCTCAAGCGCGACGCGGAGCCGCGGATCGTGCTCAACTCGCTCTACAAGTTCAGCCAGATGCAGCAGAGCTACGGCATAATCATGCTGGCGATTCATGAGGGGCGGCCGCGCGAGCTCAAGCTCGACGCGATGCTGCATGCGTTCCTCGATTATCGCCGCCGGGTGCTGACGCGCCGCGCCCAGTACGATCTGCGCCAGGCCGAAGCGCGGATGCATATTCTCGAAGGACTGCTGATCGCGCTCAAGAACCTCGATGCCGTGATCCAGCTAATCCGCTCGTCGGAGAACGCCGAGGCCGCGCGGACCGGACTGATGACGCGCTTCGGACTCACGCAGCTTCAGGCGCAGGCGATCCTCGATTTGACGCTGCGCCGCCTGACCTCGCTCGAGCGCGAAAAGATCCAGGCGGAGCATCAAGAGGTCGCCGAGACGATCGCGGGGCTCAAGAAGCTGCTTGGCGACGAGCGCGAGATGACCATGCTGATGACCTCCGAGCTAGAGGAGATCAAAAAAGAATTCGGCGACGAGCGCCGGACCAAGATCGTCGAGGCCGAGGGCGACTTCTCGATCGAAGACCTGGTGGTTGACGAAGACGTGCTCGTGACGGTGACGCATGGCGGCTATATCAAGCGCACGCCGCTGTCGCTCTATCGCACGCAAAAGCGCGGCGGCCGCGGCAAGATCGGCGCGACCACCAGCGAAGAGGATTTCGTCGAGCACATGGTCTCGGTCGGCACGCACGACCGCCTGATGTTCTTCACCAACGCGGGCAAGGTCTACGAGCTGAAGGCGTTCGAGCTGCCCGAGGGCGGCCGCGCGGCCAAGGGACGCGCGATCGCGAACCTGCTGAGCCTCGAGGCCGGCGAAACCCTCTCGTCGTTCATGCCGGTGCCCAAGGACCCGGCCGGGAAATATCTGTTCTTCGCGACGCGGCGCGGAAAGGTGAAAAAGACCGCGCTCGATGAGTATGACAACGTCCGTGCGAACGGAATTATCGCGATCAATCTTGAAGAGGACGACGAGCTGATCGGCGTGCGGATCACCGACGGCATCCAGCAAATAGTGCTCTCGACCCGCAACGGCCAGGCGATCCGGTTCAAGGAGGAGGAGGCCCGTCCGATGGGCCGCGCGACGTACGGCGTGGCCGGGATGGAGCTCGAATCGCACAGCGAGAAGCAGGGCAAGACGGTCACGCCGATCAACGATGAGGTCGTCTCGATCGCGGTGGTGCGCGAGGACGAAACGCTGCTGACGGTCTCGGAGCTGGGCTACGGCAAGCGCACGCCGGCCTCCGAGTACCGGCTGACGCATCGCGGCGGCAAGGGCGTGATTACGATGAACGTTACCGATCGCACCGGGCGCGTGGTAAGCGTGCGCCAGGTCTATACTGACGATCAGGTGGTCGTAATCACGGACGGCGGCAAGGTGATTCGGCTAAATGTCCGCGACGTGCGCGTCACGGGCCGCAATGCGCAGGGCGTGCGGCTGGTGAAGCTCGAGCCGGGCGAGCACGTACGAGCGGTCGGCGGCGTGGCCGAACGCGAGGAAGAGGAGCCGGGCAACGGCGAAGACGGCGCCAGCGAGGCGGATGACGAGTAAGCGCCGGGGTGCGCGATCGGGGCTGGGGGCAATCGCGCTGAGTTGGAATCGGCGGCCGCGGAGCGCCGGGGACAGACGGGGGAAACAACGATGCGCGGATTGCTTCTGAGCTTGATTATTTGCGCGGCGGCGGCCGGGGTGGGTTGGCTCTTCACCTCGGGCTCGGTCGAGACCTGGTATGCCGGGCTGCGCAAGCCTTCGATCAATCCGCCCGACTGGGTTTTCGGCCCGGTATGGATCGCGCTTTACATTGCGATGGCGCTAGCGGCGTGGCTGGTGTGGCGGCAACATCACAGAGCCGCCGTGGGCGGCGCGATTTTGCTTTACGCGATTCAGCTCTTGCTCAATGTCGGATGGACGGCGGCGTTTTTCGGGATGCGGAGCACGCTTGCCGGGCTGGTCGTAATTGGGGCGCTCTGGGTTGCGATTCTGGCGACGATAATCGCATTCGGCCACATCTCGGCAAGCGCGTTTCTGCTGATGATTCCATACCTGCTGTGGGTCAGCTTCGCCGCGCTGCTGAACTATCGTATCTGGCAGCTCAACTGAACGCGGCGCCGCGCCGGCGCGCATCGCGCGGCCGTTGGGCGCAAGCGCGGCCGGTCCGCGCGAGACCGTCGTATTGTGCGATTCCCGAAAGCGGGCGCTTGACAGGCCGGGGACGACCCGCTTAGAAAGAGGACAGTTAAGTAACGCAACGATTCGGAAACGCAACCTTTTGAATTCAGGGATCCTTCCAGGCCGGGCGCGAAGCCGAATCCTGTGCGGACAAGATTGAAGTTCAGAAATCTCCGAGGGAAGAGAATATGGCAAATACTGCACAATCGACGCCGGAAGCGGGTCCCGAGTCAGTCGCTCAATTTGACGCGATCATAATCGGCGCGGGAGTGGCGGGAATATACCAGCTTTACCGTTTGCGGCAACTCGGGCTGGCGGCGCGAATCTACGAGGATGGCGGCGGAATCGGCGGCACCTGGTATTGGAACCGCTACCCGGGCGCGCGTTTCGATTCCGAGAGCTACACCTACGGGTATTCGTTCTCGGAGGAACTCCTGCAGGAGTGGGATTGGAAGGAGCATTTCTCCGGCCAGCCGGAGAACGAGCGCTACCTGAATTACGTAGCGGACAAATTCGATCTCCGCCGGGATATCGAGTTCAATAAGCGGGTCGTCTCGGCGACCTTCGATGAGGCGGCGAACTGCTGGGAAGTCCGGACGGAGGATGGCGGCCGGGCGCGGGCCAGATTTTTGATCACGGCGGTCGGCGTGCTGTCGGCTCATTACATGCCCGACTTCCCGGGAATCGAAAGCTTCAAGGGCGAATCGTTCCACACCTCAAAATGGCCGCATGAAAGCCCGAACTTCGCCGGCAAGCGCGTCGGCGTGATTGGCACGGGCGCCACCGCGGTGCAGCTAATCACGGAGATCGCCAAAGAAGTTGGCCATCTCACGGTATTCCAGCGCACGGCGAATTATTGTGCGCCGCTGCGCAATGGGCTGATCGATCCGGAGACGCAGAAGAAGATCAAGGCGAGCTATCCGGAAATCTTCCGCCGGACGCGTGAGACCTCCGCCGCGTTTATCCACGACTTCGATCCGCGGTCGGTCTTCGAGGTCTCGCCGGAAGAGCGGCAGGCGCAGTTCGAGGAGTTGTGGGCGAAACCCGGTTTCTCCAAGTATCTTGCCGTTTTCCGCGACATCATGACCGACCCAAAAGCCAACGAGATTTACGCCGAGTTCGTGCGCAACAAGATTCGCGAGCGCGTCAAAGACCCGGTGGTCGCGGAAAAGCTGGTGCCCAAGGACCATCCGTTCGGCGCCAAGCGTATCCCGCTCGAGAGCGGCTACTACGAAGTGTACAACCGCGACAACGTTACGCTGGTCGACGTTCGTGAGGCTCCGATCGAGCGGATCACGCCGAAGGGGGTCAAGACGCGCGACGCGGAATACGAACTGGACGTCATTATCTATGCCACCGGCTTCGACGCCGTGACGGGATCGCTGACCAGGATCGATATCCGCGGCGAGGGCGGACAATCGTTCAAGGAGAAATGGGCTGAAGGACCGGCCACATACCTTGGCATCCAGACCGCCGGCTTCCCGAACCTGTTCATCGTCAATGCGGCCGCGTTCTGCAATCTACCCAGATGTATCGAGATGCTTGCGGAGTGGGTCAGCGATTGTATCGGCTATATGCGCGAGAAGGGCTTCGAGCGAATCGCGGCCACGCCGCAGGCGGAAGAGCGGTGGACCGAGCACGCGGCCGAGTTGGCAAATCACTCGTTTTTAACGCGGCCCAACACCGAAGCGAGCTCCAAGTCGTGGTTTGTCGGCGCGAATATACCAGGCAAGAAGCAGGTCTTTCTCCTCTACGCGAACAGCGCGCCAGCCTATCGCAAAGAGTGCGAGGACGTGGCGGCCAACGGCTACGAGGGGTTTGAGCTTCGATAGAGCGATAATTTCTGCGTCGCCGCCGGCGCGCCTTTGTGACGTTTCGAAATTCGGTGGTGATGCGGCTAAGATGGCGCCGGAGGCAATGCGTCTATGCCGGCAACGATCGAATACGCGGGCAAAGTCTCGCGCGTTGAAAGCGCGGCCGCTCAAGGTGAAAACCTGTGGCTCTCGCTCGACGATCTCACTCGCACGACGGGATGGGAGTTCAAGCCCGAGGGGCTTTGTGAGGGCGACCGATGCGTGCCGATTCCGCCCGGACGCCACGCCGAGTTTCTGCGCGCCGATAAATCGTTCAATCTGGCCGCCTTCGCGCGCCATCTTGGACAGCCGGTCGTGCACGATGACCGCCACGGCGTGTGGTTCTTCGGCGATTCGGCGGCGAGCCGGCGCGACGGCCTGCTATCGCTCGAGGCGCCCGGCTTCACCCTGCCCGACCTCGACGGCAAGATGCATTCGCTCGCCGACTATCGCGGCCGCAAGGTTTTGCTGCTGTCGTGGGCCTCGTGGTGAGGATGCCGCTTCGACCTGCCCGTGTGGCAGGGAATCTACGACGAGCTTAAGGATCGCAACTTCACGCTGATCTCAGTCGCATTCGATACCGGAGGCGCCGAGGCGGCGCGGCCCTTTATCAGGCCGGCCGAGCCGATCGAAATAGCGCCGCCGATCTCGGACATCATGGGCTGGGAGTTGGCGGACATTCAGCGCGCCGCCGCGCCGGCCTATCCGTGCTTAATCGACGAGCAACATATTGTGGCGGAACTCTACAATATGACGAACGTGCCGATGGCGGTCTGGATCGACGAGAACGGACGGGTGGTGCGGCCGGCCGAGGCGGCTGGCGCAAGCGATGGGTTCCGCTCGATGGATCGCGCGACGTGGGCGATGCCGCAGGATGTCGCCGCGAACGGAAAGGCGAACCGCCATCGCTATGTCGAGGCGATTCGCGACTGGGTCGCCAAGGGCGATAAGAGCGAGTACGTGCTTTCGCCGGCCGAGGCGCGCAGCCGTATCGCGGCGCCGTCGGAGACCGATGCGCTCGCCACGGCCAATTTCCGTCTCGGCGAGTATATTCGGCGAATCGGTCACGGCGCGGACGCCGTTCCTTACTTCACTGAGGCGCGCCGGCTCAACCCGCAGCGCTGGCACTATTTCCGCCAGACGCTCGAACTCGAGGAGACCGGCAAGGCGTCGGGGCCGGATTTCTTCGCGGCGGTCGATGCGCTCGGCGCGCGTCCTTACTATCCGCCGGTCACGCTCAAGGGTACTGGCAAGTAGCGCGCACGCGCACCTGCGACTCGGCTCTCAGTCAATCTTCGACTCTCCTTCCGATCCTTTCAGCGTTCCGCAATGCGGGGAGGATCGCGAGGGGATGAGGAATCAGCAGCAAGCCCCGGTTACGTGACGGTCGGCCTGTCGTCGAGCAGGCCGCGCGTCGATCCGCTGGGTGCCGGAAAATCTCGCCAGCCGCTTTCGGGTCTGTCAGACTGTCTTGGGAGCACGACGATCGATACGCCTTCCGAGATAGCAGCCGACACAGGCGCCGATACTTTCGCCGCCGCGAGCGCCGACACCGCCCCCGGCTCGACCGCGGGCGCGTTTCGCGCACTGCGCCATCGCAATTTCCAACTGTTCTTCGGCGGCCAGCTTACCTCGCTGATCGGCACGTGGATGCAGTCCGTGGCGCAGGGATGGCTGGTGCTGAAGCTCACCAACTCGGCCTTCGCGCTGGGCCTGGTGAGCTTCGCCGGCTACATACCGGTGCTCGTGGTGACGCTCTTCGCCGGGGTGGTTGTCGACCATGTCGATCGCCGCCGGTTGATTATCGGGACTCAAATCCTGCTGATGATCAGCGCGTTCGTGCTGGCGGGTCTGAGCTGGTTCGGAGTCGTGCGGGTCGAGCAGGTGATAATTCTCGCCGCGTTCAACGGCTTGGTTTCGGCCTTTGATATGCCGGGCCGCCAGGCGTTCGTGGTCGACATGGTGGGCCGCGAGGATCTGCCGAGCGCGATCGCGCTCAACTCGATGATCTTCAACGGCGCGCGTGTGATCGGACCGGCGATCGCGGGCCTGCTGATCGCCGTGATAGGCGTGTCCGGATGCTTTTTCTTAAATGGCATCAGCTATATCGCGGTGATCTGGAGCCTGTTCGAGATGCGGGTGCCGGTGCGCGCGGTCACGCGGCTTGGCGCCGACATGATGAAGCATCTGCGCGAGGGCCTGTCCTATATCTGGGCGCATAAGGCGAGCTGGTACCTGCTGGTGGTGGTCGCGCTCAATTGCGGTTTCGCGGTTCAGTACACGGTGCTGATTCCGGTCTTTGCGCAGAACGTTCTGCATCGCGGCGCGCGCGGCTACGGCTTCCTGCTCGCCGCACAGGGCACGGGCGCGCTGATTGGCGGACTCGCGATCGCCTCGCGCAGCGAAGCCAAAGCGCTGCGGCACAATCTGATCTTCGGAATCTTCGCCGCCGCCGTTGGAATTCTCACCTTCGGGCTGTCGCATTCGATGTGGCTTTCGCTGGCCGCGCAGACGCTGGTCGGCGCGGGCCTTATCAATCACATGGTCACCACCAACACGATGCTGCAATTGTTCGTGTCGGACGACCTGCGCGGGCGCGTGATGAGCATGTACACGCTGTCGTTTATCGGGCTGGCGCCGCTCGGCAGCCTCGAAGTTGGCATTATCGGCGAGCGCGTGAGCCCGCAGGCCGCCGTGCTCGGATGCGCCGCGATAGCGCTCGTATGCGGAGTAGTGATGCTGAGCCGGCTCAAGCTGATCGCGGCGGCGCAAACGAAAATCGAGGGCGCATCGCATGCGGCCTGACGCACCGCTGCGGAGTTGCGGTCCGCGGGGGTGGCGCTAAGATAGGCTTTCGCCGCGCGAGTCTCCGGCAGATCGTGCATACCGCGCGCATACTCGATGTCCGATTCCGACCCTGGCAGCCGTAACAGCAATTCCGAGCGCGACGCGCTGCTGCGTGCGATGCCGTCGGTGGACGAATGCGTGCGCGCGCTGGTTCGCGACGGGCGCACGGCGGGACTCGGGCGCGCCTACGTTACGCTGATGGTGCGCCGCGCACAGTCCGCAATGCGCGCCGCTATCATGGCTGGTAATGGCGCGCCGGCGCGGACGCCCGACGCTATTCCGGATGCGCTTGCGCGGATGGCGCTCGAAGCGATCGCGGCCGACGCGTCCGCGATGCGCCCGGTGGTCAACGCAACTGGAATCGTAATCCATACCAACCTGGGCCGCGCCCTTCTTGCCGAGGCCGCGATCGAGGCGGTGGTCGCGGCGGCGCGCGCGCCGATCAATCTCGAGTACGATCTTGAACGCGGCGTTCGCGGCGATCGCGACTCGATCGTCGAGGCGGACTTGTGCGCGCTCACCGGCGCCGAGGCGGCCACCGTGGTCAACAACAACGCCGCGGCGGTGATGCTCGCGCTCAACTCACTGGCCGCCGGACGCGAAGTGATCGTGTCGCGCGGCGAGCTGATCGAAATCGGCGGCTCGTTCCGAATCCCCGACGTGATGGAACGCGCGGGCGTGCGTCTGCGCGAGGTCGGCACCACCAACCGCACCCATCCGGACGACTATGAGCGCGCGATCTGCCCCGACACGGCGCTGCTGCTCAAGGTGCATCCGTCGAACTATCGCGTGGTCGGATTCACCGCCGAAGTCGCTATCGGCGAGCTTGCCGCGATCGGCGCGCGTCACGGAATCGACGTGGTCGAGGACCTCGGCGCCGGTGCGCTGGCCGATCTCGCCGCGTATGGATTGCCGCGCGAGCCCGTGGTCGCCGATCGGATCGCGGCCGGCGCGGCGCTGGTCACTTTTTCAGGCGACAAGCTGCTCGGCGGACCGCAGAGCGGGTTGATCGTCGGGCGGCGTGGCCTGGTCGCGAAGCTCAAGGCCAATCCGCTCAAACGCGCGCTGCGATGCGACAAGTTGACGATTGCCGCGCTCGACGCGACGCTGAGGCTATACGCGCGCGGCGCTGATCTGTCAGCCGCGATCCCCACGCTGCGTTATCTGAGCCGCACCGTCGGCGAACTCGAGATGCTCGCGGCGCGCGCGCGCCCGCTGCTGGCCGAGCGGCTCGGCCCGCAATTCGATATCACGATCGTCGCGTCGCAGGCCGAGGTCGGGTCGGGCTCGATGCCCAACGAGAAGCTCGAATCGCGCGCGCTGCGCGTCACGCATCCCACGCTCTCCGCCGGCGCAATCGCCGCGATGTTCCGCAAGGGCCGGCCGGCCGTGATCGGACGAATCAGCGGCGACGCATTCATCCTCGATTTGCGGACCGTCGACGAACCCGCCGCGCTTGCGGTCGATCTCGCGATACCGTTTGACGTAACTCCGCCGAAGTCGTAGTTCGAGTGACGCGGCTTTCCTAACCAGTGGAGGTTCTGTCATGCCCGAGAAAACTTACAAAATCGTGGACGTGGTTGGCGTATCGGACAAAGGCATGGATCAGGCCGTGCGTAACGCGCTTAAGAAGGCCACTCAGACCTTGCGCAACATCGACTGGTTCGAAATCACAGAAGTTCGCGGCGCGGTGACCAAGCAGGGCGAACCCGAATTCCAGGTCACGCTCAAAATAGGCTTTCGCCTCGAGGACCTTCCAGTCGATTAGCGTCGATCGGCCGCCGGGGTTTCAGTAAAAGATACAGCCCTCCGTCCCAAAGGTTGACCTTGGGTGCGTAGCGTCCGGTGGGGCCGCGAGCCGTCCGATTAAGATATGCCCGTTTGATTAAATTAGAGCAGCTAAGAATAGAGTTGACTCGTATAGGCTCATGCTCTAATGTTGGCGTCAATTTCGGTCGCTAATCGACCTCAGCGGTCGATGTCAAGGAGGTTTGCGAGGATGAAACTGCGTAGAATTTTGACTTCGGTCGCTGCCGGGGCTCTCATGATGGCGCCGCTGGCGCTGTCTTTCCCGAGCGTTGTCCACGCCCAGGCCCATGTGGGCTTCGAGGAAGGGACGCCCGCCGCGATTCGCCGATGGGCCGCCGACTATTTCCTGTTCAACGGCCTGGAAGCTGAAGCAACCTCGGCCGACGTCCCGTTGGCTGGCGGCTTAGGTGGTGTTCCGATCTATACTCGGGTGGTCACCACCAGCGACGATATTAACACCGTCTACGTTTCAATCTTCGCGACTGGTGATGCCGAATCGAACAGCGGCTCACAAACCCTCTTGAGCTGCTCCATTGATGGGGTTCCATGCAACAACAACGGCCCAGCGTTTAACACCGCGCCGTCCGGGTGGGTGGTCGTCGCGCAGCAGCCGCAGGATGGCACCATGCCCGATGGCGACCAGTTCGATGTCGAGAACGCGGTCAGCTATACTTGGTGTGTGCCGGTTCTCCCTGAGAATCATCAGGCGGAAAAGCTCAAGCACACAATCGTGATAAGCCTAGCCAACACGACTGTGGCTGGCACTACTGGCGGTAACGTTTTTCTCGAGCAGGCGCACGTCTTCGTCGACGGATCGTATATCCACGACGATGCCAACGCCTGTCAGGACCTCGACAACATCGGAGGATGACATCACCCGTGCCGGAGGACTCGCGCGACGCGGATTCCTCCGGCACGTTCTGCTTTCGTTTCAAAAAGTTATCGTGGGCCCTACCTGTGCTACAACGGATATCTTTATCGACGGTTCCATTGGCCTGAGCATTGGGGGAGATTGTCCAAGTGAAACTGCGTAAAATTTTGACTTCGATAGCGATCGGTGCGGCCATGGTGGCGCCGCTGGCGCTGTCGTTCCCGAGCGTTGTCCACGCCGCGAGTCCTGTGGGCTTCGAGGAGGGGACGCCCGCTGCGATTCGCCGATGGGCCGCCGACTATTTTCTGTTCAACGGCCTCGAAGCTGAAGCAACGCCCTCCGACGTCCCGTTGGCCGGCGGCTTAGGTGGTGTTCCGATCTATACTCAGGTGGTCACCACCAGCGACGACATCAACACGGTCTATGTTTCGATCTTCGCAACCGGTGATGCCGAATCGAACAGCGGCTCACAAACCCTCTTGAGCTGCTCCATTGATGGGGTTCCATGCAACAACAACGGCCCAGCGTTTAACACCGCGCCGTCCGGGTGGGTGGTCGTCGCGCAGCAGGCACAGGATGGCGCCGTGCCCGATGGCGACAACTTCGATGTCGAGAACGCGGTCAGTTATTCATGGTGCGTCCCGGTGCTGCCTGAGAATCATCAGGCGGAAAAGCTCAAGCACACAATCGTGATAAGCCTGGCCAACACGACTGTGGCTGGCACTACTGGCGGTAACGTTTTTCTCGAGCAGGCGCACGTCTTCGTCGACGGATCGTATATCCACGACGGTACCAACGCTTGCCAGGACCTAGACCCGATATGCGGTCCTTCGGGCGGCAACGGCCCCTGTCCTTAGATCTCGACGCAAAGTAAGCGGCTGAGCGCTTCGTGCCGGAGTACTCGCGAGGCGCGGGCTTCTCCGGCACGTTTTGCATCCGCTTCAAAAAGGGCATCGCGGCGCTACCCGCAAACCGTGCGCGATTTATTGCCGTGCGGGATTTGTTCATTCCGGCCTTGGCGCTATGATGTTCGAGCGGTCAGTATGATTACGCCCGCGGAAGAATCTCCCTAGCGATGAAGACCTGTCCGCGCTGCGGCAAAAGCTATCCCGACAACGAATCGTTCTGCGAGGCTGACGGCACCGCGCTCGTCTCGGCTCGAATATCCGATCAACCAGCGCAGCAGACCCCCGCCGACGCAGCCGGTGCGATCGATTGCCCGGTATGCGGCGGTAAGGCCGAACCGGGAGAGGTGATCTGCAACTTTTGCGGCACCCGCCTGGTCCCCGATTCCACACCGACACCGCCGCCGCTGCGCGCGAATCCGCCGCCATCCGGGCCAACTCGCGCCAGCCCTGAAACCTTCGTTCCCTCGCGGGGGCGCAGCCCAACTGGCACCGCTACCCGGATCGCTTCGCCCGGTAGTTTCGATGCGGGCGCCGCGTCCGGCGACGAGTCCCTGTCTGAGGGCGATTCCGGCGCGCGCCGCCCGCTGACGCTCATCGCGTATATCGTCGCCGCGCTTCTCGCACTGGCCGGCGGCGCATGGCTCGCGCTCCATCTGAGTTCTCATCCAGAGCCCCAGGTCGCAGCCTCGCCGATCGCTACCAGCTCGCCGGTCGCCGCGGGCCCGGTCGTTACCCTTGCGAGCACGATTCCGCTCCAGACTATCGGTGCTTCGGCATCGGATCCCGCGCGCACCCCCGATGCCGCGCGCAAGCTTTTCGACGACAACAAGGACAGCCTGCTGAGCGACTATCGCAACGTCCTGTCGGGCGGCGCCGCGGTTGACGACGGCATGATGGCGCGGCTGACCGTCGAGCCCGACGGCAGCGTGAGTTCGGCCGCAATCCGGGTCTCGACCTCACCCAATCCGGCGCTTGACGCGGCGGTGGCGGGCACGATGGGGGCGTGGCATTTTATGCCCTTCAGCGGCGGCGAGATAAACGCCGACTACCCGCTTATCTTCACTCGAGACCCTGCGCAGGCGGCCTCGATAGAATCGAGCCTGAGCGCAAAGCTCGCCGGGCTCGGCCCGTCCGAGACGCCCGAGTACGCGACCACGCCCGCGACCCCAACGGTTGTGCCCTCTGTCGCGCCGCTGCCGCCGCCCACGCCCGCTCCCGCGCCGCTCCCGGCATTGGTGCCGCCGACGGGGACCCCGCCGCGCCACCATCGCCGACCAGTCTCCGCGCGACCGCCATCGACGACGCTGCTCCACCGGGTGCAGGGCGCGCTCGCCGCCGACCCCCGCTTCAGACGGGTCAAGTGCTATACCAGCGGCACCGCGGCGATTATCTACGGGACCGTCTACGGCGATAAGGACAAGCTCGCGGCTCAGCGCGCCGTGCAGCGCGTCTCCGGCGTCTCCGATGTCGTCAACAATATCCAGACCGATACGTCGAAGTGGGCCACCCAGGAATCGACTATCCGCCAGGCGCTCGCCGCGGCCGGTCTGACCGGCGTCACGGTCAAGGTGATTGGCAGGGACGCTTTTCTTAACGGAACGGTGAATAGCAATATCGATAAGGAAAGAGCGGCGACGATCGCAACCGGCGCCGCGCCCGTGAAAGTGCAGATGAATATGATCAGCGTCGCGCCGGGCAAGGTCTTCGGCTTCTAACTATCGCCCGCGTCCCGCCCCGAGCGTGACGCGGTATGTGTCCGTAGCAAGGGGCAGAGGGGAGCGGCGGCGCGATGCGCGCGCCGCTCCCCTCTGCCCCCACGCGACAGCGGCGCGGCCCGCGGACGG
>Ga0307373_10000466_pt1 | contig 76537 bp, 71 predicted proteins | sample OX2MG_FD_202534 | JGI IMG/M metagenome (GOLD analysis project Ga0307373, IMG submission 202534) | Soil microbial communities from Risofladan, Vaasa, Finland - OX-2 | ecosystem: Environmental > Terrestrial > Soil > Coastal area > Acid sulfate soil | place: Finland: Risofladan, Vaasa | collected...
TCAATCGAGACCTCAGTTTTTTCGTGTTTCGGATGCCGTTTCTGTCGTTCTTGGTTGACTGGATATTCAGCGCCCTGATCGTTGCTCTCATCGTGACCTTCATTGCCTACATATTGAACGGCGCACTCCATGTTGAAGTCGGTCCGCAGCGTTCTTTTCGAGTCGAGCCCCGTGCACTTGCCCATATTTCTCTTCTCATGAGTCTTATGGCCCTAGAACGTGCGTGGGCTTATTACTACGTCGATCGCTTTTCGTTGGAACTTTCACAGCACGGAGTGGTCTATGGTGCAAGTTATACCGATGTTCACGTTCGCGTGCAGGCACTGACGCTTTTGGCGATCGTCTCTCTTGTTGCCTTTGTGCTCCTCGCATTTAATGTCTATCAGCGGTCCTTTACTATGCCTTTGATTGCCTTTGGTCTATGGGTTTTTCTGGCGATTACCGTTGGTGCGCTGTATCCCTCTCTCTACCAGGCACTAAAGGTCACGCCATCTCAGAGCACGCTTGAGCAGCCCTATATTGCTCGAAATATCAGCGCCACCCGAGACGCGATGAATATCGGAAATATTGCGAATCAGTATTTTCCCGCGAACCAAGATCTCACCTCTGGAGTGCTCGCAAGTTATCAGCAGACGCTTGATAATGCGCAGTTATGGGATCCAAATACGACCCAGGCGACCTACGTCAAGTTGCAAGACAAACGCAGTTATTACAGCCTGACGAATCTGACAATTGATCGTTACAGGCTCAATGGTGTCATCACGCCAGTCGATATTGGAGTTCGCGAGCTCAATAGCGCTGGAGTCGCCTCGCAGAGTTGGATCAACGTTCACCTGCAGTACACCCATGGATATGGGGCGATCGTTGCTCCGGCGAATGTCGCGGACAGTTCCGGCAACCCCACGTTTGCTCTTGGCAATATTCCCGCAATCGCGACGAACTCATCTGTAGCGCTTGCCCAGCCGGAGGTTTACTTCGCTCCGGGACAGGGAAATTATGTTGTTGTTGATACAAAACAGCCCGAGGTCCAATACCAAGACTCCTCGGGCGCACTTGTTGAAGGCTCCTACGCAGGTTCTGGTGGAATCCCAATCGGTTCGTTGCTACCTCGCCTCGCGTTTGCTATTCGATTTCATGATTTCAACCTGTTGATCTCTAATGAGATAACCGCGAAATCTCGACTCATCAATATCCCTGATGCCGAGGCCGCAGTTCAGAAGGCGCTGCCGTTCCTGAGCGTTGACACCAATCCCTACGCGGTGATCGTTAATGGGCATATTTCTTGGCTGTTCGACGCCTACACGACAACTCCGAATTTTCCTTACGCACAGCCAGCAAATACCTCGGTGCTGCCCGGAAGAAGCGGACTAAATGGTAATTACAATTACATCCGCGATGCGGTGAAGGTCGTGGTGGACGCATATTCAGGCAAGATGAGTTTCTATACCGTCAATGCCAAAGCTGATCCGATCATGCTTGCCTACGAGCACATGTTTCCATCGATGTTCAAGCCGCTGAGTTCTCTCTCGGCTACAGGAAGTCCGGTGCTGGACCACCTGCGTTATCCTCAGGACCTATTGATGGTGCAATCTGCGATGTATGGCCGCTACCACATCACCTCTCCGAGTTCGTTCTATAGCCTCTCAAACGCTTGGGACCTCTCGCAGACATCTACTTCGTCGACAGGGAACCCTTCGTCATCTCTCCCATTAGCCCCCAACGGTTCCATCCAGCGTTTCCTGCCGATCTACGAACTTCTTCAGCTTCCAGGTCAGGTGACACCAAGTTTCAATGTGGTCGAACCTCTCGTTCCGTATAGCGCGAATGACAAGGTGCAGACCCTTGCGGCGCTCGTTCTGGCGGACTCAAGCTATGAGGGATATGGGAACCTCACGGCCTTCCAAACTCCGAGTGGGGGCACTCCGATTGATGGTCCCCAGCTTGTCAACGCGGCAATAAATTCAAACCCCACTATCTCGAAACAGATCTCGCTGTTGAATCAGGGTGGTTCAACGGTGCTTTTTGGTACGGTCCAGATTCTGCCAATCGCAGATTCGCTGCTCTATGTGCGTCCCCTCTATGTGAGTTCATCGCAGACCTCTTTCCCCCAGCTCCAAGAGGTCGTCGTTGACTACGGGAATCAGGTTGCGATGGAACCCACGCTCAGCAGTGCGCTCGCCGACGTCTTTGGAGCTGGCGTAAATGCGGGCTCCGGAACAAGTTCATCGGCGACGCTGCCGAGCGCCGTGCGTTCTTTAATTACAAGTGCAGTGAAGGATTATCAGAACGCGCAAACTGCATTGGCACAGGGTGACCTTGGTACCTACCAGACCGACGTAGAGGCAGCAGGTCAGCTCATCTCTCAGGCGCAGCAGCTTTTGAAGGCCAGTGCTATTCCAAATACAAAATCAACGTCCAAGGGCTAAACACTCCGAATCACTCGCGGACATCGTCGGAGAATATTTGCGCTACGATGATTTCTCCACAACGCGGGGTGGAGCAGTTTGGTAGCTCGTCGGGCTCATAACCCGAAGGTCGTAGGTTCAAATCCTACCCCCGCCACCAACGGATTCTCAGAGTCCAGTCGAAAGCCCACGATGTCGTGGGCTTTCGTGCTGTTTCGGCGTATTTCCACGGGGTTATCCACAGGTTTATCGGGGCTTTTTATCGGGACCTACTCAGCCTTGCGTATGCAGCGTATGCACGCGTGCGCGGTCCGAGCGGCCCGCAAGCTGCACCTTCGCAACGGAGGGTGAGGCCGGGACGGCGGTGCATAGGGCAGCCCTACGCATGCCCTATGCAGTTGCCCTACTCAACCTCTTGGCGGCGTTCACGGGAGGGACGCAATGACAAGCCTTGTTGACTGTCCCAGTTGACGCCCGTGTCCCGAAATCGTCAGCGGGCGGATCCTACGGGATAGCCTTACTTTGAACCCCCTCCAACCTTGGGGCGTCACCGACAGACGCTCCGCTACTCGGACTGGATCGAATCGGATCGGTATCGTGCGGTGGCCAAACACCGAGCGGTCTGCCGATCGGCCAGCCATGCTCCTAACTGATCGGAGTGATCTCGGCGGCACCGGCACTCACGGCCTGATCGAGCACCGTGTCGGGATCCTTGGGCGGGCCGGGCCCAGAATTCCGGCAAGGCCACCAGCACTATGTCCAGGTCCCGAAACTATGACGTCGTTTGTGACCGCAAAGCGGTGAGTGCGGCAAGGTGGCGTTCGAAGGCCTCGTCGACGCCGGGCTCGTCGCCCGTGGCCAGCTTGTCGAGCAGTAGACCACGAACGACGGCAACGCCGAGTCGCGCTTCGGCGCGCGCGTTCGCGTCCGAGAGCCCTTCGGCCTTCAGCGCAGGCAACACCGACTCAATCCAGGAGTCGACGATACCGACAAGGAACGGCTGGGCATAGGGTCGTCCTTGGAGCCCCAACGCGTACAGCTCGAAGAAGAGCCGCTCGAGGGGCGCAAGCTCGGGCGAGCAAAGCTGTCGCCAGAAGCGCCGGGCCAAGTCGACGAGGGTCCCGTCGAACTCACTGAACAGCTGCACCAGGACCTGTTGCTGGCGGCGCTCCACCGCCCGAGCGACCTCGACGAACAGTCCCTCCTTTGAGCCAAAGTGATAGTTGAGCATGCGGTGGCTGGTGCCGAGCGCAGCAGCGAGCTCCCGGAGAGAGATGTCGCTCAATCCCCGCTCGCAAAGAAAGTCGGTGGCCGCTTCGATGAGTTTGTCCTTCGGTCCGCTTGGAGCGCGGATTTCAGAGCTGGACATGTTCCATATGGTACATGTACCGTCTGGTACATAGAACCCCCTCTGGGAGGCACCGATGCACTTCAAGACAACAATTGAGATCAACGCCCCGCCCGACAGGGTGTGGGACGCCTTGGTTGATGTGGAGACGTGGCCGGAATGGACCGCATCGATACGAGAGGTCAAGGGCCTCGACGGAGCGGTCTTGGCATTCGGCAGTCGAGTCAGGATCAAACAGCCTCGGATGCCTTCCCTCGTGTGGGAGGTTTCCGAGTTCGAGCCCACCACTTCGTTTACCTGGCGAAGTAGCAGTCCTGGTGTCACGACGGTCGGTTCCCACGTGGTCACTGCAACCACCACCAACCGCGTAACGGTCACTCTCGGAATCCGTCAGTCCGGACCGTTGGCTCCGATTGTCAGGCTCCTCGCCGGCGCCAGGACGAGGCGGTACGTGCAGATGGAGGCCGACGGTCTCAAGAAGTGCGCCGAAGCTTCGCTTTGACCTCTCGCTTTCTCAACGGTCCATCGCCTGCGGGCACCGAGAACCAACGCACGAACACGCCGCCGACCCGTCCGTTACCGGTTCGGCTTGTGGGAACGCCGCAGCGCCGGAGGCGCGCGTGGAGGTCTGGTCACCCGAGTGCACGTAGCGCGGGTATTACCTCGGTGGCGATCCGTTCTACTTGTTCCGACGTCGATGGGCCAAAGGGCATAAAGTTGAACGTTGAGAAACCCGCCGAGATGAAGTCATTCAGGCGTGCGACGACCTGTCCAGAGGAACCTGCGATGACATCGGGTTGGGATTCGACTTCGCTGCCGACGTGGACTTGAACGTTGAGGGCGCAGATGATTTCTTCGGGTGCCCGGCCGGCGGCTGTGGCGGCGGCGAGCACCCGGTCGCGCATGGCGGGGAGGGCCTCGGCGGGGGCGTGGCCAAGGGAGGGGATCCACCCGTCGGCGACCTGCCCGGTCACCTGCAGGGCGCGTTCTCCAAAGGTGCCGAGCCAGATTGGGATGTGGTGGGCCGGTTTGGGCTCGAGATCGGCGACCTGCGTGCGGTAGCGCTGACCGGTGAAGCTGAACTGCTCCTGGGACCACAGGCCGCGGATGACGCTCACGGCCTCTCTCAGCCCAGTGATCTTCTCGGCCGGGGAAGGCACGTCGAGGCCGAAAGCGGCGAACTCCTCGTCGGAGTACCCGGCGCCGATCCCCAAGATCAGCCGGCCGTCCGAGAGACGGTCAAGTGTCTCCGCCATCTTGGCCACCATCGCCGGGGAACGGTAGGGCATGCCCAGCACACGGGTTGCTACCCGAACCCGGGAGGTGCTCGCAGCGATCCACGTGAGCATGGTCCATACCTCATGGCTCGGGTTGGTCCCGCAAGGATGATCGGAGGCGGACACGAAGTCGAAGCCGAGGTCCTCGGCCGCTCGGGCCTGGCCGACTGGATCAATTCCCGGGCTGGCGATGGTGGGTATGTCGACGCCGAAGCTCAGCTGTGTCATGACGTTCCTTGGTTGCTCGAGGGTCGCCCACTGTGCGCGGGCAGTATCAGTCGGGGAAGGAAGAAGTGCACGAGCGGGCCGATGGCCACCGCGTAAAAGAGCGTGCCGACCCCCACCGACCCTCCCAGGATGACCCCGAGGGCAAGGACCGACATCTCGATGACACTTCTCACGGTTCGGATGGAATGTCCTCGGGCGGCGATGCCGGTCATGAGTCCGTCTCTGGCTCCGGGGCCGAGTCCAGCGCCGATGTAGCATGCGGTGGCGGCGCCGTTGACCAAGACGGCGGAGGCGAGCATGACCATGCGGAGCGCCAGCGGCCCAGGCGACGGGATCAAGCCAAGGGCTGCGTTGACGATCAGGCCCACCACCACGACGTTGCTGAGAGTCCCGAACCCGGGGCGTTGCCGCAGCGGGATCCACGCGATGAGCACCAGCGCGCTCACGGCGATGATGACCCAGCCGATCGGCACGCCCAGTTGGCGGGCGATGCCTTGATGTAACACGTCCCACGGATCCAGCCCCAGCCGGGCTCTGACCATGAGCGCCAAACTCACGCCGAAACCGGTCAGCCCGGCGTACAGCCACGCCAAGCGCAGCGCCATGCCACCGAGGTCCTCGAGCCACCGGCCCCGAGTGCGAGCCCAGGCCAAATCCCCGGACGGAACACCTGACATATCAACAACTTATCCCATTGTCCCTGACGTGTCAACAAGCAGCGGGTACACTGGTGTCATGTCCGAGGTGCGCTGGCTGAGCGAAACAGAGGACCGGGCCTGGCGGGGCTACCGGCGCATGCGGACCCTCCTTGATCTACAGATCGGCCGTGATCTAGCCGCGGACTCGGGCCTGTCGGACTCCGACTACGACGTGCTGTCGACCCTCACCGAGGGCCCCGAGCCGACCAGGCGTGCCAGCGACCTTGCAGCGCTCCTGTCGTGGTCGACCAGCCGCCTTGCCCACCATGTCGGGCGCATGGAACGTCGCGGCCTGGTGGAACGCGGCGCCTGCAGCGATGACGGCCGCGGCGCGACCATCACGCTTACCGAGAAGGGATGGAGAGCGTTGCGAGACGCCGCTCCACTGCACGTGGCATCGGTCCGCCAGCACTTCATCGACCTACTCACACCCACAGAGATCAAGACCCTCGCCACCATCTCGACCAAAGTGCTCGCTCATCTCGATGAGCCTGGTGGTGAGTGACCCGGGCGTCCCACGGCGGGATCCATGACCGGGCACGCTCTCCGTGGTCAGGTGACCACCCCGCCTGCCCCGTACGAGGTTCGGCTTACGGGATCCACATCGAGCTGTGTTCTCTGCCCAGGAGAGTGCTGCTGGGCTGATCTTCGCGCCGAAAGCGTCTCAGAATGCTCAGCCTGTCCTCGCACGTTCAGGACCGCTGGCCCGGGTGACGGCTTGACAAAGTACTACTACGCCATATGATACAACGCATGGCGAGGCAAGGACGAGATCGAGACGGCTTGGCTCGGTTTGGAGAGCCGGGGGTGCTGGTGTTGCTGTCGCTCAGCGACGGACCCAAGCATGGCTACGCCATCACCGAGGACATCCTGAAGCAAACCGGGATCCGCCTTGGGCCCGGCACCCTCTACGGCTCGCTGGCAAAGCTCGTGGAGCGTGGCCTCATCTCCCCACTCGAGAGCGAGGATCGTCGGCGCCCGTATCAGATCACCGCCCCCGGAAGGGCGGCATTGGAAGCACAGCTCAGTAGTTGGTCACGGATAGTCGACGCGGGAAAGGCCAGGCTGCGATGGGCGTAACACGCGTGCTCGTCGCCCTCGATCCCAAGAAGTGGCGTGACTCCTTCGGCGACGAATTCACGGCGCTCCTGGAGGATACCCCCATGACCCCCGTCGTAGTCTGGGACGTCGCGATCCATGCCGGAAAACTCCATGTCCAGTCGCACCGGAAGGCGACGGTCGTGGTCTTGTTGCTGGCATGGTCGGCCTGCCTCGAGTCCCTCTCCGTGCACGCCCATCTGACCGCGAACATCCTTTGGGCTCCGACGAGCCCCGAGCGGGCGCTCGCGCTCGTTGCCACGGTCGGCCCTTGGATTGCGCTACTCGTAGCTACCGCTATTCCGTCAACACGCCGGCGAGCATGGCACCAATGCCCGTAACCCTGCCTCGTAACGACCGCGGGGGACGATCGCCTCAGATGGGGCCGTCGTCATCTACGAGCCGCCTGTCCCGCTTGACCGTCATGGTCCTCCTTGCCTCGTTCGTGGCCGGGATCATCGAAGGATCGGTGAGCTACGCCCGGCGATCGTCTGTCGTCGAACAGCACGTGTCCGGCACGAACGCCATCGCGGTCCACGTCGGAATCGCCGTAGCGGCGACGGTCGCCGTGATCGCCATCCGGCTTCTGCGGTCGCGGCAACCAATCGGACTGGGCCCCTCACCGTGGATCGCGCCGTTCACTACGAGGGCCGTCAGACGGCTGCGTCGAACCTTCACCCTTGTCAATGGGTCGTCGCTCAAGAATCTCGCGCGAGTCCTCGCTGGAGCGTTTCTGCTCCTTGTGGTGCTCTATGCCCCCTATCGAATGGGCGAGCAGATCGTCGGTGGTCTCAATCCCAATTCGACCGTCAATGCCTGGGGAGGCCCCACCTACGTTGGGGCATTGCTCGCGCATTGGCTGGACAGCATCCTAGGTTTCTATTTCGCCGCCTTCCTACTGAGTCGCGTGCTCGTAGTGGATGGCTGAGCGGGTCTCCCGCTAACTGAGCCTGAGCTACAAACGGGACGCATGACCCATCGTGCACCGCTTGTCCAACCTTCGTCCTGGCGTCGGACTTTGCCGTGCTGGACAAACTCGTCCCAGCTCCGGAACCATGCGATGGCTAACGCAGTGGGATCGGCACACCCGAGGTAACATTTCGCAATGACTCCTATCGGAGCTTGGACAGCACTTACCATGGATTGCCGTAATCCTCGCCTCGTGGCTGACTTTTGGGGAGCGCTGTTCGGCAGGGCTCCACGGTTGGTCGGCCGTGAGGACTGGTATCGAATCGGACCTCTTGTCGATGGCGGTCCGGCCATAACGTTCCAGCCGGTCCCCGAGGCGAAGACTTCGAAAGTCCGCGCGCATCTCGACGTTCGTGTCGAAGACTTGCAAGCTGCCGTAAACCTCGTGGCGAGGCTTGGGGGTAGCGGTCCCGCCGAGACGTACCGCTACGACGAGGGCACGGTTGCTGTTATGGCGGATCCAGAGGGTAATGAATTCTGCCTCGTGGATCTAGTTGCCGGGGCGGTGCTCGGATAGCTATTCACAGAGCGTAAGTACGCCCCAAGATGCGTGCGGCGAGCGGCAATGTAGCGCCAACGACCTCTTCGGCCACCCGTGGACCTTCAGTGAGACCGTCGCCGATAAGCCATCCGAGGCGTGGGGCGGCGGCGTGATCGAGGGGCGGCCGCATCGAGTTTTTGTCGGGGAGTGATCATCAGCATGCCGAGGGTCAGGGTGCACGCCTGGCCGAGGTGACCGAGGCCGAGTAGCCAGAGTGTCGCAGGCAGCTACTGCGGTTGCGGCCCGACCCCGGCGGTGTGCCGGTTCAGCGACGTAGCGTGTCGCTCTGTACGAGGGCAGACTGGTCCGATGGATCAACCTGTCGACCTGGCCGCTGCCCTGGCTCGTTTCGAGGAGCCTTGGTCCCCGCGCACGGTGGCCACCCTCAACGACTACGACATCCGGGTCGTCAAGACCAAGGGCGAGTTCACCCGGCACAGCCACCCGGAGACCGATGAGGTCTTCCTCGTGATGAACGGCTCGCTGACCATTCGTCTCGACGACGGGGACGTCACGCTCGGACCTGGACAGCTGTACGTCGTACCGCGCGGGGTGCACCACCAGCCGGTGTCGGTCGACGGTGCGGAGGTCGTTCTCATCGAGCCGAGCACGACGGTCAATACCGGAGACACCCCGAGCGAGCTCACGGCCGAGCGCCGCCCCGGATGACGCCGATAGTGAGAGTGGCGGGATTCGAACTCGATGACCGAGTCGACGCGATCAGGTGCGTTGCGCCGAGCGATGTCGGCTCGGTCTTGTAGGCAGCAGGTGGTCGGTCACCGGCGAGGTTCTCCTCGTGGACGAAGACCTGGTGTCGCTCGGGTCCGAGTATGTGGACCCTGTTCATTTGGGTGATGGCCATCGTCATCGTGTCCTGGACAGGACCGCGCCGTCGAACACCGTTGGGTCGAGCGCTCGGCGGTGCTCTCCCGCGATCACCCCGGAGAGCCGAACGACGTCACGTACCACGTCGGATGCGCTGGTGTGCTCCGAGACCTGGAGCTTCAGCGTCAGCACCGTCGGGTGGAAAGCCTCGTCGGTGAGGGCGGGACCACAGGCTGCCTTTCAGGCGATGTTCGCCCGCAGTGCTCGGTAGGCCCCACGATCGCCGGCCTGCCGTCGACCTCGGGTGGCGGGCCACGCCGGGGCTCTTCTCAGGTGGTCGGGCTCACGGGTGGCTGACGGCTCGGTGATCTTGCGGCGGGTGCCGGTGGCTGCGGGGTCAGTGGGTTGAGCGTCCGATGCTCAGGGTTCTGCCGATGTGTTCGCCGACGACGGAGCGTCATGATTCCAGCTTTCCGGTGATCGGGGAGTGACGGCGGTCCGGGGGTTGCCAGGCCAACCGTCGGATTCAGGGAAGGTCACCTCGACGTCTAGCCCCCGTCCATCCCGGGACTCGCTCGGAGCGTCGCGCCGTGAGAGCTGGCAATGGCGGCAACGATCGACAGGCCGAGACCAAGGCCGTCGTGCCCAGCTCTCCGTTCCGTGTCGAGTCGCTGGAAGGGTTGTAGCAGCCGTCCGAGCTGGTCGGCAGGAATGTGAGGTCCGGTGTTGGTCATCTTCAGCGTGGCCCGGCCAAGCTCGATGTCGACCATGACGCTCGCTCGCCCGTTCGGATCGTTGTGATTGATCGCGTTCCCGACCAGGTTCGATACCAGGCGTTCGACGAGGCGGGCATCCCCAGATGCCGGAGCCGCCTTGAGCGTGGCTTCGACGCTCACGCCATGAGCGGTCGCGTCTTTCTCATGGGCTCGCAGAACCTCGTTAACGATGACGGCCAGGTCGAAGGGTTCTCGGTGGTCGAGTCCTCGCTGGCTGCGGGCCAGGGTGAGGAGCGCCTCGATCAGCTGTTCCTGTTCCTTCCCGGCGTCGAGGACCTCCTCGCAGGTGGTGCGGAGAGAGTCGAGGGTGAGGGCGGGGTCGGCGAGAGCCGCCTGGAGCATCGCCCGGACCAAGGTGAGCGGGGTGCGCAGCTCGTGGGAGGCGTTGACGACGAATCGTCGCTGGGCGTCGAACGCGCCCTCCAGCCGGGTGAGCAGTCCGTCGATCGTGTCGCCCAACTCCTTGACCTCATCGCTGGGGCCTCGGAGCGCGAGTCGTTCGTGCAGGTTGTGCTCGGAGATACGGCGGGTGGTGGCCGTCACGGTCCGCAACGGTCGGAGCGCCCGGCCGGCCACGATCCAACCGAGGACGATGGAGACGACCGCCATGATGGCGAGCGCCACTCCGGACTGGACGAGGAACTGGTGCAGGTCGGCCGCGTGCTGAGCCTGCAGGCTGTCGGCGCCCGGGCCGTGAACAACCCCCGCAGCGGTGCTCGGATGAAGAGACGCTTGCGGGAGCGATCCCCCCGTGCGGATCGGGCCGCTGATCCGGTGGTCGACGAGCACACGGATGACGAGAGCGGTAGTTGTACCAGCCGCGACGGTAGGTCGACCGGACCGGCGGTTCGGGTAGGCCGAATATCGTCGCGTGAGGTTCCGATGCTAGCGCAATGGCGTCGCCGGCTGGACGAAGAACCCTTAGCGACGGGCCCCCGAGAGGAGCCGTGACAGGCCGGCGATCAGTGCCCGGTCAGCGGCGCGGGGCGCAACGCGAGTCGGTCGACCTGACTGACCGGGTACGCGTCCGTCCGTAGCGTCGTGCGGTGTCCACTCATTGGAACTGGACGTTCTCGCGCGTCCCTGACCGCGGCGGCAAGGGAATTGTCAGGGGCGACGTTCAAGGAGTGGAGTGCCGTACCAACCCCAGTAGATGCGGTGATGCGCGATCTGTGGCCCGGTCAACTCCATGACTTCGACCAGGTCGACCTGCTCGAACTCCGGACCCTGGCGGGGATACTCCCAGATCAGCGTGTGCCCGTCGAACATGAACTGACCTGTGCGATACCACCGGACCAGTTCGTTGGGCCGGCCTGCGGTGCCTTTCACAAAAAAGCGCCGCAGCTCGTCATGGCCGTGGAGCACGCCGCTCGTCTGATCCAAGATACGTGGCACGAGTGGGCTCTCAAGGATCGCTTCAGCCACGTAGAGGTCGACCAGTCCGTCGATATCATGCTCCCGGGTTCGTCGATCCCACTCATCGTGGACGAACTGGGCATCCGCCTGGGTCGCCGTATCTAACGCGTTAGCCATGGCCGACACCATAGGGGTGCAACGGCTGGATCAGTGCCAGAGCGAAGTCCTGGGCGCGGAGGACCGAACGCGATTCAGCGCCGAGGCGGAGCTGGGACGAGTAGTTGGTACTGCCCGTGCAAGAGCATCCAATCGTAGGCTTCGACCGTGCCCGCACTCATGGTTCAGGGAGTCTCGAGCGACGCCGGCAAGAGCCTGGTCGTCACCGCGCTCTGCCGATGGGCGCACCTGCACGGTATGACGGTGGCACCGTTCAAGGCGCAGAATATGTCCAACAATGCCCGAGTCGTAGACGGCGGTGAGATCGGCACGGCCCAGTGGCTGCAAGCGATAGCAGCGGGGGTACATCCCGACGTGCGCATGAATCCGATCCTCCTCAAGCCCGAAAGCGACACAAGTAGCCAGGTGGTCCTGAACGGTCTTGTCAGCGACGAGTTCACAGCTGCACCGTGGCGGGATCGCTCGAGTCGTCTTTGGCCGTATGTGACCGAGGCATTCAGATCCCTTGCGGACGAGTTCGACGTGGTGATCATCGAGGGCGCCGGCAGTCCGGCCGAGACCAATCTCTGGACCAGCGACATTGTGAACATGGCCGTGGCGGAACTCGCAGACGCACCTGTGGCACTCGTCGCCGATATCGACCGGGGCGGCGCCTTTGCCCATCTCTATGGAACCTGGGCTCTACTGCCACGACCTTGGCAGAAACGGATCGAAGGCTTTGTCCTCAATAAGTTCCGAGGCGACCTCGGCCTGTTGGCTCCTGCGCCCGAGGACCTGGAAACGGCTACCGGGGTTCCCACCATCGGGGTGCTCCCCTGGCTCGATCATGGACTCCCCGACGAGGAGGGCCCAACCATCCACGTCGGCCCGGGCTCTAGCCCGCGAGTGTCCATCATCTGCGGGCCTTACGCGTCGAACCTCGACGAGTTCGTGCAATTGCAGCAAGTCGCCCGTGTCATTTGGGTACGGACAGTTGACCAACTCGCCACCGCTAACGCCGACCTCATTGTTCTCCCCGGGTCGAAACACGTGGCCAGCGACCTGGACTGGCTGCGCGACACCGGCCTCGCCCGTGCCCTGACAAGTGCTGCGCGAGACGGGATTGCGGTGCTCGGAATCTGCGGGGGACTGCAGATGCTGGGACGGCGAGTCGAGGACCCTTCCGGCGTGGAGGGAGCGGCAGACGGCCTTGACCTTCTCCCCATGGTGACTCGCTATGAGACCTCCAAGAGGACCGCGCAGAGTTCCATCTGTTTAGGCCCGCTGGCCCCGCCGTGGTCGTGGCTCGGAGGACGTCGGATACCAGGCTACGAGATCCGCCACGGCGTCACTCGGGCTCTTCAGGCCATAGAGATCGTGCCTGGCGGGCTCGCATTCGGGCGCGACAACGTGCTCGGCGTGTACTTGCACGGTGTTTTCGAGGATCCGGTCGTGCTCAAGGCGTTCAGCGGCACCATGCCCACCGTCCTTGACACGACATTGGACCGGCTCGCCAATGCCGTCGAGGAGCATCTTGACACGACATGGTTGCTGCGACGTCTCGAGGGGGTGGTCAGGCCTGTCGGGGGTTGAGCGTTCGGCCACGTGCCAAGAGCAGATCATGTGAATCGCTGGGTTCCGCGGTCTGTCAGTGCCGAGAATTCCGTCCATCACCTCATGTCAACAATCGGTATTCAGGGATGAGTCCACAAGGACGCTGGTGAGACACGACCGATCGGGACACGTATCTGAGGCCGCTCCCGCCAGAACGCCGGGTCTGACGGCGCTACGCGATCAATCTAGGACGGGCCCGCAATCTCGGGATCCGGCCCTGCTCAGGGGTGTCGACCCATGTCGCCCCCGGTTCAATGCGTAGAGCCACATTTCCTCGCCCCCACCAACGGTTACAGTACCGGTACCTGATCGGCTGGCGTGGAGACCGCAAGGCCGCCCGGTGGTTCCGGTGGGATCGTGCAGCCCCTTGCCGAGTTAAGAGCGGAGCACGCAACGGGTCGGTCCGTTGCTCTGTGCACAGGTAGGGCGGAAGTTGCGACCGGCGACGGTCGGAGACACGGAACCCTCGTGCTCGACCAGGTCTTGCGGCCGAGAGATCCAGACCATAAGCTACAACCTAATGGTTGTAGCTTATGGTCCAAACACTGAATCTGACGAAGGACGGACGGACCGCATCTTCAACGCGCTCGCTGACCGGACTCGCCGGGACATCCTCAGACGAGCGATGGGGGGCGAGCATTCCGTCTCGGACCTCGCTCGCTCCTACCCGATGAGCTTTGCCGCCGTGCAAAAGCACGTCGCCGTGCTCGAACGGGCAGGACTGGTCGTCAAGCACCCACGCGGGCGGGAGCAGCTCGTGCGCACTGATATCGACGCCGTCCGCACAGCACATCGCTTGCTCGACCAACTCGAGGCCTTCTGGCGCAGCCGGATCGATCGTTTCGCAGAAGTCCTCGCCGAACCCACCAAAGGAGCCGATCAATGACCGTGACCAACGTCGAGAAGGACGCTGCGACCCTGACCATGACGATCACCGCCGACCTCGACGCTCCAGTGTCCCGCGTCTGGCAGCTGTGGGAGGACCCCCGACAGCTCGAACGGTGGTGGGGCCCTCCGATGTATCCGGCAACCTTCGTCGAGCACGACCTCGCGCCAGGCGCCACGACCACCTACTTCATGACCGGTCCCGGGGGCGACCAGCCCCGCGGCTGGTGGCGGGTGCTCGCGGTCGATGCGCCGCACCACCTCGAGTTCGAGGACGGGTTCGCCGACGACACTGGAAGCCCGAACCCGGATATGCCGACGATGATTATCCGGGCCGACCTGCACGAGCATGATGGTGGTACCCGCATGACGATCGCGACGACGTTCCGGTCGCTCGCCGCCATGGAACAGATCCTCGCCATGGGCATGGAGGAAGGCATGACCGCGGCGATCGGTCAGATCGATGGCATCCTCGGGGCCGAGATCCAGCAGCAGCACCCGCAGCAGCAGTAGCAGTGGTAGTCGGCGCCATGTCAAGAGTGTTCGGCATGGCGTCCCATGACTGACCGGTGGCCATCTTCTCAACGGCTCCTCCATCTGCTTGGAGGGCGTTGGACCCTGGGGGTCCTCGGTGAGTTAGCTGACCAGGGGTGTCGCTACCACGACCTGCACGACGCCTTGGACGGGATCTCCTACAAGGTCCTCACCGACACGCTTCGACGGGCAGAACGCGACGGGCTGATCACACGCGAGCTTGACTCCGAACATATCGACACCGCCACGCTCTACCAGCTCACCGACCTGGGGCGATCGCTCGACAAGCCGCTCGCTGCGCTGGGTCGCTGGTCAGATGACAACTGGCACGGAGTCGAGGGAGCTCGTCATCGGTGGGAGGTCCGTCGTCACAGCGCGGGATAAAAGGCCGCCGCCAAGTCGGCTCCGGGGCTAGGAGCACCGGCCGCTCTCAACACTGCATTGCGAGCTGTCCTTCCGACCGACACCGGAGCCGCAAGCCAGCTCGGCTCGTCAATCGGTGCCGCGCTGCTCAACACCATCGCCGACACCGCTACTGCTACTTACCTCACCGCCCACGCCTCAGCGCCGAGCACTGTCCGTGGCTACACCGTCGCAATGGACTGGGGCACAGCGATCCTGCTCGTGGTCGCCGTTCCCGCTGCAGCGTTCGTCAATGACCAAGCTCCCCCGCCAAGACGCTGAGGGCACGGGTCACATGGATCGTTATCCCAGGCCCGCCGCCCCGCTTGTCCATCAACTCGCTGGACGCAGGATGCACGCGGCGCTTGCCGAACTTGCTGAAGGGGGCCGCCGTTGCCTGTACCTCCACGACACCTTGGAGGGGATCTCGCACAAGGTCTTCGCTGACGCGCTCCGCCGTGCCGAGCGGGACGAGCTGATCAGCCGTCAGATCGATCCCGGTAGCGGCGAGACCGCCACGCTGCACCAGATCACCGACCTCTGCCGATCCCAGTATCCCAGTACGAGCCGCCTGCAGCCTTCGGTCGCTGGGTGGGAACCAACTGGCAATCGGTTGAAGCCGCACACCGACGCTGGGATGACCTTTGGGGCAGTTACGGCCAACAAGGCGTTCGTTCTCTCTCCCCCCGGTGTGAGCACGCACTTGCGAGTGCGTTGACTCTCGTTGAAGTGCCGCTTTCTCTGGTGTATTGGTGGAGATGTCGGATATGGAGGCCCTCCACTTCGCTGACCCTGGGGCAACGAGGACCATCCGTCAGATGGAGGTCTTCGCCCATGCAGGTTGGCCAGAGGGGTGTTCAAGCGACGGTTGCCTCCGCCATCCTGAGTTTGTCGCTCGTCCTGGCCGCCTGCGGCCGCGTACAGAGCACCGCCCCTCTGACGACGCGCGCCGCACCGACCACCACCACGAGCATCCCATCGACCACCGCGACCCTCGATCCGACCGCGGTCGCGGTGCTCAGCGCCTACCGCGTCGAGTGGGCGGCGTTCGAGCAAGCCCTCTCGACGGCGAACGCGTCTGATCCTGCTCTTGCGGCGACGATGGTTGCCCCGATGCTGCAGGAGGTGCGACGGAACCTGGTGAGCGATCAGGTCAACGGGATCGTCGGGCGTGGTGGAGTCCAGCTCCACCCGCGAGTGACCCAACTGACGCCAACGAGCGCCACGGTCATGGACTGCGAGTTCAGCTCCTCCGAACTCGTCTATTCGAGCTCGGGCCGGCCGGTGCCGCCGGTGACGCCGTCCGAGCACGACGGAGTGCGCGCCACTCTGGTGCTGGTCGGCTCGACGTGGAAGGTCTCCGACCAGACCGTGACGGAGGGGACATGCGCCTCCGGTTCCTGATCTGCTCAGCCCTCGTCCTCGCCGCGACTCTCGCCGCTGCCGGAACGGCAACCGCCCAGGATGGCTCCGGGCAGAACACGCAACCTTCTGCCGGCGTGTCAACATCTCCTGGCGAGGTGAACGTGAGCGCCGGAGAGTCCTCGACACCGCCGACGATCCCGGGGCGACCGGGCCGGACCGGGTCCGGGACGACAGACCCGCCGAACCCGAACCAGCCGTATGGCTGCACTTACACCGTGCCTCCCGCGTCGACGCAGCAACTCCTCGGCATCGGTGGTGCGACGCCAGGCCAGTGGGAGTTCCCCACGTGCGCAGGACCTGGCGTGATCAACCCGATGCCGGCGGTCTGGGTGGTGACCGCTCAGCCCCAGGCGCCCGTCGACCCCGCCACGGTCGGCCAGCAGGCGGTCTCGCAGCTGTCCATGCCAGCCCCGACGATCGAGATGGCCCCGCCGACTGGTGCCCCGCAACTGGTGGGTGTGGCGGCGTGGCTTTGGATCGAGCCGGGCGCGTGGCAGCCGCTCTCGGCGACCGCCACCGCCGGGACGGTCACCGCCACGGCAACAGCCACGCCGGCCAAGGTCGTATGGGGCATGGGCGACGGCAACGAGGTCACCTGCACCGGCCCGGGCACGACGTACATCCCGAGCGATCCGAACGCGACGACCGACTGCTCCTACACCTGGACCCAGGCGTCCTCCGGCCAGCCCGACGGCGCCTACCAGGTCACCGCCACCGTCTACTGGTCCGTCGCCTGGAGCGCGGCCGGCGCGGCGGGTGGGGGGAACCTCGGCCTCCAGGCCGGTCCGGCTACGCACGTGGCCGTACGGGTGACCGAGTCCCAAGCGATCAACACCCCGAGTTCCGGAGGCAACTGAGAGGCGAAGGCGATGGCAACATTGACCGCGAGCAAGTCGAGCGACGGCCGCCTGGCGTCCAACGACGCCCGGCCGGTAGGGGCGCGCGGTCGACCAGCCGGTCGGCGCCGCCAGGTCCCGTTGGTGGTGATCGGGGTGCTGCTGGTGATCGGTGGCGCCCTCGCCTTCGCCGACGCCTCGCTGCATCTCGGTAGCCGCGAGGAGGTGCTGGTGGTTGCCCAGCCGCTCGCCGCCGGCCAGGTCCTCACCTCGAGCGACCTGCAGGCGGTCCGGGTCTCGACGGGCAACGGCCTCGAGGCGATCCCGGTAGCCGGGGAGGCAGGCGTGGTGGGCCGACCGGTGGCGGTGCCGCTCGTGGCCGGTGCGCTGCTGACCCGCTCCGAGGTCGGTGCGACCGCACCGGTGGCATCCGGATCGGACGTGGTGGCCCTGGGGCTGAAGTCCGGCCAGTACCCGCCGGACCTCGCCCCCGGGGACCGAGTCCAGGTCGTGCCGGTCGCCTCGTCGTCATCATCGGGCACCGTGACCGGGAGCCCGGTGCGAGCGACCGTATTGGCGGTCGACGTGGCGGTGGCCGACTCGGCCGGCCCGACGGTCTTCTCCCTCCAGGTGTCGACGAGCGACGCGGACGAGGTGGCGGCGCTCGCCGCGGCGGGCGAGGCGAGCCTGATCCAGGTCGGATCCGGTGGCTGAGGTGAGGGACAGGTGAGCCTCGTGGCTCTCGGTGCAGTCCGTTCCTGCGGGGCGACGACCCTCGCTCTGGCCTTGGCGGCGACGTGGCCACCGGGCCGGCGGGTGCTGCTCGCCGAGCTGGATCCGGCGGGCGGGACGCTTGCCGCCGCGTCGGGATGGCCACCCGAGCCGGGGCTGGTGAGTCTCGCCGCCGCAGCGCGGCGCGCGAGCGACCCCGACCTCGTGTGGGGGCACTGCCAGACGCTCCCCGGTGGAGGTTTCGTGCTGGCTGGCCCGGCATCGGCCGACCGGGCTCGGACCGCGCTCGGGATGCTCACCGGGCTGCTCGTCCGGCTCGGTGAGCTCGACGCGGACGTGCTCGTCGACTGCGGCCGGCTGGCTGGAACCCCACCGAGCCCGGTCCTGGCGGGAGCGGACCTGGTCGTACTGGTGGCCCGGCCCCGCCTCGCCGATCTCCATTCACTGGCTACTTGGCGGGAGGCAAAGCCCATCGCCGCCGGCCGGCTGGGGTTGGTGCTCGTGGGGGACGGCCCCTACCCCGACGCGGAGGTGGCCGAGGCGTTGGGGATCGAGCCGCTGTCCAGCCTGCCCTGGGACCCTGACGCGGCGGCGGCGCTCGTGTCGGTCCCGGCGACTGCTCGAGAGCTACGGGTCGCCCCGCTCGTGCGCGCCGCGAGGACGTTGGCTGATCAGCTGAGCGGCGAGCCCGCACGGGCCGTCGATGCTCACGCGGACACCACGGACACTGCGGCGCCCGCCCGGTCTCCTGCCGGCCCGCAGCGAACGAGGGTGCTGGGAACGAGGCTGCTGGGTTCGACAGTGCTGCGGGCGTGGCGCGCCGAGCCGGTGGCGCGCTCGACGAACGGGAGCGCACCCGAGGAGGTGGGCTCGTGACACCGGACACCGGGCTCGTGTCACACCTTCGGACCGAGGTGCTCGCCGCCCTTTCCGAGCGGGAGGCGACCTTGCAGGCAGCCGGCCGGCCCGCGCTCGGCTCGGCCGATGAGCAGGCGCTCGGGCGTCAGTTGATCGCCGAGGCACTGGAGCGGCGCGCCCGCCAGGCCCTTATCGACGGGACGGCGGTGATGGCCCCCGAGGACGAGGACGACCTCGCCCGGGCGAGCTTCGACGCCCTGTTCCGCCTGAACCGCCTCCAGCGCCTGCTGGACGATCCCGAGATCGAGAACATCAACGCCAATGGCTGTGACGTGGTATGGGTCCGCTACGCCGACGGCCGGAGGGAGCGCGTCGAGCCGATCGCCGAGTCCAACGACGAGCTGGTCGAGATGCTGCGCACCGCGGCGGCCCGCATGGGGATCGGCGAGCGACGTTTTGACCTCGGCGCACCGCAGCTGTCGCTGTCGATGCCCGACGGCTCGCGGCTGTTTGCCCTGATGGCGCTGGCGGCCCAGCCGTGCTTGTCGATCCGCCGCCACCGCTACCTGCGGGTGATCCCCGACGACCTCATCGCCATGGGCACGCTGGACTTGGCCCTGCGCGAGTTCGTCCGCGCCGCGATGCTGGCGAAGAAGTCGTGCATCATCTGCGGCGGCATCGGGGCCGGCAAGACCACGCTGCTGCGGGCGATGGCGGCCGACATCCCACCCACCGAGCGCCTCATCACCATCGAGGACTCTCTTGAGCTGGGGTTGGAGAGGTTCCCCGACCTCCACCCCGACGTCGTCGCCCTCGAGGCCCGCGAACCCAACCTGGAGGGCGAGGGTGGGGTGAGCCTCGCCGAGCTGGTCCGCTGGGCACTGCGCATGTCGCCCGACCGGGTGATCGTCGGCGAAGCTCGCGGCGAGGAGGTCCTTGCCCTCCTCAACGCCATGTCCCAGGGCACTGACGGGTCGATGGCCACGTTGCACGCCTCGTCGTCCAAGGGTGCGTTCTCCAAGCTCGCCACCTACGCCGTCCAGGCCCCCGAACGCCTCCCGTTGGAGGCGACCAACCTGCTCGTGGCGAACGCCGTCCACTTCGTCATCTACCTTGCCCAGTCCGGGGACCGCCGCTTCATCTCGTCGGTCCGCGAGGTGGTCGACGCCGAGGGCCCGATGGTTATCTCCAACGAGGTCTTCCGCCCCGGCCCCGGCGGCCGGGCCGTCCCCGGCGCTCCGCTGCGCAACGACACCCTCGACCAGCTCGTCGCGGTCGGCTTCGACCCCGGGCTGCTGGAGCGGCCCCACGGCTGGTGGGACCACGATCGGCAGATGCAGTGACCGCCCTCGCCGTCCTGTGTGGGGCAGGGGTCGGCCTCGGATTGTTCCTCATCGTCCTCGGCTGGCGCGGCGTCGAGCTGCCCCGACTTGCCCGTGCGACGACCCGCCCGAAGGCTGAGCGGGCCACGTTGCGCCTCGGACTGGCGGTTGGCGCGGCGGCGGTGGTCGGGGTGGCGACGGGTTGGCCCGTCGGCGCCCTGTTGGCCGTCCTGGCGGGCTGGGGCGCCCCGGGCCTGCTGGCTGGCACGAGGACCCAGACCCGGGCGGTGGGGCGCATCGAGGCGGTAGCCGGGTGGGCAGAGATGCTGCGCGACACCATGGCCGGCGCGGCGGGTCTGGAGCAGGCCATCGTCGCCACCGCGCCGGTGGCGCCACTGCCGATCCGGGCCGAGGTCGCCACCCTCGCGGTGCGAATCGAAGCCGAGCGGCTCGCGCCGGCGTTGCGGGCCTTCGCCGATGAGGTGGCCGACCCGACCTGTGACCTGGTCGTCGCCGCGCTGGTGCTCGCCGCCGAGCATCAGGCCCAACGCCTCGGAGAGCTGCTCGGGTCGTTGGCCCAGGCGGCCAGGGACCAGGCGACGATGCGCTTGCGGGTCGAGGCCGGCCGGGCACGGACCCGCACCTCGATCAAGGTCATCGTCGGCGCCACCGGCGGCCTCGCCCTCGGCCTGGCGCTGCTCAACCGCGGCTACCTGGCGCCGTATGACTCCGCGGTCGGCCAGTTCGTGCTCCTTCTCGTGGGCGGGCTGTTCGCGGCGAGCTTCGTCTGGCTGTCCAAGATGACCAAGGCGACCGCGCCGGAGCGCTTCCTCACCACGACCCCTGGGTTCGCGAATCGCGACAGAGGGTCGGAGATCCCGACGTGATCCTCGCCCTCGTCTGCGGTGCCGCGGTCGGCGGCGGGCTCTGGCTGATCCTCCGCGGCCTCTGGCCGCCCAGGCCCTCGCTCGCCCAGGCCCTCGCCCAGCTCCGCCGGGTGCCGGTGCCCGCCCCGGTGCTCACCCCCGAAGCCGATGCCGGCTTCGCCGCCAGGCTCGGGAGGCCCGTCGCCGACGTGCTCGGTCGGACCGGTGCCGGGTGGCTGGTCCCGGCCCGGGTGCGCCGCGACCTCGCGGTCCTCGATCGAAGCCCCGAGCGACACCTGGCCGAGAAGGTCACGCTCGCCCTCGTCGGCCTGTGTTTCGCGCCGGCCATCGCCGCGCTGCTCCTCCTCGGCGGGGCGCACCTCCCGCTCGTCGTGCCGTTGTGGGCGTCGCTCATCTTCACGGCTGCCGGGTTCGTGCTGCCCGACCTCGGCATCCACGCAGACGCCGGGCGCCGACGCCGGGACTTCCGCCACGCCCTCGGCTCGTTCCTCGACCTGGTCGTCGTGGCATTGGCCGGCGGTGGCGGGGTCGAGACCGCCCTCGGCGACGCGGCGAGCATCGGAGGGGGCTGGGCCTTCGCCTACCTGCGCCGGGCACTCGACGGTGCCCGGCTCGCCCGCGAGGCCCCCTGGGCCGCGCTCGGACGACTCGGCCAGGAGCTCGGCGTCGGCGAGCTGTCCGAGCTGGCCGCCTCCGTCGCCTTGGCCGGCACCGAAGGCGCGAAGGTCCGGGCATCACTGGCGGCCAAGGCCACGTCGTTGCGGACCCACGAGCTGGCCGAGGCCGAGACCGTCGACCAGGCCGCCACCGAGCGCATGAGCCTCCCCATCGTCATGTTGTTCGCCGGGTTCCTCTTCTTCATCGGCTTCCCGGCAGTTCAGAGGGTCCTCACTGGGCTCTGAGAGGTGCTCGGGTTCACGAATTCCGACACCACCGACCAGGCAGAAAGAAGGCGCCATGAAAACGAAAGGACCGCCGTGTTCCCCGAACTGACCATCCTCCGCCACCTCATCATGTTGTTGCGCACCCGATGGCAGGTGCTCCGAGCCGAACCCGAAGCCGGGTACTCGACCGAGACGGTCGTCATCACCGCCTTGTTGGTGGCGCTCGCCATCGCGGCGGTGGCGATCATCGCCGCCAAGGTCCTCGCCAGGGCGAACAACATCAACACCGGGAACTGACCGACCGGCCATGGCCATGCGCTGGGCACTGACCGCGCCACCTCGCGTGCGAGGTCGCCGGCTGTGGCGCGCCCGGCACCGTCTCGTCCGGCACTGCCTCGCCCGGTCCAGGGGCGAGCACGGCTCGGCTTCGGCCGAGCTGGTCATCGCCACCCCGCTGCTGTTGCTCCTGATCATGGGCGTCGTCCAGTTCGCCCTGTGGCAACACGCCGAGCACGTCGCCGATGCCGTCGCCCAACAAGGCCTCGCCGTCGGCCGCCTCCAAGGGCAAACCGCGGCGGCCGGCCAAGCCGAAGCGCAGAGTGTGCTCGACCAGCTCGGTGCCGGCGTGCTCGTCAGCCCCGACATCACCGCGACGCGCACCGCAGCGACCACCACGGTCGTCGTCACGGGCCACGCCGAAAGTATCGTCGGCCTGTTCTCGCTGCCCGTCCGGGCCGTCGCCTCCGGGCCGACCGAGGCCTACACCAACAACCCGGGGCAAGCACCGTGAGCGCGTCGCATCTTCGGCGGCTGGGTCGTCTCCGCCGTGACGAGACCGGCAGCGTCATGGCCGAGCTGGTGCTGCTCACCCCGCTGCTCATCCTGCTCCTGCTGTTCGTCGTGGCGCTCGGACGGCTGGCCGGGGCGCGCATCGACGTCGACGGCGCCGCCGCCCAAGCAGCCCGGGCTGCCTCCATCAGCCGCGACCCGGCCACCGCGACCGCCACGGCCCAACAGACCGCGGCCGCCGCGCTCGGGTCCGATCACGTCACCTGCGCACAGCTCACCGTGAGCACCGACACCTCCCAGTTCCAACCGGGCGGCTCGGTGGCCGTCACCGTCACCTGCACCGTCGCCCTCTCCGACCTCACCGGGCTACGGCTGCCAGTGTCTCAACAGATCTCTGACCGTTTCGTGGCCGTGATCGACCAGTACCGAAGCGTCACGTCATGACCGGCAGCGTCATGACCGGCAGCGTCACGACCGGCAGCGTCATGACCGGCAGCGTCACGACAGGTGCGGTGACCGCGATCCTCCGGCGGCTCCGTGCCCGGGGCGGTGGCGGCGAGGACGGCATGGTCACCGCCTTCGTCGTCGTTTTCACCCTGGCGCTGTTGCTGATGGCCGGCTTGGTCTTCGACGGCGGTCTGACGCTCGCGGCCAAGGTCCAGGCCATCGACGACGCCCAGGCCGCGGCACGGGCCGGCGCCCAGGCCATCGACGTCCCCACCTACCGGGCCACCGGCCAGATCACCCTCGATCCCGCCCAGGCCACCACCGACGCCGACAACTACCTCGCGGCGGCCGGTCACGCCGGCACCGTGCACGTGCTTGGCGACCAGGTCACCGTCACCGTCTCGATCACCCAGCCCATGCAGATCTTGAGCATCGCCGGCATCGACCAGCTCACCGTGACCGGGACGGGGACCGCCACGGCCGAGCAGAACGGCGGCCCGGCTCCATGACCCGTGTCGGACACCTCATCAAGGGCCTCTGTGCCCTCGGTCTCCTCGCCGCCCTCGTCCTCGGCATCCCCTGGGCGCTGTGGCACTTCATCGGCTGGCCCCTCCCACACCATCTGCCGTCAGTAGGTCAGCTCGGCCACGCCCTCAACCAGCAAGGCATCCCCGACCAGACCCTTATCGACGCCCTCGCCGCCGTCGTCTGGGTCACCTGGGCAGTCCTCGTCGCTTCGGTCGCCGTCGAGGTCCCCGCCGCCCTCGCCGGGCGCCACGCCCGCCGCCTCCCGCTCGCCGGGATCTTCCAACCGGTCACCGGCCGGCTCGTCGCCGCCATCATCGTCGCCGTCCTGACCCTCGCACCTCGACCAGCCCACGGGGTCACACCGGGATCGCTCGGCGGTGGCCTGTCGACCGCCAGCGGACGCCAACCGGTCGCCGCCATGGTTGTGACAGACACGGTTCTTGCAGACATGGTTATGAGAGACACGGTTCTCACCGCCGCCCTCCAGCCGCTCCCGGCCAGGCCCAACCCGGTAGCACCGAACGAAGCGGCACTCCCTGGCGTGGCAGCGTCGGGCAGCGCCGCCAGCTCGTCAGACACCTACGTCGTCCAGCGTGGTGACACCCTCTGGGGCATTGCCGAGCGCCAGCTCGGCGACCCACTGCGATGGTCGGAGATCTACCAGCTCAACGAAGGCCGACCCCAACCCGACGGGCGCACCCTCACCGACCCCCACTGGATCGACCCCGGCTGGACCCTCGTCCTGCCTACGGCACCCACACCGCCCGCGCCAGCCCCGACGCCGCTCCCGGCCACGACCACACCGACAAGCCCCTCCACGTCGCCGACCCCATCAACAACGCCATCAACGACGCCGAGCCCATCAACCGAGCCCCACCCGGTGACCTCCGTGCCGGCCGCACGCGTACCGGTGGCGCGCGCACCGACCCCGTCGAACAGCTCGGCCCGCCGGACCGACCCGGCCAACACGCCGGTCCGGTTGCCGTCGGGCTCGATGGTCGCTGGCTCGTTCGCCGCGGGTGTCCTCTCGGCGGTCGCCCTCGGACGTCTCCGGCGCCGCCACGCCTACCGCTACCGACCGCCCGAACCCGGCCGGGACCTCACCCCCGAGCCGTTGCGGCCGACGCTGCGCCATCTCGCCCACCCCTCCGACCCCGACGCCGACCACGAAGACACGAACGGCCCCGAGGCAGTCCCGTCCACCCCGTTCGACGACACCGAGAGCCGCCAGGACCCCGGTCGGCTCGATCTCGGCACCCACAACGGCACAACCGTCACCGTCGAGGTCACCGACCTGTCGGGCATCGCTATCTGCGGCCCGGCGACCGAGGACATCACCCGGGCGCTCATCGCCGGCCTTCTCGTCCGGGCCGGACCCGGCGCCGCCGAAGTCCTCCTCACGGCCAGGCTCGCCGACCGGCTGCTCCCCGGCCTCGGTGGGGACCGGGCAATCCGGCGAGCAAAGACCACCGACGATCTGGCGCGAGCCGTCGAGGCCGAGATGATCGCCCGGACCCGGCGCTTCGACGCCGCCGATGCGCCCGATGCCATCGGCTACCGGGCGGCGAACCCCGAGAACCCGCTGCCGCTGCTCGTCGTGCTCCTCGACGAGGTGCCCGACGCCTCGGTCGGGCGATGGGCGGCGCTTGTCGCCGACGCGGCCCGCCTCGCTATCGCCGTCGTGTTCCTCGGTGACAGCCCCGCCGCCATTGGCCGGCTGGCGGTGGACACGAGCCGCACCGTCACCGGCGCGGACCCGTTGCCGGTGGCCGAGCGCCTGACCAGCACGCAGCTCTTCGGCTTACGCGGCGACGAAGCGGTCGAGCTGCTCGGCGCGGTTGCCGACAGCCACGACGACGCGGATCTTGATGGCGACGAGGACACCGAGGTCGACGAGCCGATCACCGTCCTGCACCTTGGCGGGCACGTCGATCAAGCTCTCCCGCCATCTGAGCGCGGCGGGGAACCGTGGCCCGAGCCGGCCCTCGTGGAAGAGGGCCAGGACCGCCCGATCGTCGTCCAGATGCTCGGCCCCTTCCGCATCACCGTCCACGGCGAGCCGGTCACCACCGGACTGCGCAGCCGGGCCAAGGCCCTCTTCGCCTGGTATCTCGTCCGCCCCGAGGGTGCCACCAGCGACGAGGCCGTCGATGCGCTGTGGCCGGACACCGATCCCGAGCAAGTCCGCAAGCAGTTCTGGCGTCCCTTCGGTGACCTGCGCGCCCGATTCCATGGCCCCGACGACGAGGCCCTCGACGTGCTCACCAAGACTGGTGAGCACTATCAACCCAGTCCGTCCGAGATCGCGTGTGACCTGTGGGAGTTCCAGGCGGCCCTCGCCGAAGCCGCCCGGGCCAGCGCCGACGACCAGGCCCGAGCCGCGCTGCGCCGTGCCGTCGACACCTACCGCGGCGACCTCCTCCAAGGAAGCGAATACCCCTGGGTTGAGCCCATCCGCCAGGACCTGCACCGCCGGGCCCTTGACGCCCACCTTCGCCTGGCCGAGCTCGAAGACCACTCCGGCCATCCCGACGCCGCGGTCGACACCTTGGAGCGGGCCATCGACCTCGACCGCTACGCCGAAGAGCCGTACCGCCGGCTCATGGCTCTCCATGCCGCCCACGGCCGCATCGATGCCGTCATCGCCACCTGGAAGCTCCTCCAGGCGCGCCTCGCCGATCTCGACCTCGACGTCGAGCCCGCCACGACTCGCCTCTACCGATCGCTCATCGCCAGCGACGCGGACGTGGCGGACGGCGCCCGCCCGATCCGTCTCTCGTCGTGACCACGGGGCAGGTCTTCCCTGGCATCGACACGCCCCACCGCATCGGTCTCACCTGTGCCGTCGGCACCGCGGTCGAGGCGGCGATGGTCTGGCGGTTCGGCTGGTCGGCGGCGCTGCCGGCGTACCTCTACTTCGGCGCCGTTACCACCGCCGTCAGCGCGACCGACCTGACGGCCCACCGCGTCCCCAACAGCGTCGTCCTCCCCGCGTACGTCATCGGACCTGCGCTGCTGGCCCTCGCCAGCGTTCCCTCGGGGCAGTGGTCCACCTTGGTACGAGCCGGAGCGGCCATGGCGATCCTTGCCGCACTCTTTCTCGGTTTGGCGTTGGCATCTCGGGGCGGAATCGGGCTCGGCGACTGTAAATGGGCAGGCATTGTCGGGCTCTACCTTGGCTGGCTCGGATGGTCTGCCCTTTGGACCGGGACCATCCTGGCTTTCCTTGCTGCCGCGGTCTTCGTGATCGGACGGCGCACCGTCAGCTCACCCAGGCATCGGGCGCAGCTGCCTTTCGCCCCCTTCATGGCGGCCGGTGCGTTGGCCGTCGTTTTCGCCGTCGGATGACACGGCAGGAGATCGGCGCGTCGGCGCACCGATCCCGAGTGTCAGGTGTCCAGCTACTCAGCGCAGGGCCTCGCCGATCAGGTCAGCCAGGGCGAAGTTCGCCACCGCCTTGGCGAACTTGCGTCCAGCCGACGGACGCAAGACGATCGTCGACACGCCAGCCGCAGTCAGGTGGTCGAGGATCGTGGCCAGGTCGCGCCGGTTGGGCGAGAGTCGGCTATAGCCGTCGACAATCACGACATCGAAGCAGGCCGGCGCGTTGGCCAGCAGACGGCCCAGTCCCGACCGCTCTCCGCGGATACCCGTCCACTGGTCGGAATAGGTGGCGACGTGGTGCCAGTCAGGCTGTCGGGCCACCTGGGCGGCAAGCTGGCCGACCTGGCGGTCCAGCCTGGTCCGACCAGCTCGACCGGTGGCTTCTCGGGCGTAAATCACAACTCGCCGCATGGCATCTCCTCTCGCATGCTGTCGTTGCGAGGAGACCTCTTCACGGAGGAGAAAGCAAGGGCGGACCCGTCGTCAGCTGAAGGGCGAGATCCGTCGTTCGGGCGCGACCCAATGTCCTCGGGCGCTCGTAGTTCGGTGCGTCGTTCTATGCCGCAGTCGCCTGCTCGCCCGTCCTGGAGCACGAGCACTCAGCCAGGACACCATGAGCGCGAAATCGCGATCAGTGATCGTGCGCCGTCAAATCGAACGATCACCGATCTGTTAGCCAGAATCGACTTCCATTCCAATATCGAGGTCCACGAGCACACCGAAATGGTCACTCGCCCAAACTCCGTCGATGGGCTCGTCAAAGGCAAGCCGGGCGGATTCGATGTAGCAGTGCGCGTTCGGATGCGCGTACCACGAACCGACGAACACGTAGTCGATCCTCCTTCGATGATTGGGCTGACGAACGATCGCCTGCATCTCGGAACGCGCGTTTGGATTGTCAATGTCCCAGGTGTAACCCGGTCCGTCGCCAGCCACCGCCCAAGCGTCGTGGTAGTGCGCACTTCGCCCGTTGATCGACTGTTGACCAGCGAGGTAGCGGATGCTCGACGCTTCGGGAGTCGCATTGAAGTCACCGGCGATGATTGTCGGAAGCTCGCCGCGGTGACGAGCGTCAAGGTCGCTGAGCGCAACCGCCTGTCGCTCACGGGCAGACTCAGCTTCTAGCCGCCACGACGTCGATGCCGAAACGAAGAGGAGCTCACCGACGTTTGGGATTGGAACCGACACCGCAAGCGTGGCCCACGGGACGTCCTGTGCATCAGAGAGCCGGAGATCGAGCACCTCGGCGACCCGGTGTGGCCAGCGTGTCGCGACCGCACTTCCTCCATAGCGCTCCACCCAAGGTGGTGTAGACGACATCGCCTCGACTTGATGCGTACCGTGGAGTCCAGTTCCGATGAGAAGCTGATCAAGCTGGTTCAGCTCAGAGGTTTGAATAACCTCCTCGAAAGCAATGAGATCGGGGGCAAGTCGTCGCAGCTCGCTATTGAGCAGTTCGATACGACGAGGATCGCCTGCGGTGTTCCAGGTGTTTATGGCAAGTACTCGCAGATGCACGGCTGTCCTTTGAGGGAATTTACGGGATGGCCCTGGCCAGCGAGACAAACTCGGGCTGGTCGAGTAGGCGTTGCCAGGTGCCGTCGGCTTGTCGACGACATACTTGGGCGCGAGCACCGGCAGCGTCTCTCGGCGGTGTGGAGGTGAGGGCGATCTCCCCGCTGATCAATGTCGGCAGCGGTGGCTCCTGCTCGAAGTGGGGCGCGCTGGCCAGGATCTTCTCCCACAATGCCTGGATAGCGTCGCGACCGACGGTGATCCCGCCGGGGGGATAGGCCATGACGGCGTCTTGCTCGTAGAGGGCCGCGACCCCTGCCGCATCGCGTGCGTTCGCCCGCTCGACGAACAGACGGGTCAAATCTTCTGGCTTGTGGGCTAGTTCCTTGGTCGACACGACTTTTCTTCCTATCGCTGGGTGTTTCCTGAATCCAGTCTGCGCTCGCTCGGATAATAAGTACAACAGATCGTTCTACTGGTGTCTAGAATCTACAGTTATGGAACTGAGACAGCTCGAGTACCTCGTCGCGGTGGCCGAGGAAGCGAACTTCACCCGTGCCGCGGAACGTGTACACATCAGTCAGTCCGGGGTCAGCGCCCAGATCCGCCAGCTCGAAGCCGATCTCGGCGCCACGCTCATCGACCGCTCCGGCCGCCACGCCACCCTCACCACCGCAGGATCGGCGGTGCTCGCGCACGCTCGGGCCGCACTGCTCTCTGTTGACGCCATGCGCCAAGCCGTCGACGAAATCAACGGGCTGATCAGAGGCCGCCTGACCGTCGGGATGGTCACGGCTTGCACCGTCACCCCACTGTTCGAGATCCTCGCGGCGTTCCACAACGCCCATCCAGGCATCGAGATCACCCTGATCGAGGACAACTCTGACCGACTCGTCGAGCGAGTCCGCTCCGGCGACGTCCACCTGGCATTGATCGGAGCCGCCGGCGCAGTGCCCCCGGAGTTCGACGCGCTCCCCCTCGTCAGCGAACATCTCGTTGCTGCCGTCCCGTTCGACCACCCCTTGGCCACACGACACCGGATCTCCCTCGCCGATATCAGCGCGTACCCAATCGTGAGCATGCCGAAAGGAACCGGGGTTCGGGCTGTCTTCGACCAAGCCTGCACAAGCAAAGGCATACATCCCGACATCGCCCTCCAAGCCAGCGCACCCGGAGCAGTCGCCGACCTGGCCGCCCGCGGCCTCGGCGTCGCCATCCTCACCGAGTCCATGGCCGCCAACCACGCCGACCGCCTGCAAGCTCTGCCCATCCACGACTCAACAGCTCTCGCCGTCCTAGCCTTCATCTGGGCGAGCACAGACACCCCGGCTCTTCGAGAACTCCTACGACACACACGCCAAATCCTGGCCACACCCCCACCCACGCTCGACGCGCCGCGACCCACCCAACGGGCAGCCAGATAGAAACAAGACCGGGACCGAGGCGCGCACCGAATGCTCAACCAAGACTGACCCGTCTGCTGACCCAGCAACGGCATACTCGGCGATCTGGACGTCTGTTCCTACTTACCTTCCTAATCGCCAACCGTCGTGGCGCCGAGGTAGATGTCGGCTCCCCATGAGGCCCCGACCGTCGCTGGAAAGGACTCGACCCGCACATCGGCACCGGTGTGGGGAGCATCGACCATCTGGCCGTTGCCGACGTAGATCCCAACGTGCGTGACGTCGGTCGTGGATCCGCCCAAGAAAACGAGGTCGCCGGGTTCGAGCGGACCATCGGGCGCGAGCTTCGTGGTTGTGTCGTACTGGTCCTGGGCGACGCGGGGCAGGGTGATGCCGGCGACCTTGTAGGCGGCTTGGACGAGCCCGGAGCAGTCGAAGCCGACGCCGGGTGTTTCGCCACCCCAGATGTAGGGGGTGCCGACCTGGGCGAGGGCCCAGTCGACGGCGATCCCGCCGGCCGTGCCGGTGGCGACGGTCTGAGCTTGGGTCTGGCCGTAGGAGCTGGCGAGGTCGAGGACCTCGGACACGTAGGTGTCGGAGTGGTTGTAGGCGAAGACGGCGGCGTTCAGGTTGGCGCCGTTGGCGGCCCCGTTGGCGCAGAGCATCTTGGCGGCCGCGTAGACGGCGTCGGTCGCGTCATACGGGCTGGGCGGGTTGGCGCCACCGGGCGGGACCGGCTCGTCGTACTCGGCGAAGGTGGCCGGCTCGAACTGCATGGGTCCTTCGGCGCCGGCCGGGTTGGCGCCGGAGTGGACACCGGGGAGGTCCGAGGTGCCGTTCCCGGACTCGATCGTGCCGATGGCGGCGAGCACCGTCCACGGCAGGCCCGGACAGGTGGTGGCGGCTGCTTGGTAGAGGGCGAGCATGGCGGCCGGGATGTTGTCGGTGGCCGTGCCCGACGGGGTGGCGTCGCCACCACCGAGGAGCGAGGCGATCCCCGCACCGGCTCCGGCGGCGAGGACGGCGACGAGCAGGATCAGCCCGGCGGCCCCGGCCGCGACCTTGTTGCCGAGGCTGGCGGGGGGGGCGTCGAGACCGATCGTCACGACCGGTCGAGGGGGAGGTTGGCGAGCTGGGCGAGGCGAAGCCGACCCCTGTCGCTTCCGGTCGGGGACCAGATGGCGGCGTCGGGGGCGGCACCGGGGGACCGAGAGGTGGTGGCGACCGGGACGCCGCGCTTGGCGAGGACCCGGCGGGCGTCGTGTTCGCGCCTGGGGGTGGGGAAGGTGAAGAGGACCCAGTTCGGGTGCCCGGCGGCGGCGGCAAGGCGGGCGTAGCCGCCGAGCTTGCCGGCGAGACGTTCGAGGCGCTCGGTGCCGTTGTCGTACTCGAGGAGGAACGGAAGACTGGTGTCAGCTTCGGTCCAGATGCCGTAGCCGTCGGGGCGAACGACCTCACCCCACTCTCGGGCGCAGCGCCGCTCGGACCACCACTCGTCGAGCCAGCAGCCCGGCCGGGTGCGAGCAGAGCGGAGCAGAGCGGTGAAGAAGCCGTTGAGGCCGACGAGATGGGCGAGGCGCTGGCTGGCGGCGAGGTCGTGGACGAGGCCGCGGCGCCAGGAGAGATCGGCGACGTCGATGCCGCGCTCTGCGGCGATGAGGGCGGCACCGAGCGGACCGAGGATCCAGTGGAATGGGGACGGGTTCCCCCACGCTTGGGGTCGGAAGCGATCGAGGATGTCGAGGGCGTACAGCTCGGCGAGCCGCATGCGGGCTCGGCGCTCCCCGGTGAAGCCGACGTCGGCCACCTGCGCGGTAGTGAGCACCCGATGGTCATCGAGCAGACGGCAGAGCAGACGGTCACGTTCGGTGAGACGACCGACGACAGCGAGCAGCCGAGCATCGACGTCCCGCCAGCCACGACGACTAGCCACCATGCCAGCGGTGCCTACCGGCGCTGTAGCAGTTCGTGATGGACCAGCAGACGGAGCGCCTGACGGCGCCGCACCCGCTGATGCAGTGTTCACCGATCCTGTGTTCACCGATCCTGTGTTCACCGACGCAGTGCGGACCGGCCCTTGGCCGGACATCTTCGACGGACTCACGACCACCTACCCCTTGAGTCCGCCGACGCGGCGGAGCCCTCTGCATCGCCCTGACGTGGCGGTTCGGGCGGGGGTGAGGGCTCCATTCGAGGACGGACGCCACGCTGGAGCCCTTCATGGAGCCCTTCACGGAGCCCACTGCGAACATCGCGGGGGTCATCGGCGGGAACACCACCTCCACCTCCACCTCCACCTCCACCTCCACCTCCACCTCCACCTCCACCTCCACCTCCTTGACCAGAGGCCGGGGAGGTGGCGACCCGAGACAACGCAGGCAGGGCGCGCCCGGCGAGCACCGGTCGTGACCGCTTGGTCTCGGGACGGGCGTGGGCGGCCCGGTTGGCGTCGCGGACCGCTTCGGCGCGACCGGGGACCGCGGGCGGCGCGGGCCGGGTCCGGAGGGTGAAGGCGGGAGTCTCCTCGCCATCGACCACCAGGCGGGCGGCGGCGGTGTAGGCGCCAAGGTGGGACAGGTCATGCTCGGAGACCTCGGGGGCGACGTGACGGCCGAGGGTGTGGGCGTCCTCGGGGGACATCGAGAACCAGATCTTCGTCCTGGCATTGGCCGAGATCGCCTCGCGTAGCTCGCGGGGGAGCTGGCCGAGGTGCTGGTGGGCGAGCACCATGGAGAGCCGGTAGCCGCGGGCCTCGGCCAGCATCTCGTCGAAGCTGCGGGGCAGGTTCAAGAAGTTCTGGCACTCGTCGACGACGAGCGAGGCGTCGACCCGGGCGGCCTGGCCGAGCCGGGCCCGGTGCGTCGCGGTCTGCCAGACCTGGGCGACGACGAACGAACCAAGCAGCTTGGCGGTCTCCTCGCCCAGGATGCCCTTGGGCACCCGCACCAGGCAGATGCCGCCGTCGAGGACGTGGCCCATGTCGAAGCTGGAGTCGGGTCGGCCGACGACGGAGCGGACGAAGTCACGGAGCAGGAACGCCCGGAGCTTGTTCATCACCGGGCCGATGACTTGCGCGCGGCTGGCCTCGCTCATGGCTTCGTAGGAGTCCCAGAACCCGCCGAGCCCGACGGTGTCGTCGGAGACCACGGCGACCCGGGGGGCACGGAACGCTTCGTCGGCCAACAGTCTCGGGACGTCGGCCAGGCTGGTCGAGGTGCCCGTGGCGGCCGCGTAGCGCAGCAACGTGAGGCAGGCGGAGCGGAGCACATCATCGGTCCGCGGCCCCCAGAAGGCAGAGAAGATGGACCGGAAGATCCCGACCAGGTTGTCGACGGTGAGGTCGGGGTCGGGTCCGGAGAGAACATTCAGCACTGGTGCCGCGTCGGGGTCCTCGGGGTCGATGAGCACGGTGCGGGACTCGGCGCCCGCGGGAAGCCGGTCGCACAGGTCGGTGATCAGATCACCCTTCGGGTCGATCACAACCACACCCCGGCCGGCGTCGATGTCGCTGAGAACGAGGTTGGTGAGCAGCGTCGACTTGCCCGACCCGGTCGCCCCCATGACGTGGAGGTGGTAGCGGGCGTCGGGCACGGCGAGGGCGACCGGGCGGCGCCCGCCGGCCTGGGCGTCACCGAGCACCTTCGGGCTCTGCGTGTTCGCGGCCGGCCCGGATCGTGTTACGCCGACGTTGGAATGGCGAGCGACCGCGGGAGGTGGAGCGACCGCGTTGGCCCCGGCCCGGGCCAGGCCGGGGACACTGACATCGCTGGGCAAATGTGCCAGGGCGGCCAGCTCGGCCACCGAGACGAGGTTGCCGCGACCCAGCCGCCGCTCGGCGAGGACCTGGGCGGGGTGGCGGAGCCGGTGGCGGTCGAGGCGGTTCCGTCCGGTGTAGAGGGCGAACGCCGAGGCGACGGCATGGGCGCGGCCGCGTAGGCGGGTCGCTGCTTGGCGGTCGGTGGCGGTGGTGGCGACGGCGTAGCGGATGCTGATGGCCCAGCACGGTTGGGCGGCCTTGTCCAAGATGTCGGCCACGTCTGCGCCGCGGCTCGGGTCGGTCGCTGGCGGCTGCGCGGACGGGCCGGGGGTGATCAGGTCGACGAGCCGTCCGATGCGGTTGGCCGGCCGCCCGGCACGCCGGGCTGCTGCAGCCCAATGCAGCCGGGTGAGGCGTCGGCCGGTGACGGGCCGGGCCAGGACCTGGACGCACGCGGACTCGTCCTCGGCCAGACCGGCCAGGGCGCCAAGGAGCGGGCGGAGCGGGTCGACCTTGTGCTCGGTGCGCAGCGGGTAGTGCTCGGGAAGTGCCAGAGAGAGCGCCCCGCCGGTCGACATCCCCGGACCCGATAGCGGGGGACGAGCAGGGACGGTCTCGGTGCGCGCCCCGGGCCAGGCCGCCTCGACCGCCCGTTCCACCAGGCCCGGCGGGATCTGTCCGGGCACCCACAGAGCGATGGTCAGCCCACCGTCACAGGCGGTGAGCTCGAAGCCGAGGTGTGGCTGGCCACCGAGCGCTCGGCGCCAGGCGGGGCGGAGCAGGGCGACGAGGTTGGTCCATAGCGTCGCTGCACCTTGGGGTTCGACGTCGGGCGGGGTGAGGACTTGGACGAGTCGGGCACCCTCGCCCATACGGCGGGCCTGGGTTCGACGGGCCAGCGTCACCGCCACGGTGCCGGCCAGCACGATACCGAGGGCAGCCGGCCCGACCGTTGTGGCCAGGTGGGCGAGCAGGCGAGTGAGGTCGTGGATGAGGCGGGCGGTCGTGGCGCCGGGGTGGGCCAGGTAGTGGGCCAGCGGCCCCGACGGCAGGGTCGGGACCGGGACCGGTTGGGGCGCGGGAAGGGTCACGCCCTGCATTTCCATGTCATGGGCTCCTTACTCATTGCGGGTAGCAGTCATTGCGATCAGGGCGGTGGTCAGAGGTCGGGGATGTCGTCGAGGGTCTGCTCGATCCCCGTCCGGCAGATGTCGTCCTCGGCCGGGCTGGCCACCGCCGTGAAGGCCACCCGGTCGACCCCGGCCGCGAGGAGACCCTGTCCCCTGGCCGCGCCGAGGAGGTAGGCCCGCTCGCCGGCCGACAGGCCGAAGGCCTCGGCCAGGGTGTCGATGCCCTGGGGGGCTTGGCGGAGCAGGATCTGGGTGGCGGCGTTGGCGACCACGGCCTGGCCGAGCGGTGAGCCGAGCAGGTCGGCGGCGTCCTGGGTGACGACGGTGAGCCCGGCCCAGTGCTTGCGGGCGGACTTGGCCATCCGGAAGAGGAACTCGGCGCCGGACGGCTCGGCCATCAGCAGCCAGGCCTCGTCGACGATCACCAGCCGACGCTTGCGGTTTGACGGGTCACTCACCCGTCGCCAGATGGCGTCGAGGGTGAGCAGCGTCCCGGCCGCCTTCAGCTCGTCGGGTAGGTCCCGGAGCGAGAAGACGATGAGGTGCCCATCGGGGCGGGTCGTGGTCGGTCCGTCGAAGAGGCTCCGGTGCGTGCCCGTGGTGAACGGTGCCAGGCGACCAGCGAGGGTGCGGGCAGCGGGGTCGCCGTCGGCATCGAGCGCGGCGGCGAGGTCGGCCAGCAGCGGTGCGGGCCGGGTGTGGGTGCGCGGGTCGGCGGTGATCCCGACGGACTCGTAGGTGGCGACGATGCCGCGGTCGAGCGCGGCGGTCGACGATGGGTCGGGCTTCTCTCCGATCAGGACCGCGATGAGGGTGTGGACGAACAGCGCCCGCCGGGTGAGGGCCTCTGGTCCTGGTGCGAGATCGAACGGGTTGACCCGGACGCCGGGGGCGCCGAGATGGATGTAGGCGCCGCCCACGGTCTCGGCCAGGCGGCGGTACTCGTCCTCGGGATCGACGATCGCGATCTCGATCCCCGCGTAGAGGCTGCGGAGCGCTTCGAGCTTGGCCAGATAGGACTTGCCCGCGCCCGATCGGGCCAGGATGACCGAGTTGTGGTTGTCCTGGGCGAAGCGGTCCCACAGCACCAGCCCTGAACCGTTGGTGGCGGTGCCGTAGAGGACACCGGACGTGGCCGACAGCTCGGCCGAAGCGAACGGGAACGATGCCGCCAGGGCGTCGGTGTCGAAGCTCCGGCGCTGGCCGAGGGCGTCGACTCCGACCGGGAGGGTCGAGGTCCAGCCCTGCAGGGTCCGCCAGGTGGCCGGCTGGACGTCGAGGAGCATCGATGCGCACACCGCTCGCACCCGGGCACACTCGGCGTCGAGCGCCTTCTCCGAGCGGGCGTGGACAGTGAGATAGAGGCCGACCCGGAACAGCTTCTGCTCACCGCGGGCGAGACCGGCGGCGAGCTCACGGGCATCGGCGGCGGCGACCTCGACGTCGGGGTCGATCAGGCGCCCTTTAGCGGCGTCGGCCCGCCGGCCCGATTCGAGGCGGGCCATCTGGCGGCGCAACCGGTCCGCGGCCACACTGGCCGGGACCGGCTCGACCTGCACTGCGACGTCGAGACGACCGGGATGGGCGGTGAGCGGCTCCAACCAGCCGAACCCGACCTCACGGGGGTAGCCGACGATGGCGAAGCTCGCGCACCAGCCGTCACCGATCCGCAGCGACCGGGGGCCGATCTCGATGGCGTCGGGGCCGAACGGCGAAGGTGCGAGGGTCACCGGACGGGGGATGCGAGCGAGGAGGCTGGTCATCGAACGGCTCCTTTCTTGTTAGCGGTCGCCTTCTTGGTGCGCGTGAAGCCGATGGGCTCGTCGGTCCCGGCCAGACCCGCCGGTCGAAGCGGTGCCGCCGGGTCGAGGGCGCGACCCAGGCACTCCGCCGCGCCGCCACCGTCGAGGGCGACGAGGGTCACCCCCGCACCGGCGAGAGCAGCAGCGGCGGACGCGGCCCGTCGGTGCAACCGTCCGGCCGCGTCCTGGGCCTTTGCCTGACGGAGCACGACCAGCACCTCGCGGGCGAGCAGGTCCCGGCGCTCGGCCAGCTCGGCCAGGAACCGGGCGTGCTCTCGGGCAGCGGCCTCGAGGGCGGGGTGCGGGAGGCCCGGTGCGGCGTCGAGGACCCGGTCGATGGTCGGGGTGAGATCGACTGGCTCGGCCCGCACCAGGATCTGGATGGGCTCGCCGAGCGAGTTGAGGAAGCGCGCGAACCCGGCGACCAGTGCCTCCTGCTCGGTCGGAGTCCGCAACGCGAACGTGACCGCGCTGGCCCGGCACACCAGCGCCAGGCCATCGCTTCCGAGGTCGATCACGCCGTCGGCGGCGACCTCGCCGAACGGGAGGCGCAGCGGGGCGGGCAACGGACCAGCCGTAACTCCGGCGAAGACCGTACCTACGAAGGCTGGCGCGGGCAGCACGCCTTCGGGGGCAGGCACGAGCCGGTGGGGGGAGCGGTGGTGACGCCACGCCGCAGTCACCCACCGGTCCGCGGCGATGCCCTCGAAACGGCCGAGCGCGAGCAGCGCCGCCACCGAGCCCACGGGCACCGCGACCACGCCGAACACGGCGATCGGCAGCAGATGGCGGGTGGCGGTGTAGGTCGCCCACAGCGCCACCGCGGCGACGGAGAGGATGGCGAGCTGGCGGGCAGTGAGGTTGGCGAGGAGGCGGTCCTCGCGCTCGACGTCGGCGGGAATGCGTACCCGGTCCCTGTCGCGTGTGGTGGCCCGGTCCCGGGTCCGATCGGACGGGCTCACAGCCCGACCCCCGCGGCGAGGGCCTTGGCGCCCTTGTAGATGATCACGTCGCGCACCACCCGGCCCATACCGGAGTGCCCACGGGAGCCGGAGAAGACCATGCGGCTCACCCAGGACGGGATCTTGACCAGTACCCAGCACAGGCAGGCCGAGACGAGCAGGTCGACGAGACCGCCGGTCGAGGCGATCCCGAGATTGGCTGGGCCGCCCGAGGCGAGGAACACCCGCAGCGCGGTCACCAGGACCAACGACTGGGCGACCTGGACCGCGAGGGTGCCGGCGAAGGCCCGCCACCACAGCCGGGCCAGCCCCTCGGTCTGGGGCAGGGCGTGGCACACGAGACAGATGGGCGCGGCGACGATGAGCAGCACGACGAGGGCGAGGCGAACGATGTAGGTGGCGAGAAGCACGATCGCCAGCACGGCGACGACCCCGCCGAGGAGCACGACGAAGATGCCGCCGTCGGCGAGGGAGCCGAGGACGAGTTGGCGGAGCACGACCGCGGCCTGCGCGGGATCGACGCCCTGGCCGAGGACAGCTTGGGAGAGCGAGTCGGCGGTCGAGATGACGAGGCCGGCCACGCTGAGGCTGGCGTTGACTGCGACCGCGGCGATGACGATGCGAGGCAGGACATCTTTGATGGCAGTTCGGGTCTGGATGGTCTCGTGTCCCATGACGATGGCCCCACCGATGAGCACGAACAAGACCAGGAACGAGTCGGCGATGCCCTCGCTCATCTGCCACAGCTGCCCGACGCGGCTCTGGGCGGTGACGTTCGGGGTGGCGAGCAGGGTGTGGCCGAGGAGGGTGAGGATCGGGTCAAGGGCCGCGGTGACCAGGTCGCGGAACCAGCTGTCGATGGCGGCCTCGATGTGTCCGGTGATGTCGAACAGCCCGGGCGAGGGTTGGCTGCCGCCGCTCACCGTGCCGCCGCTTCCCGCGGCTGGAGTCGTCGGTGTCGTGGTGCCGCCTGGACCGACTTGGATGCCCGGCGGTCCCTGACCCGACGACCCCGAACCCGGAGTCGTTGTGGTCGAAGCCGAACCAGAGGGCGTCGAATCGGAAGTCGTTGCGGCGGTCAGCACGAAGGCCGAAGAGCTGATCTCGACTCGCTGGCGCGTCTGGTCATCCGCACGGTGGTTGCCAGCACTGTGGCTGGTGCCGCCGAGAGCGAGCACTGCGACGAGGCCACCGACTGCGATGAGCAATCTTGGGTGTCGCGGTCGCCAGGTGCACAGCGGGATCATGAGCCGCCGACCACCGAGGCGAGGATGGAGACGAGCAGCGGGGCCAAGATGGCCAGCGCGTAGCCAATGGCCGCGGACTTGAGAGCGATCTTGGCCTTCTCCACCTGGCCGGGATCGCCTCCCGCGGTCACATAGCGCAGCCCGCCGATGGTCAGGAACAGGGTGGCCACCCCGGCCAGGATCCCGACGATCCAGGTGGTCAGGTTGCTGATCACCCCGGTCAGCGTCGGCGCACTGCCGGCTGCGAAGGCCGGGGACGCCATTGCGACGAGCAGACCGGCGCTGAGGAGGATGGCGGCGGCGAGCCGGCGCAGGACGGCCGGAGGTCGCCACCTCGGTAGCTGGCCGACCATTCGGTGGCGTGGCGGCCGGGCCGGCTCGCTGTGGTTGGTGTGGGTGGGATGTGTCGTGGCGGCCTCCTTGGTTCGATCCCCCTGCGGCATCGGGGGGTGGTGCGGGGGTCGGCCCGGGCGGTCCGGTCGGGCCGGGTTGGGCACTCTCACCTCCTCGGTGGTTGGTTCGAGCGACGCTTGTCCGGTCGCCGGTCCATTGACCGGCCGTGCCGGGGACGACCCCCATGAGAAGAACAAGGGGTTTCGGGGCTTTTTTCGACAAACTCGAACGGGGAATACTCGTCTGAGGTCAGCCATGCAACGAGCGCTGATTCAGCCCTGAGGCGCCGTTGGTGGCACGCCTTGTAGCCGATACCGAGGACATCGGCGACGTCGGCCAGGTCGATGTCGCCGAGGCGGGTGGCCCCGATCAGCTCGGCGTCCGCCGCGCCGATCACCCCGGCCCGCACGGCCCGCTCAAGCACGAGATCGGGGTGCCCCCACGGCCGGGGCGGGGCGGCGGAGACCGGATCGCTGCCCGGTCGGGCGCGCTCAGCCAGCTCGGCGCGGAGCAGTCGGGTAGCACCGGTCCGGGCCAACCAGCACAGCCGAGACGCCAGGCGCGCCCGGCCCGGATCGCAGCGCGCCGCTGCGGCCAAGAACGCGGCGAGAGTCTCGGCCTCGATCTCGTCGGCCTTCCCGGGACAGGCTTGCGCGAGCGGCCAGACGGCCCGGCGCAGCCCGGGCAGGAGCACCCCGGCCAGGCCCACGGTCCACGCGCCTCCCTTGACCTGAGAGCGGGCGACGAGATCGTTGACGATGGCGTCGCGGACCGAGAACGGCGTCGAGGGGTGGAGCAGCATCGCCTTCAGCTCGCCGAGCGGGATGGTCCGGTCCGGCAGACCGGCGAGTGCGGTGCCGTCGAGAGCGAGCGGTTGGGGACCGGTGACGAGAAGATCGAAGGTCTTCTCCAAGGTGTCGAACGGCGAGTTGGTGAGAACACGGCGGGGGGCCATGGGCAGCTCCTTTCACTTCGGAGCCGCCATCGCGCCACGGGGACTACCCCGCTTTTCCCCCGGATTGACCCCACTCACCGCTACCCCGCGGCTACCCCGGATGTGGGGTTCTCGCGGGGTAGGACGGGTGGCTTGGAAGCGCTCGGGCAGGTCAGCGCCGCGGGGTACTCGACCTCCGAGAGCGGGGTATTCCGCGGGCACATCCGGCCGGCGCGCCGCAAGAAATTTCTCGGGCGACCCTTGCAACGGGCGCAGGGTTCCCGCCCGAGACCACTACCCCACATGTGGGGTAGTGCGCATCCCGCGGGGTTCCGCCATGGGATAGCCGCGGGGTACGGGCCGGGCCGGGTGTTAGCTGGCGATCCGGTAGCGACGAGGCTTGTCCCCGACCAGCTCCACCTCGCCACGGGCCGCCATGGTGGCAAGCGAGTTCGACACTGCTCCCTGGGACCGTCCGAGGGCCTTGCCGACAGCGCTCGGCCCGAAGTCCTCGCCGGGTCGAGCGGCAAGGTACTCGCGCACGAGGGTGCCCAACTCGCCACGAGCGAGCCGACCGCTCCCGCCGTTCGCCAAGACCGGCTCGTTCGCCATTGACTCGGGCACTATCGCTTCGGTGCCGGGCTCGTCGGCCCCGGGCGGTGCGGTGTCGGGACTCGAGGCCACCGACCAGCGGTCCGCTACCCGGACACCGGCCACCCGCCCGCCGGGGCTGCGCCGGACCGAACCAGCCGCTTCGAGCGCGGCGAGGCGCTTCGCCGCGGTGGACTGGCCGATCCCGAGCGCCTCGGCGAGATCGGCGGCGGTCACCTCCGGGGTGGCTGCGAGGGCTTGGGTGATCGTCTCGGTTGAGATCTGCTGAGGTCGTGACATGGTGGCTCCTTTCGGGGTAGGTCGAGGTCCTGCTCAAAGGACCTACCTCGGTCTCGGCCGCGACCTCAAGGCCAAAGACGAACCTTTACGACTTCCTCGCCATCAGGTGAATGGAGCGGATTTCTCAGAGGCGTTTGTCGAAAAGAAGGTCTGAGACCCCTGTTCTATTGATGACGCTTCTCCGGTCGTGGGCCGCCCATGACCACACCCACCACCCCCCACCCACCCGCCGTGCCCCTGGCCATCTGGCCGGTGGCCCAGACCACCGCCCAATGGCAACGGGCCGGTCGCTACCTGCCTACCTGCACGCAGCACCCGGGCAAGATGCTCCCCGAGCTCGCCCGGCGCATCGTCACCGAGTACTCGACACCCGGCCAGGTCGTGCTCGATCCGCTCGCCGGCATCGGCACGACCGTCGTCGAGGCTGTCCTTCTTGACCGGCGAGCCATCGGCATCGAGCTCGAGGAACGGTGGGTAACCCTCGCCACGGCCAACCTCGAACACATGCTGCCCGCCGGCCGGCGCCGCCTGGCCGAGGTCCGCGCCGGTGACGCCCGGTACCTGCCCGATTTGCTCGGCGACCTCACCGGCACGGTTGACCTGATCGTCACCTCGCCGCCGTACGCGTGCGACGCCGGGGTGATCGACAAACCTGCCTGGCTGGCCGGTGGCCGGCTCTGCCCGGCCGACACCCTCAACTACTCGACCGACCGGGCCAACCTCGGCCACGCCCGGGGCAGCGCCTACGAGATGGCTATGGCCGAGGTCTACGCCGCGTGCCACGCGGTGCTCCGCCCGGGTGGCCGCCTCGTCGTGGTCACCAAGAACACCCGCCGCAAGGGCCGCACCCTCGACCTCGCCGGGCTCACCGTGACCCTGGCAACGGCGGCCGGGTTCACCTACCTCCAACACGTCATCGCCCTCCATGCCGCCATCCGCGACGGTGACCTCGTCGCCCGACCCTCGTACTGGCAGACCACCCAGATCCGCCACGCCCGGGATCGCGGCGAGCCCGCCCATCTCGTGGCCCATGAAGACGTCACCTCGTTCATCCGCGTCCCAACCACTCCCTCGGAGGTAGCCCATGCCCGCTGACATCCCCCTCTCGGTGTGGCCCACCGCCCAGCGCAACGCACGCGGCCAACGCGCCGGGCGGTACGTGGAGGTCTCCGGTCATCACCCGGCGAAGATGCTCCCGGCTATCGCCCAGCGAGCCATCGCCACCTACACCCAGCCCGGTGATCTGGTCGTCGACCCCATGGCCGGCATCGGATCGACTCTCGTGGAGGCCGTGCACCTCGGTCGTGATGCCATCGGGGTCGAGTACGAGCCGCAGTGGGCCGAGCTGGCCCGGGCCAACATCGACTTCGCCCGCAGCCAGGGCGCAACCGGGCACGGCGAGGTCGTCTGCGGCGACGCCCGACACCTCGCCAGCGTCGTCGACCCCGCCGTGCGCGGCCTGGTGGCGCTGGTGCTCACCTCCCCGCCCTACGGGCCGTCACTCCACGGCCAGGTCACCGCTCGGCCCGGTCAGGGCATCCGCAAAGCCCACGACCGGTACTCGACCGATCCGGCCAACCTCGCCCATGTCGGACTCGACGGGTTGCTCGACGCCATGCGGACCGTCCTTGCGGGCTGCGCCAGGCTGCTCCGTCCCGGTGGAGTGGTCGCCATGACCGTCCGGCCGTGGTGGCGCGACGGCCGGCTCATCGACCTGCCCGGCGCGCTGGTCCGCGTCGGAGAAGAGACGGGGCTCGTTCTCTACGAGCGCAACGTGGCACTCCTGGCCGGCCTGCGCGGCGATCAGCTCGTGCCCCGCACCTCGTTCTTCGCCCTCGAAGCGGTCCGCAAGGCCCGCCAACGCGGGGTGCCCCGCCTGGTCGTAGCCCACGAGGATTTCCTTGTCTTCAGGGCACCCTTGGCCGAGGTCAGCGCGGCACGGACCGCGACGCGGTACGCAGCGAAGGCGGCCGCGTGAGCAGAGGTGCCAAGGCCTTGACTTCTACGGCCGAGGTGTGGCCTCCTCCAGTCGACCGGTCCCGACTAGCGGGGCCACGACGATCGACGACCACGAGGGAGGAGGCCAGGTACCCATGCGGGCTCATGCCGGGACTCACCTTCAGCGCAGCAAGGCTCGTAGGGGCCTCGGATGCCGTCCCGTCAGGAGTTTCCGCCCTCGGGTCACGGCTGGGGGCGTTATCGCGGTGGGTGGCGACCTGGCCGTGACCGAGCGCTTCGTCAGCCAACAGGAGGCGGCTCGGCTGGCTGGATGCAGCAAGGACACCATCGTCCGCGCCCGCCGTTCCGGTCGACTTCCCCACGCTCGCCTACGGGAGCACCGATGGGCAGTTCCAATCGACGACCTCGTTGCCGCCGGCCTCTACCAACCGGCCGGGCCGGATACCGACGCTGTCCCACTGCTGGTTGGCGAGAGCGCGGAATCGGCCAGTATCGAGCTAGCCCGGGCCCTAGCCCGGGTGGCCGCGCTGGAAGACGTCGTGACCCGCCAAGACGACGAACTGCGGTTCCTACGCCAGCTCACCGTCGATACGCTCGGCAAACGAGGAGCGGGCTGATGGGCCGGCCCCTCACCGGATCGCTCCGCCACTACCAAGGACTGTGGTGGGCGAGTGTCCCCGAAGCCAAAGGTGCCACCCGCCGCCGTGATGAGTCGTTCCTCGCCGAGGACGACGCCCAAGCGTGGCTGGCCCAGGCGGTCACCGCGGTGCGGACCGGCCGGCCGCTTCCCGATGCCGACCGATTTCGCACTCAGAAGCCCGCGGCCCGGCCCAAGCCGGCTGCCCGACCCGAACCGCGAAAGATCAGCCCGGACGTGGCGTCGGTGGCCCAGGCGTGGATGGCTGCCGCCTACGAGGATCTCCGACGCGGTGGGCCGGACCGGGCGGAACGGGTCCGGCGCATCATCGACGGCTATCTCGTCCCGTGGTTCGCTCCCCGGACGGCGACCATCGCGGACCTCTCCTACTTCATGGTTCACGACTGGCTACTCCACCTCATCGGCCGTGACCAGACGAGCCAGTCAGGCTCCACCCGAGGCGGGTCTCCGCAGCCGAATGGCGTGAGCAGCGGGGGAGACGAGCTGACTCTCGTCGAGGCGGCCAGGGCGTGCGGGGTGAGCCTGCCGACCGTGCGCCGCCGGTGGCGCGACGGCCAGCTCCCTGGCGCCTATCGCAATGCCCAGGGTCACGTCCGGGTCCCCACCGGGGCGCTCAGTGCCATCGGGGCCAAACGGCACCGGCCAACTGGGCTGTCGCACAGCTACGTGGCCGACGCCCTGTGGGTGCTCCGTCAGGTCCTGGCCTTCGCCCGGGCCAACGGGCTGTTCCCGCCCGGCTTCGATCCCACCGAGAGCCTCGAAGCCCCCAGCCCCGACCCGGCTGCGGCTCGCACCCGGCGACCTACCAGCCAGCCCCGGCCGCTCAGCCTGCCCGAGTGTGCCCGTATCGCGGCGCACCTCCATGCTGTGCACCAGCTGGTGTTCTGGCTGCAGCGGATCATGGGCCTGCGCATCTCCGAGGCCTTCGGGGTCCTCGTTGGTGACATCGTCGACCTGGGCGATGCCGGCATGCTCGCCGTCCAAGGCCAAGGGGGGAGAACCTTCAGTGTCCGCGACGACCACGGCCAGATCGTCGCCGCCCCCTACAAGGCCACGGTGAAAACGGCAGCCGGCTCCCGGGTTCTCGTCGTACCGGAAAGGATGATGGAGCTGATACGCATCGCCATCGACGCCTTCCACGCTGACCCCGACACCGGAGCAGTCGACCCGTCTGCCCGCTTGGTACCCGGCATCCACAAGGCCGGCCAGGCCGGCCAGGCCGGCTACCAGGACGCCCTCGAAGACGCCACCGTGGCGGAGGGACTCGCCAGCAGCGATCTCGGCTTCCGGGTGTCCTCTCATCTGCTCCGCAAGAGCGTGGCCACCGACCTGGCCTGGCAGACCGGGATCGAGGACGCGGTGCGCCGGCGGTTCATGGGTCACCGGGCCGGCGACGACGTCTTCGGCCGGATCTACACCCTCGACCACCCCGAGGTCGCCCCGCTGGTCAAGGTCGCCACCGTGCTCGACGACAAGATCACCACCAGCATCGCCACCCTGCTCACTCCGACCACCCGCCAGGTCCACTGGGGCCAGGTCAACCCGCTGTTGGCCCGAGCCGACCACGTCAACGCCACCCTGGGGGCCGCAGGATGGTTGGTCGACCCCGGCACCCCCGACGACCCGCTGTGCGACGCCGACCGGGTGGCGGTCGAACTCGGCATCTACGTCACCACCGCCCGGCGGTGGATGGCCGACGACACGCTGCAAAGCATCGTCGCACCCGACGCCAAAGGCGTGCCGCGCCGATTCGCCCGCCTCAGCCAGGTGTGGGCCTGCCGGGACCGCCTGGCCAAGCGCACCCTCCTTCCTGACCTAGCTGAGCAGCTCGGCGTCCGCTACCACGAGCTGTACCACGCCGTCCGCCGCCTCGGCCTCGCCCTCGACCAGCACCCCACCACCGGGGAGTACGAGGTCCCTCCCGCGGCGGCCGATGCGCTCCGGGCCGAGCACGAGCGCATCCAGGCGCTGCACCGCCGCTCCGTGAAACTTGCCGCCGCGGCCCGCCAGCTCCGGCTGGCACTCAGCACCGTCGGACTTCTGGCGAAGATCGGGGACCTCGACGTGGACCCCGAGACCGATAGCAGCGGCGCCAGGTTCGTCACCCGGGCGTCAGTCGAGCGGTGTTGGATCGCCCGCAGCGCCGCCAAGCGGCCCGCGGCCCAGCCCCTAGCCGCGGTGGCGGTCGCCGAGGTCGCCCGCTTCACCGGCCACAGCACGGCCGAGCTGATGGATCTCGTCCATGCTGGCGTGCTCGAACAGGTACCGGGCCGCCGCGCTTGCCAGCTCACCGCCACCAGTCTTCGAGCCTGGATGGCCAACCGACGCCCTGACGAAACGACGGTCCAGCGACGCATGACACGTCAAGGAGCAGACGCGACGGAGAAAGGAATGTCTGCGGTCCACGGATGACTCGACTCGGTGGGCCTCGCTTGAGTCAAGTACTCACCCGAAGAGATCGTCGGCCCCCCTCATAAGCGCGAGTACGGGTTCGGTAGACCAGCCCAGGAGAGTGCTCACCCGTTCAAGCGTCCAGCAGAGTGCGAGAAGTGCGACATTGGCTGGGCCGTCGAGCCAAGCTTGGGTCACCCGGTAGGTGGCTGAAGTGCGCTGAGCGGCATCGGGGGGATCAGCGGTGAAGTGCAGAGTGATCGCCCACAACGTCCCATGAGCGTTTGCCGAGAGGAGCGGGTAAACCGCCCGACACGATTCAGGCATGTCACGTTCGAGGAACTGTCCGACGAGTTTGGTGGCGGATGGTCGGACCTGTCCACCGATCACATCGCGCCCGCGATTCGTCTCTACGGGGATGCCCAGGGAACCCACGTCGGCGATTAGGGCCTCGGCGTCATAGGAGAGGCCGACGGCTGACGGCGTCACTCGGCCATCGGTATCGTCGCTTGCACGATCCACGTCGCGCAGGCTTGCCAGTTTCTCGACGAATCCTCGGGCGACTCGCACTTCCATCGTCACGTTGGGCTCTGCAATCCACCAGGCGCGCGCTCCAACCTCGACGACCGATCGAGCGACGAGGCCGATTGCGTACGCGGGCGGCGGATCGCTTTCGAACAGCACGCTAAGCGCGTCGAGGTGCTGGAGCATGGCGAAGACGTACAACTGGGCGATCGAGATCGCCTGACCGAGCGCGATCTCGTGGGGCTCGCCGCCCGCCCCGTGAGCTTGGAGGCGTTCGGCAGCAAGCAGGCTGTGTGCCGCGCCATCCCAGTTCGGATCTGATTCCGCGTATTCGGCGACGACTGGCCGCGCGCCGCGAAGCAGGCTCGCGATCTCGCGGCAGCGGCCGGCGTCCACGTCGTCGGGGTTGGAAGTCGAGTTCACCTTGCACCGACCGGGGCGTGTCCGGCGAAGGGGTCTGCGGCTTCCGACAACACCTTGGCGAGGTCCTCGATGACGACGAACGGCACGCCGACCCCGTCGACGAATGCGGCTGGCTCAACCCGTCGAGTGACCATTAGCGACAGGACTCGCCACGACTGCGTGCCAGTGGGTATGGCAAACAAAGTGAGCGCCGCATCGGGGTTCCGTTCGACAGCAGAGCGCTTTGGATCGAGTTGATAGACGAACCCTCGCTTTGGATCGATGAACTTGTCGATCCGTCGCTCTATCATCTGCGGGGAGACTGCGCCGTAGAGATCCTTTACTTCGCAGACCCACAAGCGCCCGGTCTCGGGATCGGCGATGAGGAGATCGATTTCACCGGGGATCCCAAGTCCGGTGGTGGCCGCGATGGCGGGGGTGATGTTGATCAGGCTGGGAAGGGAAAGCTGTCGCGCCACATCAAGCGCCGCGTGCTCCAGTGCATGGTTGGCGATCTCCCGATAGTGGATGAAGGCATTCCTTACATCGTCTGGCAGGTCTGCGGGGTGCCAGGGCAGGCGACCGTCTTCTAGGTAACCCGCGTACGTTCCCTGCGCTGCAACGATTCGCCACGGCATCAGCACGATCTGACCGTCGACGAGCGGGAGTGGTTGGATGGCGAGCCGATTATGCCTGCGCTCTTGCGCCGCGTAAGAGATGCCCTCGGCGCCGAGGCGACGCGGATCGAGCGTCAACCGCTCAATTGCGCTGTCAATCTCGGTAAGCGGGAGCTGCGCCCACTCGGCTGCCGCCCGTCGAAGGTCGTCCGGCGCGACGAGTTCAACATGGTCATCGTCTCTGTTCCAGGTGACGGCGGTTCCAAGGATCGCGTGCAGCCCATCGATTCCCGTCCCGCATTGCGTACGCAGCAGTGCGTCCGCGGAGAGAAGGCGCGGTTGAATATCCGGCAGGTCGGCGAGTCGTTCGAACTCCGTTGATTGGTGGGTCGAATGGCCATCGATCCGTACCGAGACGCTCGGATCGCCGGACCGTTGCTCATCGCGAATGCGGAGCCGATCGTCACGGTCGGCGCGAAGATAGCCCGGAAGATCGAAGTCGAGGGCGTCTTGGCGAACCGGCTGCTCGTCGTCGAAGTGCAGCCGGGAAGCAGGACCGGGGATGACGGCCACCCGCCCATCCTCAGCCACCATCACACCGAGCCCGTGGAGGCGCCGCTCGGCACTATCGAGGGCGAGCGTCATCTCGAGCGCGCACGCCACGAGATCCACAGCTTGAGCGACGTCGAACCGATCGGGGAGGACAGACCCCGACAGTGACGTGATGAGGAGCCGCTCAAGCAGAAGGTCGAGCGGCCGGGTCATCTCGGACTCCTCGGGCGCGGAGCGCGAGATGGTCTGCCAGGTCGCGGCCCACGGTGCAGCCAGCGCCTGCTCGACCTCGGCAACGGCACGCGTCCGTTCGCCATAAGCGTCGTTCAGCTGGTCGCCGACGGCGAGCAACGCGTCCGGCGCCCAAGAGGCAAGCAGCGACTCCAGCGTGCTATCGACAAGAGGAAGCAGGCGCTCGCCAACGAAGCGACGAGCTTCGCCGTCGGTCAGCGCGCAAGGCTCGATGCCCACACGGAGGACCTCTTGGGCGATCAGTCGCTCGGCAGTAGCTCGGGATGCGAACGTGCGAGGTAGCACGAACGCACGCTCCGGCCGATAGTCGCGGATCGTCTCCTGGAAGTGGAGCATGGCGAGCGGAGGTGCCGAACACCATGCCTCCAAGAAGGTGCTACGGACGCGATCCCGGTGTTCTTCGTCTTGAGGGGGCGCAAGGGCTTCGAGTCCGACGAGGAGCACGTGGCCGATCACTCGGTGCGCCTGGGCCGCGTCTTCGGCCAGCAGTTCGAGCCAATCGGGACCGAGCAGGAGATCGATGATTGGTAAGGGCTCATGTGAGGTTCGCCAGCCGATCGCGATCCTTTCATCGTCAACGCCTGGCTGGCGGTCCGCCGTGAAGTCGATGTTGACAAGGAGCGGTAGGGCGAGTGGTGCGCAGAGGAGGCGCGCAGTCTCAGGACGGTTGGCCAGGGTGAGGAAGACTCCGTCGGCGACGCCGAAGGCGAACGAAGCGTCGATTCTCAGGCTCGGGAGGGGATTTTCGAGGGTCGTGCGAACTGCGAGGTCTGGCTGGGTGAGAACAAGGAAGGCCTCTTTGTCCGCGCTGAAGAGTGTGGCGTAACCACGTTCATCGAGGCGCGCCGACGACCAGTACGAGGCCGGAGGCAAGCCCAGCCCAGAGAGGACCGTCTCGACCGGTTCCCATCCCGCCGCCTTGGTCCACGCGACGTCGTCAGGTCGGGGGTCGACCGCTAAGGCGATGCCGGTCTCACCGGTTGGATTGAGGGCGCCGAAGTGTCTCCAGTGGCACCATACGTCGGCCGCATCGAAGCCGAGAAAGTGCTCGACGCCCGGAAGGGTGACCAGCTCTTCGAGGAACTGGAGAAGCACGTCCCGGTCGAGTCTGTCCTGGTCGAGGTCTTGGACCATGGCCACGAGGTCTTCGATGTGGAGGTGCGCGACCGGTCCACGTTCACGGCTCGGCTCGTGATACGGCCCGCCGTAGACGACGAGTGGGAGCACCAGGCCGGTTGGGTCAAGCGGAACGCCGAGTCGTCGTATTGCCTGGACGTCGAGAGCGAGAAGTTCGTTGTCCGCACGGATGAGGACGGGGTCGAGCATCTCGGGATCAAGCGCCGTGACGACCTTCACGACGAGCGCCCGGCGCTCGGCAGGGAGCGCGACGAGGCCGGCAAAGACCGGCGCCGTGGCGACCTTCTCTGGTATTTCGACGGGCTTCCAGCGACGCGCCGGCGGAGATGGCAGATTGAGAAGTCGTACGGACTGTCGCTCGACTCCGATCTGCAGTCGGCGGACCGCCGCCTCGTCGTGAGCGGCCTCCGCCGCGAGTATGGCGGTCCCCGCGGAGAGACCGCTCAGCACCATCGACGCCGGTACCGCAGAGTCGCGATCCGCGCCGCGAATCGAAAGGGCGTGGCCGAACATCGCGGCTCCGGGGCTGAACTCCATGTCGAGCTTGTCCACGTCGACCGTCGCCCACGCCCACGCGGCCGCGGCGCGGTGCGGATCAACACAGGAGGCGGTCCAGGTGGTCGGCCCGACGTGCTGGATCGACCTGGCAGCGATTTCTGCGTTCTGAAGGACGATGGGCGTTGCGGCGATCCGCGCGACTCTCGCTTCGAGGGATTCGTCCTCCAGGTCGGAGGCGTCGCGCGGCAATGTACCGTCTGCCCAATGCGGTGCCTGGGAGGTGAGGCGCCAGTCCCCGTACGTGAGCGCGACCTCGATCAGATCCGACAAGGTGAAACCGTGGGCCGCCAGCACGAAGTCGTCGATTGCCTCGGCGGTCGCATCTATGACGCGCAGCAGTTGGAGCGGATCCGTGAAGGCGCCCGGGTGGATTCGGAGTCTGCGACGGACGACAGGCCAGCGTACGAGCAAACGGGGATCGGAGGGCCAGCAGTCCTCGAGGGGAGCCAATCCTGGAGCGGCCCTTCGAGCACCGACGAGGAGCTGCCGAAGGCCGCTCAGACTGACGTGGTCCGAACCGGAGGCAACGCGTAGTCCCGCGATCCACAGTAAGGCGAGCGAGGGAAGACGATGTCCCCCGCCCGGCGAGTCAAGCGCGGTAGCGGTGAGACCGCACAGCTCGTCGCGGTCAAAAGGCCCGACAAGGTCGCGGAGAGACAGCCAGTTGATCGCTGAAAGAGCCCGATCGGTTGGAGAGCGGCGCGACTGATCCGACTGGTTGGGCTGACCGCTGTCGCGCTGCTCACCTGGTGTAACAGAAATGTCCATATTTTCTGGACATGATGATATCATGGCGCTCGATGGCGACAGCCGACCAACTGCGGGCGCTTCTCGACGAGACCGCATTTCGTGTGCTCGAACTGTTGGCAGCTTCGAGCTCCCCAGTCAGCGGACGGGCGCTCGCAAGGTCGGCGAAGGTCTCGCCGACGACGGCCTCGGCCGCGTTGGCCCTTCTTAAGAGAGCAGGGTTCGCGAACTCGATCGAGGCGGGACGGGCTACAACGTGGTATCTCGATGAGAACAGCCCGACGATCCGGAGTTGGCTCGACGAGGGCCGCCGTGGCGAGATGGCGGGCAGCTCCGGAGAGCGACCGCTACTAACTGCGGTGATCCTCACGGCGCTCCAGGAGGAGTACGCGGCGACCATCGCTCATCTTCCGAAGCGACAACCCGGCCGCGCCGGCACCACCCGCTTCGAGGTAGGCAATTTTGAAGGGGACCGATGCGACTGGAAGGTCTTCGTGGGGGAGATCGGGCCGGGGAATGCAACGGCGGCCATCGAGTTCGTCTCCGCTGTCGACATCATCAAGCCCCAGCTGGTCCTATTCGTGGGAGTCGCCGGCTCGGTCAAGCCCGACGACGCCGGCCGGGGGGACGTCGTCGTAGCCGACCGCGTCTACAACGTGCACTCTGGCAAGGACGGGTGGAGCGACACGGAAGGCTCGGTTCACCGCGCGCGGCCACTCTCATACCCGGCAGCCCACGGAGCGGTTCAGCTCGCCAGGTCGGTACGTCAGCGGGACTGGACCGCCGAACTCGGGTTAGTCAGTCCGGGAATAGCGGTGCTCAACGCCAACGGAAAGACCCCCCGAGTCGAGATTCGGGCTATCGCAGCGGGCGAGGTCGTGCACGGGGACGATCGCTCTGAGCTCATGGAAAAGGTGCGCAAGGTCCTCAACGACGTGGCGGCTGTCGACATGGAGTCCTTCGGGGTCTACGAATCCGCTCACATTCGCCAGCTCCCTGCGCTCGCCGTGCGCGGCATCTCGGACTGCGTGGGTGACAAGCAGCCGGCGCTCGATGCGGTCTGGCAACCTCGCGCCGCAAGTCACGCTGCCGCCTTCGCCTTCGCTCTGCTCCGCCGTGCAGAGCCCGAAGATCTACCGGGAGTCGGCAGCCAGTCGCCGCCTCCGGAGGGGCAACCGACACCGGAGACAACCTCTCCTCGGGAGTTGCTCTTCCGGCTACCACCGCCGGTCACCGTCGTGTACGAGTGGGCGGCACCCGTTGTGGGCGCGCGTGCAATCGAAGTGCTCAATCAGCTCGCGTCCCTCGGCGGACAACCGGCGACGTGGCTGAGCCGGTTTCGGCACCGGACGCCTGCTCTCTACAAGGCGGAAGACAGCGGGCCCCTGTGGGTCCTCGTGGCCGAATTCGCTGACTCGCACGAGCACCCAAGTGCGGCCTGGCTCTATGAGCAGGCGGCGGAGCGATCAGCTGACAGCATCGAGCGATCGTTTCTCTACGCCCGTGCTGCGATCGCGGCTCATCGCGACCAGGGAACCGATGCTGCCGAGGAGCTGCTCGCGAAGGCCGAGGCTGAAGAGCCCGGCGGTCGCCTGCTCTGGGAACACCATCGCGCCGCATTCAGATCGGACGTCGCTGCGGTACTCGCATCGACGCGTGCCCTTGCCGTTGTCCTCGCTTTGGGCTTCGCTCAACCGGTCATCGACGCCATGGGCTCGTCGGCCACAAGCCCAGAGGACGAGGGTGCATTCTCGGCGTACGTGTCCGAGTTCGCCGAGCGACACTCCGCGTTGTTGGAACAGGTCCGCCTTCACGTGGCACTGACCGCCGGCAGCGCCCTCCAGTTAGCAGGAAAGCTCAATGCCGCCCAGATGCTGTTCGACGGTCTCGTGAGCGGCCTTCCCTCGTACGGGATGGAGGGCGGAACGGTCCTGAGCGCCCTAGTCGGATCCCGAACTTCAACGATCCTCCTCCAAATTGCCAGGACGCTCTTGGCGCGGGTTGCGAACCTGTCCAGCCGGGAGCCTGGCTTCGACGCCGATGCCGCTCTTGCACGCGCAGTCGAGTTGGCGTTGACGGCGCGCGACAGGCGCCTCGATTGGCACGGACCCACAGGCGACGCCTTGGCTATCGCGGCACACGCGCGTGCACGGTCCGGGGATACGCGCGGAGCACTGCGACTTTTACTTCCCCCTCCGCTCGGGACTGCAAGACCCGCGGAGGCGTCGTCCGAACCTGTGGTCCAGTTCGCGGCTGAGCTGGCCGTCGGGACCGGCAACGTCGAGCTCGCTCTGGAGTTCGCCGCAAAGATCAAGGACCCTGTTGAGCGCCGGATTGCGACAGCACTCGCCCTGACCTTGCGGCCGGATTCCCACCCTGAGGCAGCGACCGAGATCCGTGCGGCGCTCGGGGAGCCAGCCATGTCCGAACGTATCGATCAGCAAATTCGGGCCTTGCTGACACTCGCAATGGTGGCGACGCTCAGTGACGACGAGTTCGCTCGCCTAGAGAAGCTGGACCCCGAGATAGCCGACGTGATCCGGGCGCAGTCGTTCATGACTGCCGGCAGGACCAGCGAAGCTCAGATTTTGGCACGGCGGTATCCCGACAACGACGCCGCCGTTCAGATCCGTGCCGAAGGGCTCATGAGTCAGGGGAAGGTAGCCGAAGCGGTCGGCGTACTCGAGACCCACGCGGCCCGGCACGGTGAAGAACGTCTCATAGTGCAAGCGGCCACCATTGCATTGACGTCGGGTCTCGCCGATGAGGCGAACCGGCTGGCGGCCCTAGTCGCGTCGAGCACCGACCCCTCCCGACGAAGGATGAGCGGCGAGATCATCATTGATGCGGCGTTGCGCAGAAGCGACTGGGATCGGGTCCTTCGCGAGACACGTCGCCTGCTGGAGGACGAGTCGATCGCTGAGGCCGATCCTGACCGAGACGCCAGCGTTATCAAGTACCGATGGGCACGCGTACACGCGTTTCATCAGCGACGCCAGATGGATCAGGCGTACGAGGTCGTCCGCGCACAGCCTCGCCTCGATCCCACCGAAGTGGGACAGGCTCAACTGGTTGCATCGCTCCTCCGCTCGATCGCTCCATCGGTTACTGAGGCCCATCGGTCAGCTGAGGCAACGGGGGAGGGCGTCACGCAAGCTGAGGTCCTCTCGTTCGCGATCGAGATAGCCCAGGCGTACCCCGAAGACGAAGAACTCGTCGCTACCGCGCTGATGGCTTCGCTTGCCATGCCCGCCGACGACCCTCCCGACCCCGTTTTGATGACCAAGGCGAGGATGTTGCAGCAGCAGTTCTTCGACAGCTTTCCTGACAGCCAGCTAATCCGCACGGTGCCGATCGACGAAGCGCTTTCGGGCGTGACGGAGATGCTCCGGACCCACCTCGCTCCGACCGCCGACGCCTCTGAGCAAATGAGGCGCGGAGCTATCGTGGGCCAGATCCCGATCAGCGTATACACGTCGGGGCTTCAGCGGAGCTACGCGGAAGGTCTGATCCGCAACGCCGTCGGGTGCTACGTGCTGCAAGGCGCCGACGATCTGGTCACTGCCGAGGAGATCGAGGCAGCGAGGCGCGCGCTCGACGGGTCGGTCGTCGTGGATACTTCCGCCCTTGTCCTCGCGGAAGCGGTGTTTGGGAGCACGGCCGAACTCAAGAGCCGATTCGAGCACTTGCTTGTGGCCGCGCCGCAGCGGGACGACATCGTAGCGACGCGGATTTCGCTGATGGTGCGTAGCGCCGGTTCACTGGGTTGGGACCCGGTCTCCGATCGGCCGACGATGGTTCACTTCGATGAGGAGGTCACCGAACGCTGGGCTAAGGACGCCGAGAGACTTGCGGCAGAGCTATCACGCTGCGAGGTGGTGCCAGACCCTCTCTACGACGGGGACGCGAGGAACCGTTTGTGGAGTTCGCCGGTCCGCCTAGCAGCGGAGCGTGGGGTCAGCATCTTGGCCGATGATGCCGCACTCCGTGCTGTCGCCCGCAACGAGGGCGTCACGGCCTTTGGCAGCCTGCAGCTTCTGTCCGCACTCGTGGCTGACGGTGCGCTGACACCAAACGCTCTCGAGGAGGCCTATGGCCGCCTGATGAAGATCCGTGCTGCAGAGCTACCGCTCTTCGGGCGGCTCTTTGATCTGGCCAGGGAGGAGGGCTGGAAGCCGAATGGATATGCGGGATTCCTCCTCACGCGTCCCAGCACGTGGCTTCCGCTTAGCAGGGGGCTAGAGACGTATATGGGACTGGTGCGAGCGATGCCATCGCAAGAGCCCGACGACGTCGCTGGTTGGTTTGGTGCGGCGTTGTTCGGGCTCTGCTTGACTACACCCGTACAGACTGTGCCTCTCGCGGCGGGGACCCTTATGGCGTGGACGGCGCTTGAGCTGCGGCGGCCGGAAATGCTGCCAGTTCTTCTTGCCCAGGCGGAGCGCGTCGTCGGCCAGTTTGTCCGCGGCGTGGATCTGCTTAGGGAAGTAGTAGAGCGCCTGGTGGCCACCATCCGACAGGTGAGTCCCCCGGAGCTGGTCGCCGGTGTGGTCCTCGCACTACTCGCCGGACTCGACGAGGAGACGCACACCAAAGCGGTCAGGCACTTTTTGGAGGCGCCGTAGGTTGTTCGGCTGTGAACTGCCTGGGCGTTGGAGCGTCGATGAGCCATTCTGGCTGGAGCACCCTCAGGAGTCCGCGGTCACTGAGCGGCTCAGCAAGTGACGGATCGGCGATGAGTTCGCGGCCACTCATGCAGTCGGGCAAGAGGATCGCCACGCCGTCAAAGAACAGGAGCAGAGACTTGATCCACGAGCCCTCGCGGGCCAGCCAGTACCGCTCGGGGTAGTAATAAGCGATCTCGCTCACCTCGCTGGCCTCTGTAACGTGGGACTCTGCGACGGTGCCCAGTCTTGCGCAGTGGCCCGGCTGCGATGCGGCTCAGTGTCCGACCGCTCTAAGCCAGCTGAGTCTTGTCCCAGTACGGTAGGCGTATGCCAGCCGGGCCGTTGGAGAAGGACACGTGTCGTGACTATGTGCTTCCCCTCCTCAGGTCGGCGGGGTGGGGTGAGGACCAGGTCACCGAACAATTCCGGATCACTGACGGTCGGATCGTGCCCATTGGGAAGAAGCACCGACGGGCCGAAGCGCTCCGAGCTGACTACGTCCTTGAGTTCGAGCCCGGCGTAGCGGTCGCCGTGGTGGAGGCAAAGAGAGAGTACGCGATACCCGGGAAGGGTCTCCAGCAGGCGAAGAACTATGCCCAGCTACTTGACCTGCCGTTCGCCTACTCGAGCAACGGTAAGGGTATCGTCGAAGACGACCGCGACACTGGGTTGGAGACCGAGAATCTCGCGTCATTCCCGTCACCCGACGCGCTGTGGAGCCGATACCGGGGATGGAAAGGCATCGTCGACGATTCGGTAGCCGACGGGCTCATCCTGCCGTTCAACCGAGCCCTGCGTAATTCCGATGGCACAGTCAAGGAGCCCCGCTACTACCAGCGCACCGCGATCAACCGGTCTGTCACGGCAGTCCTTCAGGGCGACAAACGCTTGCTGCTCACCATGGCCACAGGCACCGGCAAGACCTTCGTGTCGATGCAGATCGTGTGGAAGCTCTGGAAGAGCGGGTGGCGGCAAGGGCGGAACCCACGAGTCTTGTACCTGGCTGACCGGAACATCCTCATCAACCAGCCGATGGATCGTGAATACAAGCCCGCTTTCGGCGCTGGGGACAACACCCCGATCTGGAAGCTTCAGGGCGAGGCAAAGGCGGGCCGGGAGATCTACTTCGCCCTCTATCAACAGCTCGCCGACAGCGGTGAAGACCCCAACGGAATGTTTCGTGACTTCGCCCCGGACTTCTTCGACCTCGTGATCGTCGACGAATGCCACCGTGGTAGCGCCCGAGCGGAGTCATCGTGGCGGGCAATCCTCGACCATTTCTCCCCGGCGACGCAGCTCGGGATGACGGCCACTCCCAAGCGTGAGGAAACCGTCGACAGCTACTTGTACTTCGGCGACCCCCTGTATGAGTACTCCCTTGCTCAGGGCATCGAGGACGGATTTCTGGCCCCCTACCGGGTGCGTCGGGTGGTGCTCAGCCCAGACGCTCACGGATTCGCACCTGACCAGGGTCAACTCGACCTGTTTGGCAAAGAGATCCCCGATGGGCTCTATACGACGAAGGACTTCGAACGTGTGGTGTCGCTGCTCAATAGAACAGAGGCGGCAGCGAAGCATCTCACCGAGTATCTCCGCAGGACGGACCGCTGGGCGAAGACGGTCGTCTTCTGCGTCAACCAAGAGCATGCTGATCAGATGCGGCGTGCCCTGCATAACGCCAACGCCGACCTCACCAGGCAGCATCCGAATTATGTCGTGCGGATCGTGAGTGACGAAGGTGGGATCGGTCGCGGCTTCCTCAGTGACTTCGCCGACACCGAGAAGAACGTACCGGTAATCGCCGCGACTTCGGAGATGCTCTCGACGGGCGTCGATCTCCCGACCGTCCGTAACGTGGTTCTCTTCCGGCCGATTGGGTCGATCGCTCTGTTCAAACAGATGATTGGGCGCGGCACCCGGCTGTTCCCGGATGAGGACAAGCTGTCGTTCGACATCATCGACTATGCGGGGGCCACAGCCCTGTTCGCCGATCCGGAGTTCGACGGGCCTCCCGAGCAGGTGGTCCACGAGGAGATCGACGAGGACGGCAATGTCGTCGATGACTCGGTGGTCGAAGACATGCTGCCGGGTATCGACCTCGACGACGCGGGCGGCCTCGATGGATTGGGTGACGGGTTGGTTGATCCGGACGATGTGGCTGACGGGCAGGCGGTGAAGTTCTATGTCGATGACGTCGAGGTATGGGTGATTGGTGAGGCGACCTACCACCTCGATCCCGAGACGCAGCGACTCAGGCTAGTTGAATACCGCGATTTTGTGACCGAGACCGTCCGGTCGCTGTACCCGGACCCGAATGAGCTAAGAGCGAAGTGGGCCGAACGCGTGGGCCGCCATGAGGTGCTCGTCGCCCTCGAGGCACACGGCATCGACGCTGACGACCTCATCGAACGCACTGGCTTTGCCGACGCCGACCCGATTGACGCGCTCGTCCACCTGGCCTGGAATCAACCCCTCGCGACCCGCACTGACCGAGCCCGCCGTGTCCGCAAGGAGCACGCCGCCTTCTTCGAATCGTACCAACCTGCCGCTCGCGAGGTCCTTGGCTACCTTCTCGACAAGTACGCCGAGCAAGGTGTCAGCCAGCTTGATGACCCGGACGTGCTCAGGGTCCCCCCGCTCTCGGACCTGGGTTCGCCGGTCGATATCGCCGGTCGCTTCGGATCGGCAGTCGCCCTCCAGGAGGCGGTGGCACGCCTAGCTGAGCTGCTCTATGCAGCCTGATCCTCAATTGAAACTATAGTTTCAGCAGGCATCGGGCACTAATAATCAAGTTTCCATATATGATGGACATGTGCCAACCGACCGGAGGGACCTTCGACGACGCCTCTTTGCCCAGGCCTCCGAACAGGCCGGATACTTCAGCGCAGCCCAGGCAAAGGCGATCGGTTACTCCTACCAGGCCCAGGCCCACCATGTCGGTGCCGGCAACTGGCTTCGCGTCGACCGTGGCCTCTTCCGGCTGACCGAGTGGGTCGCTGACGTCCACGACGATCTCGCCCGCTGGACGCTGTGGTCGAAGGGACGCGCAGTCGTTTCGTATGAAACGGCCCTCGCGGTCCACGGCATCGGCGAGTTCGAGTCGGCCCGCGTGCATCTCACTGTTCCGCCACGGTTCACCATGAGCGACGACGCCCTCACCCTGCACTATGCCGACCTACCGAGCACCGACATCCTTCAGCGCAGCGGCTTTCGTGTCACTACACCCGCGCGATCGATCATCGATGTGGCGACACTTGCTCCCGAGGAGGAACAGCTAGGGAGGGCGATTGCCGATGCCCAGCGAAATGGCCTTTTGACGCTTCGGAGCCTGCGTGTCCGAGCCGAAGCCGTCGACGTGCGGGCCGCGCTCTATGTTGAACGGGCCATCTCGACCGTGGCTGCGCCATGACCTACGCCACACCACACGCCCTTCGTGCTGCCCTCGAGGACCGACTCCGCAACCGATCGGCCGGCATCGGCATCTCGCTTGACCGACTTCGGCGGCGCGTGCTGTTCGAGCGGGTCGTCGCTCGCCTTGAGCCGGCCGATCCCGGTCGGTGGGTGCTCATGGGAGGTATGGCGTTGGAGGTTCGCCTCCGCAACGATGCACGTCTCACGAAGGACATCGATCTCTGGCTGCGGACAAAGATCGAGGATGCGGATGAGGTCCAGGAGCAGGTAGTCGCAACGCTCGGAGTCGACCGTGATGGGGACGGTTTCGAGTTTACCACCAGCCCACCTCAGGTTCTCGGCGCCGACGGGGCGGGACTCGTCAGTTGGCGCATAAAGGTCGCTTCGAGCCTCGCCGGCAAGCCTTTCGGCGGCATCCAGCTCGACATTTCACCTCGCACCCACGAACTTTTGGCCACCGAGCGCCTGACGTTGCCCAACCTGCTTGACTTCGCTGGCATCCCGGCGACCGAAGTTGAGGTTGTCGATGTGAATCGCCATGCGGCCGAGAAGCTCCACGCCATGCTCCGTGACTTCGGGGAACGGGAGAACACGCGAGTCCGCGATCTCGTTGACCTGGTCCTGCTCGTTGAGCACGAGCTCTTGACCGTGGCGATTGTGACGACTTCGGTACGCCAGGTCTGGGCCGAGCGTGATGGAATCGATCCGCCGGTCGATCTGCCTGCGCTGCCTGAGTCGTGGCCATCTCGCTACGAGCGCCTGGCGACGGAGCACCATGTCGACCCCCCGACCTTTCCCGCTGCTGAGGCCCTGGTTGGCCAGCTGTGGGCCGAGATGTTCCAACAAGAGGAGACCTGACGGATGCCCCGACCGAAGAAGGCGGCCCCGCCCGCCTCCCCGCAAGCCAAACTCGCTGCCGTCATCAAGACAGCTCGCGACGCCATGCGCAAGGACGCCGGTCTCAACGGCGATATTGACCGCATCCCTCAACTGGCCTGGTTGCTCTTCCTCAAGGCCTTCGACGGGCTGGAACAGAACCGCGAGATTACCGACCGCGACTTTCGCCCTGCCATCGAGGCGCCTTACCGCTGGCGAGACTGGGCCGCTGATCCAAACGGACCGACCGGGGAGTCGCTACTTACTTTCATCAACGGCGAGCTGCTCCCGTATCTCCGGGGTCTGACTGGTACGAGCGGCTACGACGCACGGGACGTGCTTGCCGCGGTCTTCAAGGAGACGAACAACCGGATGCTCTCTGGCTATCTCCTTCGCGACGTCGTGAACAAGGTCAACGAGATCAACTTCGCATCGGCCGACGATATCCACACGATGGCGCACCTCTACGAGTCGATGTTGCGCGAGATGCGCGACGCGGCGGGTGACTCAGGTGAGTTCTATACGCCACGGCCTCTCATCCGGTTCATCGTTCAGCAGGTCGATCCAAAACTCGGTGAGGTAGTCCTGGATCCGGCCTGTGGCACTGGCGGATTTCTCGTTGAGACGCTCGAACACGTGGCGCCGAGCGTTCGGACCGCTCAGCAACGTCGGGCACTGCACATCAACCTGCGTGGCATCGAGAAGAAGCCACTGCCATACCTCCTCGGGATGATGAACCTTGTCCTGCACGACGTCGGCCAACCGAACATCATTCGTGGCAATGCCCTATCCAAACCCATCACGCAGATCAGTAGGGCAGAGCGAGTTGACGTCATCCTGACCAACCCGCCATTCGGAGGCGAAGAAGAGAGGAGTATCCAGGCGAACTTTCCTGCTGACAAACAGACCGCCGAGACTGCGTGGCTATTCCTTCAGCTTGTTATCCGCCAACTCAAGGACGGCGGCCGCTGTGGCATCGTCGTGCCAAACGGAGTCCTCTTCGGCGACGGTGTTGGTGCCCGGATCAAGCAACAGCTGCTCTCCGACTGCAATCTCCACACGATCGTTCGCCTTCCTGACGGCGTATTTGCTCCCTATACCGACATCCCCTCGAATCTTCTGTTCTTCGAGAAGACCGGAAGGACGAAGGAGGTCTGGTTCTACGAGACCCCACCTCCTGAGGGTCGGAGGAAGTATTCGAAGACGAAGCCCATGCGATTCGAGGAGTTCGCGGGCTGCCAGGCTTGGTGGTCGAAACGCGAGGAGAATGATCGAGCCTGGCGCGTTCCGCTAGCCGACCTTGAAGCGAACGGTTTTAACCTCGACCTTCGCAATCCCAACCGTCCTGATGACCTTACGCATCGCTCACCGGCCGAGCTAGTTGCCGAACTGCTCAAGACCGAACAGGAGATGCTGTCTCTCCTTGAGGACCTCCGGGTCGAAGTAGATGCAGGACCCATGTCATGAAGGCAAAGCGTCCGCTGGGCGATCTCCTTAGCCTCTGCCTCGATGTGGTGGATATCGTCCCGACCGATCACTATCGGATAGCGGGGGTGTATAGCTTCGGACGCGGACTATTCGAGCGCGGTCCGATATCCGGAGCGGAGACCAGTTATAGGACACTCCATCGCCTTCATGCTGGGCAGTTGGTCGTTAGTCGCCTGAAGGCTTTCGAGGGAGCACTAGCAGTGGTGCCCGCAGCCATGGAGGGTTGGTTCTTGTCGCCGGAATTCCCAACATTCGAATGTATCGAAGGCGCACTGGAGCCTGGCTTCCTCACGCACTTTTGTCGATGGCCAGAGTTCTGGTCGATGCTCGCCGCGACCTCGAAGGGTATCGGGGCGCGACGTGAGCGTGTGCATGCCGCAGATCTTCTCCAGATTTCCATTCGCATTCCCGGCCCCGACAAACAGCGATCGGTTGCAGAGCGCCTCGATCGAATCACTGAGTCAACGGAACGTCTGGTGCTCCTTGACGATCTCTCGGACAAACTTTCCAAGGCGCTTGCCGTATCTGTGGCGGCTCGACCGGATCTCGACGTCGCGGCCAGGATTCGCAAGGGATGGCGTCGCGTCGCTCTAGGCGAGGTAATGACGCCGGCAGACGACGTAGTTTCTGTCGAAAGCGACAAGTCGTACCCGAACGCGGGCATCTACAGCTACGGGCGTGGCCTGTTTCCGAAGCCGAACATTGAGGGAGCTCGAACTTCGGCAAAGACCCTGAATCGGATCCACGCTGGCCAATTCATCTACAGTCGGCTGTTCGCTTTCGAGGGAGCGTACGCATTTGTCGACTCGACCTTCGACGGCGCCTTCGTGTCAAATGAGTTTCCTTCTCTCGATCCCGACCGGGACCAGTTGGATGCTAGGTGGTTGGCCACCTATCTCCGTTCGCCCGAGCGGTGGGCGGAGCTGAGCGGCTTCAGCAAGGGGCTTGGAGTTCGCCGTCAGCGGATTCCGGTCGAGGCGCTCCTTGCGTATGAGGTGTGGCTTCCCCCTGTAGACCAACAGGCAGAGATCGCTTTGCGCCTCGACCAGCTCGTCGAGGTGCAGCAAAGTCGCACGTATGCATCGACACGCATCAGATCACTGGTCCCGGCGGCGCTGAACCAGGCATTCGCTGGACTTGGCTAATCCACCACCAATCGTCGCCAGCAGCTACGAGAGGCCGAGGGAATGCACGTCCACGAACTTGACGCCGAGGAAGATGCCAAGGAGTAGTCGGCCGTGGTGCGCGAAGCGCCCGCCCAGTTCTGCGACAAGCGACTGGGAAATCCGGGACCGTCGTTGCATCCGAATGTCTCAAGATGGCGAACGCGACCTTCGGGTACAGAACCCGAAGGTGGGTGCCAGATGACTGGTTCATCGACCCTGAAGAGCGCTGTTCTGGTCACAGGACACCAGGTGTCGATGTCGTGTGTATGTCGACGACTCTCCGATTGTCGATACGGGCGCTGTTCGGATGCGGGATGTATGTTCTCGACGACGCTGCGGGAGGTCTCGTTGCCGACTCCTCGTCCAGCGGGTTGGAGCTAGGAAGCGACGGGATGAGATGACACCAACAGATCTTGGGGAAGTGCAGGCTGCAATTCGGCTTGGCTGGCTGATGGCAGAAGTACGCGGACGCGCCCGTCCCGACGGCCCTGCATGGGAGGGCGAGCGCCCTATGGCCCGCGGGGGATGGGCCTTACCACTGGCCTCCGAGCGAAGCCCGGTGGAGCTCGGCATCGAGCGCGCTAGTGCCCTGGCTGCGGTAGCGACGGAACAGCTGCATGTGGACGCTGTCATCAAACCTGATGTTCTGAAGGACATATTGATCGTGCCGGGCCTCCCGCCGGACTTGCTTGGTGCGGGCCCGGCTGAGCCACCGACCTACGCGCCGCTCATGCGGGTGATGGTCACGAAAGTCCTGAGAGAGCGCCCCGAGCCGAGCACCAAGGTCTCCAAGGACTTCGAGAAGCTGTTGGGCGCCCTCGGAGAGGTGCTCTTTCACTGGGACGCCGCTATCCAGGACTCCCTTATCTCGACATCCGACCGCCTTGCCAACGGCTATGAGCTGGGGAGGGCCGTCGCAGAGACGTACTGGTCGCTCGACCCGAAAGCCGCCGCTCTCGTCGAGGAGTCGGGAACGCTGCTTCCAAATCCGGAAAGCTGGCAGTTCCTTCTCGGGGAGGAGCGCCGCGCTGTGATCTCACAGCTGCTCCAACGCCTCGCGCCCTACTTCGGCTCCCTCGTGGCGCCCGCCGTCGCCGCCTCGGTGGAGGTGTGGGGAACCGTCGTTGCCCTGCAGGCACCCAAGAGACATCTCTGGGGCACCACGAGGCAAAAGCGTGAGATGAGACCGAACACGTGGTGGAAGGCAACAGACGCGCAATCGAGCCTTCGGCGGCAGGTCGCAAATTGGTATTCGTTGCTCGTGGCAGGTCTCGACCCCGAGACGCTGCTGAAGCCGTACGCGGTGCTGCGCTCGTGGAGATCGGCTGGCAAGGCCCTTCGAGTGCTCCTCGCAGAAGCGGTAGTGGCGGTCATCGGCGTAGCTCTCATCGCCGCGTTCGGCGTTCTGATGGCGGGTGCCAGCAAGAACTCGACACTGGAGGCGGCGCTCGCTGCCCTCGGCGTCGTCGGCATCACCGGCGCGGGTGTGCAAGCACGGATCAAAGCGAAGACGCAGTCGGCCTTGGCCCGACTTGCGCAGGATCTTTCGACTGACCTCGTGGCCAGCCAAATGTCCGTCACCCCAACGCGCCCCTCTGGCACCAGCAGACTTTGGGTAAGCAATGAGACCCGGGAGGCCATCGCGAGCCGGACGGTGACCGCTACCCTGTCACGCGCTGACTGAGCCAGGTGAAGGTGGCGCAGTTGAGGGCGTGGCGCGTGTACCCGTCGTTCTCTCGGGCCGAAATGTTGGGCGTCGACCATGAGGTCGATGCAGGCCGGCGAGAGTGGTCACCGGTCACGGGCGACCTCCCGGAAGAGGGCCTGGGAAGGAACTGGGCGTCGTTATTCGGCGGGTGAAGTTACATCCTCGCCTACGACAAAGGAGCCGAGAAGTGCCTGCGACGACGAACCCAATGAGTTCGCAAGCATCGCCGACAGGTAGGCAGCCAGGTTGACGAGACCGCTGACCAAGGGCCCGACCTCTCGATCCTCTTGGATGACGCGATTGATCGTGTCATCAAGCACGGTCCCAGGCCCGTGTTCCAGCCAGGCGCCGACGACCGCTGCGGCCTGGGCTGCGCTGTGCATCATCTCGGCTGGACGTCCTGCAGTCGGATCGACAGGAGGTAGCCGCAGGACAGCGAGCGGGTCGGGCTCGGCCAGTGCCAGCTTAAGGCTTTCCAGACTCGATATCTCCGGGAAGGACTGCCAGCTGATGTGCGTCGGTTCGCCGTCGGGCAGTCTGAAGATGGCGGGATGCCCCGGGACATGTGAGACCCTGGCGATGCCCTGCTGCATGGCGGGAACGGCGTCGGCGCAACGTGCGAGGAGGATCCTCAGCATCTCGTCCTCGATGCGTCGGAATCCTCCCATCGCTTCCTCAAGGAGAGGAAGCAGCACGATCTGCTCGGGCCAGCTCTCGATCAGTGGGCGGGCGTGCCGGCTCCACTTGAAGTTCGCCATGAGCAGGTCGGAGCGGCTGATGTAGAGCTCGAGGGTCCGACCCCCGTTCCCGGTGGCGGCGACGATGAGGCCACCGAGCGGTGGGCCGCAGTGCTGGGCATAGTCGCGCAGGTTGTAAAGAAACCGGTAGCCGGCGTTCGAGTCGAAGACCTCGCTGCACACGGACTGGTAGCGCTTGAGCTCCTCTGCTCCATTCCGAGACGTCCGGGAAAGCGAGTCCTCCTCGCTCACCAGGTACATGCGGGCCGTGGTGAGCCAGTTGGTGACCTCTCCCATGAAGGTGACCGCGACGGTCCGCCTGTCGATCGCCCGGAAGCTTCCGCCGACCCGTTCGACGTTCGCGTAGAAGTGCCGCATTGACGTCAGGCGATGCCAGTGACGCTGTAGCAGTTCGTGGGTGCTCCGCTCGGAGAGCGCGCGGAATACGGAGATCGCCTTGAGGTAGTCATCGAATTCGGCCGCGGAGATTTCTACGACCTGCTGGATGTCGAAGCCCTTCTGGTCGGGTTCCTGTCTCCAGACGCCGAGCGAGTGCGTACCTGCTGTCTCCATACGTGTGGGGGTAGGGGCGCCTGGAGTCAGATGGGGATCTCGGGGCCTTCGCTCAGGCGCCAGCGGGCGGAGTGGTCTTGGTCAACGTGGCGACGGTGACGTGGGGCCAGTGCAGGCCGTTGAAGTCCAGCATCACAGTTTGCGAGTACTGAAGTTGGAGAATGTCGGGACCGGACGAGTTTTCGACCGCCTCTACCCAGAAGGTGGCAGCGACGAGGGTGGCATTGGCGTTGCCAGCCGCCAAGAAGGCGGTGTTGGCGATGCCGCCCCCTGGCACCGGAGTGTCGGTGGTCGACACTACAAGGGCCGTGGTGGTCCTAACTGCTCGATCGGCGAGAGCTGCCTGGAGGATGCTGTTGGGGTTCTCCACCATCGCCTGGGTGATGCCCGGCTGGGCAGGGCTTCGGAACGGTGAGGGGACCGCCAGGTTCATCTCCGTGAAGGTCTGGGCGGCCTGACTGAACTCTGTATTCGGCGGCGGCGTCGCACCGATGCCGAATGGGATGATGTTGTTGTCGGGGATCGCTGGACCACCGGCGGTGGTTGAGGCCGTCCCTTGGGTCAAGATGACGGTGCCGTGGGGGATGGACGCCATCCGGATGACCGTGGGTGGCTCGGCCGGGTTGGTGGTTTCGGGGACGATGGCCCAGATGCCCGGCTCGACGTGCAAGCCGGCTCCGTCGGAGGAGTCAGAGATCTGTTGCATGTAGGTCAGGCCGAACATCGCGATGTCTTCTTGGAGCAATCCCCGGTTGGGGATGGGGCCGTTGATCGGCGAGAACGTGAGTATCTCGTCCGTGAGGTTCAGCTCGAGAAATCGGTCCTGCGGACTGTCGGGGAAGTGCGGCCGCCAGATCGTGTTGAAACCGGTGCCGTGCCAGGTACCGACGAGTTGGTCGAGTGGGCTGGCAGGGACAGGCGGCCCGGGAGTCGGGGACGGCGGCCCGGGAGGTGGGGCCGGGTAGGTGCCGGCCGTCGTGATTGCCGGCTTCGGTTGGAAGACGAAGCCAGGATCGGTCTGTGCGGTTGGACTCATGGGGCCTCCGTCGATCGCTGTATGAGGGGCAGGCTTGGCTGCACTGGCCGGCACGCTTAGCCGGTCTCCGGCATCGTGCCAGCATTGATGTTACACTTGGATATGTTCTTGTGGATAGTGTAACACCTGGGAGGTGCGTGCTGGACTCGATCGGTCAGATGCTGCGGGGGGCCAGGGAGCGGGCCGGGCTGTCGCAGGAGGCGGCGGCTGCGGCGGTGGGGATCAACCGGGTGCTCCTCAACTACTACGAGGCGGGGCGCCGCCAGGTCCCGCTCACCGTGGCGGCGGCGTTGGCCCGCTTGTACGGGACCTCGGTCGAGTCGCTGCTAGTCGGTGAGGAGCTGGTCGGAGGGGCGATCGACGTGAGCGGCATGCTGTTTCGAGCAGCACCCCGAGATCTAGGAGACCGGGCCCAGGTGGGTCTCCGACTCTTCGAGCAGCGTGTCGGCGACTACGTGGAGCTGGCCGAGGAGATGGGCTCGGTGCTGCCAGGCTTGGGGCGCAGCCCGCTGGCGCAAGTGCGCACCGGATCCGCGAAGGAGGCTGCTTGGGCAGCCCGCCAGCTGCGCGGCCAGCTCAATCTCGGAGGAGGGGCGCTCGGGGACCCCTTCCAGGTGCTCGACGAGCACGTGCTCATCTGGCGGCTGCCCCTTGGTGCGAATCTCGACGAGGCCCCGTCGGGGTTCTTCTACAACCATCCGAAGGCAGGGTTCTGCATCGCGGTGAACTCCGAGATCACCCTCGGCCGGCAGGTGTTCACCCTGGCCCACGAGCTGGCCCATGCCTACTTTCACTCGCAGCACGCGGATGTCGTGGTGTCGATGAGCGGGGGTGACCACCGCCGGGAGCGGTTCGCGGACGCCTTCGCGGGCGAGTTCCTGGTCCCCGCCGATGAGCTGCGCCGGGTGGCCGGCGAGCTGGCCCCGTTCGATGACCTGGCCGACCCGACGCTGGTCGTCCATCTCCAGCGGCACTTCGGGGTGAGCTTCGCCACGCTGCGGGTGCGGCTCCTCCAGGAGAAGCTGATCACCAAGCCCGTCTACGACTCCCTAGCCGAGACGTCCCCGAGCAGGCTCGCCCAGGCTCTCGGTTACCGGGTGCATCCTGCCGACCTGGGAAGTTACGACCTCCATCCGCTCGAGGCCCAGCCGACCCGGGTCCTGCTGCTCGTGCGCAGCGCGCTCGAACGCGGGGCGATCACTGCAGGTGACGCGGCGGAGGTGCTCGGCACGAGCAGCGAGGAGGTCCGTCAGCTGCTCGCACGACCCGGGCCCGGCGAGGACGAGCGCCGGGTGCAGCGCGACCTCGAGGAGGCAGCATTCGCCAACCGTGAGCGCTGAGCAGGCGCGCCATGCTGCTCGATGCCTCGGTTGTCCGCAGCTTCGCCGTCGTGGGCTGGACCCGCCAGCTGATCCAAGTGTGCGGCGGCACGGTCCTCATCGCCGACGGGGTCCACGGGGCGGATCCCGAGGATCCGAGCGAGCTGCGCCGCATCCAGGTCGCCCTCCAACGTCAGGTCGACCAATCAGGCTATGGATCTGGGCTGGCTGGTCGGGGCCTTGCCGCTGTGCAGGGCCTCGACGAGCTCCTTGCCCTTGGTCCGGATGAGCTCACTGTGTGGTCACGCTCGCTGCCGAGGAGGTCCACCTGGCAGTGCGGCTGCAGTCCCGACGGCCCGAGGACCGAGCATGGCGCGAGTCGCTCGGCGCGAATGCCCGGCGACTCGACGCAGGGGAGTCCGCTTCGATCGCTACCGCGGTGACGAGGTCGCTTGGCTTCGCCAGCGATGACGAGGATGCCCTCACCGTTTGGGGATCCCTGACCGGCACAGCAGGACTGCGCACGCGGGACCTGCTCTGGCAACTTGTCACCGACGGGTTTGTAGACGAGTACGACGCCCGAGCCGTGCACCACCTGCTCCAGAGTGACGACCTGCACAACCTTGGCGGACCGGACTGGTAGGCAAGGTCGAGTTTCTCGGGACTGATCATTGAGCTGGCCCGAGCTGAGCAGGCGCGTGCGTATGCAGCCGCATACGCACGACGCGTCTACCGGCGCCTCCGTCGGGCCGAGAACCCGAAGTCTGGGCCTGGACCGAGTGGTGCGGCAAGGTAACCGCGAGCACGGTATCGGACAACCGCGCCCTTCAAGTCAGTCGAACTGTTCCGCCAACGACTGAGCGGATGCCACGATCGCGTTGATCTCGCAGTCGTCATGGCATCGCGCAGTTGGCGCGACGGTCATTTTGCCAGGGTACGCCTGATAGTGCTGCGGCCCTATGCCGGAAACCCTGGCACTGCCGGCGATCATCCCGGCGAAGTGCAGGATCTGGTGACCGGCGACGACAAGGCTGAAGGGGAAGACGTTGCGGCGGTTGAACCGCTCACGCTCGGCGAGGCTCAGCCCGGCGATGTAGTCCGGATCGTCCAGTAATCCGTCGCGGTCGAGCCCGACGTCGCTGCGCAGCAGAGCGCCGAGGCACACCATGCAGGCTCGTCCCGGCCCAACGGTGTGGATGCGCCAGTCGATGTGCAGCGGACGGCCCTCGGGAGTGGTCCTTGCGAAGATTCCCCCGTCGACGACGGGGATCAGATGGGCGTAGGCGATGGCGTTCAGGATCCAGCGCGGCCAGGGTCGGTCGACGCAACAGATGAGGACATCGCAGTCGAGTGCGGCTTCGACGCCTTCTCGAGTCAGCAGCGACATCGGCAGCTTGGTGACTCTGAGCCTCTCCGCCGTCTGACTGTCCTCGATCCCGCGGGAGGCGACGTCGACCTTGAGGGTCCGCGCCTCGACGTCCGCCAGGCTTGAGTGGAGGGTGCGGTCCAGGTTTCGCAGTTCGATGCGGTCGTGGTCGATGAGCACGATGTCGGAGACGCCCATCCGGGACAGCCCCTCGGCGATGAGGCTTCCCACGCTTCCGAGCCCGACGAGGCCAACTCGGGCCCGGGCGATGTCTGCCTGCGCCGCCGCACCCCAGACACTGAGAGTCGCCACTTGGGCGGGCAACTCGGCCGGCTCGGGCCGCAGCCACGGGTGGAAGCTCAAGGAGAGCCGATCGGAGGCAGTAACGCGGACCACCGGGATCTCGACGCGCCCGAAGGTGAACGGCGCGACTCGGCCCCAGGCCCTGGCGCTCCAGGTGCCGTCGGTGCCCCAGGTCATGCCGAGAAGCGGGAGTCCTGAGCGACCAGAGACGGCACCGGCCAGCCGATCGCGCTCGGCGACGACGTCGTCCTCGCTCATGCCTTGCCAGCCCGGACCAAGGTGGGAGTGGATCAGGGCGATGCCGGTGCCAGGTTCGAGTGAGGCGAGCACCCGGCTCAGGTAGTCCGACGTGAACGAGACGTTGCCTTCGAGGATCCGCTCCTCCTCGTCGGGCAGGAGTGCCCGGTCCAGAACGAAGCTCATCCGACGGCTTCCGAAGCTCGGGCGCCAAATGGCGAAGGTCAGATCCTCCTGGAGCCCTTCGTGGGCGAAGTGGCGGCGTAGCTCGGCGTCGAGGTCGCCGGTCATGGCGACGGCCAGCTCTCGCCCTTGGAGGTAGTCCATCTCGTGGTAGGTCATGTGGTCACCTGGCTGAATACGGTCAGGACGTGGGTCCAGACGGCTTGAGTGGTCGGCACCCGGTCGAACCGGCGCGACCAGTACTGCCAGTCGGGGCCGAGTGCGCTTGTTTGGGTCTTGAGAGGTCCGGTCATGTCCATCCGCACTAGTACCGGCCGGGTGTGAATTGCCGGTGGCACCACGTACGGGATGGTTTGGCACCGGGCCAGGGCCACGTCACACGTCCGCTCGGCCAGCGACCCGCAGGGGATGACGAAGTTACGTACGACGATGTAGGGGTGGCCGGAGCCGTCCTGCGCAGCCTCGACCGTGAGGCCGAGGCTGCGCAAGTACTCCTCCAGCTCTGCGTCAGTCACCGCTACGAGGTCGGAGTCGGCCCGAGGTAGGTGGCGGTGAACCGCTCGTCCTCGTGCAGCTCGACCTCGTGGTCGTAGTCGGTGTAGACGTGGTCGCCTCTGTCCCGGGTGAGCCGGTACTGGTCGATGGGGCTGAACCCTGCGGCGGTCAGGATCTCCCTGACCGTCAATTCGTCCTTCTGGGTGGTAAGGCGCTCCCCATTGACGAAGTAGGTGATCGTCCTTTGTTCGTGCTCCTGGTCTGCCACGGCAGATCCTCCAATCGCTTTGAGCGGGCACCGGCGGATCCGCTACCCCGTGCACTATCATCAGTGCTATGCACTAAAGTACACGCCATCGGGATCCTTGTCAACTCAGGTGCACGGCGTCTACGATGGTGCACGATGCTCACGATTTCTATTCCAAAGGAGGTGGCGATGGTCGCAAGCAACGCGGAGCGACTTGGAAATACCCTGCACACCGCCCGCGAGTTGAAGGGTAAGTCGCTCAAGGCGGTGGCTGAGCCGGCTGATGTCTCCACCGCATACCTCCTCAAGCTGGAGAAGGGTCAGGTCGAGTCCCCGTCTCCCCACATACTTCATCGCCTAGCCGCCGAGCTAGGTATCGATTATCTCGAGCTGATGCGCAAGGCCGGATACATCGTGAACGACGATGGCGCGAAATCTGGGGGAACACTTACCCACGCGCTCAGCGGCGAGCCGCTCACCGAGGACGAGGAGCTGGCCCTTGCCACTTATCTGAAGATGTACCGCAATGGGCAGGTCCGGTGACGGCATGGGACGGGAGCTGGAGTCTGCCAGAGAGATCAACTCACGGGTAGACCGGCTCCTTCGCGCCGCCGATGCTTACGGACGTTTCCCGACGCCTGTCGAGGACATCGTGCGAGCCGCCGAACTCACAGAAGCTGACGACTACGTCCTCGACGAGTCACTCATCAAGAAAGCGCCTGCATACCTTCGCACTCTGCTTCGGAGCGCGAAGCAGAAAATCCAGGGCCTCGTCGATCGCCGAGCACGAGTCGTCCACGTCTCTCCGGCGATCGAGAACGAGGGCAAGAAGCGGTTCGTACGGATGCACGAGACTATTCACCACATCCTCCCGCACCAACAGGACCTTCTCTACGCCGACGACCACGAAACCCTCTTGAGGACCACTAATCGGCTGTTCGAGCGGGAGGCGAATCAGGGTGCCGCTGAGTTGCTGTTCCAACGGGAACACTTTGCGCGTGACGCGGCGGATCTGGAGATCTCGACGGCAACTGTGTCGCTCCTCGCCAACCGGTACGGGTCTTCGTTCCACGCCGCCTTCCATCGGTATGCCGAATCCCATCCGGGAGTAGTGGCAGCGATCGTTCTGGAGCGGACGCCACGGTCATCGTCGCCACCAACCTGGCGACGGGAAGAGTTCATGTCGACCAACAAGTGGAACGAGCGGTTTGGACAACCGACGTGGCCCACGATGATGCGAAGCGACAAGTACCCGTTCCTCGCTGCTTTGGACTTCTGCGGCGTCGACCAAACCGAGATACCCAACCTGGCTGGCGATGTCGACACCGTGAAGGTCGACATCCTTCAGACGCCCTACAAGAACTTCATCCTCCTGTGGTTCCCACAGCGCCGGCTACGACGGCCTCTACAGGTGAGGGTCGCCTGACTGGTCAGACGAGGGCATGTTCGACGCCGGGGAAACTTCGGGTCAAGAACCCGAAGGTCGGCAGTTGCCACGACGAACGTCGGTAGTCGGGTCCGAAGAGCGGCGGGACTCCGCCGCAATAGACAACGGCCTACAGCGAGGAGAGGACGCGCAGTCTCGCACCCGTCGACGCGACGGCACCCCACGTTGCCTGCAACGAGAAGAGCATTTGAATCACCTCAGCCCGTGGAGGGCGCTTTTTGCTCTCGGAGCGAAGGAGGGACTGTGGGGGGCCGTGGCCCAGCATGATCCACACCTCCCTCGTCGCTTGTGGGTCAACCATGGTTTCTCGCATTCGTCTCCAAAGCTCGACGGGCGTCCCGCTTCCCTCGCGGATCCGTGAGTTCACCCTTCCCGCCGGCCCATTCCATGCCCCGCCCCACCTGTTTAGGTTGGGCGGCTTGCCGTACGGATAGGGCTGCAGGAAGCCGAGGTTTTTGAGAGCCTGCGCGCTCACCTCCTGCAAAGAGCTTGCCGAGATTCGTTTCGCGCTGCTGAAGGCCTTCGCGTGTATCGCAACCACTCGGCGGTTCGCCGAGTCGAGGCCGATGAAGTCGGCGATCTCCGTCCCCATGTCGTCGCACACGAGAAGATCGAACTTCATGTCGTTCTCCAGCGCGCTGCCCGTCCCTCTTGAGTCGATGAAGCCGAAGAGGCTCTCGGGTTCCCATCCTGTGCTTGTCGCCGAGCCGGGCGCGCCCTTCTCCGTCGCGATGCTGCCGAGTTGGGCCACACCCTGCATGAGCCCCAGCAGGTCTGGATTGTCGGAGTTCGTGTTTGGACCCAACGGCAGTCGTGGCCTGTAGAAACGACGCCCCGTATAGATGCAGTACCCCTCGCTCCTGCCTGATTCGGGGATGACCCGGAAGGCCTGCTCTCGGTTCAGGTAGCTGACGACGGACACTGCTCGCGGACCACTGCTCGTCGCGGCGATGCTGAACCGTTGGTCGAGATCCTGGCAGCTCAACAAGTATCGGGCCGCCCTCGCGTCCCACTTGATCGACACTTCAAATGTCTCGTCGTTGGCGCTCAACGTGAAGTGTCCCTCCGTGACGTCCATGCACAGGTCATCGATGCGGAGTCTCCCTCCCGGCACGTTCTGACCGTCCAAGAAGTCGCCTGGATCGAAGTCCAGCAAGATGTTCCGCGGGGTGGGGTCAGCGGGTTGCTGGATCACCTCGGCGAAGCGGCTGAAGACGTGCAAGGGCCGGACGTTGCTGTCGTCAAGAGCCCGGGCAAGATCTTCGAGCCATTCGTTGTATTCGTCGAATTCGACCATGCCCCGGTCGCTGATGCGAGAGCGACTGAAACCCACGTAGCGCGAGACGTACTGCGGGTTGCCGTCGCCGTCCATGACTTGGAAGCTGCCGGTCACCGTCGTGGCTAGTTGCGCGTGATCTGACAGGTCCGGACCGAGGTCTCCGATCGATCGGGCATGGATCGTCCGCCGCCGAGCGGCGGACGGCCCGAGATTCGTGTTGCTCAGGGAAATTGACCCGAGTCGAACGTTGGCTCCGTGATAGAGCCGGCGTAGACACGACGTGTCCACCGGGGTCAGTGTGGTGAGCACATCCGGATGGAGGCCTTCGGAGTCGAGATAGAAGAGGTAGCTCCCGATGCGCCGATAGCAGGTAAATCCCAGGCTGCACTGGTAGAAGGCCGATCGCGAGAGGATCGGCGAGTTGCTGATCATCATGTATGGATGAAGCCGGATATCGCTCCGGGGGGTAATGACCTGATGGTGCAGACAATCATTCTCTTCTAAGTGGAGCTCGACCGTCTGTGCAAGCTCATCGAGGTCGAATGACTCCGTGACTTGGAAGACCCTGACGGACCGCGGAAACAGGAGATCCTGGGGTTCAACCTCCTTGCGGATGTCGAAGCTGTCCCGGAAGCGCCGGTCGAAGTACTGAGGCGGTGGTTGCCATGAGGCGATCTCAAGCGGCGAAGCAGGCAAGCCGGTCTCAGCAGCGGATTCGTCGTATGCCCTGTAGGCCTCCCAAGAGGCGTCGAGCGAGTCGCTGTCGCGGTGGATCACCAGGCCGATATCAGTCGCAGACCGGGTGGGATTCCGAAGGACCCTTCCCACCTGTTGCACGAATGCCCGCTCACTTGGAAGGGGGCGGAAAAATGCCACCGCCTTGAAGGCCGACGAGTCGATTCCCTCCGTCAGCTTGAACTGGTGCACCCAGAAGCGCTCGCTACGCTCGTCGGGATTGGGGACGCGTCGTAGGTGCACGCTGTCGTGGACAGGAAACGTCTCATGAATGCCGAGCACCGAGTGGCCACGGTGCGAGAGGGCGTCAATCACTTGGTTGATCTCGGCAGGAGAGTCGCAACGGACGATCACCCGAGCCGAAGGGTCGGAGCCGAAACGTGATTCGACGGCGCCGATCACCCGATCGCAGAACTCCGGAATGCCGTCGAATGACACGGGTTCGAACTGCACCTTGCGAAGAATGTGCGTGGATTCCGCTTCAGCGTGGGAGAAGTGCGACTGGTATTCCTCGGAGAGTTGGAAGTACTTGACGTCGTTTCGATAGGGCGTGGCGGAGAACAGGACGGTAGGTCTCTCCAGGCCCCGGACCGCGTCAGACCAACTCTGCGCTGGCTCGTAGTGGCCTTCATCGACGACCACCATGCGCAGGCGCTTCCGGAGTTCAGCATATTCCTCTGCCCTCGTTTGATGAAGGGTCTGGAGCGTGGCAATCGTGGCTAACCAGACGATGTTGCCCCTGTGGTTGGCAAGCTCCTCCCTAGCAGTGGAGGGATAGATCCGTACGAGATCCTTGCCCGATGGGATCGGTGCTCGGATCCGCTCCCAGAATCGTGACCCGACGTCTGCTTGTAGCTGGCGGACGAGCGCATCCCAGGGGGTCAACAGCAGGACGTCGCCAGACGTCACGAGGTGCTGCGCTGCCACTGCGATTACGCCGCTTTTCCCCGTGCCCGTCGGCATTCGGACGAGGGCCGATGGCCCCTTCCGGCCCCGCTGCGCGGTGAGGAACTGCCGGACCATCTCGACAGCAGCTGACTGGTGCGGCCATAGACCTGGGTAGTTCCGCCCAGCATCGGTTTCAGGCACTTGAGTCTGGCCAGGTGGGGTCGGTGGCGACTCCTGCGAGCTCGAGGTCACGCCGGTTCGCGAGGGAGTACGTGAAGACGAGGCTCCCGTCGTCATGACGCTTCGCATTCGGCGTGATCTTGCCGACGGTTTTGCCGAATCGGATGAGGACTCCATCGGGATGAGGCACGATCGCCTCTATCCGCTCGGGGTACACCGCCACGGCGCCGGGTAATTTGTGACCTGAAGCTACCTCCCGCATATCGACGCTCCATCGCGCGGTCGGGTTGACAGCGAACTCGTAGTCCCCAGATCGCACCGAAAAATCCTCTGAGCTTGTCTTATGTGCCTCAGGTCGGCGCCGCACCATCTGGAGGGGCACGCCCTCGCTCAGCGCCTCGCTGATCGGTATCGCGGTTAGGTCGTACTCGATGCCGTAGCCAAAGTGGGCGAGGATCTCTTCGATCCGATTGATCGGCATCCGCACGCCTCCGGCCTCCCAGCGCGCCACGGCGGGCTGTTGAACTCCCAGCTGCTCAGCGAGCTCTCGCTGCGAAAGGCCGGCGTCTTCCCGCAGTTTCCTCAGGACGCGGCCGATGTCCTGGGCCTCGGTCATAACATGGGATGTTATCATGACGCCCTGGTCCGCCGTAGCCTCCGCCACCACATAGCTCCAACTGGGCGCGGACTAGTTCCCACCCGGTTGGAGCTTCTTTTTCAAATGGGCGCTTCTGGGTTCTCCGTGGGTAGGCCAGCTCACGGGGTGATCGGGTAGAGCTGGAGACCGCCGAGGTGGAACCAGATCGCGGTCTTGAAGTGCTCCCGGTTGCGATAGCCGCGCGCGGAGACGCGGATCGCCTGGATGCGCGAGTTGAGCCCCTCTGCGCCGGCGTTGCTCACCCGGTGGGCGAAGTACGACATCAGCCCGGCCTCGTGGCGCTTCAAGGTGCGCGCCGCGTCGATCACCGGCTGGAGACGCGAGTGGGTTGCCCAGAAGTACCAGCGCCTGAAGTGCTTCTCCCCCCAGCCCCGCCGCTTGTAGGACCAGAAGTGCCGCAGGCTCTCCTTGATCGCCCATGCGCGTGCGGTCTTGAGGTCACTGCCACGAAGGACGCCAAATCGGTCCTGGTGGCGCTCGGGGAGGTTCTCACCTGAGTACA
>Ga0307373_10000468_pt1 | contig 76439 bp, 68 predicted proteins | sample OX2MG_FD_202534 | JGI IMG/M metagenome (GOLD analysis project Ga0307373, IMG submission 202534) | Soil microbial communities from Risofladan, Vaasa, Finland - OX-2 | ecosystem: Environmental > Terrestrial > Soil > Coastal area > Acid sulfate soil | place: Finland: Risofladan, Vaasa | collected...
ACGCGCCGCAACCCGCCGCACGTGGAAGAACTGCGCAGGCGCACGCAAGAGAAATGGCCGGCGATTCAGGAAAGACTGCGGCAACGCCTCACCGAGGTTGCAAACGGTGACGGGCATTCTGGCTGACGCTAATATCGAAGGGCATCTCGACTTCCTCTTCGATCTTCTCACATCGAAAGCGTGGATCGAATTTTGGCAGGCGCTTGGCATTCGCTACGCGACGTTCAAAGAAATCGGGCTTGCCGCTGACGACACTGACGATGTGGTCTGGCAATGCTGCCAGAATAATGGCTACGTGCTCATCACCAGCAATCGCAATCAAAAGGGCGCCGCCTCGCTGGAAGCAACGATCCGTGAACGAGCCACAAGCGACAGCCTGCCCGTGCTAACTTTGGCCGACGCGGAACGCTTCCGCAACGACCGGGAATACGCGGAACGGGTCGTCGCCTCGCTCCTTGAAATCCTGCTCGACATGGATTGCTATCGAGGCGCCGGACGACTTTACTTGCCATGAATCCAACTCATCCAGCAACTTTTCGCCCGACGGGCGCTTTCTGGCGGTGGCCACGACGTGTACGCGGGTGTGGGATCTGGCGGAGTTGAATGAGGCGGCGGAAGAAAAGGCGTCAGGTATCAGGCGTCAGGCATCAGAAGTTGATGGCGCGCCGGAAGGCAACGCGGCGAGCCCTCATCCTAGCCCAAGCCCGCGGACAGACGGGACTGCTAAGACCAAAGACCCAAGTCCTAACACCTCCCCGCCCAATCCAAAATCCAAAATCGAAAATCCAAAATTGCGTCTGGTGGCCAGCGTCGTGCCGTTGGGGCACGGGCAAGCGGTGGTGGTCAGCGGCGACGGGCATTGGCTCGGCACGCGCGGCGCCGAGAAAGAAATCGTCTACGTCATCCGAACCGCCGCCGGGCAAGAAACCCTCACGCCCCGCGAGTTCTACAAGCGGTTTGTCCATCATCGCCAACTCGCTGCTCACCATTTCCACGCGGCCCGATTGGACGTCGCACCAAAGCGGTCGCAACAGCGGCGAATAAATGGGATGTTTCTCGACGCTGTAGATGAAAACCTGCGTGTCGGCGTACACGACGCCCGAAGCGGGAAGCCTTAACGATCCCATGAATTGCGGTCATCCTGGAAGCCCTGCTCAGCTTCCTCCCATGTCGGGTAGGAACGCGGGCCAGACGGTAGGGAATCGAGAAAGTCGACCAGCGACGGAGCCGACGGATTCGCCGTTTCCGACACGACCAGAAAAACATCGACGCGGTCGCCCTCCCGCAATTGGTCGGAGGCAATCTCGATCTTGTTGCCCACTTGCACCGTGGCCCGCACGTGTAAAGCGGTACGCAGGTCGAAGGCGGAATCCGTTGACACTGGATACATCTCCCTAGCGGCGGTAATGGTCTGATTCGTAACATCCAGCATTATACGGCAGGGTGCCTTGTGACTCAAATCCGCTGGTTTTAGGGCCAATCCAAGAACAGGCGGCAATGCGGCGACGGGCGAATTGTTGGCCGAGACGCCGCGACTGGACCGCACGCCGCATGATCTGCGCCCGGCGAACTTTTCGCCCGATGGCCGCTATCTGGCGGTGGCGACAACGTGTACCCGAGTGTGGGATTGCTCGGAGTTGAATGAGGCGGCACGAAAGGCGGAAGGCAGAAGACAAAAGGCTGAAGAGGGTGACGATGGTACGCCGAGCAGCGACGCAACACGCCCTCACCCTAGCCCTCTCCCAGAGGGAGAGGGAACCATCGACGCGGCGTCGCCGCCGTCCCAAGTCCCTAGCCCCCAGCCTCCAGCCCCTGAACCAAAACTGCACCTGGTGGCGAGCGTCGTGCCTTTGGGTCACGGGCAAGCGGTGATGGTGAGCGGCGAGCGACCAATTGGCTCGGCACGCGCGGCGCCGAGAAAGAAATCGTCTACGTCATCAAAACCGCCCAAGGACAAGAGACCCTCACTCCCCGCGAATTCTACAAACGCTTCGGCTGGAAGAACGATCCGAGCAAGGTGGTGTTGCCGGAGTAGCCACTTGGCCGTCCTCGCTGGCTTGACGGAAGCACGAAGGGCGCCAAGATCTCCCGCGTGATTGGCAGTCACGGCAGATACAATCTTCCCGCGCCACGGGAGGCATCAATATCCATTAAGGTCTCCATCAGCGACAGAACGACCCCGCCGGCGTATAGTCGATCGCGGCGAACGCGCTCGGGGTCGGCAAGTGTCAGCACCGGAAGGCTATCCGCGGTCCCGCGGCTACGAATTGTAGACTCGAGCGAGTCTGGACCATCGTTATTTCTGTTGCCGGTAATGAGCAGGTAGCCTTTTTCCTGGCAGACTCGCCAGATTTCGGAATCGCTCGCGTCATCATGCAGCCCGACATCGGCAAACCTCGCGTAGGTCAATTCGAGAAACGTCCAAAACTCGATCCACTCGTCCGATATAGCAAGATCGATCAAATAGTCAACGTGCCCTTCGATGTTCACGTCAGCTAAGATTCCCGTCACCATTCGGCTCCTGGCCGCAGTATTTTTCGTAGGCTTTCTGCAGAGCCGGCCATTTTTCGCGCACACGCCGCCGACTTTCTTCGACCTGCGGCGGGTTTCGGCGGGTGGCGTTCCGCTCGCGAATCCGGCGGTCCTCCTCCAGCACCTCTTCGCGATGCTCTTCGACATACCGCTCGACCTCTTGAATCTCGGCCACGGAAAGCGATGGCATGATCTCCAGGATTTCATCGTAACTGTAATTCAGTTGGAAATACGGCACCAAATCCTGCACGGTGATGCGGCTCGTAGAGAGCTGTGGGCCACGGCCTTTGTCGATGATGGCGATATCGGTTTTCATTTGCGATCCCTCAAAGCCCCACTTGGTATTATACCATCATTCGTGTCGGATGAGGCAAAGTCGAAAACTGAACAACACCGGACGTTAACGCAACCTTCGGAACGCCACAGAGGGCGTTCCCTACAGAGTCAAGATTCTGCGTGAATTGCCGTGCAACGGCGGCCCGCAAGATCCCGAAATCGCCGCGCTGCACTGGTCGGCCGAGGGCCGCATGCTGAAGGTGCTGGACCGGGCGGCGGTTTATGTGTTCGATACCACGACCGGCGAGCGGTTGGCCGAGGCGCCGCGACTGGACCACACGTCGCAGGCGCTTCGCCCCGCCAACTTTTCGCCCGACGGCCGCTATCTGGCCGCGGCCACGACCTGTACGCGGGTGTGGGATCTGGCGGAGTTGAATGCCGCGGCGCAGGAAAAGGCGTCAGGCGTCAGGCGTCGGGCATCAGGAACGTCCGTCGTCCGTGGTCCGTCGTCAGTTGCAACGGACGACGGACAACTGACAACTGACAACCTCCAAAATCCAAAATTGCACCTGGTGGCGAGCGTGGTGCCATTGGGTCACGGGCAAGCGGTGGTGGTGAGCGCCGAGGGGCATTGGCTGGGCACGCGCGGCGCCGAGAAAGAAATCGCCTACGTCATCAAAACCGCCGCCGGCCAGGAAACCCTCACGCCCCGCGAGTTCTACAAACGCTTCGGCTGGAAGAACGACCCTGGCAAAGTGAAGTTGCCCTAGTAAGCGGCGGCAAAGGAATGCGCTCTTTGAACGACGATGCATTCGGCGTACAATCCAACTTATATGAAAAAGGCATCACTGGCGCCGAAAACAGAGGCGGAAGTCTGGCTGCGCATCCTTCATCCGGACGACGATCTCTCGCCGCCTGTTGCCCGTGCCATCCTCAAACTTTCGTTCCCCGAGGACGAAGTCAGCCGGATGCGTGAACTTTCTGCCAAAGCCCGCGCAGGGAAGCTCACGCCGGAAGAAGACATGGCGATGGACAATTACGAGCGTGCGGGTTCGATTCTTTCCACGCTCAAATCGAGAGCTCGACAGGTCCTTAAACGTTCGAGCCGCGACGCTTGACCGGCCATGGACATCGCTCTAAGCGAGTTTGTATGGCAGCGCGCTAGCGACTGCTGCGCATACTGCCGGATGCCGCAGGCCTACGACGAGCTTCCGTTCGAGATCGACCACATCATCGCGGTACAGCACGGGGGCAAGACGGTTGCAGGCAACCTCGCGCTGGCGTGCTTTGCCGACAACCACCATAAAGGTCCGAATCTGGCAGGAATCGATCCGATGACCCGGCGGCGCACTTGGCTATTCAATCCCCGCCGCCACAAGTGGGACCGGCACTTCCGCTGGAACGGACCGGTGCTCGTCGGGCGCACGGCCATCGGCCGAGCGACCATTGCCGTGCTCGGCATCAACTCGTCCCATCGGGTTCGACATCGGGCGCAGCTCATCGCCGAAGGCGTGTTCCCGCCTGAGGTGAACGAGCGTGCCACGGATTGATGGTGGGGCCAAGGCGCCGCGTCGTGGCCGCACACCGCACGACCTGCGTCTGGCGAACTTTTCGCCCGACGGCCGTTATCTGGCCGCGGCCACCACCTGTACGCGGGTGGTCACGGGCAAGCGGTGGTGGTGAGCGGCGAGCGACCAATTGGCTCGGCACGCGCGGCGCCGAGAAAGGAATCGTCTACGTCATCCAAACCGCCCAAGGACAAGAGACCCACTCGCCCCGCGAGTTCTACAAGCGCTTTGGATGGAAGAACGACCCGAGCAAGGTCGTGTTGCCGTAAAGAAGGAAAGATGGAAGAATGACGGAGGGGCATGACTAACTGGAGACGTCAGATGGAAAGGTGTCTACACAACGTATCCGATCTATCGGCAGACGCTCGCTCCGCGGTCGAGGCGATTGTCGGCCATCCGCTGTCTGGCGGAGACGTGCTCTACATCGCGGCGCTCGGCGTGAAGACGGAACCCGCGGCGGCCGAGCAATGCGCGGCATGGGACGAGCTCGAATCGATCATCGGTCAGATGCAGCAACATGCGGCGCAAGCCGGACTGTCGCCGGAACAGATCGACGAAGTCATCGACTCTGAATCCGCGGCGGTGCGTTATGGTCTCGGTCGATGAAAATCGTTTGCGATACGAATGTGCTTGTGCGCGCGGCAATCAATCCGAATGGACTCGCGTCGGAATTGTTGCGGCGCATCCGACTGGGTCACGCTCTTGTCGCATCGTATCCCTTGCTGGTTGAAACACTCGACGTTTTGCGGCGCCCTCGAATTCAATCGCTGCACGGCCGCGACGAACATGGCATTCGCCGCTTCATTTCATCTTTGTACAAGGTGGCGATCATTGTGCGGATACCGCAATCGCTGCCGCGAGTTATCCCGAGCGATCCGAAAGATGACTTCGTGTTAATTACTGCCATCGGCGGCCAGGCGAGCATACTCACTACTCGGGACCAACACTTTTTTGATCCAGGCGTGCTGGCATTTGCCGCCGTCCACGGCCTGCGAATCGTCCGCGACGACCAATTGCTCCACGAACTTCGTGCTGATCAGTCCTGAATGTTGGGTCACGGGCAAGCGGTGATGGTGAGCGGCGACGGGCATTGGCTCGGCACGCGCGGCGCCGAGAAAGAAATCGTCTACGTCATCAAAACCGCCGCCGGCCAGGAAACCCTCACGCCCCGCGAGTTCTACAAACGCTTCGGCTGGAAGAACGATCCGAGCAAGGTGGTCCGGCCGTGAACCTCGCATTGGCGTGCGTCGATTGCAATTTGCACAAAGGAACCAACCTCGCGGGGCTCGACCCGGAAAGCGGCGATCTCACTGCGCTGTTCAATCCCCGCACGCACGATAGGGATGAGCATTTCGCCTGGACGGGTGCGGCGGTCCTTGGCCTGACGCCCATCGGCAGAGTCACGGTAAACGTGCTCGATCTCAACGGTTCAGAGCGTATCGAATTCCGGCGGCGTCTCAGCGGCCAATAGCCCCGATTCTCGCTGGCGACGCCCGGCCGCACCTCGTGGCGAGCGTCGTGCCATCTCTCATCCCCCATCTCTGAATTCCCCTGTTGAAACATCGGCTGCGCCGAAGTATCGTGACGGAACGCGGCGCGATTGGAGACCGGGTATGGCCCTTTTCGGCAAAGACTGGAATGTTTTGACGCTCACGTTCGAGCGCGCCGAACTGCTGCGCGTGAACGGCAACCGCACCAAGGGACTCGACGCCAGCAAGATCCGCGACAACGCCCGCCGCCATGCCCGCACCGTCTATTGGGCCGTTTTCAATCAAAAGGGGAATGTGATTCAGGCCGAGGCCGGGCCGGGCATCGAGCTGGTGCCCAAGTCGGCCGCCGAACGGCTGGAAAAAGAATGGCTCAAGCACGAGTGCGTCAAGGCCGTGCTGGAACTGTTGAAAAAGGGCGAGGCCAAGGCGGCCCGCGTCTATCCGCCCGGCGATTTCGCCCCGCCCGCCCCGCCGCCGACACCGTCCACCAGCCGCACCTATACGCTCGTGGTCGACACGGGCGAAGGCGACGAGTTCGAGTCGACGTTGAAATTGACGCGGACCGGCGACGAGATTTCGGGCACGCTCGTCGCGCCGGACGGCGAGGAGGTTCCGCTGCGCGAGGCCTTCCTTGCCGCCGACAAGCTTTCCTTCGAGTTCACGCTCGGCTCCGGCGCCGAAGCCGTTTCGCTCCGCTTCCACGGAACGCTCCGCCGCGATACGGTCAAAGGCACGTTTCTCTGACGGCTACACGATCTCGCCGATCACTTCGCCCTGCACCTCGGTCAGCCGCTCTTTGCGGCCCTGGTGCAAATAGCTCAACTCGTCCTGATCGAGGCCGAGCTGGTGCAGGATCGTGGTGTGAATGTCGCGAAAGTGACACGGCCGCTCGACCGCTCGCAGGCCGATCTCGTCGGTGGCGCCCACCACGCAGCCGCCGCGGACGCCGCCGCCGGCCATCCACACGCTGAAGCCCAGGTTATGGTGGTCGCGCCCCTTGCCGCCCTGCGCTTCGGGCGAACGGCCGAACTCGCCGCCCCACAAGAGCAAAGTCGATTCCAACAGCCCGCGCCGCTTCAAGTCGGCCAGCAGGCCGGCCACCGGCAGGTCGGTCTGCGACGCCATGCGCAGGTGGTTCTCTTCGATGTCGTTGTGGGCGTCCCATTGCAGGTTGCCCGGCCCGCCGCCGGAAACCACCACCACGAACCGCACGCCTTTCTCCACCAGCCGCCGGGCCAGCAGGCAGCGGCGGCCATAGTCGTCGGTCGGCGCGCGGCCGATGCCGTACAGATCGAGCGTGGCTTGCGTCTCGCGGCTCAGGTCGAACACGCCGGGCGCCTCGGTCTGCATCTTGAACGCCAGGTCGTAAGCGCCGATGCGGGCATTCAACTCGTCGTCTTCCGCGTCGGCCGCGGCCCGGTTCAGCTTTCGCACCAGTTCGACCGTCTGCCGCCGGGTTTCGCGCGACACGCCGGCGGGCAGATCGAGATTGCGCAGCGGCCGCTCGCCCGAACGGAGCATCGTGGGCTGATAAACGGCCGGCAAAAAACCGTTGGCATACATCGGCTGGCCGGCTTCGAGCGCGCCGTGCCCGTCCGGCATGACCACATAAGCCGGCAGCGAATCGCTCTCGGAACCCAATCCGTAGATCAGCCACGATCCCATGCTGGGAAAGCCCGGCACCGTCCGGCCGCTGAACAACTGATATTGGGCCGCGGAATGGACCACCATGTCGCCGTGGCAGGAACGAACGACCGCCAGGTCGTCGACGTGGCGCGCGACGTTCGGCAGCAGGTCGGAGACCTCGATGCCGCTCTGGCCGTGGCGATCGAATCGCCGCTTGGTGCCCAGCAGCCGGGCGTCTTTGGCGATGAACTGGTATTTGGCCTCGCCGAATTGTGCCGGCCGCGGCTGCCCGTCGAGCTGGTTCAAGAGCGGCTTTGGATCGAAGGTCTCGATATGACTTGGGCCGCCGGCCATGAACAGGAAGATCACCGCCTTGGCCTTGGCGTCCGGCACGTGCGGCGGCTTGGCCGCCAGCGGATTGGCGCCGCGGGCGGCGTTCTCGCGCACGAGCGACGCCAGCGCCAGCGAGCCGAAGCCGCAAAATGCCCGCTCGATGAATTCCCGTCGCGTATTGGTAGGGCAACTGTGCATGAACCGATTATAGCGTACCAGTGCGTGACAGAGTCAGCGGGGACTACGGTTGTGGATGTAGTCAATCGCCGGCAACGCTGCTGGACCTGCCATTGCAGCCCGGTTCGGATTATCATGTTGGAATGAAAACGCAGACGGATCCCAAGGTCGATTATGCCTTCAAGCACGTGTTTGGCCGCGAGCAGAGCAAGCCGGCCTTGATGAGCCTGCTGAACGCGGTCTTGCTGCCGGCGCAGGGCCAGGAAATCGCCAGCCTCGAGCCGCTCACGCCCTTCAACGAAAAGAACGCCGCCAACGCCAAACTCTCCATCGTCGATCTCAAGGCATGTGACCAGAGCGGCCGGCAGTTTTTTATCGAAATGCAGATGCTGGCCAGCTCGGCGTTCCGCCAGCGAGCTCTCTATTACTGGGCGTGGCTGCACCAGGACCAACTGCACGAAAGCGAAGACTATCCGGCCTTACGGCCCACGATCGCGGTTTGCTTTGTCGACACGCCGCTTTTTCGCGAGCTGGACGATTACCACCTGATCTTTGAGCTACGCGAGCGGCGCCATCAGACGCTCTTTACCGATCAGATGGCAGTGCATATCCTGGAATTGTCGAAATTCAACAAGGCAGTTGACGAATTAGCGACCTCGCTCGACCGCTGGCTGTACTTCTTGCGGCACGGCGAAGAGCTTGACGCGCAAGCCGTGCCGGGGCCATTAGATGTGCCGGAGGTCCGCTGGGCACTGGGAGACCTGTTTATGATTTCGCGAACTGATCCCGAACGTGAGCTTTACCTGGAGCGGCTGAAAGCCCGCCGCGACCTGAACGCAGCCTTGAGCGATGCGGAACAAGCGGGGGGCGCAAGGACGCGCCGAGGCGACATTCAATCGCTGCAAAAGTCGCTAGGCCAGAACGTCACGCCGTTGAAACAGTTACAGGCGCTCTCTTGGGACGAACTGGAAACGATCTGGGCCGACCTGCAAGCGGATTTGCAAGCGACGCTGGCCAATCGGAAGTGAATGAGGAGCAAGTTTCCACAAGACCGGCGAAACCGGCCCTGCTTGTATACCGCGAATGAAAGTTTCGCCGCCGAGATATGTGGTTGCCTTGATTCTCGCGCTTGCCCATCATGCGAATGCCGCCGCCGGGCCATCGGAAACCACGTTCGAAGCCGACATTGCCCCCTTGCTGCGGGCCAAATGCGTGCGCTGCCACGGCGGTGAAGGCCGCAAGGCCGATCTCGACCTGACGACGCACGCCGCGCTCTTCAAGGGTGGCGAGTCGGGGCCGGCCGTCGTCGAGGGCAAGCCGGATGAGAGCCTGCTCTATGAAAAGGTGAAGGCCGGTGAAATGCCGCCGGACGAGAAAGACCCACTCAGCGAGAGCGAAATCGCAGCGGTGCGGCGCTGGATCGCTCAGGGTGCAATCACCGGAGGCAGCGGACCGGCAGCACAGGCATCGCCTTCGCAACACGACGTGCTGCCAATCCTGCTCCGCCGCTGCTCGCCTTGCCACGGCCGAAACCGGCAAGAGGCCGGCCTCGACCTGCGAACGAAGGCGGGCATGCTGCGGGGAGGGAAATCGGGACCGGCGATCGTACACGGTCAGCCCCAACAGAGCCGCATCATCCAGCGAATCGCCGCCGGAGAAATGCCGCCGCCCCTGCGGCTCGTCGAAGTCAGCATCAAGCCGATTGAACCGGCCGAAACGGCGACGCTTGCCCGGTGGATCGAACTGGGTGCGCCGGAGGTCGCCGTCGAGCCGGACGTCGCCGGCGCCACGCCCGATCCCTTGGTAACCGATCGCGAACGCGACTTCTGGGCGTTTCGCCCGCCGCAACCGCAAGCCGTGCCGGCCGTGCGCGACGCCGGTCCAGTCCGCAATCCAATCGACGCCTTCGTTTTACACAAGCTCGAACAGCCCGGCCTGTCGCTCGCGCCGCCGGCCGACCGGCTGACACTGCTTCGCAGGGCGACGTTCGACCTGACCGGCCTGCCGCCCGCGCCGGCCGAGGTGGAAGCGTTCCTGGCCGACGAGCGGTCCGACGCCTACGAGCGGCTGGTCGACCGGTTGCTCGCCTCGCCTCGCTACGGCGAGCGCTGGGGCCGCTATTGGCTCGACGCCGCCGGTTACGCCGACTCGGAGGGCAAGCGCGAGCAAGACCTGCCGCGTCCGCATGCCTGGCGATATCGCGACTACGTGGTCCGCGCGTTCAACGACGACAAGCCCTACGACCGTTTCCTGCTGGAGCAGCTCGCTGGCGATGAACTGGCCGACTATGAACGCGGCGAAATCACGCCGGAGATTTACGACAACCTGGTGGCGACCGGTTTTCTGCGGATGGCGTCGGATGTCACTTGGGCGAACATCACGGGCTATCTTTCGGACCGCGTCGAAGTGATCGCCGACGAGATCGACGTGCTCGGCTCGGCAGTGATGGGGCTGACGTTGAAGTGCGCTCGCTGCCATAGCCACAAGTTCGACCCCATTCCGCAGCGCGACTATTATCGGCTGGCCGCGGTCTTCAAGGGCGCGTTCGACGAATACAACTGGCTCAAGCCCGACATTCGGTCCGGCGCCCCGCTGAGTCAAGACGTCGCCGGCCTCCGGCAGCTTCCGTTTGTCACCACGGCCGAGCGCCGCGCCTGGGAGGACCACGAGACCGCGATCGACGCGGAGCTGGCCGCGGCGAAGGCACGCTCCGTAACGGAGAACGAGCTGAAAGCGATCGAAGCCCGTCGCCGGCCCGAGCCGCAAGTCCGCGCCCTCTGGGACCGCGGCGAACCATCGCTCACCTATACCTATCGCCGCGGCGAGCCGACGAACCTCGGTCCGCTCGTCGGGCCGGGCGTCCCCTCGGTGCTGACCGACGGCCGCACGCCGTTCGTCGTCGAGCCGCCCTGGCCCGGAGCGCGGCAGACGGGCAGGCGTTTGGCCTTCGCGCGTTGGCTCACTCAGCCCGACCATCCGCTCACCGCCCGTGTGGCCGTGAATCGGATTTGGAAGCACCACTTCGGCGGCGGCATCGTGAAGACGCTGGGCAATTTCGGCAAGGCCGGCACGCCGCCGACGCACCCCGAGCTGCTCGACTGGCTGGCCCGCGAGTTCGTGCGGCAGGGCTGGAGCATGAAGGCGATGCACCGGCTGATGATGACCAGCGCCGCCTATCGGCAATCGTCGGCCGTGACGGCCCAGCATGTGCAAAACGATGCCGCGAGCGCGCTCTTCTCTCGCATGCCGCTCGTGCGGCTCGACGCCGAAGCGCTCTACGACTCGATGCTGCTCGTGGCCGGTCGGCTCGACGAGGCGCCCTTTGGTCCGGCCGACGCCGTGCAATCGCGGCCGGACGGGCTGGTGACGCCCGTCGCCACGCCGCGCGGCTGGCGGCGGCTGGTCTACGTGCAGCAGTTGCGCAAGACGCTCCCCACGCATCTCGACGCCTTCGATTACCCGCAGATGAGTCCCAACTGCCTCGAACGGCGGGAATCGATGGTCGCGCCGCAGGCGTTGCACCTGATGAACAACGGCATGGTCTTCGATCTGGCCGAGCAGTTTGCCGCCCGCATCGAGCGCGAAGTTGGGCCTGATGTAAGCAGACAGATCGAACGGCTGTATCTCATCGCGCTTGGCCGCCCGGCGAACGACGATCAGCGGCGGCTGGCGCTCGATGCCCTCGACCAGCTCGCAGCGCAGTGGGAGAAACAGCTCGCGGCGGCCGGCACACCCGATGCGGTGGCTGCTCGGCACAAGGCGCTGACGGCCGTCTGCCACGCCGTCCTCAACTCGGCCGCTTTCCTTTATGTGGATTGACTAACCATGAAGCTGTCATTGAACCGCCGCGATCTTTTCCAGCGAGTTTCCGGAGGCATATTCGGCGCGGCGCTGGCCTATCTGGCCGGCGAAGAGGCGGGCGGCGGGCGGCTGATGGCCGCCGACATCGAGGCGCCGCACGCCGATCTCAAGCCCCGCCCGCCGAACTTCGAGCCGAAGGCCAGGTCGGTTATCCACCTGTTTATGAACGGCGGTCCAAGTCAGATGGACCTTTTCGATCCGAAACCGGCCCTCGACCAGCACCACGGCGAGGCCTATTTCAACAAGATCGCCGGCGAAGTCGAAAACCCCGCCAGCGCCGGCGCGCTGATGCGCAGCCCGTTCAAGTTCGCCCGGCACGGGCAGTGCGGCATGTGGGTCTCCGACGCCCTGCCACAGCTTGCCGGGCAAGTCGACGACATCGCGCTCATTCGCTCGATGTACACGACGAACCTCACGCACGAGCCGGCCATCTATCTGATTCAAAACGGCAAGATGTCGCCGGGCCGGCCGACGCTCGGCTCGTGGGTGGTCTACGGCCTGGGAAGTGAATGCCAGGACTTGCCGGCGTATGTGGTGCTCGACGATCCGCTCGGTCTGCCGATCAACGGCGTCGAAAACTGGCAGGCCGGGTTCTTGCCGCCGGTGTTTCAGGGGACGCGGTTCCGCTCGACCGGTTCGCCGCTGTTGAACCTGCGGCCCGAGGTCGATCGGCCGGCCGGCGTCGTCGAGACCGAGCGCGTGCTGCGCGACCGGCTCGACCGGATGCACCTGAGCGAGCGGCCCGGGCAGCCGATTATCGAGGCCCGTATCGCCAGTTACGAGCTGGCCGCGCGGATGCAGTTGGCCGCCAGCGACGCGCTCGACCTGGCGCGCGAAACGCCCGCCACGCTTGACATGTACGGCGTGGGCCGCGAGCCGACCGATTCCTACGGTCGCCGCTGCCTTTTTGCCCGGCGGCTGGTGGAGCGCGGCGTGCGTTTCGTGCAGCTCTACATCAACGGCCAGATCTGGGACAATCACACCGCGCTGGCCGACGGGCTGAAGACCGCCTGCCAGCGCACCGATCAGCCGATCGCGGCCCTGCTGCGCGACCTTCGCCAGCGCGGCTTGCTCGACGGCACGCTGGTGGTCTGGGGCGGCGAGTTTGGCCGCCTGCCGATCGCCCAACTGCCGGCCGACAAAGACGAACGCAAGGCCGGCCGCGATCACAACAAAAACGCCTTCTGCGCCTGGCTCGCCGGGGCGGGCATCAAAGGCGGCACGACCTACGGCGCCACCGACGAGCTGGGACTCGCGGCCGTCGAAGATCGCGTGAGCGTGCCCGACTGGCACGCCACCCTTCTCCATCTACTCGGCCTCGATCACGAACGACTGTATGTGCTCGACAACGGCCTGAAGGAGCGGCTGACCGGCGTCGAGCAGGCCCATGTTGTCGAGGGGATTCTGGCATGATCGTCTGACAAAGAGTATCGACTCCCGCGTTGCCGGCTGCCGTCTTTGATTGACAGGAAGAACGTTTCTGTTATCCTGCATTTGCGTATCCGTTTTCTCCCTGATGGAACGATCTCCGATGAGTAGCGCGCAGCCAGTGCCTGCCGAGGTAGACACCGAGCGAAACTACTTTGAGGTTATTCGTTTTCCGTCCGATGAAGCGAGGCGGCAGGCGTACAGCGCGCTGATCGCGTCAGGCAAGAAGCTCTCTTTTTCGACGTCCGAAATCAACGTGTGGAACGTGCGGACCGAGGTAGTTAGAGCGCTTCTGGCGGCGAAGGTGCCTTTCGAGTGGCTCACCCGCGACGTGAAGTGATCGCGCCCATGCCTCCGCGTCGGCCCGTCGATCTATCGGCACTTGAAGAACATGTCAGCCTGCTGAAGTGCAAGACGGGCATCGCGCGCGACGATTCACGCAAGAAGACCGTGAGTGTGCCGAAGGACTCGCTCGTCCCGATAATTCAGGCCGAGGTCGGCAGTGTGGTGCCCGTGGATGTTGCCCGCTATCGCCTTCTCGTGCCGATTGCGCAGCTCATCGCATCAACCTCCGGCAAGGTTGAACGGGTGATGGTCGCATCGTTGAACGATTTGGATACACTCGAAAAGACGTTCGTTCGGCATCTGGTCGGTGCAACCGTCCACCTCCAGGAACCTTCTCCCATTCGCGGCGTGGGTGCCCGCGATCCGATGGACGTTGTGGGCACGGGCGAACAGAACGAACACGCGATGTTTGAAGTCTATGCCGCCCCAATCCACGCCTCTGACGAATACTTCCGCGCAGTTCGACGTGAGCTGGAGGATGCCCTCGGCGAGGGCGTAATTCTCATCGAGCGCCAGCACGTGACCCTGATCTGAGAGGCATCATCAGAGACACTGTGGCTACGCGTCGAGCCAGCCCTGCGTCTAGACTAGTCGACGTACAGGAAAGCGTTCAGGTTGAACATGGCCAGGGCGAACTCGCCGAGCGGCTGCTGCGAGAGAAACTCCGCGGCCAGCCCCGCTTCGCGATCGCTGGGCGGCCGGCCGGTCACCAGCCGATAGGCCAAGTCCACCTGGCGGCCCGGATCGCCCGCCGCCTCGCGCGCCAGCCGCTCGGCAAATGCGTCGGCCAATTCGTTCGACAGCCGCCCGTTGAGCAGCTCCAGGGCCTGCGGCGCATGTGTGCTCGATTCGCGGCGAGCGCAACTGATTTGCAGGTCGGGCTGGTCGAACACCTCCATGAACGGCAGCCGCAGGTTGCGCTTGGCCAGCAAGTAGATGCTTCGCCGGTCGTATTCGCCACGGTCGGCCGTCACTTGCCATTGCGAAGGCGCATAAAGCAACTCCACCAAATCGCTTTCGACCGGCACGATCACGCTCGGTCCGCCGGCCTTCAGGTTCAACCATCCTGCGACAGCCAGCATGGCGTCGCGGATTTCTTCGGCCTGAAGGCGGCGCCGCGGGAAGTGCCACAGCAGCCGGTTTTCGGGATCCTTGACGCTGGCGGCCGCGTCGATCGCGCGCGCCGACTGCCGATAGGTGCCGCTGGTGACGATCAGGCGGTGCAGCGACTTCAACCGCCAACCGTCCGCGATGAACCGATTGGCCAACCAGTCGAGCAGCTCCGGATGGCTGGGCTTGTCGCCGTTGACTCCCAGATCGTTGGGCGTGGCCACGATGCCGCGGCCAAAGTGATATTGCCAGACGCGATTGACGATCACCCGCCCGGTGAACGGGTTGCCGGGGTCGATCATCCATTCGGCCAGCCGGGTGCGCGGATTGGGCACATCGGCCGGCAGCTCCGGGGCGTCGTCGGGCAAAAGCACGCCCGGCACGCGCGGCCCCACCGCCGCGCCCGGCTTGTCCCAGTTGCCGCGCTCCAGCAGATGAATTGGAGTACGGCGGGCAGCGTCGTTGGCCACGGTGCAGATCGCGTCAAGCGGCGGAGGCAACTGCCGTTCGAGGTCTTTCAACCGCGATTCCAAGTCGGGCCTGGTGCCGGCCGCTGCTTTCTCCAGTTCCTGCTCGACCTGCTTGAGTTCGGCCTTCAGCTTGTCGGTGCGTTTTTTCCAGGCGGCCTGCTCGCTTTCGCTGGCCAGCGGCAGGTTATGTTCATAGGTCGCGGCCAGAAAGGCTTCCAGCCGGTAGTAGTCTTTCTGGTGGATCGGGTCGAAAAAGTGGTCGTGGCAGCGGGCACAACCAACCGTCAGCCCCAGAAAGGCCGAGCCGATTGTGTTCGTCATCTCGGTCAGCACTTCGTTGCGGCTGCCGGCGACTTCCTGATTGCCGGCGTTTCGCCGCACGGGTCCCAGCCGATGAAAGCCGGCCGCCACCGAGAGCGACCGATCGGCCGAGGCCAACTCGTCGCCCGCCACTTGTTCCAGCACGAACCGGTCGTAGGGCTTGTCGGCGTTGAGCGACTCGATGACCCAATCGCGGTAGCGCCAGGCACCGGGCAGATAGTTGTCGTACTCGAAGCCTTCGGTCTCGGCGTAGCGGACCACGTCGAGCCAGTGCCGGCCCCAGCGCTCGCCGTAGTGCGGGCTGGCCAGCAGCCGGTCGACGACGGCCTCGTAAGCCTGAGTGGATGGATCGCGAACGAATGCCTCGACTTCGTCCGGCGTCGGCGGCAGTCCGATCAGGTCGAAATAGAGCCTGCGAATCAACGTGCGCCGGTCGGCTTCGGCGGCAGGCCGCAACTGCGACGCTCGCAGTCGGGCCAGCACGAAGGCGTCGATCTCGTTGTGCGGCCAGTCGCGGTCGGCCGCTTGAGTGAAGCTAGGAGGTTGCGGCGCGCCTCGCGGTTGGAACGACCAATGGCTGCGGTCGTAGTCATCCTCTTCGGCGCGCGGGTCACCGGCGCCCCCGATGAGCAGGGCGGCGGCGAGGACGATCGAAAGCGGTCGCAAGGCAGGCTCCAAGCATGGCGTGATGAACCGCCCTCAGTCTAAACCGGCGCGTCGCGAATGGCGAGTCGTCTAATCCAGGTAGACGAACTCGTTAGCCGTCAAGAGGATGCGAGCATAGCTTGCCCAGGCCTCGCGCGCGTCGGCCGCCGCGCCGGACGCCGCCAACTGCCGCAGATACTGGTTGAGATAGGTCACTGCCCGTTCGCATTCCTCGCTGCGACAGTGCCGCCCAAAAGCCAGGCGGAAACCGAGATCGACTCGCTGGCGATCATCACCGGCCGACGCCAGCAAGCGGTCGGCCAGACGCGCGGCCTGCTCGGCGACAAACGGATCGTTCATCAGCCACAGCGCTTGCAGCGGCACGGTGGCGCTGGTCCGCACATCGGTCGAGGTGTTCGGGTCGGGACCGTCGAACAGGGCCAGATAGGGATGCCGCTGGATCCGCTGCGTCATCAGGTACAGGCTGCGATGATTCGACGGATAAACCGCCTTGAAGGGATTATGCTGCGTCCAGCCCCACTCGCCGACCGCGGGGAACGGGTGGCCATCGGGGCGCATGCGGTCGAGCGTGCCCGACACGGCCAGCATTGCGTCGCGAATGGCTTCGGCCTCCAGGCGGCGGCGGTCGTGGCGGCCATACCAGCGGTTCGCCGGATCCTTTGCCACCGCTTCCTCATCGTCGCTGACCGAAAGCTGCCACGTGTGCGAGTGCAGAATCAGCCGGTGGAGATGTTTGCCCGACCAGCCGCTCTCAATAAATCGGGCAGTGAGCCAATCGAGCAGCTCCGGGTGCGTCGGCGGTTCTCCGCGTAATCCAAAGTTCGACGGCGTGAGCACCAGCCCCTTGCCGAAATGGTGCTGCCACACGCGGTTGACCATGACCCGTGCCGTGAGCGGATGTTCGGGCCGGGTAAGCCATTGGGCAAGTTGCAGCCGACCGCTGGATCCCGCCGGCAGATCGAACGGCCGGCCGCCCAAGAAAGCGGGCGGACCGCGCGGCACCACCTCGCCGAGATTGGCCGGATCGCCGCTGCGTTGTACGCGGGTCTCGACCACCGCTCCCTCCGAGACGGCGTAAGCGCCAGGCAAGTCGGGCGGAAGTCCCGGCCGCCGCAGGTTGCGCAACTGCGTCCGCAGCGGGTTGAGCTTCGCTTGCAATTCGCCGTCCGTCTTGGAACGCTCTTTTTCCAGTGCGGCCAACTCATTGGCCGCCGTACCACTTTGACCGGCCGCGGCGAACTGCTCTTTCTTGCTTTTGATCGCCGCATCCAGTTCTGCGATTCGCACCGCGGCCGGATCTTCCTTGGCCAGCCGGTCGATCTCCGCCTCGCGCTTCCGCTGCTCCTCTTGCCACGCGGCCAGCCGCCCGGCCGCCTGCTCGGGCGGCGTCAAGGGCACGAAATGCTGCCGGAACAATCCCTTCGAGTGCAGTTCTTCCGCCCCCGCCCAGGCAAACTGCGTCGAGGCAAAGATGCCGTAGAGCGCGTAGTAGTCCTCCGTGGTGACCGGATCGAATTTGTGGTCGTGACAGCGGGCACAACGGAGCGTGAGTCCCATGAAGGCCCGGCCGGTGGTATCGATGGCGTCTTCCAGCGTCAGGTGCCACAGCTCGTAGGGCGCGGTGGCGTAACGGCGCGCGAGGGCCAGATAGCCGGTGGCCGCCACGCGCTCGGCGTAGAGCTTCGGACCGTCCTTCGCCTCCCCCGCCAGCAGGTCGCCGGCAAGCTGTTCGCGGAGGAATTGGTCGTACGGTTTGTCGCTGTTGAAGGCGTCGATGACGTAATCGCGGTAACGGCGGATTTCGGGAATGGGATAATCGGCGTTGTCGCCCGCCGTATCGGCATAGCGGACCACATCCATCCAATGTCGGCCCCAGCGCTCGCCATAGTGCGGCGACGCCAGCAGCCGCTCGACCAGCCGAAGAAAGGCGTCGGGACGCTCCTCGGCGACAAACTCCTCGACTTCTTCCGGCGTGGGCGGCAGGCCGATCAGATCGAAGTAGGCCCGGCGGACGAGCGTCAACGGGTCGGCCGGCGGCGATGGCTCGATGCGGAGCTCGCGCCATTTTGGCGCGATGAAGCGGTCGATGGGCTGATCGGACCAGCCGGTAGGATCTTCCGGGGGCGTCGCATCGCGGACCGGCAGAAACGCCCAATGCCTTGCTTGCCGCTCGCCATCGGCGATAAGCGACGTCTGTTCGGGCCACGGCGCGCCGCGGCGGACCCATTCAGTGAGAGCGTCCACCGCGTCGGCAGACAGCGGCTCATCGGGCGGCATTTTGCGCTGGCCCCGCCGAACGGCATCGATGAGCAAGCTCTTGTCGGGCTCGCCCGGCACAATAATCGCGCCATGTTTGCCGCCCCTGATCAGCGAGTCACGGCGATCGACCTTCAAGCCGCTCGACACCTTATCGCCGCCGTGGCACTTGAAACACTTGCCGACGAGCACCGGCCGGACCTTGGTCTCAAAGAACGTTTCGTCATCGTCGCGCGGCGGCGCGGTATGTCCGATGGCCGACAACGTCAGCCAAACCGCACCGAACAACGCTGCTTCAACTCGATGATCCGCCATTGGCACAACACGCTGATTGCTCGGGATTAGCTATACTGCACGGCCTGCCTCCTTGAACGTGTGCCGTCGGGATTGAGCTTACTGCGGGAGCGCACGTGGAGCAAGCAAGGCGACTGGCGGGCAGTTATGCACGTCGGGCTCCTTTACTTGGCAGTGTCGCCCCAACGGGAGGTTTCGCCCTGGCACGTCCGCCTTAGTTGCCAGTCGGTGCGATTCACTCGCTCGGCCCACGAGTTCATTCTCGTTCGGCGGCGCGCGTGACAAACACTTCAGGGGCTTTAAACATATGCCGAATCAGCGCATTCGCCGGCTTCGTCGGCAGCGAACGGCCGCCCTCCCAACGCGCGTAGGTCTTTTCTTCCACGCCTAGCAACCACCGTTGCTGCGAACTACCACCGACCTTCGCGGGCTGGTCAGGTCGCGTTTCCGGGCTCAGGTCCCAGACCAGTGCCGTGCCGTCGTTCATGCCGGTCACCAGGTATTGGGCGTCGGGCGAAAAAGCGAAGGCGGTGGCACGGCCTCGACCGGAGTCGAACGTCGCGATGCGACGCCCGGCCTTCAGATCGAAGACGCGGATGTCGCCGCAGCCGGGGTCCGTCATACGGAGCAGATCGTTGACGGCCAAGAACCGGCCGTCTTTGGAAACTTCGATCTTGCCGCCCCGGTCGGCGCCTTCGGCCGGAATCGTCAGCATCGGTTCGCCGCGGCTCACATTCCAAACGACGATCTCGCGGCCCTGCCGGGTGATCAGCGTTGCGGCACGCCGATCGAGCAACGAACCGATGCCGATTCAAAATCCCAGATCAAAATCTTGTCCTTACAGCCTGCGGCGAGCGTGCGACCGTCTTTTGACAGGGCGATTGGACCGTATCCGGCTTGTTTGTCGGGCGTCGCCAGCTCGCGCACGAGTTGTCCGCCGGCCACGTCCCAGACGCGCAGTTGAACCATGCGCACGGTCTGCGCGGGATACGGCTTGCCGAACTGCTCCCTTGGAATGGTGACATGGCCTCCGGCCACGAGCTGCTTGCCGTCGGGCGTGAATGCCAGGCCTTGCAGCTTTCCGCGGGTTTCGTCGATGAAACGAGCCGGCTGGTTGGCAACGACGTCCCAGATCACGATCTTGCCGGCCTTCGACTGAAATGGCCGCTCGTCCATACCGGCGGCCAAGAACCTGCCGTCCGGCGAGAAGCTCAACGCGGCAATCGTCGGGGGCACCGATCCAAGAAGGAGGTCGTCGGTATCTTTTGGCCGCGTAAACGTATCGAACGACAAGAGCTCGCGGCCTCCGTCGGTAGTCCAGACGCTAACGACCGCCTTCTGGCTTTGGTCAACCGCATAGAGTCGTTTCGCATCCATAGAGAACGCCATCGCAGAGACGCCCAGAAGGTTGCCGGCGATTTCGAGGCGCTTCTCGCCACTTCCAACGTCATGCACATAGCGGCGTAACGACGGATCAGTATGGAAGAACCTGGCAGCCAGGCAGGCGTGCCCGAAGACGTTCATACGCCTTGGGGCTGATTTGTCGAGGGTTAGTCAATCTGAGCACAACAAGACCGCTGAGGCGCTCTAGCGGCAGCAAGGAGGCGTCGTCGATCGCTCCCGCGTCGAGCATGAGCATCTCCAGGTTCCTCAGTCGTCCCAGCGAGGCCAGGGCTTCGTTATCCAGCCGAACATCGGACAACGTGAGCCGCCACGGAACGCGTAGATGAGCAAGGATCTCTAAATGGGCGGCCGTGACCGTCGGGCCGCGCAGCTCAAGCTCCAATCCCACGTTGCCAAGCTGTGACAACTGCCTGACGCCCTTCTCTGAAAGGTTTGGCGCCGACAGTTGCAGCGACCGCAGCCGCGGCAGAGCGGTAAGAAATCCGAGACCATCGCCCGTCAGGCTCCGACTTTGCAGTTTCAAGCTCACGAGATTCGTCATCCACGCGACATGCTTCAGGGCCCCGTCGGTAAAATCCGCTTCGATCTCGAGCCGTTCGACATCTCGAAACTGCCGAAGCGGCTCAAAATAGTCGTCGCCGCGCTCTCCACCCATGATGTGCAGCGAGATGACGCGATCGAGCGGCTTGAGCCGGCCGCCGGACAGATAGGGAATCGTGTGACGGACCGAAGCGGGAAGCCCGTATCGCACGTCAAAACTGCAGCGCAACCGCTCCAGCGCGGCGTCTTGCCAACGGTGCAGAAAAACGATCCATGCGAAGCCTGCGCCCAGAGCCAATTCTGCCACGAGCATCTCGTTGACCGTGAACTGCCACACCGTTTTTCGCCCGTGGCGACAGCGATACTCGCAAAGGGCGCCTGCCGCCAGGATGATTGCCAGAGCGATGGCCAGATCAAAGGCCAGCTCTCCGCCCCGGAATTCAACTACGCGGCCCTTGGTTCGGAAAAGCCACATTCGAGAAGTGTCGCGGTTAAGGAACTCGTGCGGCCAGCCATACACGTCGCCATACCGTTGGAGAGAACCGGGAGTCGTACCTGGGGCCGCATTCATCAGGATCAGCACGGCCGCCGCCACGATGGCCACCGCCCCCGTCGTGCGGTGCCACCTCCAGAGCGGTCGCCGCGATGGTTCGTCTCTCATTTCTCAATCTCTCATCTTTCGTCGGCGGCAGGACTCGCTCCGCTCGCTCCACCCTGCGGATCTACGAATCGTTGCTTCTCAAATAGACCCACACTTGACCGTGCGGCGCGACGATCGGCTTGGGCGGGGGCCTCGTAAGCTCGCGGCGCATGGAGCGCATCTGGTTGCCGATCACGCGCAGGCCTGCCAGCCGCTGCTCTCGCGCGGAGCCGGTCTCGTTGTCCAGCGCCCCGCGCTCGGCCGAGAATTTTTTCGACAGGGCGGAGAGCTTCTTTTCCAACGCCGCGTCGTGGGCCCGCTCCTCCTCGGAAAGCTTGACTTCCGGTGTCACTACGGATGTCCATACGCCGCCGACCAGCAGGTCGAGCCGGCCGTCGGCGTCGAAATCGCAGACGCAAGGCCGCGCGCCACGGCCGGGCTTGGGCACTTGCTCTTCTTCGTCGAAGAAGAACGGCGGCACCAACTCCTTCCCGTCCTCAACCGTTGTCGCCTGTTCCGCGCCAGCGTGGCGATAGTATGTGACGCTGCCGTCGCCGGCGCCGACGATGAGATCGAGCAGGCCATCGCCATCCCAATCGGCCATGACCGGCGCCGTGCTGCCGGACCACGTGTAGACCGGGTCGTCGTCTGCCGTGAACGCTTCGGCAGGGCCGTAGGTTGGCTGCCGGCGGCTGCCCGTGTTGCGCAACAGGCCCAAGCCTACTGGCTGGACCGGGACGACCAGATCGAGACCGCCGTCGCCGTCCCAATCGGCGGCGTGAGCTGCCGCGCCCGGCAAACCAACAATCTCCAGGCCGTCTGCTCGCTTCAAACTCTCGCCTTCGGCAAACGAGCCGTCTTTCCGGCGTCGGAAGACGACGATGGCGCCGTTGCCGGTGCAGGAAAGAACGTCGAGGAGGCCGTCGCCCTCGAAATCGACTAATTGCGGCACAAAGCCGACGGAACCACCAATCCCGCCGTCGTTGGGGCCGGGGAACACCTTCGCGGCTTCGCCCGCGGCGCCTGCCTTGAACCACTGGAAATCGTCGAACCGCGGACGTTCTCTCGTGCCCCGGTTGGGATAGATGCGCAGCTTGCCGTCGAACTGGCCGACGAAAAGGTCGGGCAAACCATCGCCGTCGAAATCACCAAAGTAGGGCGCCAGGCCGCCCTGTTCGATGTCGATGGGCGTGCCGCCGACCTCGACGGGAGTCGGCTCCGATAGTGCCGCCGCCGGCCCAGGTTCGTCGCCTCGCGCAGACAAGGTCAAGCCGGCGGCAAAAGCTCCGGCCGCGAGAAAACCGCCGTAGACGCGCCGTCGAGCGAATCCTGTTTGTTTCATGCGGGCGTCTCAGGGTTTATACTGAGGGGCGAACGACTTCTCGATCGACGTTCAGTTTAGCTTATTCGCGGCACGGCGAACACCAACATCGACATCTATTACCTATGCCAGCTTCCTACACCGGTATTGTTCGTGGCAACAGCATCCAGTTTGAGGGGGAATTGGGCTTGCCGGATGGTCAACGCGTCAGCGTTACCTTGAAGCCCGTCGGCGCGGCACGCGGTGACGCGAACGGACAACTGCAATCTGAGTTTAACCGACTGTCGGCCGAGTGGAAGAATGCGACGGGGCATCTCTCCAACATCTCTCAAAAGACCAGACATCCGGCCTACCAAGCAATCATTGCGATGGGAAAACCGGCGGTGCCTTTGATACTTCGTGATCTGGCGGCCGCCCCGTGCGACTGGTTTGCAGCGTTGGAGCAAATCACAGGCGCGGATCCGGTCCCGGAATCCTCTTATGGGGCCGTCAATAAAATGGCGAAAGCCTGGCTCGATTGGGGCAAGAGCCGGGGGTATGACTGGTAAGCGCCGGAAACGTTTGAAGACGCCGGTACGGCTGCGACCCTTGTCCGATTCTTGCCCGAAGCTGAACAGCGGCAATCACAAGGTCACCAGCCCCGCAACTTTTCGTTACAACTGCGTTGCTTGGGCCGCGGGAGTCGCCACCCAAAAATGGGGCGATCAAAAGCCCTATTTCTGGCCCAAGGAGGTGATGCGTGGCGGCGACGTCGGCTCGCTGATCAAGCTGTTCGAGTGGCTTGGATACGAGCAATGCGGCGACGGCATGTTCGAGCCGGGGTTCGAGAAAATAGCGATCTATGCGATTGGCGGCATTTGGACCCACGCAGCAAGGCAAAAGAGCAATGGTCTATGGAGCAGCAAATTGGGCGACTTCGAAGACATCGACCATGCTTCTCCCGAAGCTGTTGCCGGCGGTGATTACGGCGAGGTCGCCGCGTTCCTGAAGAGAAAGCGACCCCGCAAGAAAACTAAGTGACCCGGCAAATGAAACACTTCAAATACTCGCTGTCCAAACAGGTGGCGCTGATCGGATGGTCCGCGCCGGCGCCGCGCTGCTCGAGCACCTGTATCTCGCGGCCGCTGCGGGCCGCGACTTCTGCCAACGTATGCAGAAAATCTTCCCGCGTCACGTAGCCCGAACAACTGCACGTCACGAGCACTCCGTCGGGTTCCAACAGGTCGACCGCCAGGCGATTGAGCTTGTGATAGGCCCGCAACGCCTCTTCCACCGCCTGGCGACGCCGGGCGAATTTGGGCGGATCGAGCACGATGCCGCCGAACCGCCGCCCCTCGGCCGCCAACGATTCCAACGAGCGAAAAGCGTCGCCGCACTCGAACCGCACGTTGGCCGCCTCGTTCAATTCGGCGTTGGCCTTCGCCAAGGCAATCGCCTTCGGGCTGGAGTCGATCCCCAGCACGTCGACCGCACCCCCCAGCCGCGAGGCGCAAAGCGAAAAAGCGCCGCTGTAGCAGAACATGTCGAGCACGCGCCGGCCGCGCAGATAGCCGGCGGCCGCGCGACGGTTCTCGCGCTGGTCGAGAAAGAAGCCGGTCTTTTGCCCGGCTGAAAGATCGACGCCGTAACGCAGACCGTGCTCTTCGATGAACACCGGGCCATCGGGCGATTCACCCCAGGCCAACTCCTCGCCCACGATCGGCGGCAGCCCTTCGAGCTTGGCCACATCGGGATCGTGGCGAAGGAGAATGCCGCGCGGTTTGACAAGCTCGGCCAGGACCGAAACCAACAGCGTCAGCCGCGACGCCATGCCGAGCGCCGAGACCTGCACGACCAGGTAATCGGCGTAACGGTCGACGATCAGCCCGCTGACGCCGTCGCCTTCGCTGAACACCAGCCGCGCCGCCGTCGTGCCGGCGCCGTCGGGCAGCCCCTCGCGCAGGGCGAGCGCGGCTGCGATGCGGCGCCGCCAGAACGCTTCGTCGAGCGGCTCGTCGGCCCGCCAAGTGTAAAGCCGCACGCGAATGCGGCTCTGCCCGTTGTAAATGCCGCGGGCGATCCACTCGTCGCGGTCCGAGATCAGGTCAACCACATCGCCGTCGGCCGGCCCGCCCTCGGTCCGCTCGACCGCGGAATCGAGCACCCAAGGATGCCGGCCGAAGAAGGGACGGGCTTTGCGCGGCTTGAGCACCAGCCGGGCCGCCGTTTGGGTCGATGTCATTTGGCCCCCAGCACTTCCTCGACGTCGGTCTTGAGCGAACGCATGTACGACCGCCATTCCTGGTCCAGCCCTCCGCGGTCGGCGCCGAACGCGCGGTCGAACAGCGGGTTCAGCACGTCGGGCGTAAAGTCGATGTCGGGCGGCAGCTCGCCCAGGGCTTTATAGAACCGCATCAAGTCGTCGAAATGTTTTTCGACCAGAAAGTGCGTCAACGCCCAGGCCTGGCCATAACCGTGCAACATGGCGCCCAGCGAACGGGCGTAATCGAAAATCTGGTCGCCGACGATGAAGTTGAGATTGGAGTGCTCGCGGTCGGGTTCCAACGCGCGGTAGTATTTGAGCCGCAGTTCGTTGACCGCGCCGATGCCGCTCCAGGCCCCGTCGTTGGGCGACTCGAAATACGCGGCCAGCCCCTCGTGGACCCACTTGGGCACCCGCACCTGGTGCGGAAACAAGCCCGTGTTGGACGCCATCTGGTGCGTCGCCTCGTGGCTGACCACTTCGATGTCCTGGCTTTCCTGGTCGATGTCGATGAGCAACTCGACGGTGTTGGCCAAGCGCACGATGTTTTTGGCGCCGCGGGCCTTGGCCTTCACCGCCCGTTGTCCCGCGTCTTTGAGCGTCGTGGAAAGCTTGTCCAGCATTTTGAACTTTGCGCTGGAGCCGTGGTCGAAGAAGAAGCTGATGTTCTGTTCCGGCAGATAGAAACCGGAGGCGTTGATCAACTCGGAGCTGAGCCGGGTCGAAAAGTCCTTGTAATCGGCGTAGTTGTTGAACAGCACGACCTGCAGCCGCTGCTGGGGCACTTCCAGGTCGACGCCATGCGAATAGAACGTGAGCAGGAAGCTCTCGTAGACGCGTTCCAAAAGCTCCAGCCGCTGCTGATGGCGAGGCTTCTTGCTACGGGCATTCTTATCGGGTTTGTCGGGCGTGTCGTACAGCAGCGAAAAATGGTCGCTGGTGGCGAACTTCATTTCGTTGCGGTGGACGAACTTTCGCAGTGCTTCCGCTTCGCCGTCGCGCTGCGGCAGCGGCTTGTGCAGTTGATCGCGCAGCGCCAGGATGCGTTTGGCCTCGGCGTTCTTGGGATCGACTTCCAACGCCGCTTCCACGGCCTCGTAGTACTCCTTGATCATGCCGTGCTTCAGCGCCCAAACGCCGGCCTGGAACATCGCCGCGGCGTCTTTCTTGTTTTGGCCGGCGACAAGACGTTTCTTGTACTGCTGGTTGAGCGTGGGCACCGGGTGAATCTTGCAGTCGTGCAGATCGAAATAGAGTGTGCCCAACGGATGCTGAAGCGACATATTTCCGCCTTGCAGGCCGGTGGCCTTGCCTTGCAGCAGAACGCGGAGCGTGGTGCCCGGCAGGATGTATTCGACGAAATCCGCCCGCGCCGCGGCGGTGGACAGCAGCAGCGACAGCAACGCGACAATGACGACGGTATAGGATCGCACGGGTTTGTTTCCCCCTCGGCCTTCAATTTTGGATTTTGGATTTTGGATTTTGGATTTCGTTGCTAGTCAATCCAAAATCCAAAATCGAAAATCCAAAATCCCACTACGGCGCATGGGCCGGCAGATCGACGGTCTCGCCGCCGTGAATCGTACACAATGCCCGGAACACGGCCGGATCGATGTCTTTGGAGATCCGCCTGACCGAACCGTCGGCCAGGGCCACCACCGCGCCTCCGCCGGGGTCGCCGGCCGGGCCGAAGCCGGTGATCGGGTCGAAATAGGGCGCCCGCGCGCCGCGGACGGTGGCGCCGCCACCCGATGCCCACGGTCCCACGATCTTTCCGGCGTTGACGAGCATCAGCGTGTTGCCGGCGCCGTCGGTGATCTCTTCGGGCCGGGCGATCTGGTCGTAGCCGAAGATGCCCGCCCGCGGATCGCTGCGCGGCAGAGAGGCGGCCACCCGATTGCGAGAGTCCTCGACGCCGGCCATGCCCACATAGTGCGTGAAGGCCGGCCCGATCACGTCTTTGGCGCCGATGATCTGCATGTTGCGGTTCGGATTCGAGGGGTCGATGAACGCCGGAATGACCTGGCACGTCAGCTCAATGTTGGCCTCTTCGTGCCATCCCTTATTGAAATCGAAGCGGTTATAGAGATCGCTATGCCCCAGGTAGGGAAGCAGATCGATCATCCAACTGTAGCCGGCCACCACCGACTTCTCTTGAAATCGCTTCACGCCGGCCAGTTTGCCCCCTTGCAACCGCCATTGATTCGCCGCGGCGGACAAGGCAGACAGATCGCCGGAAGCCATCGCGCCCGAAGGGGCGTTGCCCTGGGTCAGCCGAGGCGCGACCGAACTGCCCGCTGCCGATGTGCCTGCCGGCATCGCATCGGGCACCGTGGTGGCCGGGTCCGCAGTCACAGAACTCGTTACGGCGGGGCCAGTCACCACGGGCCCCGTCCCAGCGGGGCCGTTGACTTCGGGGCCGCTGGTTACGGCACCGTTGACAACCGGCCCGGCGTGCATGGCGCCGGCAGACGCGGTCGCGGGCGGCATGGCAGTCGTTGCTGGAGCCGGGCTGGCTGCGGTGTTCGGCTGGAATACGCCCGTGCCAAGCTCGGTCACGCCGGAGCCGGCCGGCGCGGCCGCCGGGTTATTGGGCTGCGACTTGCCGCAGCCGCAAAGGATTGCCACGGCAACCGAGCCACCTACCGCAACGAGCGTGCGTGAATATGACATGAAGCCCTCGATTCGCAGAAAAAAGAAACCGCTTGCACGGGGGCGCCGCTGCCCTCAACGCGATCTTGCCTGAAGGACATGATAGCGAACTTGCTCCCCGTTTCAAATGATTTCATGGCCCCCGGCGGTAGGACCGGCCTCAGCGCCGCCTTGCCAACGGCTGGAACTTCTCCTTCGGAAAGCATATCATTGTCTAACAAGCGTGCCGGGCCGTTGTGGTCCGCGCGTGCTACCGGCCCGGCGCCGCTTCGATGGGCCTTGTCTCGGCGCACCAGAAGCGAATGTCCAAAGGCAAACTCCGGCAGCAAATCGCCTGGGAAGCTGCCCGCTTGATGTACGAGCGCGTCGAATCGGAATACTACCGGGCAAAACTCAAGGCCGCACGCCGCATGGGCGGCTGGGTGAAGCCCAAGGATCTGCCCAGCAATCGGGAGATCCGCGACGAGATCCAGGTCTTTGCCCGGCTTTATGAGGGCCAGCGGCGGCTGGAAAATCTCCGCGACATGCGGATCGCGGCCCTGAGAATGATGCGGCTTCTGCGGTCCTTCCGGCCGCGGCTGATCGGCAGCACGCTCACCGGCCACGTGCGCCGCGGCAGCGACATCGACCTGCACGTTTTTTCCGACAGCATCGAAGCGGTCGCCGCCGCGCTGGAGCGGGAAGGCTTGGGCTACACGGTCCAACGCAAACAGGTGCGCAAGCAGGGCGAAGAACGCATCTACACCCACGTACACGTCGTCGATCGTTTCAGGTTCGAGCTGACCGTCTATGCCGAGAACATGGCCCATTTCGCATTCAAAAGCTCGGTGACGGGCAAGCCGATCGAGCGTGCCAGCATCGCCGAGCTGGAGCAGTTTCTGGCCCGCGAGTATCCCGACTTGGCGCTCGACGACGCCCTGGCCGAAGCCGAGAACCAGGTCGACCGCTTCCAGATCTACCACATGCTGCTGTTGCCGCTGGAGCAAGTGAAGCAGTCGCCCAAGTATCACCCCGAAGGTGACGCGCTGTATCACAGCCTGCAGGTGTACGATCTGGCGTCGCACGAGTTGCCCTACGACGAAGAGTTCCTGCTGGCCGCCCTGCTGCACGACGTCGGCAAGGCCATCGACCCGCACGACCACGTGGCCGCCGGGCTGGAGGCCCTGGAAGGATTCATTACCGACCGCACACGCTGGTTGATTGAGCACCACATGGAAGCCCACGCTGTCCTCGACGGCAGCCTCGGGCAGCGCGCCAGAAAGCGGCTCGCCGAGCACGAGGATTACGAAACGCTCATCTTGCTGGGCCGTTGCGACCGCCACGGCCGCGCGTCGGGCGTGGCCGTGCCCGAACTCGAAGAAGCCCTCGATTACGTGCGTCAATTGTCCGACACGTGCGGCTGAACGTTTTTGCACAAGTGGCACGCAAGGGTGGCTGGGGCAGAGCTTGGCCGGGATGGCTTGGCCGTACGAGAACGCAGCGGTAGTTGGCTAAACTTAAGGTTGGCGCCCACGGCTAAACTCCGCCGTCCCTACGGGACGAATCCGCCTGGAACAAAACCGGCACAACGTCAACGATCGCGGGGGCGTGAGATTTGCGCTGCCCCATGCTATGCTGTCCCAGATGACCCGGCAAACGATCAGCTTCGAGCGCAAACGGACCGACGCCGAGCGGCGGACGAAACAGGCTGAAAAGTTCCTGCGAATGCTAAAGCTGCTGGAGTTGCTCGCCGGCCGCGGACGCCGGACGCCGCAGTCGCTGGCGCGTGAACTCGGTTGCAGCCAGCGAGAGGTGTAGGTCATCAAGCCCGTCGAGTTGCGCCGGCGGTTCGTCGAGCAATTGGAAGAAGGTTTGCGAATGAATCGTGAAGGAAAACCAAGCAGGTCAGGCCGAACTCACGCTTTCAGCGAACCGCGGAGGCCCAAGATCAACTCGACTTCGCCGATGGGGCTGCCGATGCGAGTCGCAATGGCGGGGGTCGAGAGGCCCTGGTCGGCCAAGGCGTAGATTTCGGTCTGGCGCCGCGCCGCGGAAGCGCCTGCCCGCGTTCCCGCGGCGTCGATCCGCAAAACGCTCGGCTCGACGGGCGTTTTCTTCTCGGCGGCTGCCTGCGGAGCGACGGCTGCCGCCAACTCGATGGCCGCCTCCAGCCGCTCGGCTTGCCGCGTCGCCTGGCGAATCAGCTCCTCAAGAATCCCGATCTTCGTGTCGAGCTGGGCGTTCAACTCGCGCGCCAGGCCGTGTGCCTCGACTTCCCAGCGCCGCAGGTCTTTCGGCGCGTCAAGGCGATGGGCCGGGCGCGGCTCAGACTGAGACTGCGACCAGCCCGACGGCGACGGCAGCTCCGCTTTCGGCCTCACGGCGAGTTGCCGGTGCGTGCGAAACAGCAGCACTCCGCACGTCAGCGCAAGGCCGCCCAGAAAAAGGATGGTCGTGCCTTCAATCTGGCCAAGAAGAAACATCCTTGTTTGTCCGTTGTCCGCCCACTGACCAGTGGTGAGTGGATAGTGGGTAGTGGATAGTTGGAGGAGCCGCTGCGCGGCACTAACCACTAACCACTAACCACTAACCACTAACCACTAACCACTAACCACTAACCACTAACCACTAACCACTAACCACTAACCACTCCCTACGCCCGCTTGCCACGCCCGCTGCGCGGCTTCATACACGTCCCGCAACGGCACGTCCCGTTCACGGGCAATCCGGCTGCACGACTCATATTCGGGCGAAAAACTCGGCTCCTGCCCGGCAATCCAGCCCAGCTTGCCGTCGATCGGGCCGAACTCGGTCTCGACCTGGTGCGGCTTTCGCTCCAGCTTGTGTCGGCTGGCCGGCCAGCGACGCACGCCGAGCGTGCCCGTCTCGCGAAACAAAATCCGCTCCACATTCTCCGCCAAGGACGGCTGGCAGAGCACGGTCAACGTCACTCCCGGCCGGTTCTTTTTCATCTGAATGGCGGTGGTGTATACGTCGAGCGCTCCGGCCTCCAACAGCTTGCCGGTGGCGAAACCGATGACTTCGCCCGACACGTCGTCGAGATTCGTTTCGAGCACCCACACCTGATCGGCCGCCAGGCCATCGGCCGACTCGCCGACGAACAGCCGCAGCAGGTTCGGCTGCTGTTCCAGGTCGCGCGTTCCGGCGCCGTATCCGATGCGGTCGATCGTCATCGCGGGCAGCGGGCCAAACTGATCGACGAGCGTCGCGGCGATGGCCGCGCCCGTGGGCGTGGTCAGTTCCGCCGCCACCTGCGACTCCGCCAGAGGGATGCCTTGCAGCAGCTCGGCCGTCGCCGGAGCGGGAATGCTGCACGTACCGTGGGCGATGGTCACGGTCCCGTGTCCGGTGGGAACCGGCGAGCAGGCAATGCGGTCGACGGCGAGCAGGTCCCAGCCGATCGCCGCACCGACGATGTCGGCGATGGAGTCGACCGCCCCGACCTCGTGGAAATGGACCTTGCGAATCGTCGTGCCGTGAACCTTGGCTTCCGCTTCGCCGAGCTTCGTGAAGATGCGCTTGGCCAGATCTTTCTGACGGCCGCTCAGCGTGCTGCCGTCGATCATGTCGGTGATGTGGTGCAGATGGCGATGGGCGTGTTCCGGCGGGTGTTCGACGGTGATGTGGAGGCCGCGGAAGCCCTTGCGCTTCGCCTCGTTGGCCGTCAGTTTCACGCCGGGCAGCCCCAGCGAGTCGATGCCGGCGTTGATGGCCGCCAGATCGACGCCTGCGTCGACGAGCGCGGCCAGCGTCATGTCGCCGCTGATACCGCTCAAGCAGTCGAGATAAGCAATTCTCACAGTGTCGTGTTTCGCCTTGTCCGGCTGAGTTTGGCTGCCGCCGTAGGCTGTCGAGTTTCGCGATTGCCCGCCCGTTTGTCCATAGCGAATCTCATTCGCAACAAAATCCGGCAAGATTCTATTGCCGCGGGGCGGGCGGAGGAACCGAGCGCACTTCTTCGCCGGGGGCGATGTGCAGGGTGTTCGATGCCGGCTGGCGTCGTCCGTCGAATTCGACGACGATCGAGGTCGACCACGTCCGGTCGAACCCGCTTTGTACGAAGGGCGCGCGGACGATGTGAGTCAACTGTCCCTCCTGCTGCATCGCTCCGGCGTCGTATTCCACTTCCGCGGTCTTATCGAGCACGTCGATGACCCAGATATAATGACCGCCGGCCAGAGGTCGATGCCCTTCCTCGAAGCGGTACTTTAACACCAACAGCGTGTCGCTCTCTTGCGGGACGGCTTCGGGTTCGAAGATGGTCAGCGGCTGCCAGGCCGGCGCGGTGCTCGCCGTGGGAGCCTTGGAGACCGTCGTGGCGGTTCCGGCGCCGGATGGCGGCTCGACTTTGCCCGTCGTAGGACCGGCGACCAGCGGCGGTGCCGTGGCCGGCGCTGTCGCGACCGTCGCAACGGCGCCCGACTCCTTCGACGACTCATCGACCGCCGCACCTTGCTCGGCCGATTGTGCAAAGCGATCCGGACCGATGCCGCGTCCGGCCTGAAGCGAGATGCGCGAAGCGGCGTCGACGACCTGCGCCACGAAACCGATAACCACCAGGATGCCGCCAAACAAGATCAGCATGCCACGGGCACCCTCGCGGCCCGCCGAGCGCACCCAGTTGTATTCGCGGTAGCCGTCGGAGAACAGGAACGGCCAATCGAAGATGGCTCCTCCGGCGGAAAAGCCACCCAAGACCAGCACAATCACCCCGAAAATGCCCAACATCGCATCCGGTCCTTCGATTCGAAGTATCATCCAGACAGATTATCGCAAACCGCCGGCACGCTTGCCAGTGCGTCCTCCTGGCTCTTTGTAGGGTGGGACCAGCAAGCTTGCGAGCGCCGGCCCACCGATTTGAGGCGTCAGGTTTCAGGCGTCAGACGTCAGGCGTCAGGACAAACAATCCGATGCCTAACGATGGTGGGACGGCGCTCGCAAGCTCGCTGGTTCCCACCCTACGACGCGTTTGCGCCGTCTCTCAATGGACGACTGGCAAAGCACCAGGTTGAGTTTGCCGGTCACGGTAAATTTACCATGATTCTGCTGTAGACCCTGAACGATTATGCGGGTTATGCCCAGTGCGGACTCGGTGACGTGTACGACACGTCGCATGCGGCGGCGCGTCGCAAGATCCGATAAATCCAATGGCGCCATCGAGCGCGGATGTACCGAAAAGTCAGCCAAATCAAAATGTACCACATCGGGGAAACATCATGATGCGCATCCGCCATGCTTTCTTGGCGGCGACCGCTGTCTTGTTGAGCGCCGCTGTTGCGAACGCGGGCCACTATTGCGAACACTGCGGCTGCCAGCGGAACTGCAAAAAAATCTGCCGCTTGGAGTGCGGCAAAAAGAAGGAAACCACGACCGAATACTCCACGGAATGCGAAGACTTTTGCATCCCCGGACCCAGCAAAAAACGCGGCGTCAAGGTCGAGTGCGATGGCCACGGTCATCGTCACCGCACGATTCTCTGGCAACCGACGTGTGCGAAGGTGCATTCACGGAAGAAGCTGGTGAAGACGGAGGTCACCAAGGAGGTGCCCGACTATAAGTGGGTGGTCGAGGAATACTGCTGCGTGTGCGGGCACTGTGTCAAAGTCGAGGGCAAAGACGACAAGGACGACAACGGGGGCGGATATAAGAAGTCCGAGCGTCTGCCGCTGCCCTTGGCCGCGACCGACGCTCCCGCAACGCCGCCGGCCGACGGACGGTCGGGCGACTACGACGCCTACTACCGGGGCGCCGAGAGTGAGGCCGGCGAGGAAGTGAACCTGCCGGCTTCGCTGAACGAGGACGACGACGCACCGGCGAACGAACCGGACGAGGCTTCGCCTGCGGAACCGCGGCGATTGTTTTTCGGTCTGCTCGGACGGTAACGCCGTTTCACTCGTTAATCGCATTCATGCCAACAACTACTGCACGCGTCGTGGCCGACGGGCCCTTGGCCGCCGACATTCTCGATTTGGCCGGCGAACGTGTAACCTGGCTCCCCTGGCAAGTCGCCCTTGAAGGAAGCCGCGAGACGGTCGATGCCGTTTACACCTACGGGCATCCGCGGCTCGATGGGGCCATGCTCGATCGCTTGCCCGGCGTCCGCGTGATCAGCAACTACGGAGTCGGCGTCGATCACATCGTGACGCCGTTCAATCAAAACGATGCACCGGATGACAAGCTCTCGATCGTCGATATCAAGGCGCGCGACAAAAGCGGCCGGCAGTTTTATATCGAGATGCAAATGCTGGCTACCGGCGTTTTTCGCCAGCGATCGCTCGACTATTGGGCGTGGCGGCACCAGGACCAACTGCACGAAAGCGAAGATTACGCGGCATTAAGGCCCACCATCGCCGTGTGCTTTGTCGATACACCGCTCTTTCCCGAGCTGGACGATTACCATCTCACCTTTGAGCTGCGCGAACGCCGCCATCAGACCCTCTTTACGGATCAGATGGAAATGCATATCCTGGAATTGCCGAAGTTCAACAAAGGAATCGACGAATTAACGACGCCGCTGGACCGCTGGCCTGTTCTTCTTGCGGCATGGCGAACAGCTCGACCCGCAGGCGGTGCCCGAGCCGCTGGACGCGCCGGAGGTTCGTTGGGCGTTGGAAGACCTGTTTATGATTTCGAGAACCGATCGTGAGCGTGAACTTTACCAGTCGCGGCTGAAAATGCGCCGTGATATTTCCGCCGAGGTGACCAGCGCCAAGCAGGCCGCGCAAGCCGAGGGATTGAAGCAAGGGCTTGAGCAAGGGCTTGCTGAGGGTCGGGCCTCGACGCGGCGCGCGGACATCCAATCGTTGCAGAAGTCGCTAGGCCAGAGTGTCACGCCGTTGGAGCAGTTGCAAACGCTCTCGTGGGACGAACTGGAAAGCGTCTGGGCCCGCCTGCAAGCGGACCTGCAGATGAAGCTTACAAACCATGCTTGACGGTCCGCGACGAAAATCTCCGAACTGCTAGCAGTAGGTAGGTCAGGCTTTCCCACCTTGCCCCCGCCGAGCTCGTTGCGGGTGCCTTCCTTTGAAGGATGCGGCTCTTTTTTGGCTTTTGCCGCGGCCAGTGGCTGTTGCTCCCGCGCGTCGTCTTAACCGGAAGTCAATGCCTGCACTGGATTGCCGTTTTTGAAAATCGGGATGGGGCGGCCGCTACGGGTCAAAACGGTGTGCGCCGGCGCAAACCCAAGCCGCTGGAGAATCGTCGCGCTCAGGTCGTCCGGCGAACACAAGCCGTCGGTCGGCTCAGCTCCTTCGTCATCGGTCGCGCCGTACACAAAACCTCGGCGGAATCCCCCACCGGCCACGAGCGAAGTCATGGCCCGCGCCCAATGGTCGCGTCCGCTGGCCGGGTTCACGGATGGCGTCCTGCCGAATTCGCCCGCGCAATAGACGATCGTGTCGTTCAACCGCCCGCGGTCGTCCAGATCGGTGAGCAGGGCCGCCAGCCCCTGATCGAGCTGCGGAAGCAATGTCTGCCGCAATCGCGTAAAGTTGTTGAGGTGCGTGTCCCAATCGCCAAACCCGATGGTTACGAAACGGGCCCCGGCTTCGATCAAACGCCGTGCGGCCAGCGCGTGCAGCCCGAAGCTCGTTTGTCCGTAAAGCTCGCGGACCGACTCAGGCTCGCTCTCCACGCGGAGCGCATGGTTGACCTTGTCCGACAGAAGGATGTCGGCCGCCTCCGCCTGGAAGCGATCGAGCTGCGCCGGCAGCTCCGATTTGGAATGGCCCCTGAGGCGGCCATCAATCCGCTCGCGGATCGCCATTCGCCGGGCGAGATCCTCCGATGAGAAGCCGTCGGGCAGGCCGATGGAGTCCGCCGGCCGCTCCTCCGATTGCCCCCCGACCCTCGCAATGGTGAAGGGGTCGAACGCGACGCCCAGATCGCCCGCCGACGCCGCAGGCACGTTTCCCAAGGTCGCGTAGGCAGGCATGCCCCTGTTCGAACTCGCTAGGTGCGACGTCAGCGATCCCAGTGAAGGATATGCCACCGACGGCGACGGAGCATTGCCGGTCATCACATAGCTCTGCCCTTGCGTGTGCTCCGCAATTGTGTGCGAGACGGACCGCACCAGCGTCGCTATTTTCATTGCTTGCGCGAGACGGGGAAGATGTTCGCAGATTTCAATGCCGGGCACGGACGTTTGCTGCGGCCCAAACTCTCCGCGAATGGATTCGGGGGCGCCGGGCTTCATGTCCCACATGTCAATGGTCGAAGGTCCGCCGGTGAGAAACAGCATGATCACGTTCGCCGCCCGCGGAGAGCGCGGCGAGGGTTCGTCGGCCCTGAGCCTCAGTGCCCGGCTGAGCGACAGGCCGGCCAGACTGGCTGTGCCAATTTGAAGAAAGTGGCGGCGAGAATCGGCCCGCGATTCACACGGCGTATTCGAGCGGAGCATGACAATTCCTCGATTAATGGTTGGTTGAAAACTCGCGCGTATTAACAATCGCCCACAGCACGTCGGCAAAGGCCGCGTGTCGATCCGGGGCGGTGGAAACCCGATATGCCAGGAACTCAAGCTCGTCTTCGTCGGGAAAACGAGTGAGTGTCGCGAGGTAAAGCTCCGCAATTATCGTCCGGTCGTCGCAGCCTGCGTCGAGCAGCCGAGTAAGCCGTCCGCCGGCGATTTTCTTGAGGACACTTGGATCGCTCATCAAAAAGATCGGCTGGCGGATCGAGGGTCCGGCCGCCCGGTCGCAATCGCACAGCGAGCGGCGAGCGCCGCGGCCAAGCAGCCGAAAGATTGTGTCGAGGTTGGTGCCGGACAAGCGGTTCGGTGCGACCTCGTGCGCCGTGCTGCCGGCGGGAGCGTCCGGGCCGAAATCTTCCGTGGTTTCCAGAGCGGTGTTCAACGCGTCGATCAAGGTCTCCGCCGGCAATGGGCGCACGGTGGCACGGGCAAAACTCCGCGAGTCGGCGGCGTTGTTGCCCGCCGCACGCGCCGAACGCTGGTAGGCGTTCGACGACAAGATCAGCCGCTCCAGTCGGCCGATGTCGTAGCCCGAGTGAACGAATTCCGCGGCGAGCCGTTCCAGCAGCGCGGGATGACGGGCTGGATTGGAGGCCGACATGTCGTCGACCGGCTCGACCAGGCCGGCGCCAAAATACTTCGCCCAGACGCGATTGACGAAGCTGCGCGCGAAAAAGGGATTGTCGGGCCGCGTGAGCCAAGCGGCGAACGGCTGGCGCGGATCCGACGTGTCCGCCAGAACCGGGCCACCGGGAGCGGTCGCCGGCGCGCTTGCTTCGGGCGCCGCGTCGATCAGGGGCCGTGCCGTGGCACTGACGTAAACCTCCCGCAGCCGCGGTAACGTCGGATACGTTGCACCCGAAGCACGCCTTTGCCGGCGGGCCTCGAGCTGGCGATTCATCTCGCTCCGCAACGCCGTCGAGGCGCCAAATTGCACCCGCCCGAGAATCTGCGCAAAACCGGCGAAATCGCGCTGCGACCAGCGATCGTAGGGATGATGGTGGCAGCGAGCGCAGTGCAGCCGCAGGCCCAGAAACGCCGAGGCGGTCAGCTCCGCCAGATCCTCGACGGGCGGAGGACCCTCCGCGCCGACGCGCCGCCAGTAGAGATCGAGACCAGGGCGCCGCGCATAGTCGGAGTCGAACGACGCCAGGGCTGCCGCCTCTCGCTCGGCCTCCTCCTCGATCCAGCGGTCGATCGGCTCGCCGTCCCGGCTGGTGGCGCACAGGACGCCGCGGGCCAGTTGGTCGTAGGGAACATTGTCGATGAAGCGGCGGCGGAGCCAGTCGTGCCACATTTTGGCCCGCTTGGGCCGCAGCGCCTCGGGCGGTTCCATCGTGTCGACGTTACAGGCAGTGACGTCGCACATCTTCGAGGCCCACACGGCCGCCCGCCGCGGGTGCGCCAGCAGCCGGTCGATCGCGCGGGCCCGCTTGAGCGGATCCTGGTCGGCCAGAAAATCGCGAACGGCGTCGACGGTTGGCACGGTTCCCAGCACGTCCAGCGTGGCGCGCCGCAAGAATTCCTCGTCAGACGCGGGTAGCGACGAGGCAAGCCCCAGCGCGGCGAGTCGGCGGTCGATTTCCTCATCAATCAGGTTGGCCGGTGGCAGGCGCGGCTGCGACTCCTCAGCCGGCGGATACGGGACGACGAGCGGCCCATGGGCGAATGAGCCGAGGTAAGAGGCCACGATCGAAGCGTATCCTGGTCCGACCGCTGTTACCCGGCCATGGTCATCGACCGTGGCCACGGCCTCGTCAATCGACCGAAACTCCACGAAAGCGCTAACGTCTTCGACGGTGCCATCGGCAAATTCAGCCGTGATACGCAAGCGCAAGGCGTCGCGCGGTGCCAGCTTGAACAGTGTCGTCTGTGAGTCAGGCTTTCCAGTCTGACGCCCACGCACGGACGATTCCAAGCCAGGCTGGAAAGCCTGACCTATGACAAGCCTGCGGACCTCGCCGCTTCCGGCAACGTGGCGAGCTCCGTCGGCAATCCAGCGACGAACGACCGCATATTGCCACGAATCGTCGGGCATGCGCAAACCGCCTTCGTGGTCGGCATGCCGCGACGGCTTCGCGAGAATCAGGCTCTCGTGGGGCGCTTCGGTAACGACGCGCCGCGATTCCTGCTCCGTGACCGCCAGATAATCTTTCGCCGGCGCCCCTCCGAAAAGGCTCAGCCGAAAGCCGCCTTGCCCTTCGGTCCTTCCGTGGCACGCGCCGGAATTGCAGCCAAGCCGGCTAAAAAGAGGCGCCACATGCCGCTCGAAATCGACGTTCTCCACGACCGGCGGATCGACGGTCGCCGATCCGGTCGACGGTTGTTGAGCCGGCAGGCTTTGCGCGCTTGCCAGTATTGTGGCCAGTAGGGTCAACCAATAGCGGATCGCCATTTCGTTAGTCCATCGTCGCTTCGACAACTTTCTTCAGCGTAAGCACGAGATTCTTCGTTTCCCCTTCGCCCAGCCGCACGGTTTCGCTGGCCGCTTCGTAGCCGGGCGCGCTGACGGTGAACTTCACGTCCTCGTCGGGCAGCATTTCCACCGTTCGGTAGCGGCCGTCACTCTGACGTTTGAAGGCCAAATCGGAGCGCAGCTCGCCCTCAAGGGTATAGACCTGCTTGCCCCACGGATATGCGGCGGCCACATGAAAACCTTTGACGGACTTGCCGTCATCGTCCACCACGTTGACCAGAACGATCGGTGCGCGGTAGTGGACGACCTCGAAGTCCACGTCGTCGTTCAAGGTGCCGAGCTTTGCCTGGAAAACGTGATTTTCCAAAGGTTTGCCCTTACCACGGCGGAACCGCACGGAGCCAAACTCCGTCGGGACGAATTGGACGGTCGCGTTTTGCACTCCGTGCGGAACGCGAAGTGTCGTCATTCCTTGAGCGTTTGGAAGGCACGTGTCGTGCCAGGACTCGCCGTCCAGGATTCCGGACAAGAAGAACTCGTCCTCACGTGCCGGCGCGCCTTTGCTGTCGACGAACCGCACATTGAAGAGAATGTGCGGCGATGCCTGGATTTCAAGCGGTGCTGAAGCGACACCCTCCTGAATCTTCACGCTCACTGGCATAAAGACGCCCGGGATTTCATAGCGAGTTTGGTCATCCACAATGGGGTCAAGGCGGTACTCTTCCGGGGTGACGCGGTAGTTGCCGGTCGACACGGGATCTAAGGCGAAACGGCCCTCGTCGTCGGTGAGGGCAGTACGACGGAGGAAAGTCGATGTCGCGACATTAGGGATTCCGCTGTCAGGTTCATCCCCGCCGCCCCCGTAGGTGATCGTCATCGGAATCTTCGGCAGCGGCTTTCCCTCAGCGCTTAAGACACGTCCCGACACGCGCACGCCCGGCCGCAAACGGATTTGGCCCAGGTCGGTACGTTTTTTGTCGACGACACGCGAAGTGCTGGCATATTGGGTGGGCAAGACCCAGATCATGCCCACCCCGCCCTTGACGAAGTTCAAGCGGAATCTGCCGGCCTCGTCCGTGGTGCCGTCAACCCAGTTGCCACGTTCGCGGTTTAACCGGTTGATGTCCGTGTATCCTCGCAGTTTGACGCCGCCGAGCGGCTTGCCGTCGGGAGCGACGACCGTGCCCACGACAGGCTCGGCCGGGCGCAGCTCCAGCTTTTCAAAGGGCGGACGCTGGCCAAGGCTTTCGTTCTTGCGAATGAGGGAAAGCAATGCGCCGTCGCCGTGCTCGATGTATCCGTCGTGCTCGGCGTTCGCCCAAACGTATAGCCCCGGAATGGCCAGCTCCTCCGCAGAGATCTCGAAAGAGTATTTGCCATCGCCGTCCGTCATGTATCGCGTTTCGCCGATGTCTTCCTCTTCCTGCTGGGTGTGCTTTGCTCGCCCAACCACGACCGTGGCGTCCGGTATGGGCTTGCCGGTCTCCTTGTCGAGAACCACGCCCGAGTATCGAAGCGTGGTGGACTGGGCCGCCTTTGGTTTGGCGGCTTCATCCTTTTGCTTCAGCGTCAGCACGAGATCCTTCGTTTCCCCTTCGCCCAGCCGCACGGTTTCGCTGGCCGCTTCGTAGCCCGGCGCGGTGACGGTAAACTTCACGTCCTCATCCGGCAGCATCTGGCTTGTTCGATAGCGACCGTCGTTCTGGTGCTCGAAGCTCAAATCGGAACGCTGCTCTCCTTCGAGAATGTATTCTTGCTTGCCCCACGGATAGGCCGCGGTCACGCGGAAGTCCTTGACTTGCTTTCCGTCGGGATCGGCGGCATTGACCAACACGATCGGCGCCACGTAGCGGATGATCTCGAACTCTTCCACGTCGTCGTTCAAAGTGCCCATTTCAACGCGACTTTGTTTATTCTCCAGGTCCTTGCCTTTGCCGCGGCGGAACCGCAATGCGCCGTGCTCGTTCGTCGAGAGATTGAGCTGAACGTCCATCCCGTGCGGAATGCGCATGGAGATCGTCCCTTCGGAGTTGGGACGCCCCTGCCCGAACCAGAACTGGCCGTCCATGCGGCCGAAGACGTGGACCTCGTGACCTCGCGTTTTGTTGCCTTTGCTGTCGAGATACTGCGCGTTGAACAGGACGTATGGCGAGGCCTGAATCTCGATCGGAGCGCAGGCGACGCCTTCCTGAATCGTCACCTTCATGGGCGAAAAGACCCCGGGGATTTCATAGCGGGTGCGGTCGCGGATGATCGGATCAGATCGGTGCTCTTCCGGGATAACGCGGTATTCACCAGTAGGCAGCGGATCGAACGCAAAATGGCCGTCGCGGTCCGTGATGGTACTGCGCTCGATGGAGCTATGCACGGGAAGATTGTTGACCGTTTCGTTACCGCCACCCTCGTAGTAGATGTTCACGGGAATGCCGGCGACGGGCTGGCCCTCAGTGTTCAAAAGGCGTCCTGACACGCGCACGCCCGGCCGCAGCCGGGTTTCTCCCACGTCGCCGCGCTCTTTGTCGACCGCTCGCGACGTGCTGGCATACTCCGTCGGCAACACCCAGAACACGCCCACGCCGCCCTTGACGAGAGGCAGGCGGAACTTGCCGGCGTCGTCCGTGAGAGTGTCGGTGAACGAGCCGTAATCGCGGAAGTCGGACGCGTTGGCTTTCGAATAGCCCTGAATCTTCACGCCAGCGAGAGGCTTGCCGTCGGGATCGACGACCGTGCCCGTGACGGGGTCGGAGGGTCGCAGCTCGACCTTTTCGAAGAACGGGCGTTCGCCCAGCGTTTCGTTTTTGCGGATCATCGAGAGCGCGTAGCCGAACCCCTTTTGCGCCGCGTAGTCGTCGTGCTCCACGTCCAGCTCGATGTACAGCGCGGAGACGGCAACCTGTTCCGGCGGAATCTCGAAGGAGTACTTTCCTTCGGCGTCGGTCTTGTGCCGCGTCTCTTCGATGATGGTGTTTTCCTCCGACGAGTACTTCGATCGTCGAACGACGACCGTGGCGTTGGGAATGCCTTTGCCACTGTCCTTGTCAAGCACGACGCCGGTGTAGTGCAGTGTCTCGCCCTGTTTGGGCTTCTCAGCGGCAGCTTGCTCTTGCGACGGCGTCTTGTCGGTTTTTTCTGAACTGGCGGGCTGGTCGGCATCGTCGGCGTGAACGGAGTCGAGGCGCACGGTGCTGACGAGCATAGCGCCAACGAGTAATAGGCTTCCCGCCGCCAGACAAAACAGCAGCGGCGAGCGGGACCGCAAAGCGATCGGCGAAGCGAGTAGCATTTTGACTCTGCGTGAAAGCTGGCTCGATCGGTCGAGAAGGGCGATCGCCCCGGCAACGGGCCGGCCCATTCGCTGCCGGGCAAAATCCAACAGCAGCTCCGAATACTCCACGGCGTCGCGGCCGGCGCCCGCCGCGCAATGGTCGGCGACAAAATCCTGGCACGACCGCAGCTCACGCCGCATGCGCCAGAACAGCGGTTGAAACCAGAGCGCGAATTGGCAAAGCCACGCCAGCCGCCACATGGCGACGTCACCGCTGGCCACGTGCGACCACTCGTGCGCCAGGCAGAACCGCAGGACCATCTGATCGCCGTCGGCAATCGGCTCCGGAATGACGACCGTTGGCGGCAAAAATCCATAAGTCAGCGGCGTATCGACGTCGTTCGAAACGAGCAACCGCACTGCGTCGCCGCGCCCTCCGGCGACCGACGCCCATACGGCGCGGACAGCCGGTGTGGCTGGAACAGCTCGGGCCGCCATCCGCCGCAGCCAGCGGACGCCGATCAGCCGCTCTGCAAGGAACCAAGCCGTCGCAAAACCATGCGCGATCAGCAGTCCGATCGCCATCGGAACCCAAACGTCGAACTTGCTCGGCGGTGTGCCAACCGGCGAGTCAGTATTGGAGCGGACCGGGGGCCGTAAGTCATTCGCAGCAATGCCTTCCGCGGGCCTGCTAATCTCGCTCGTCGCTGGCATTTCTGGCGGTGCCGCTAGAGCGAGAGGAAGCGACGCCGATGTTTTTGCCTGCGGCGAACGGTGCTCGGCGTCGGCCGCCACCATGATTCCCAAATGCCAGGCGGGAACTCGCGAAAGGCTGACGAGCACGGGGATGACCGCCGCCACGACGAAGCTCATCAAAATCAGCTTGATCCGGTCGGTGGGCTGCCGCAGACGTCCGACAGCGAGACGGGCCGCCAGGAGCAGCACCGCTCCCGTCGCGGCATACTCAATCCACTTGACGACGATTTGTTGTGAGCTGACCATTGTGCTACTCCTCGGAGGCTTGTTTTTCGCGGCGGGCCTTGGCGATCAGTCGTTCCAGCCCGCGCATTTCGTCGGGAGATATGTCTTCTGCCCGCAAAAGGTTGAGCACCAGTTTGTCGATGGCCCCGTCAAACACACGCTCCAGGAACCGGGAGCTGACCTGCTCTCTCGTGTGCAGGGGCGAATAGAAGAGCGTCCGCCCCTCGGTGCGCTGTTTGACGAGCCCTTTTTCGGCCATGATCCGCAAGAGCGTCTGCACGGTGGTGAAGGCGGTCTCCTTCTGTCGGCACATGGCCGCGTGGACGTCGCGGACCTTTGCTTCGCCGAGGTCCCAGAGGACCTTCAGCACATCGAGCTCGCGCTGGCTGGGATTGGGGTCGGGCATCGGATCGGCAAACCAAGGACTAAACTAATAGTTTAGTTGATTATGCCGACTGTTTGCCCTCTGTCAATAGCCAGGCCGAAAGAATTCTCACCAGCATCGTTCGCTATCGCTAAATCCGCCCGCGAAACAGTCAGCTTCGTCGATGACCAAGGCGATGGATAAGGTACAATGGGGTGATGGCCGAGAACTTGCTCACGGTTGCCGCCTTGCGAGGCACGATGGAAGCCGAGATGATCCGCAGCAAGCTCGAGGCGGCCGGCATTTCCGCCGTGCTGCTCGAGCCTGAGAAGGGTCCCGACGGGGCGCCGACGACGCGGGTGCAGGTGCAGGTCAGCCCGCCCGACTTCGAACGGGCGATGCAACTCTTGTTTCCCATTCCGCAATTGAAGCGGCCGGGCAAGGAGCAGAAACCGCCTTGGAAATGCCCCAAGTGCGGCGAGCAGGTGTTGGCGCAGTTTCCCGTGTGCTGGAAGTGCGGCACCGGCCGCGAGGGCCAGCCGACGGCCGCCATCGCCCAGCCGCTGCCGGCGGTAGGGCCGGTGCCGGACACCGCACCGCCGAGCGTGGCGCCGGCGGTTGCCTCCCCGCGCCCCGCGCCGCCGCCGGCGCCGGCAGCTCAGCTTCCGCCGGCGCAAACCATCTCGCGCATGGCGACCGCCGCCGAGGCTCCGCTGCCGGAAATCAAGATTCCACCGATTCCCATGCAGCCGCCGGCGGCCCCACCGCCCGCGAGGGCGAGCATGAACGGCGAATCCGCCGTGAAGCCAGTCGCGTTGGCGCCGCTCCGGGCGCGGACGGCGGAAGACGAGGCGCTGAAGATCGTCGTTCCGCCATGGGATCCGGCAGCGGGCAGAAAGAAGGTCGCCGCGGGTGAAGCGAACGAAGACAACGCCAAGCGCACGGAAGCCGACGACCGCGCCGCCCGCCGCGCCTGGTATACGGCCGTGTTCGGCATCGTTTGCCCGCCGCTTTTGCTCTACTCGATGTGGGTCGTGTTAGTCCTGGGACTGACGAACCGTCCGCTCAGTGGCCGCGGGCACCGGTTCTTCTACGGGGCGCTGCTGGTGAACGCCGTCCTCATCGCGGCGTTTTTCGCCTGGTTCGGCCGGCAGCAATAACTCCCACCATTGGCGAACTGACAGATTCTGTCAGTTGAGGCCGTAACGCGGGGCCAGACCCGGCGCGCCCGGACGAGCGGCGAACCACCATCGTCAGGCGTGGGGTGGGACCAGCGAGCTTGCGAGCGCCGGCCCACCATCAAAGGGTTCAGGGTTCAGAAATATCTGAATTGACGTTTGCCTGACGCCTTACCCTTCAAACACGGTGGGCCGGCGCTCGCAAGCTCGCTGGCCCCACCTTACGATTTGTCGACTGAAATGCTTGCGTCATCCGGCGGAAAGTCGTTATTCTAAGGGCAATACATGCTGCGTTGTCAGAAGCCGTTTCGCGCTTCGCTTGCCTGTTGCCCGGAGATCGCCATGTCTCGTAGCCGCCCTTCGTACCTGCTGCGCCATTTCCCACGTTTATTCCGTCGCGGATTGCACAACGTCGAGCCTCTGGAAGCTCGCCAGTTGCTTTCGGCGGCCGGTTTGGCGTCGGGCCTCGACAACGTCCTGGCGGTGCCGGCCGCGCACGGCGCGCCAACGATCACCAATACCGTTCCCAGCGGATACTCTCCGCAACAAATGAGTCGGGCCTATGGATTCAACCAGCTTTCGTTGACCGGCGCCGGCGAGACCATCGCCATCGTCGACGCCTATGGCGATTCGAAGGTCGCCAGCGACCTGCACGCCTTCGATCACCAATTCGGCCTTTCCGACCCCAGTTTGACGGTCGTGAATCAAAACGGCGGCACGAGGCTGCCCAAGAACAACAGCGGCTGGGCCTTGGAAACTTCGCTCGATGTCGAGTGGGCGCACGCCATGGCGCCGGGGGCGAATTTGTTGTTGGTGGAGGCGAACGACAGCAGCCTGGGCAATCTGTTGGCAGCCGTCGACGTTGCGAGAAACCATCCCGGAGTCGTGGCCGTCTCGATGAGCTGGGGCGCCGGCGAGTTCGCCAGCGAGAGTTCCTACGATTACCACTTCACGACGCCGGGCGTCACGTTTGTCGCCGCGTCGGGCGACAGCGGCGGCCAGGTGATCTGGCCCGCCGCATCGCCCAACGTCCTTTCGGTCGGCGGAACGACGTTGAACCTTGACTTGCCTTCGGGCACCTATGTCAGTGAAAGCGGCTGGAGCGGCAGCGGCGGCGGACTGAGCGCCTATGAGCCCGAACCGACGTATCAATCGGGCGTGGTGCCCACCACCCTGGATTCCAGCGGAAAACGCGCCACGCCCGACGTGGCCTATAACGCCAACCCGAACACCGGCGTGCCCGTCTACGATTCGATCAGCTACAGCGGCCAGTCGGGTTGGTTCCAAGTGGGCGGCACCAGTGCCGGCGCACCGCAATGGTCGGGCTTGGTCGCCGTCGCCGATCAGGCCCGGCAAAACGCGGGCCAGAGTTCCTTGGCGAATGCGCAGGCAGACCTTTACAGCGTGGCCAGCACGTCCACCACCGATTTCCATGACGTGACCTCCGGCAGCGCCGGCGGCAACACCGCAACTTCAGGCTATGATCTCGTGACCGGCCTCGGCACGCCGGTAGCCAACAACCTCGTGCAGAGCCTGGCCTCGGCCACGGCGACGCCGACCGTCATCTCGGCCGCCTCGACCACCGCGACCAGCCCCAATGCTTCTTCCAGCACGTCCAGCGAAACCGATACCGATCCGCCGTTGGTGCTGATCGAATTCATCCTCTTCACCACGCCGCACATTGAAAGCGGCGTGCCCGTCGTGCCATTGATCGTGACGCCGGCTACAAGCCACCCCGCACCGGCGGAGTCGGTAGCCCTGCCCGCCGACACCCCCGTCCGCTTTGCGACTAACAGCATCCTGGTCGACGACCCGCTCGAGGTGCCCTTGAAGCCGGCGAAACGGCGTGCCACGGATTCCACCCCGCCTGGCGACGAGGCGCCTGAGTCGGGCGATGCGGTTTCGCCGGCCGATGTTTTCCGCGTTTGGCAGTCGGGATCGCTCAACGACGAGGATTGGATCGCCAACGTGCTTGCGGAAACGGATCACGCGGACACAACTGCCAACGTTGCTGAGGCCGCCGACGCTTGCTTCGCCGAAGAGCCACTCTTCACTCTGGCGATTGAGTCGGACGATATAGCCGTTGCCAGCGCGGGGCTTGTGGACGGACGAGCCGGTCAGTTTCTGGGTTTGACGGGCATGTTCCTGGTCGCCGTTCTCGCCGACCAGCGCCGCGGTTCGACGACGAGCGACGATCCTTCTCGTCGCACGTGGCTGAGCCGCAAGCGGTAGGGTTACGCTAAAAGCGGTTTGATCACTCGTCCGGCGACGTCGGTCAGCCGGAAGTTGCGGCCGGCGTAGCGGAAGGTGAGCGCCTCGTGGTTCAGGCCCAGCAGGTGCAACAGCGTGGCGTGCAGATCGCGAATGTGGACCTTGTCGGCGATCGCCTCGTGACCGAACTCGTCGGTGCCGCCGAAAGCGAAGCCCGGCTTCACGCCACCGCCCGCCAGCCACATAGTGAAACCGCCGGGGTTGTGGTCGCGGCCGGTGCCGTTCTTCTCGGCGTACGGCGTGCGGCCGAATTCCCCGCCCCACCAGACCAGCGTGTCGTCGAGTAGTCCGCGTCGCTTCAGGTCCGCCAGCAGTCCGGCAATCGGCCGATCGACGGCACGGGCATGCTCGGCGTGCTTGGGCAGGTTCGAGTGTTGGTCCCAGGCGGGGTTGGCGGTGTTGTCGCCGTAGGTCACTTGGACGTAGCGCACGCCTGCCTCGCACAGCCGGCGGGCCAGCAGGCACTTTCGGCCGAAATCGTCGGTGGGCATCTCGCCGATGCCGTACAAGTCGAGCGTTTCGGCCGGTTCCTGGCCCAGGTCGAGCACGGCGGGAGCGTGCGTCTGCATTCGCCAGGCCAGCTCATAAGACTGAATGACGGCCTCCAGCTCGCTTTCGCCCGGCTTCTGCCTGAGCTGCTCGCCGTTGAGCTGCGAGAGCAAGTCGAGCTGCCGCCGCTGGTCGTCGAACGTCAGGCTGGCATTGGTCAGGTTGTCGAACGTGGCGGCCCGTGCGCTGGCGGCCCGTGCGCTGGCGGCCGCGTTGCCCAGCGGTATGCCTTGATAGACGGCGGGCAAAAAGGCGTTGCCGTAATTGCGCGGTCCGCCGTTGCCCGACGAGGGGGCGATCGACACGAAGGCCGGCAAGTCTTCGTTTTCGCTCCCCAGGCCATAGACCACCCAGCAGCCGGTGGAGGGCCGCACCAGGTTCGCGGCGCCGCAGTGCAAAAAGAGCGTGGCGGGGCCGTGAGCCACGCCTTCGGTGTGCAGCGAATGGACGAAGCAAAGATCGTCGGCGTGAGCCGCGGTGTGCGCAAAAAGTTCCGACGACCAGCGGCCGCACTCGCCATATCGGGCAAACTTCCACGGCGACGCCATGACCCGTTGCGACGACTGCCGCTGTCCGCGGTTGGCGATCAGCCGCGCGTCGGCGAACGAGAGCTGCTTGCCGTCCCGCTCGGCCAGCAGCGGCTTATAGTCGAACGTGTCAACCTGGCTCGGACCTCCCTGCATGAAGAGGAAGATCACGCGTTTGGCGCGCGGCGCAAAGTGCGGCGGTTTGGCCGCCAAGGGATTCGCCGCGGCACGGGCCTGCTCGCCCAGCAGTCCGGCCAGCGCCACGCCACCAAATCCGCAGGCGGCCTGTTGCAGCACTTGCCGCCGCGTGGAGACGGGTGGAACAGGAAACTGGCAATCACAGTCGTGCATGACGCGGAGCAAAGATGCCAACGGCGACGATTTTGTGAGTCATCACGCTTTCTCGCGTTTGGCTTCCCAGTCGCGCGACCGCGTTTGTCCGTCGCGTTCGATCTCGCTGGTGCCTTTGATGGTGTCGCCGCTCACCTTGCCTTTGTACTTGACGGTGAACTTTTGCCCGTTTCGCTCGCGCGTGACCGCAAACGCCACCTCGCCGTCTTTGTAGCTGCCGTTTTCGATCGCGGTTTCTTGATTGTTCGGTCCAAGCATGGCGCCGGTGAGCTTGTCGCCCTCCAGTTTGAGCTTGAGCGTGAAATCGCGGGTCTGGTTGTTGAACGTCGCAGACCATTTCCAGGTGCCGGTCGGACCGGTGCCGTCGTCGGCCCGCGAGAGACCGGAAAGACAGATGGCCGTGATCGCCAGGGTCGCCGCCGCAAGAGTCAGGCTTCGCATCGAAATCGCCTCCGTAAAAAGGGGTTGAACGAGGTTGGCAGAACATCCGCCACCGCCATGATAGGCCGGCCGGGCCGGCATGCAAGCGGGTCAGAGCGATTATCCGGTTCGGCAATAGAATCATCGAGTGCATCACGGCCGCCGACACACTCGCGTTCGCGGACGCCGACTGGTAACTTGAAGTCCTAACCGGCGAAAACTGGCAGGCCGGCGGGACACCTGCCGCAAACCCGCAGGCGGGACGCCTGCACCACAAATCGGCAGGCGGGAAGCCTGCGCCACAACGAGATCGGCAAAACACGCGCACCCTAAAACTATGCTTCGGATTAAAGGCGGCAAAGTTTACGACCCGGCGAACGGCATCGACGGCGTCGTGCAGGACATCGCGATCGCCGACGGGCGGATCGTCGCGGCGGTCGAGGGCGGACGCACCATCGACGCGACGGGGATGATCGTCTTTCCCGGCGGCGTCGATGTTCACACGCACGTGGCCGGCGGGGCCATCAACTTCGCGCGGGCCATGACGCCCGAAGACCATCGCCGCACCACCGCCTTCATCCGCTCGCGAACGACCCGCGCCGGCCTGGGAGGCATGACGCCCACGACCTTTGCCACCGGCTATCTTTACGCCGGCATGGGTTGGACCACCGTCAATGAAGCCGCCGTTCCCATCCTCTCGGCCAAGCACACGCACGAAGAGCTGCGCGATGTGCCGATCGTCGACAAGAGCTGCCTGGTGCTGATGGCCAATAACGAGATCGTGCTCGATCTACTGGAAGCGGGCGAAGTCGAGCGTGCCCGGCAGGTGGTGGCCTGGCAAATCTGGGCCTCGAAGGCCTACGGCGTGAAGGCGGTCAACCCCGGCGGCGTGGCGGCCTGGAAATGGGGCAAGGACGCCAAACAACTCGACTCGCCGATCGAGGGTTACAGCAAGCTCACGCCCGGCACAATCGTCTCTGGGCTGGCGCAGATCGTCGACGAACTCGGCTTGCCGCATCCGCTGCACCTGCACTGCAACAACCTGGGCGTGCCGGGCAACATCACCACGACCATCGAAACGATGAAGCGTCTCGAAGGGCACCGCGCCCACCTGGCCCACCTCCAGTATCACGCCTACGGCGGCGACGATTGGGGTTCGATGCGTTCGGAAACCGTCGCCATGGCGGAATACTTCAATGCCCATCCGACGTTCACCACCGATGCGGGCGCGGTGTTGTTCGGCGACACCGTGACGATCACCGCCGATGGCCCGTGGCAGCACCTGCTCTACAAGCTCACCGGGCGAAAATGGGGCAACCTCGACGTCGAGAACGAGACCGGCTGCGGCATCGTGCCCTATACCTATCGGCCCAACAGCCTGGTCAACGCCGTGCAATGGGCGGCCGGCCTGGAGCTGCTGCTGTTGATCGACGATCCCTGGCGCGTTTACCTGACGACCGACCATCCCAACGGCGCGTGCTTCTGGCGGTATCCGGAGATCATCCAGCTTTTGATGTCGGCCGATTTCCGCCGCGAGTGCCTGGCCAAGCTGTCGGATCATGCCAAAGGGCGGATCCACCTGCCCCAGCTCGACCGCGAGTACACGTTGGGCGAGATCGCCACGATCACCTCGGCGGGGCCGGCCCGGGCCTTGGGCCTCTCGCAGAAGGGGCAGCTTGGCGTCGGGGCCGACGCCGACCTGGTCATCTACGACGAAGACCCGGATATTGCCCGCATGTTCGGCCATCCGCGGTATGTGATCAAAGGCGGCGAGGTCGTGGTGGAAGAGGGCGAGATCCGGGCCACGCCGCATGGCCGCGAGTTTCTGGTGAAGCCCGAATACGACCAGGCGATCGAAGGTTATCTGCAGCCGTTGTTCGAAAGCTATTACACGATGGCTTTCGAAAATTATCCGGTCGAGATGGAGCGGATCGAGCAGCCGGAGATTCGGGACTGCATCTCGTCATAACCAAGTTGTCAAAGACCCGGCGCGACGCTTGAGCGTCGTGCTGCCCGACTCGTCACCCGCGGCGGCGGGCCGCCGTTTTCGGTTTCTCATGTCCGCCCGGCGGTGCGTTTTCGGCAGCCGAACGGCTGGCGGTCCGGCGGAATTGCCGCCCGCGAATTACCGTTGCGGAAAAACAATTACCGTTGTCAAAAATAAAACTCGCATCAGGTTGAATACTTGTTCTAAAGCCAGTGCCTCAAACAGGTTGCGGCAATTCCGATCCGGCCTTCAAAACCGCTGCCGCAACGGTAAATCTGGGGGGTACGGGGTGATTTGGGTTTCGATTTTCGATTTTGGATTCACGACCATCGCCGCTCATTTTTCTGTCTGTAAGCTTTCTGTCATTCCTCTCGTTCTACCGCGCGGTTGGCTTGGCATGGATCCGTGGAGGGCGCTGCCCCGCATCGTTCCCGATGTTCTACCGCGCCGCTGGCTTGGGACCGGATCTTTTCGACTTCTCACCGCAGCTCGACGAAGGCCGGCGGGCTGGTTTGCCGCACGAACAATAGAAGTGCTCAAAGAACAGGCAGCCAGATGACCACTATGCACCTCATTTGAGCAGCCGCTAAAAAACCCTCTATCAGGTCAATCGAGGGCAAAAACCTCGTGTTTCATCGGCTGGCGCAAATTTGCGGCAGCCGTGCGCGGCGAGGTTCGAGTAGACCGCCAGGTTGGCCTTGCTGCTCAATTCTTCAGCACGCTCAGAGGCCATGTCCTCAGTAGCCGCTTTCTTTCGCGCTATAAGGCAATACGCTTTTGTCGTCCCAACTTTTCCACCCCGCACGAAAAAATTTCGTCGGCCAGTCGCTTCGGCCAACCACGGGCTCCCTTCGTCATGGGTGCTTGCCCGTTCCCGCTGTTCTACCTGCTGACTGGCTTGGGATGGATCTACGCAAAACCTACCTGTGCGCTGCGCAGCAATTGGCCAGGGCCTCCGGAAACGCGGCAGCCCGGGACCGCGATACGCAAAAATCCCGTGTTTCATCGGCTTACGCAAATTTGCGGAAGCCGATCGGCACCGGCGGCCGCGTGGCGGCATTGCTCAATGTTTCAGCACGCCCGGTGGCCAGGGCCTCGTGCGTGTTGGCGTTGTGGATGTCGGCCCCGTCCGACGCTGCTCGACGCCGCGGGGGATGAGAACCGTGTCGCTCTGGCCGAGCGTCCCATGCACGACCTCCTCAGGTGTTACGGCTACGCGAAGCGCTCGCAACTCGGCCCCGGATGGGGCCGGCGGACGCGCATCGCCTCTTCTGCAAGCCATGCGAGAGGGGCGATCCGGCGCTGGGCAAGCACCCTGTAAAAAATTTATGGACGTAATGGTTGACAAGGCGCTCGAATAGGGTAAAAAGGAGTCGTTACGGCTGACTTGTTTGCTGTTAGCGAGGTCTATACGATGTCTATTGCAATCGGCGGTTGGGACCGCCAAGCCATGCGCGAGCTTTATCGTGACGATTCGGCAGCGAGGCACGTTTTAGACGAACTGGCTGCTCGCCATAAGAATCCAAATCGGGGGGAAACTTCCGTAGACAGCCTCGGCGCCAGCGGCATCGATCGTCGCACGGCCATCAACGTTTTGCGGGCTTTTGCCGACAACGGCTGCGGTGAGTTCCGCGTCGGTCGGCGCGGACAGCCGTCGCGGCTGATCTGGCTTCATCCCGCCATCGACGTGGCGCGCGAGGCCGCCGGCGGGGCGGCGTCGCCGACGCAAAACAACTCCCATCCGCAATTGCCGGCGATCATTCCGCACCGCACTTCCGCTGAGGCGAGCGAGGTGGTACGGATGATCGAGCAGCGTGTTCGCGTGCGGCCGGGCGTCGAAGCCGTGATTCGGATACCCGAAGATTTGACACAGGCCGAAGCGGAAAAACTGGCGGGGATTGTGACCAACCTCTGGTTGTAGATAATGACGGCTGCGCGGGGGACGCTCAATGTTCGAAATGGATTCCTTTCTCAGCGGTGTGCAGCTTCGGCCGGTGACGCTTCCGGCCGGGACCGCATTTCAGCCGCTCGGCTTGGCGCTGGGCGAGCATTTCGCGCGGCTCGACAAGCTCGACGACGACACGGCCGCCGAGCAGCTTTTCGACTTCCGCGTGGCCGACATCGCCATGGGGAGCGGCCATTTCTTGGTGGCCGCGGTCGACCATATCGAGCGGGCCATGTCGCAATATCTGGCCCGCCGGCCGCTGCCGGGCGTGCGCCAAGAGCTGGCTCAGCTTTATAACGCGGCCCGCCAGGCGCTGGGCCCGTTGGCCGATTCCGTCGAGATCGAAGACACGCAGCTCGTGCGGCGTTTGATCGCCCGGCGCTCGCTGTACGGGGTCGATCTCAACCCGGTCTCAGTGCAGCTTGCGCGGCTGTCGATCTGGATTCACACGTTTGTGCCCGGCCTGCCGCTGTCGCTGTTGGACCACAACCTGGTATGCGGCAATTCGCTGGTGGGCATTGCGCGCGTGGAAGAGATCGTCGATTTCGCCGCCGACGAGAAGCGCACGCTGTTCCGCATGAATACCGAATCGCTGGTGGGCGAAGCGTTGGAGCCGCTCAAGCGGTTGGCGCGGATCGCCGACGCGACACGGGCCGACTTGCGCAAGGCCCGCAAGGCGTACGAAGATGCCCGCGAGGCGGTCAAACCGGCCGAGGCGTTGTGCGACATCGTAACGGCGTGCCGGATGTCGAACGAAGCGCTCACGATCGACCTGGAGCATTGGGACGAAGTGAAAGCGACCGTCGTCGGCTCGCGCCAGCAGCGCGCGGCGGTCAAGGCGTTGGCGGGGCTGAACGCGCTGCACTTCCCGGTCGCCTTTCCCGAGGTCTTCTTGCGCGAGCGGGCCGGCTTCGATGTGATTTTGGGCAATCCGCCTTGGGAAGAAGCGACGCTGGAGGAACATGCTTTTTGGGCGCGTCACGAGCCGGGCTTGCGCGGGCTGACGCAGCGCGAGCAGGAGCGGCTCAAGGCGCAGTTGCGCGAAGCACGCCCCGATCTGGTTGAGTTCTACGAGAAGGAGCTCGCGCAGGCCAACGCGATGCGCGCGGCGCTTTTGAGCGGGCCGTATCCCGGCATGGGCACGGGCGATCCGGATCTCTACAAGGCGTTTTGCTGGCGATTCTGGCAGCTTGTGGCCAACGGCGGCGGCCGCATCGGGGTCGTTCTGCCGCGCTCGGCCTGGAACGCGAAAGGGTCGAAGGAGTTTCGGGAGGATCCCTTCAAGTCGGCCAGCGCTGTTGACCTCGACATGCTCCTCAACACGCAGGGCTGGGTGTTTGACGAGGCCGAGCCGCGGTACACGATCGCGCTGGCGCGGATTTGTCGAGGTGCGCAAAGTAGCAGGCACACTCCGTGTGCCGTAGCCGAATCTGAGAAGACGCCGAACTCGTCTGTGGACGCCGCTGCGGCTCAAAGCGACGGCACACGGAGTGTGCCTGCTACTGTAGTGCGGTTGCGCGGGCCCTTTCCCAGCTTCGAACGCTTCCAGTTCGGCGTTAGGCGTGCTCCCGCCGAATTCAGCGGTCAGGAGGTCGCGACGTGGACCGACACGTCGTCGCTGCCGCTGTTGCCGTCCGACGAATCGCTGGAAGTCTTTGCGCGGCTCCGCGCGGCGCCGCGGCTCGACATGAATGGAAACGGTTCGTGGCGGTCTCGCCCACACAGCGAGTTGCACGCGACCAACGACAAACCCCTAATGGATCTTAACTCCGAAACGCGGCCGAAGGGTTATTGGCCGGTGTTCAAAGGCGAGTCGTTCGATCTTTGGCAGCCCGACACGGGCCGTTACTACGCCTGGGCCGACCCTGAGGCTGTGGTCGAACACTTACAGGCGAAGCGGCGGCGCGGCCGCAAGCTGTCGTCGTCGCCGTATTTCGAGTTCCAGCACGAGGGTACACGCGCGGAGGGTTGGTGGAGCGGAGCGAAGACGCTGCCGTGTTATCAACCGAGGATCGCGTTTCGCGATATCACGAACCGCACCAATCAACGAACCGTTGTTACCGCCCTCGTGCCGCCTAAGTTATTCATCACGAATAAGGGTCCCTATTTCCTGTGGCCGCGTGGCGACGAGCGCGACCAGGCATACCTGCTCGGTGTGCTATCATCGTTGCCGCTCGATTGGTATGCGCGTCGGTTCGTCGAAACGTCGATGAATTTCTTCGTGCTCAACCCTTTCCCGATCCCGCGGCCCGATCGCGACAATCCCCTTTGGCGGCGAGTGGTGACGTTAGCCGGGCGGTTGGCGGCGGTCGATAAGCGTTACGACGGCTGGGCCGCGGCGGTCGGCGTCGACTTCGGGCCGTTGGAAGCCGACGAAAAGCTTGGCATGATCTCGGAGCTCGACGCCGTGGTGGCTCATCTCTACGGCCTTGAAGAGCGGCATCTCACGCACATCTTCGAGACGTTTCACGAATCGTGGCGGCCGGGCACCATCGCCGATCATCCCACGCTCGGCGACTACGACCGCCGCCTGGCCGCCACGCTGGCCCACTTCCGCGCCACAGGAGGACGGGCTTCCTAGCCCGTCAGGTAGCCATGCGCAAGGCAATCTCTCCGCCCACCGACTCGAAGTGCCAGCGCGGCATGTTTGCCACCAGCTTTAGAGATTGTCCCGCTTTTTTCTTGGGAGCTTGTCGCATTTCCGACCCCGAAGGGGTCATACTCCATAGCCCAGGGCGCAGCCCTGGGTTTACGAAGCGAATCACGCTCGTAGCCCTGAAAGGGCGTTACTCCGTGAGGCGGTCCACCGGGAGTCGCGCCCATTCAGGGCTATTCGGCTACGTTGTAACGCTACCCAGGGCTGCGCCCTGGGCTATGGACTCACGCACCTTCGGTGCTACGGCGGCCGTCGGCCTTATCTTTCTTTCCAGAAAGCAGGACGATCCCTCTAGCCGTGCCGTTGCACCGCTCCACCGCAAGCCGGCTAAAGCCGGCTCAAGAGTTGTATTATCTCGGTTCGCCAACCACCAGCTAAAGCTGGTGGCAAACAGGCGGATGGGGTCTGCTACAACGAACATGTCGGCGGAGGCGAATTTAAAACCGGTGGGTGAACACTAACTTCTGATTGCATTCATGGCTGATCTAGAACTAGGAATCCGCGAGCTCACCATCGAGAATTTTCGCGGCACAGATCACTTGCAGCTCTCGTTCATCGGGCCGCGTGATTTTCCCACGCCCATTGCGGTGCTGGGTGGGCCAAACGGATGCGGCAAGACGACCGTCCTGGAAGCCTGCCTGCTGGCTACGGGAAACGCGCGCCAGATTCGCGGTAGGTCCGGACCATCCGCGATTCATCTCGGTGCGGACGACTATCAGATCCGTGTCGTCGTGCAGACGCGTGAGGACAACTTTACCTTCCACTGCAACAGCACGCAGATCGAAGGTGAGCGATCCATTTACGCCGAATACTATTCGTCCTGGCGAGCGCCGGCGCTGCCGGGGCCGCAGCAGGTCAGCACGCCCAAGACCGGCGCGGCGCGGTTGGAGAAGAACCGTTTGAAGAACATCAAGCAGTTCCTGGTAAATGCGCGCAACTACGATTTTTACGTCGCCGCGCGTCACGGCGACGCCGGTCGTCCCTCAAAATACGGGACCGTCATCGACCAGCTCAATTCGGTCTGGCAAATGTTCTACCCCGGCCAATCGTTCACGGTAGAACCGATCGACGAAAGCCCCGACTTCCAACTCGAGGTGTTTTGCCAACTATCGAATGGGCAGCGACTGGCCGTCGACGCTCTCAGCTCGGGACAAATCGAGTTGTTTTGTTTCGCCGCTGGAATGCTCACCGAGCCGGCGCCTGCCGGCCTGGTGTTCATCGACGAGCCCGAATTGCATCTCGACCCGCAGTGGCACGCGACCCTGCTGCGCGCGTTTCGCAAGCTCAAACCAGGATCGCAATTGATTATCGGCACGCATTCGCCTGATATCTATGCGTCGGTCTATTCATTCGAGCGTCACTTCTTGCTGCCGGCTGATGACCCACGCGCAAAGGCTGGGTCCATCAGGCAGCCTGTACTCAAATGATCTGCTTCCAACGCTTCGAAGAAAGCATTAACCGCCATGAAACTGCTGAAACTTGAAGTCGAAGCGGGGTCGGGCATGGTCAAGGGGCGCCGTCGCGGGCACTTTTTCTGCGCCGCCGTGGGCGACCGGCGCTATTTGCGGTTCGTTCCCTTCGAGGGCGGACCGATCGCCAGCGAAATCGGCACCTGCCTGCGTCTGATCGAGTGCTCGGAGAAAACGCCGCTCGTCATTCCGCTTGATTTGAAACAGACGGCCTTCTCGGCCTGGGAGCGTGCGCGGCAGGACATTTTCAGGTCTTGGATGCACGAGACCGACCCGGCCAACTTGCAGCCGCGGGTTGCCAAGTTCAACCGCGAGCTGGCTCAATTCTTGCGAAACTATCCGCCCGCCGACGTTGCGCAACCGCGATTTGAGCGGGCCCTCGACGCAATCGAAAGCCCGTGTTCGCGGCGCGACGAGTTGGCCTTGCGCGAGGTTTATTCGCGAGAGATGGAAAGCGACGAGGCAAAATCGAAGGCCCTTGTCGACGAAGTCGAGCGGTTGGGTTTGGAGCCCTTCCAGGCTTCTGCGCCGCTGCCGCCCATCTCACCCGCGGAGATCCACCTCATCTGTTGGATGGCGCTCGAACAAAACATCGATAAGTGAGGTTACGATTCCACGCGGTTCAACAATTCGTCGGCACGCTTCAACAAGGCCAGGCCGGAATCCGAAAGCGAACTGGCCGGGCTTTCGGGGTCGCAGGCCACGAACCGGCCGTGGCAATGCTGACAAGCCACCTGCCGGCCCAAATACTCGACGCGCACCCGCAAACTACGGCCGCACGTCGGGCAAGGTTGAATAAAATGCGTTCGTTGAATCATCTCGATTGCTCTCCTGTGCAATACGCCGCCCCAATATCGAGCGTAAACGCCTTTTGCACCAGATCGGCCTCGCCCACTTGATGGGCTTCCAGCCGCTGGCGGAAATTCTCGAACGTCATCTCGGCCATTTTCCAGCATTGCGGCCAGCGATGCCGCTCGACGTCGAGGTCGCATTGGTCGATCAGATGGCTCAGTTCCGTGAACAAAGCACGGTGGTCGCTCTTCAGTTCGTCGGCACAGCGGCACAACGAAGGGGTCGCTTCCAGCACGTCGCCGAAATAGCCGTCGCTCTCCTTCAACGCAAACACCATCCCTAAATGCTCGCTCAACTCGTCCAGCGCTTCGAGCAAGCGCAGCGCGCCGCTGGCCGTCGACACGCGGGATTCGCGAAACAAATGCTCAATCTGCGCCAAGTGCCGATCGAGCTCGTGTTGTTCGTCGCGCACCTCTTTGCTGACAATCGCAAGTATTGCTCCGGCAGTCATCGAAGCACCTTTCTCCTGTACACGGGACCCCGCGGCACTTGCGGCCTGGCAATACGAATGCCAAGCTTGTGGCACGCCCGCGACGCGAGCGAGGGCCGTGGCGATCCTCCCTGGCTAAAGCCCCTGGCACTACTTTGCCTCACGAGCAACGCGTCGCCCGGCGCTTGGCAAGACCCTGACGGGCAGCAAGCCGGCGAACCGCGCCGCGTTCTCTGGCCCATGATGTCTGCCGGTGCTTCGCAAGAATGCCACCGGCACCAACTCCTACTTCTCGAAGCTGCTTCTCGATGCTGAATCGACGTTGAATTGAATCTATCGCCCTTCAATAGATCAGCAGGTTACTGTAGGAGCTTGGCGCGGGGCGCGTCAACAACCCAATTTGCGTGCCAAAACTTTTCTTGATTTTACATTCGTGTGACCAAACCGCCCATGGCCGTGCAGCTTGACGTAATCCTAGACACCCTATGCCTTTGCGTCGTGGCCACCGTGGCCGGCGCGGTGAATTCCGTGGCCGGCGGCGGCACGCTGTTGACTTTTCCCGCCCTGATCGCCGTGCTGGGCCAGGATGCCACCGCCGCCGTCGTCGCCAATGCAACCAGCACGGTGGCGCTCTTTCCCGGATCGTTGGCCGGGATGGCGGGCTACCGCGGCGAGCTAGGCCAGGTGCATTGGTGGGCGCGACGCTTGTTCGCGCCCAGCTTGCTGGGCGGACTCATCGGCTCGCTGTTGCTGATGCGGATGCCGGCCGAATCGTTCAAGGCGTTGGTGCCGTGGCTCATCCTGGCAGCGGCGCTGCTGTTCTGGTTGCAACCCCGCATCGCGCGTTGGATTGGCCTGGGGACGATCGGCGAGACCTCGCAGCCACGGCACGTCGGTCTGGTGATCGTGTTTCAATTCGGCATCGCCATCTACGGCGGGTATTTTGGTGCGGGCATCGGCATACTCATGCTGGCCGCATTGGCGCTGATGGGCCTGCACGACATTCACGAGATGAACGGCCTGAAGACGTTGCTGGGTTCGTCCATCAACGGCGTGGCGGTCGTGGTCTTCATCGCCTCGGGCAAGGTCGACTGGGCGTTCGCCTTGGCGATGGCGGCGGCGGCCATCCTGGGCGGCTACGGCGGGGCGCGCGTCGCCCGGCGTCTCGACCGCAACTTTGTGCGGCGCGTGGTCGTGTTCATCGGCTTCAGCCTGGCCGGCTATTATTTTTACCGGGCAGCGTGATCACGGCTTCCCAAACCGAGGCGACGCTAAGTAAAACCTCATTCGCCGGTTCGCGGATCGCATCCTCGAATCGCTTCGGCAACCGAGCATCGGCACTCACGTACCAAAGAAACACATGCGTGTCGAGGAGGAGCCTCATCCGCCCTCGAAGAGCTTGAAGCGGCAATCGCCCCAGCAATTGCCGGAGTCGCTAAAGCCACTAGAAGCCAGAGAATAGGCTGCTAGAATTGCGTCGTTGAACTTCATCGCAGTCCAAAGAAAATCAACTCAATGACAAACCAATCTCTCCTTTTCGCCATGCTGATCTTCGCAACCAACTTCTCCGCCGCGCGGGCCGACGAGGGCATGTGGCTCTTCAATCATCCGCCCCGCGAGCAGCTAAAGCAGAAATACGGCTTCAATCCCAGCGACGCGTGGCTGGAACACCTGCAACGGGCCAGCGTGCGGTTCAACAGCGGCGGGTCCGGCTCGTTCATCTCGGCCGACGGACTGGTGATGACCAACCACCACGTCGGCGCCGACGCCTTGCAAAAGCTGAGCGACGCCGAACACGACTATGTGGAAGACGGCTTTTACGCCGCCTCGCGGCAAGGCGAAAAAAAATGCCTCGACCTGGAGCTGAACGTCTTGATGAGCATCGAAGACGTGACCGACCGCGTGAATCAGGCCGTAGCGGGGCTTTCGGCCGCCGAAGCCCGGACCGCGCGGCAGGCCGCCATGAACACCATCGAGGAAGAATCGTTCCAGAAAACCGGCCTCCGCAGCGACGTGATCACACTCTATCAAGGCGGGCAGTTCCATCTCTATCGCTACAAGAAATACACCGATGTCCGGCTGGTGTTTGCCCCGGAAAAGTCGATCGCCTTTTTCGGGGGCGACCCCGACAACTTCGAGTTTCCCCGCTACGATCTCGACGTCTGTTTCTTTCGGGCCTACGAAGACGACCAGCCGGCCAAGATCGAACACTATCTCGCTTGGAGCGAGTCGGGAGCCGGCGACGACGAGCTGGTGTTCGTTTCCGGAAATCCGGGACGCACCAACCGGCTGAACACCGTGGCCCACCTGCGGTTCTTGCGCGACCGGGTATTTCCGCTTTCGCTCAATGTGCTCAGGCGCCGCGAAGTGATGCTGCGAACTTATAGCGACCGCAGCCGTGAAAATGCCCGTCGCGCCCAGGACGAGTTGTTCGGCTATCAGAACTCGCGCAAGGCCCGGCTGGGCGGTCTGGCCGGCCTGCAAGATCCGGCGATCATGGGCGACAAGCAGCAATCGGAGAACAAGCTCCGCAAAGCCGTCGCCGGCGATGCCAAGTTGAAGCAATCGTACGGCGACGCCTGGAAACAGGTTGACGACGCCCTGGCCACTTGGGGCAACATCTACGACAACTGGTATCTCCTCGAGGGCGGGCAGGCGCTGAACACCGATCTGTTCCGTATTGCCCGCATGATCGTGCGGTTGACCGCCGAGACCGAAAAGCCCAATGCCGACCGGCTGCGGGAATACGCCGAAGCGGGTCTCGACTCGCTCAAGCAGCAGCTATACTCCGAAGCGCCGATCTATAACGACTTGGAGATCGTGAAGCTGGCCGATTCGCTGGGCATGTACGAAGAGCTGGCCGGGGCCGACAACGAGCTGGTGCGGAAAGTGCTCGATCAAAAGTCGCCGGTGCGGCGGGCCACGGAATTGATCGAAGGCAGCCGTCTGGCCGACGTGGCGCTGCGCCGCAAGCTGGTCGAGGCGGGGAGCAAGGCGGTCGAGGCGTCGGACGATCCGATGATCGAGCTGGCGCGGCTCGTCGACGGTCCGGCCAGGCAGGTGCGCAAGACCTATGAAGAAGAAGTCCAGGAGCCGTTCCAGCAAGCCTACGGCAAACTGGCCAAGGCGCAGTTCGCTTTATACGGGGGCGACAACTATCCCGACGCCACCTTCACGTTGCGGCTGGCGTTCGGCGTGGTGAAGGGCTTTGAAGAGCGGGGCGAGCAAGTGCCGCCCTGGACGACGATGGGCGGCATTTACGGCCATGCCCGCGAGCACGGCGACGTGCCGCCCTTTCAGTTGCCCGAACGATGGCTGAAACGCCGCCAGGCCGTCCGGGCGGAAACGCCGTTCAACTTCGTATGTACGGCCGACATCATCGGCGGCAATTCGGGCAGTCCGGTCGTGAACCGCCGCGGCGAGCTGGTGGGCATCATCTTCGACGGCAACATTCAATCGCTGGTGCTCGACTTCGTCTACAGCGACACGCAGGCCCGTGCGGTCTCGGTCCACTCCGCCGCGATTCTCGAAGCGCTGGACAAGATTTACGGGGCGAAGCGCGTGGTGGCGGAGCTGAGACCGTAGAGAACAGCCTGGCGACGACCGACTAACCAAGGTCAACGCCGTAGTTTTCGCTTTCGTGCCGCTAACTCATCGGCAGCCGGAATGGTTGCGTTGCCGCGATTTTTTCTGAAAGACGAGACGGAGGTGTTGGTATTCAGCAAGGGCGAACCAACCTAAGTTCAAGGAGATTGTGTCATGTCCAAGAAACTCGCCGGCAAAGTAGCCGTTGTCACGGGCGCCTCGAAAGGCATCGGCGCCGAAATCGCCAGGCAGTTCGCCGCTGAAGGGGCGGCGGTCGTCGTCAATTACGCCTCCAGCAAAGCAGGGGCGGACCGCGTGGTGGCCGAAATCGTGCGCGGCGACGGAAAGGCGGTGGCGGTGCAGGCCGATATGACCAGGCCCGACCAGATCGAACGCTTGTTCGCCGAGGCGAAACAGGCCTTCGACAGGCTCGATGTGCTGGTCAACAACGCCGGCATCTACGAGTTTGCCCCGCTCGAAGACGTGACCGCCGAGCACTTTCACAAGCAGTTCGACCTCAACGTGCTGGGGCTATTGCTCGCGACCAAGGAAGCGGCCAAGCATTTCGGTCCCGAAGGGGGCAGCGTGATCAACATTAGCTCAGTGGTCGCCACGCTCGCGTTTCCAAGCGCCTCTGTTTATAGCGGTACCAAGGCCGCGGTGAACGCGGTCACCCGCTCGCTTGCCAAGGAGTTGGGGCCGCGGCAGATCCGTGTCAACTCGATCAATCCGGGCATGGTCGAAACCGAAGGTCTGCAGGCCGCTGGAATCGCCGAAGGCGAGTTCCGTTCACAGACCGAAGCGCAAACGCCGCTGGGCCGCATCGGGCAGCCCCAGGACATCGCCCCGGCCGCCGTGTTCCTGGCGTCGGCCGATTCCCGTTGGATCACGGGCGAAAGTTTTTATATCTCAGGCGGCCTGCGCTGAGCGGACCCTCGGTGGGGGTCTGAATTCCGCCGCAAGCTTTCGCGTGTCCGGCGAACGTCCGCGACGATCGGGTCTTGCCACACCATAACGAAAACGACGACTTTTTCCGCCTGATGGGGAAAAGCTGAGCGCTTTGGAAACGCGACGTCGACGCCCCTGACCGAGATTGCCAATGGGACGGGCGAGCGATTAGACTGGGGCCTGCGGAGGGTCGAGTTGAACGGAACCCATTACCCAATCAAAGGAGCCATGTATGGTGCAATCAGTGAGTTATGTCGGCTTGCTTGCGGCGGCGCTGGCCGCGGGTGCGCTCAAGAGCGGCCCGCAGGTCGGCGATTTCGTCGAAGCGTTTCAGGTTGTCAAGTGCGCGGGCGCCGAAAACGACGGCGTGCCCGTGGGCCGAGAGTTGTGCTATCGCTGAAAGTACGGCGGCAGCCCCGTCGTCATGATTTTCGCCAGAAAGTCAGACGCGGCCTTGGCCAGTTTGGTCAAGAAGCTGGATGAAATCATCGAACAGCACAAAGACGAGAAGCTCAAGGCTTTCGTCAATCTGTTGGGCGACGACCGCGACAAGCTGGAAGCTCAAGCAGCCAAGCTTGTCGAAGATCGGAAGATCAAGAACATCCCGGTCGTCGTTCCCGTCGAATTCGAAAACGGTCCGGCCAATTACGGCCTGAATCCCGATGCCGGGCTGACCGCTCTCTTCTATCGCGGCATGGAGGTGAAATCGAGCCGCGCCTACGGCGCCGACGATTTCACCAAGGGCCAAGTGTCGAAGCTCTTGGAAGACGTCTCGAAGATCGTCAAGTCGCCCTAAACGCGCCGCCCTGGCGCCACACTACTCGACCGCCGCACCGGCCGGGCCTGGAAGCAATCCGTGCCCGGCCGGTTTGCTTGCGTTGCGGTTGCGACTATACTCCACGATGTCGAGCTGATCGATGTCGAATGAAACCATCTCGCGGAGGACTGCCGATGCGCTTAAACCACTCGCTCGTCCTGACCTTGCTTCTAGGGACCTTTCTCGCGACTGGCGAATGGGCGCCGGCGGACGAACCGGCACAGGCGCCCGACGTGATCGCCCGGCCGGACGCTTTCGAGACGCTGATCCATCCGAACTGTTCTCATTGCCGCGTGGAGGCAAACCGCCGCCAGGCGGCTCTGCGCGATGACGACCGAGTTCTCTGCTGGGTGCAGGTTCAAACCGACAACTACGTCAACGACGGCGTCATACCGATCCGGTTTTTCCTCAACGCCTATCGAGTGCTCAGCGACAGTTGGGGCATCTTCGTCCACGATCCCGACGCGGGCTTCGCGCGGGGCTTCGCGCCCGACGACGGTCCGTTCCGTTTCTACGGTTGGCGCAAAGGCGTCATGGTCATGAAGAGCGATCAGGACGGCACGCTTTATTCCTGCCTGACCGGCGTTGCCTTCGACGGTCCCAAGAAAGGGCACCGGCTGGAACCGAGACCCACGCTGGTCACCGACTGGGGCTTCTGGCAAAAGCGCTATCCGCAGTCCGTCGCTTACTTCATGTACGACAAGTACCAACCGGTCGACCTGCCCGGCCAGGTGAATGGCGATTCACGCAAGAGCCGGCCGCCTGTGGACGGGCGTCTGCCGGCCGACACGATGGTGCTGGGCGTCTGGGACGGCAAGCAGGCAAGGGCCTATCCGCTGGACGCCTTGGAGAAGGCCGGCGTGATTCATGACACGGCTGACGGGCGGCCGCGCATCGTGTTCTGGTATGGCCCGACGCGGACCGCGGCGGCCTATCATCAGCCCTGGGGCACGTCGGGCCTGCAAGGAGATGCCGGCTGGATCTTCCGCGTCGATGAAACGCTGAAGGAAGCGCCGTTCACCAATCAACGCATTGGCTTGCACTGGGACATCACCGGCCGGGCCGTCGAAGGAGGGCCACGGCTGATCGGAATGGACAGCGTCCAGGTCAAATGGTTCGCCTGGGCGGCCGAATACCCGGAGACCTCGATCTACGGGCAAGAGGTCGCCGCTGGCGACTCCAAGCCGTTCCAGGATTCAAGCCACGAGACGGCCAAACCGCATGGCAATCTCGACATCGCGTCCCGGCGCTTTGCCCTGGTGCAAGGCGTGGACGTGCCGCGCGAGCGAGTCACGCTGCTCATCGACGGCGAAACAGAACCCAAGCAATGGCCGCTCCGACCCGACGCAGAGATATGGCACGATGGCTGGTGGGGCCGGCTGGACCAGTTCGCCGAGGGCCAACGGGTCTGGGTCTGGTTCGACACGGACGACGCCAAGCGGTTTGTGGCGGTCTCGCTCCTGGCCGACGAGTTAAGCCAGCAGGCGTTTTATGCGCCGCCCGAGTTCGACGAGGCATTCAAGAAGCGACGGGCTGCGCAACAGGCGCTGCTCCGCCGACGCTGGGCCGATGAGGGCCTGCCCGGCACGCTGATCTTTTTGCACCCGGACCGCCGCCAAGTCGAGTTGATCCTCGACCACGAGGCGCTCCCCTGGGCGCGATCGCTTCAGGCCGGCGAACAGGTAACGATCCGAGCAGCCGACGATGCTCCGGCCGTGGTGCGACAGGTCCGTCCGTGGCGCGAGCGGACCCAGCTTTTATTGGAGATCGATGCCTCTTCGATGGCAGCCTTGACCGTGGGCGAGCGCGTGAAGCTGCGTTCAACTGTCCCGCGGGCAGAGAGTGACGAAGACTTGCCGCCTGGTCTCGGCAAGTCGCAAAACAAAGCCGACCGCCTGGAGTGGCTGATGTCGGCGGTCTATTGCACCTGTGGCATGCACGACGGTTGTGCCGGGCACTTCTTTACGCTCGCCGCGTGCGATGCCGGTCAAGACAAACCATGCGGTCTGGCGAAACGCACGCGCGAAGAGCTGGGCGTGATGATCGACAAAGGCTATACGGACCGGGCGATCCTCGATGAGCTTCTGTCGCAGCGCGGCGGAAACTTGCTGCGGCCGCACATGTTGCCATGAGCTAGCGGAACAGAATGAATTGACCGCCTTTGCTTACCACACCTGCCGCACCGGTGCCCGCGCTGGCAGCCGAAGCGGCATGGTCCGACGGCCGGCCCTGCTTGTCGTAAAGTTGCCAGCCCAACTGACCGTCTTTTTTCCAGGCGACGAGCGTGTTGCCGCCGGCGGCGTTCAAGGCCAGCACGCCCGTGCGCATGCCCGACAGGCCCGGCGTCTTCACCTCCTCCGCCGAGAGCGCTGATCCGTCCTTGTCGAGTTGGGCGAAATAGATCTCACCGCGAGTCGGCCAAACGGCTAAAAAACCGTAGGGCGTTGCCGAGACCGAATAGTACGTCATCGGGCAAGCGTCGACTTTCCATGACGTGCCGCCCACGCGGGTGCGCGTCACCTGCTTGCGGTCCTGGTCCCACAGAACGAGATACATGTCGCGGTCGTCGTTCGTCTCCTCGCGATACAAGATAGCCAGCCTTCCGTCGGCTCCGTAGGCGCAGCTTGTCGTGCAACAGTTGCAGGGATTGAAGCTCGGATCGATTTCAACGTTCGAACCGAACGATGCTCCGCCGTCGTGGGAGACGTTGGCGTACAGCTTGTCGGAGAGCCAACAGGCGGTCACGTTGCCGTGACCGTCGGCCGCCAGAGAATAGCCCTCGCTCGGCTTGCGATTGATGTTCCGCAGGGGCGAGAACGCCTTCGCGCCGGAATCGAGACGAGCATAATAATATCCCCATTGTTCCTGGGGCGATTTCAACTTCCACGCATTCGTGCCAAGCGCCACGTGGACGGCGCCGTCCGGCGCCACCGCCATATCCCAAGCACTGAACTCCAATCCCGGCTTGCGTGATTCGCGGTCGACAACCGCAGTCGCATGGCTAAATGTCTGGCCGTCGTCGGTGGAGCGAACATACTGCGGACCATCCGGCGAATCGTACAGCAGATGAATGACACCGTTTGCGTCGGTTTTGGCGGCCACGGCTTTGCCCCCGTGCGGTACGTCTACCGTAGCGACCTTCATCGCGCGTTCGGCGGCATTCGCCGGCGAAAGCGAGGGGACGAAAAGACTGAAGAGCACCAGCGCGCTCGTCGAATGCGTGTGAATCACAGGAATCACCTTTGAAGTTTGTGCCTGGGCGGTCCGCAAAGCGATCATCATACGCCGAACGTTTCGCGGACGCTAGCATACCGAGAATCAAGAAGCCGTTGTCTTTCGTGGCATGCCACGCAAGTTACGCATGCCCGCGCAGCTGAGCCGTCGGCAAAGCGATCGCGTCGACCGCCGCGTTTCGACCGTGCAGTACAAATCCGGAGGGAGCGGCCTCTGTGCTAAAGAGATGGCCTCGAATAAGCTCGACGATTTCCGCCCCGTCGTCGCCACCAAGCCAGCGCAGCAGTGACTCAGCAGCAGAACCGAAGTCATCAAGATGGGCCGAGAGGACCAACTCTTCACCGTGTACCAGAAACAGTTCCCAATGTTTTCCGCGACAGCCACGATAGATAATCTCCGCGGCCCGGCCCTCACTGGTGGCCCCAAAACTCTCGGAAGCGAACATGTAGGGCTTGTACCCTGCCTGAAATGCCGTTTCAAGGAAGTGAATCACTCGCCGGTCGTCCTCCGACCGCTGTTCGGGGGACAAAACATCGAACGGCCAGTAACGGTTTTCGGTGGTATCCAGCATGACTAATCTCCAAATCGAGTCGCGACGATGTCCCAAGTCGTGCTTTGGGGCCGACGCATTACATCAACGCGCCACTGTCCTCCGAGCGTTCGAGCAAGCTCCAATGCCGCCTCGTGGGGGCTGAACCGACCTAGCCCAATGCGTGCTTGAAGACGATCGCTTGCCATGCCTCTGATCCGCGTAAAGCCACCTGGGCCTCCAGCAAGCTCTTGAACCTTCGCGAGCCGGTTGACAAGGGCTCGCCGGCCGAGGCTGGCTGTCCAAGTAACGACAAGTGTATCGCTACGGTCCATAAGCCGAGCCGAGAACAACTCCGGAGTCGACCGGCCTGGCACGACAAAATCACGCCCAGTTGCACCACTTCCTTTAAGCCGGACTGGCTCAACCTGCATTCGTCCGGGACGCGCCATCGTCTCCTTTCTCCGACCAAACGCCTGAGCGACAAATGCAAGAGCGGGGTAGCCACGTTCACTTTACCTTCGCAGCCCTCTAAGTCAAGCTCGTGATGATTGGTGATTGGCCGCCCCCGGTCAATGCCCGCGCAACTCGGGCAGCGATAGCGCGCTCACATCGACCGTGCCGTGCTTCATTTCATAGCGCCATTTCCAGATGGCATAGATGCAGGGATACACCAACAGCTCCAGCGCGAAACTCGTCACCAGGCCGCCGATCATCGGCGCGGCGATGCGCTTCATCATGTCGGCCCCCGTGCCCAGCGACCACATGATCGGCAGCAGGCCCATCATGGCCGCCGCGACGGTCATCATTTTGGGCCGCACACGCTTCACCGCCCCGTGAATGATCGCCGCGCGAAGATCCTCGTAGGTCCGCATCTTCCCTTGTCGCACGGCGTCGTAGTACGACAAGTCGAGGAACAACAGCATGAACACGCCCGTCTCCGCATCGAGTCCCATCAACGCGATCATGCCCACCCAAACGGCGATCGACATGTGATACCCCAGCAGCCAGAGATACCAGACGGCGCCCACGAGCGAGAACGGCACCGCCAGCATGACGATCAGCGCCTTGACGGTTGACTTCGTATTCATGTAAAGCAGCACGAAGATCAGAAACAGCGTGAGCGGCACCACCGTTTTGAGCCGCTCCTCCACGCGGATCATGTTCTCGTATTGCCCGCTCCAAGCCAGCGTATAGCCGGTGGGAAGCTGAAGTTGCTCCTCCACCGCCTGTTTGGCTTCTTTGACATAGCCGCCCACGTCGCGGTCGGCCAGATCGACGTACACATAACCGGTGAGCAGGGCGTTCTCATCGCGGATCATGGCCGGGCCGGCCACCAGCTCGATGTCCGCCAGCTCGGCCAGCGGGATGTGCGCGCCGGTCGTTGTCGGCACCAGCACATAACGCAGCTTGTCGACATTGTCGCGCAGCTCGCGGGCATAACGCACGTTGACGCTGTACCGTTCGCGGCCTTCGATCGTGGTGGTGATAGCCTCGCCGCCCACCGCCGCAACGATCACCATCTCCGCTTCCTTGATCGTCAGGCCGTAGCGGGCGAGCGCCTCGCGCTTGAGCACGAAATCGACAAAATAGCCGCCGCCGGTCCGCTCGGCGAAGACGCTGCGCGTGCCGCGGATGGGCTTCAGGATCATCTCCAGATGCTCTCCCAGACGCTGGATCTCGTTCAAGTCGCCGCCCATGATCTTGATGCCGATGGGCGTGCGCACGCCGGTGGAGAGCATGTCGACGCGGGCCTTGATCGGCATCGTCCAGGCGTTGCTGATCCCCGGGAACTGCATCTTCTCGTCCAGCTCGGCCTCCAACTGGTCGGGCGTGATCCGGTCGTTCCAGAGATGCCGCAGCGGCACTTGCAGCCACTCCGGCCAGTTCGAGTACCAGCGATCGACTTTCCGCCACTCGGAGGTCGGCTTGAGCACGATGGTGGTCTCCATCATCGAAAAGGGGGCGGGGTCGAGCGACGTGCCGAACCGCCCCGCCTTGCCGAACACCCGCTCGACCTCCGGCGTGTCCATCAAAATCTGGTCCATCGTCTGCATCAGTTCCTGCGCTTCGGTGACCGAGATGCCCGGCAGGGTGACGGGCATGTAGAGCAGGTCGCCCTCGTACAACGGCGGCATGAACTCCGAGCCGAGCTGGAAATAGACGGGCACGGTGGTGAGCATCAGCAGTACGGCCGACAGAATCGTCAGGGCTTTGTGCCGCAGCGCGAAATTGCAGACCGGCTCGTACGCCCAAAACAGCCAGCGGCTGATCGGGTGCCGCTCTTCGGGATAATAGCGACCAACCAGCGCCGTGTTGGCCAGCCAGGCCAACCACCGCGGCCGGAACTCCCAGTGGTCCATCCGCGTGAACAGCATGCGGATGGCCGGGTCGAGCGTGACGGCCAGCACCGCCGCAATCGCCATCGCCAGGTTCTTGGTGTAGGCCAGCGGCTTGAACAGCCGGCCTTCCTGGTCGACCAGCGTAAAGACCGGCATGAACGCCACGGCGATCACCAGCAGCGAAAAGAAGACGGACGGCCCCACCTCTTTCAACGCCCGCAGCCGCACTTCGTGAAAGTCGCCTTGCCGGCCCCTTTCGATCCACTGCTCCAGCCGCTTGTAGGCGTTTTCGACTTCCACGATCGCCCCATCCACGAGCACGCCGATCGAAATGGCCATGCCGGTCAGCGACATGATGTTCGAGGTCAGACCCATAAAGTACATCGGAATGAAGGCCAGCACGACCGAGACGGGAATGGTCAAGATCGGGATAATGGCCGAAGGGATGTGCCACAAGAACACCAGGATCACGATGCTGACGATGGTGATTTCCATCAGCAGCTCTTCCTTCAGGGTGTCGATGGAATGAACGATCAGCTCCGAACGGTCGTAGGTGGGAATGACTTCGGCGCCCTTGGGCATCGAGGGCTTGAGCTCTTCGAGCTTGGCCTTGACGCGCTCGATCACTTTCAGGGCGTTTTCGTTTGCCCGCATGACGACGACGCCGCCCACGGTGTCTCCCTCGCCGTCGAGGTCAACGATGCCGCGGCGAATGTCGGGCCCCAGCGTGACCGTGCCCAGGTTTTTGACGAGCACCGGCGTGCCCTGCGAGTCGACGCCGACGACGATGTTCTCGATCTCGCCGACGCTCCGCGCGTAGCCGCGGCCCCGCACCATGTACTCGGCGCCGCTGAACTCCACCAGACGGCCACCGGTGTCGTTGTTGCCATCGCGAATGGCCTGCACCACCGTGGCCAGCGGAATGTTGAACGCCAAGATCGCGTTGGGGTCGACGTTGACCTGGTACTGCTTCTGGAAGCCGCCGACGGAGGCGACTTCGGACACGCCCGGCACCGCCTGAAGCTGATAGCGCAAATACCAGTCCTGGTAGGTGCGCAGCTCGGCCAGGTCGTTTTGCCCCGTCTTATCGACCAAGGCGTACTCATAGACCCAGCCCACGCTGGTCGCGTCGGGCCCCATTTCCGTCCGCACCCCTTCGGGCAAGTACGGCAGGATCTTCGACAGGTACTCCAACGTGCGGCTGCGGGCCCAATAGATATCGGTGCCGTCCTGAAAGATGACGTAGACATAGGAGAAACCAAAATCGGAGAAGCCGCGGATGGCCTTGATCTTCGGCGCGCCGAGCAGCGCCGTGACGATCGGATAGGTCACCTGGTCTTCGATAATGTCGGGGCTGCGGTCCCAACGGGAAAAAACGACGACTTGCGTATCCGACAAGTCGGGGATGGCGTCCATCGGAATGGCACGCATCGCCTGGACCGCCGCGGCCACGGCCACGCCGGTGAACACGATCACCAGAAACTTGTTCCTGGCGGAAAAGTCGATGATGCGTTCGATCAATGATGATGCCCCCCGCCACCCGACGAGGCCCGCATCTGCGACTCGGAGTCGATCAAGTAGACGGCCGACGTCAGAATCTTCTCACCCTCGGACAAACCCGAGCGCACCTCAAGCCGCTGGCCGAAGCGTCCGCCGAGCGTGACTTCCACGGGCTCGAACCAGCCGCCCTCCAACGCCCGGAAGGCAACGCCGCGCTCGCCCGTCTGCAGCACCGCCGTATCCGGGATCAACAGCCCCCGGCCCATGTCGTGGTCGATCTTCAGGTCGGCGTACATACCCGGCTTGAGACGCTCGTCTTCGTTCGGTATTTCCACGCGAACTTTGATGGTGCGCGTCTTCTCTTGCACGATCGGTTCGACGAACGATACCTTTCCTTGAAACGTGGTGGTCGAATCGGACAGCAGCGTGACGGTCACCGGCTGCCCCAGCTCGATGTGCGGCAATTCATATTCGTAGATCTTCGCCTGCAGCCACACCACCGACAGGTCGGCGATGCGGTAAAGGTCGGTGGAAGGCTCCACATAGTTGCCTTCCAGCACGTTGCGCTCCAAGACGACGCCGTTGATCGGCGCGCGAAGCATCAGCGTGTCGCGGGGCTTTTTGGTCTTGGCGAGCTTTTCGATTTCGTCTGCGGGCACGCCCAGCAGCTCCAACCTACGGCGCGCGGATCGCACCAGCAGGGGCTCGCCCTCTCCGCGCACGCGCGGCTCCTGCGCCACGGCCACCAGGTATTCTTCCTGAGTCGAGAGCAGGTTCGGACTGTAGACCTCCAAGAGCGGATCGTCTTGTTTCACGTCCTGGCCGACATAATTGACGAACACCTTGGTGACCCAGCCGCTGATGCGCGTCTGCACCCGTTTCAGCCGCGTCTGGTCGGGCTCGATGATGCCCACGGCGCGCACCGACATCCGCAGCCGGTCGCGCTCGACGCGGCCGATCTTCACGCCGATCAATTGCTGCCGCGCCTCGCTGAACTGGACCATCACATGGCCCGGCACGGCCTCCTTCGCCGCCTTGTGCTGCGAGTGGTCCGTGCCTGGCATGCTCATACCGGGCATGCCCGGCATGTTCATGCCCGACATGCCTCCGCCCGAGGCGTCATCGCCCGACATCTCCATGCCGGGCATATCGGCCTGCTCGCCCATCTTAGGGCCGGCGTGTTCTGGCGAGGCGGCCCCGGTCGAGGCGGCCAACGAATGCCAGCCGAGCTTGTGATAGAGTGGCGTCAATCGCCCGGTAAAATGGGCGGTCACGAGGCCACCGCCCAAGACGACCCCCAGCAGCATGCCGAGAACCAAACGCAACGTCGTTTTCATGGAGCGGCTGGTCGTCGACTAGCGGGATGAATCGTCCGGGAACACCACGCGATTATATCCCACTTCCGCCGCGCCAGTGGGGGAGACTGCGACGTTCGACCCATAAGATACACGACAGCGCCGGACCCCGCTACTCGACAACCTCGATTTGGTCGTCAACTTCGATGACGCCCGCAACCCGTCGCGACCGTTCGACCGCGATCTGGCGTTCGTAAAACGTGCGAACGCGGCCTGAAAGAACGATGGTGTCTCCGGCCACGTCCACGCGGAGTCGCCGCAAGCCGGGCATGCCGGCGGTCGACAGGAACAATGCCACTCGCCGCGTCACGTCGCCGCCGGCCGCACGTGCAACGGGTTGCTGGCCGCTGGCGAGCGGACCCCGGCCAGCCTAGCGGCGATCGCCGTGGTGCGCAGGGAATCTTGTTGCAAGGGCGTCGTGTACATCGCTGGTCGTTTTCTTCTGTTTCGCGTCGAATGCACTGTTGTCCGCGGCCAAGCGAGGGCAATTCGCGTGCCAACACGCTATTGGACCGTTCGCGTCGAGACCGTCCAGACCGTCCTGCTTTTTTCACCGCGTTTCACATCGTTCCGACCCCTGGGCTATGGAATCACGCCGCTTCGCGGCTACGGCGGCCTTCGGCCGTTTATCTATCTTTCCTGAAAGCAGGACGATCTCTAAAGCTGGTGGCAGACAAGGCGCGCGGCTGAGCGCGCTATGAGCGGCACGGCGCGCGCGCAAGCACAGCGACGGGACGGCCACGGCGCTCGGAAACCGGCTGAAAAGTGCGACGCGCGGCCGTGGCCCAGCGATTGCCTTCAGAAAAGTCGCACAACCAGACGGCGACCACGTCGCCACGGTAGACACAGGGACCACAAGCCATGAAACGTTTATTTCGGCCGCCGCGGCGACTACGAGAACGCTATCTACGCGCCGTTCCGAGGCCCCTACCGCGAACCGGCGTCGCGCCGTACTGCTGCGCGAACGCGGAACAAGACCGCGATCAACTGAAAAAGGAGTCATTTGATGTCGAACGCCGTAACCGATCCCGTGTGTGGGATGATCGTCGCAGAAGCGCAAGGCCTGTCGGAGACCTACGCGGGACAGCAGTACAGCTTTTGCTCGGAATTACTACCAGGACCGTGATCGCTGGATCGACGTCATGCGGCATGCCGTCGCCGTGAACGCTTCGTACTTCAACACACATGGTGCAGCAGTACGTGACCAACGCCTACCTATGACGCCGCGTTGAGCGTGGGAATCCCGCTCAGCCGTCCTGTCAGTCTTGATTTCTGACGGCAGCGTACGAATATCGGCGGTAAAGTCGGTCGAATGCCGCGCGAGGAAGCTGCCGAGCAGCGGTCGGCTTGGTGCTTGCTAACCACTCTTAGGGGTTGAAAAGGGGTCGCCAACGTCGCCCAGCAGGAGCCTGCCAGCGGCGTTGAGATGGGGAATCACGTGGTACAGGAATCCCAACACGACGTTGGACGCGGTCTCATCGGTCTCTTGGTCAGGATCGCCAAAGAGCTCCGCTAGCTGTTCCAGGTCGCCGATCCAGTCGGTCATATGGAACACGAAATCGTGCTTCCTCTTCTCGTACTCCTCGAGATCAAGCTCGGCCCTGAGGCCCTCGCTGACGCCGTCGAATACGCGGCCCAATAGATGTTCAAGTCTGGATACCGCAACGTTCATTCTAGCTCTCCAGTCTCGCCTTCCACTCGGCGATGCGAGCTCGCCATTTCTCCGCCGTCTTGCCTCCCACTGCAGGAAGCAAAGCTTCCATTTGTCGAATCCAATTCCTGATCTCGCCGGTCCAATGCGGCCGATCCCGGCTGGTCGGATTGGCGGCAAGCCTCTCCAAATGGTCGTCAACCCGTGGCGCCAGCCCAGTCAGTCTCTTCAGTGCGTCCTTGCGAGTCATCGCTTGGTGTTGTTTTCGGGCGAAAGTGCCTGACTGTGGCGCGAAGTACCAAGGCGTGAGGTAGGAGGTCGTCGGCAACTTTATTCTCGTTCTCCATGCATGACGAGTCAAGCTCGTAAATCAGCGTAAAACCAGCACGGCTCTTGTGCTCGGTTTAGCGGTGGCGCCAGGCTTTATCCGGTCGTGCTCGCACCACTGTTGCTTCACCAACATCCCTCAGCCGCCAGCCGAATAGAGACCCGTCGAAAGATACCGTTCCCCCGTGTCCGCCAAAGGGGCGACAATCAGCTTGCCGGCGTGCTCCGGCTGGCGCGCGAGCTTCAGCGCCGCCCAAACAGCGGCGCCTGAGCTGGGGCCGCACAGCGCGCCTTCAAGCCGTGCAAGGCGGCGGGCCGTTTCAAAAGCGTCCTCGTCCGTGACTTGGACGACCTCGTCAATGACGTCGAGATTCAGCACCTTCGGAATAAAGCCGGCGCCGATGCCTTCAATAGCATGCTTGCCTGGCCTGAGCGGCTGGCCGGCTCGCTTTTGCGTGAGGACTGGACTCTTTGCCGGCTCGACGGCCACCACGCGCAGCCCCGGTTTGTGCCTCTTGATGCCCTCGCCGACACCGGTAATCGTGCCACCCGTGCCGACGCCCGACACAAAAATGTCGATCGCCCCCCGCGTGTCGCGCCAGATTTCCTCGGCGGTTGTTTTTCGATGGATTTCGGGGTTGGCCGGATTATTGAACTGTTGCGGCATGAAGTGGTTTTTGTTGCTCGCGACGATCCCTTCGGCCTTCCGCACCGCGCCGGCCATCCCTTCGGCGGCCGGTGTCAGGATGACTTCGGCGCCCAGCGCTTTGAGCAGTTGGCGACGTTCAATCGACATGCTTTCGGGCATGGTCACCTTCAGCTTGTAACCGCGAGCGGCACAGACATAAGCCAGTGCAATGCCCGTGTTGCCACTCGTCGGCTCGACGATCACGGTTCCGTCGCTGATTTTGCCGTCCCGCTCGGCGGCGTCGATCATGGCGGGGGCGATGCGGTCTTTGGCGCTTCCCAGCGGATTCATGCTTTCCACTTTCGCCGCGATGCCGGCCACGCAGCCCCGGCCGATGCGGTCGAGCCGCACCAGCGGAGTGTTGCCGGTGCAGCGGCTCATGTCGTCGTGGATCCCTTCGGTGGATACGGAAACCCGCTTTGCGCCGGCTTGTGCAAAACCCCTCTTGTCCATGAGGGCCAGCGCAAACGCCGACATGCCGGCGGCCCCGAATTGGCGTCGTCCTATCATAAGGTTCCTTTCGCTAGCAGCGTCGGATGAGCATCAGATCTTGATCGCACGAGAACGCGAAGCCGCCATCTCGTGAAAAGTGCGTGGCAATATGGTCTTTCACGGACTTTGATGGAATGCAGTCCGCGGGCCAACCTGCGGCCGGAAGCGCCTGTTCGCCGCCGGTGATCGGTGCTTATCACGTTCACCACTTGAACTTACGCACAAGCGAGGAAACCAAAACATCTTGGAGGAATGGCAGCCTCGAACGGGGGAAACCTGTGAGACTGTGCGTTTTAACGAGCGAATCCGCACGCCGGCCGCGGTTGATCACCGTCGGCGGCGCGAACGCGCGACCACTTTTTGCCGTCAAAAGCATGGCGCAACACCGCTTCGACGCCGGACGCGATCGGCGCGGCGCGAAACTTGCAAAAGGGATTATTTCGTCACGAGATTCAGGTGAAAAAATGATAAAAGAGCTAGTGTTAGTTACGTCGGCGCTCTTGACCTACACCACGGCCGCCTGGCCGAACGGGGCCCTGGCGCAGCGGCCCGCGGCAACGCGCGTCGCGCAAGCCGCGCCGCGCGGCGGACAGCCCGAAAACCGTTGGCGGTATCAGTGGCACAACGACCGCTGGTGGTATTGGTCGCACGAGCGGCATTGGAGTTACTTCAATGGCCGGCGATGGGTCCGGTACGATGCACGCCGTCCGCCTTCGGGGGCCCTGGCTGGCGGGTATCGCAAGGCCCCCGCCTTCGACTCTCCGCCCGCCGCGCCTCCGGAGCCGCCGCGCACCTGGTCGGCCGCGGGAGATATGGAACGAGAAACGGGGTTGACCAACTCCTTCTACTTGGAAGGCGCCGGGCGCGGCCTGCCCTTGGGCGAGCCGCTTCCAGTGCTTGGCGGGCCAAGTCCGCTTGGAACCGGCTTGGGCCCGCACGCCGGGCCCAGCGGTCTAAGTGAAGGAATGTCGCCTTCCATGCGCGGCCCAAGCCAGACCGGTGGAGGTTCCTTTGGCGGGCCGACCGGCCGGTCGCTCGGCGCCGGCAGCGCCGCCGGCGGGGCAAGTACGCCGCATTAGCGGGCGCTTGCCAAGGCTGCCGACAACTGAACGAACCTAACGCGAAGGCGACCAAAGGCATGAGACAGATCACGCTGAACCACTCCCTGGTGGAGCATAGCGCAAGCGATGCACCAACCCGAAACCAATCACCAGCGCGACAAACACGGAACGAAATGACATGCTTTCAACTCTCCGCCCATGCTCCGGCGTTGTCGCCAAGCAATTTA